>Ga0302326_10000741_pt1 | contig 86441 bp, 77 predicted proteins | sample Palsa_T0_3_FD_202264 | JGI IMG/M metagenome (GOLD analysis project Ga0302326, IMG submission 202264) | Peat permafrost microbial communities from Stordalen Mire near Abisko, Sweden - Palsa_T0_3 | ecosystem: Environmental > Terrestrial > Soil > Palsa > Peat permafrost | place: Sweden: Abisko...
ACCCTTTCAAAAAGAGCCGTGCGGGGAGTCTTCGCCAGTTCGCTTCTTTCTTTGCTGCTTCTCACCACCCTTGTCTGGGGCGGCTGCATCTCGTGCGAACAGTATTTCATGTGGCCGGGCGCGAAAGGCTGCTGCTCACCCAACGGTCACTGCAAAACAAAAACGCCGGCGCCGCAGAACTCAAAGCGCGAATGCAAACAAATTGCCTTCGACCATCAGAAGTCTGTCGATCTCCACATTGATTTATCGGTAATCGCCGCGGTTAAGATTGATTTGTCTTCCCGCATGGTCGAGGCGTTTGGAGACTGGTGCGGTGCGAATCTGATCGAACCATCTCCGCCTGATCTGCAAGTCCTTAATTCTACATTTCTGATCTAGCTTTCCTTTTATCGCCTTCGATGTGTTGAGTCACGCGTGTGTCCACACGTGTTGTGCTCCCGCTGCACCGCAGAGTGCATGAAAGGAGAAGAGACATGCAGGAGTCAAAGTGGCGACTGTGGGTTGTGGCCATTGCCGCAACGCTCATACTAGCGCAACTGGGGAACGCCGCCGACCACGGGCCGGTCTTTGGATTGGCCACCCCGACGAACCCGGAAGGCGGATGGAGTTTTGACCTTGGAGTGAACGGGCGCAGCGGAACAGCCTCCACGCTTGAAGCGGAGCTTACCTACGGTATTACTCAGAACTTGAAGCTTGCCGTCTCCGGTCCCGTTGTGTTTCAACCGGACGCATACCCGCGCTCGTCAGTGACCACGAACACACCGAGCAGCGGGGATTTCAGTGGGCTTGTGTGGTGGCGGTTCCAGCGGAAGGATTTTGCTGGAAAGCGCGTCGAAAGTACCGCGGTTGCCGGTGTTCTCGTTCCCGGACCGCAGCAGGAAGCTGGCCTCTATCGGGGCCTGAACAGCGGACCCGGATATCTCGTCGGCGGGGTTACCGGCGTAGCATCACGGAGTCAGTACGTATGGGTGGGCGCGACTTACCAACGCTACACGGAATCGAAAGGCGACCGCCTCCCTGATCTGCTTTCCTACACAGCCGTTTACGGGTACCGTCCTCTTGCCTGGCGCACCGACTACCCACGATGGGATTGGCGCGTTTTCGGAGAGTTCACCGGCGAGCGAACCGGCACGCTTCAGCGGCAGAACTTTGAAGTGCCCGGCAGCCAAGCAAAACAGATGTTTCTGGGTCCCAGCCTGCTCGGGGTGTACCGCTCGATTGGAATCGAAGCCGGAATCCAGTTTCCGATCTATCGCGATGTCGGTCCGCTCTACCCGAGGGAACGCTACCGGTTCGCGATTAACTTTGCCCACTTCTTTTAAACGAAAGGAACTTACGATGCGAAAAGCACTATTAGTTCTGACGAGTGCATTAACCATGGCGGCCCTACCAGGCCGCGCGGAGCTGCTGCAGGTTGATCTGTCCATCTTCGGCATGGATTGAATGACCTGCGCCCACGTCGTGGACGTGGCATTGAAGAAGGTAGCCGGTGTCGAATCGGTCGAGGTGAGTTTGAACAAGGGAGTCGCGACCGTAAAACTTAAACCGGGAAATTCGGTTTCGGTTCCGCAGCTGTGGGAACTGATTCATAAGAGTGGATACACGCCGAAAGCAACGGCGGTGTCCGTTCGGGGTTATCTAGCGAATATTAACGGTCAGCTCCAATTGAAGGTTTCGGGAATGAAAGAAACACTTGCGCTCGCTTCCGATCCGAAGAACACCGCCGCCTACAGCGAGGCTGCCAAGAAGCTTGGCCAGACCGTCATCATTGAAGGCGTGATGGTGCCAAACAAAGATTTCAAAGCGCTGGTCCCGCTTCGGGTCGGACAGCTGAAGTAAATCATGAAGGGAAACTATGCCACCAACATTCTCCAACGCGCCGCCGCGAGTTCGCAGTGGCGCGCTCAGCTATCTATCGCTTTTTAGTTCGCTGGGCACCTTGCTGTGCTGTGCCCTGCCATCGCTGCTGGTTTTGTGCGGATTAGGGGCAACGGTTGCCTCGGTGCTTTCGGAACTCCCGTGGCTGGTCACCATGTCGCATCACAAGCATTGGGTGTTCATCGTGGCGGGAGTACTGATTTCCGGCAATTTCGTTTACGTCTACGCAATTTCGCCGAAACTTCAAATGAGAAGCGGGGCTTGCGACCCAAACGATCCCGCTGCGTGCCATACAACCAATCGGTTCAGTCGGATTGTGCTTTGGTGCTCGGCGGTGTTGTACCTGGTGGGCTGCTTCACCGCGTACATCCTCGGGCCTCTCCTTGTTTGGCGAGATTCGTAACCGGCGCGCAGAGCCGCCTGGCCAGTTGTGGCGAGCGGAGAGCTCCATTAATAATAAGAGCATGACCGGCCTACAGGTTCTGCTCCTAGCCGCCGTTTTCTTCGTCACCAGTAGCGTCAGTGTCGTTACCGGAAGCACATCCCTCCTCACGGTTCCCGCGATGTTTGCTTTCGGGATCGCTCCGCGAACGGCAGTTGCGACCAACATGTTCGCCCTCACTTTTATGAGTGTCGGCGGCTCGCTGCCGTTCCTCCGGGGGCGGGGCGTCGACCGGAAACGAATTGCGTGCCTGATCGTTCTAACCTTGGCGGGGTCGATATGCGGTGCTTTCCTCCTGTTGATCGTGCCCCAAGGCTCGGTGCCGCTGGTCGTCTCAGGGGCAATGGTCGGCGTGGCGATTTTCTCGCTGATCTACCGTCAGGCTGGGATTTACCAGTCAACCGATCCACCCACCGTAGCCGCCGAAATTGCGGGGTACACGTTGACATTCTTTCTGGGGATCTACGGCGGGTTCTTCAGTGGGGGCTATGTGACCGTGCTGACGGCGGTCTATGTCGTCTTCTTCCGAATGAACTTCCTGGAGGCCATAGCGACCACAAAACTGGTCAACATTTTTTCATCCGGCATCGCCACGGTCATTTTCATGTGGCACGGTCTGGTGGATTACCGCCTCGGGGTCGTTCTTGGGCTGACCATGTTTGCGGGCGCTCTGATCGGGGCGCGCTTCGCCATCCGCTTGGGGAACGAGTGGTTGCGACGTATCTACTTAACCGCCGTCTGGCTTTTAGGGTTGAAGATGTTGCTCTACGATGTATTGGCAAAGGAATACGTCTCCTGTGGCGGCCCGCAACGCCATGCGGTTTCTTCCAGTGAATAGAAGCAGATGCGTTACCAAACTTCACGGCCTTCGTCAGATCGGGAAAGGAGATAGTCTATCTATGATTCGAACGGTGCTTCGAACGGTTGCCGTGTTGGTTTTGGGAGCATTCCTGGCAACAGCGCAGCAGGATCACCAGGCTGCGGTCAACGAGCATGGCGACCACGTGATGGGGTTCTCGCACGACAAGACCACCCACCATTTTGAACTTGACTACGATGGCGGTCTGATCGACGTCCGCGCCAACGACGCGAACGACACCGAAACCCGCGATCAGATCCGAAGTCACTTTCACCACATTGCCCACATGTTTGCGGAGGGCAACTTCAATGCGCCGATGCTCGTGCATGGAACGAATGTTCCAGGCACGGCAACTATGACGCAGCTCAAGGATCAGATTCACTGGGAATTACAGGAAACCTCGCGCGGAGCGCGTCTCAGGATTACGGCGGACAACAAGACAGCGCTTGACGCGGTTCACCAATTTCTAAGATTTCAAATCGAAGATCATCAAACGGGCGACTGCACCGCGGTTAGATAAATTGTGGCGAACGCTCCGCCCATGCGCCGCGGCCCGCTCGACCGCTTGTTCCACCTGGTCGCCCACGCCGAGGTCGACCTGGAAGTATTCTGCCGTGAGGCCCTCGCCGCGGAGCGCCTCGACCGTCTCGCGACCGGCCTGATCGTCGCGATCGAAGACGGCCACCGCGCCATTGCGCGCGGCGAATTCCCGCGCGGCCGCTTGGCCTATGCCGGACGCGCCGCCGGTCACTACAATCACTTTGCTCGTGGAGTCCATGCCTCTCTCCGAAGCAATTACCGCCGATTGCACCGGCAGCAGCAGGTATTCGAGGTGGAAACGCGAGGGATGGCCGTCCGCATACACCCTGCGAAGGGCTGTACGGTTCGGCCCCCTCTTTTTACGGTTTTTGCTCCGAGGATACTGGGTCGATACTCACTTCACCATGTGGTCCGTGGTATAGAGGTTGGACCTCCCGCTACCATCGGTGAATTGGGTGAATGTCTCGACCACGAGTTGATGTCCATGGAGATAGCCGACAACCATCGTCTGCGCAAAGCTGAACTTGTATTGAGCGCTGAAGGCTACCGCCGTGCTGGAGCTCACATTCGCGGCGTAAACGATGCCTGGCGCCGATCCCCAGTTGCAGGGAGTGGGACTGCAGGCTCCGAAGACGTCGACTGAGATAGCGCTGCCCGACGCAGCGATGACTACCCTTACGAGGTCCCTGGTGGCCTTATCGATGTTGGTCCAGGTTCCTAACAGCGTCGACGGTGATACAACGGCCGCGGCGGCTCCAGCTTCCGCAATGTGCGAGGGAGCCTTAAACTCATTCTCAAGCTTGGTACTCATTGTGTTCTCCTTTTTGCTCTCGCTAACGAGAGACACTTAGGAGTGATGTTAGGAGGCATTCCGTTTCTAAAAAAAAAGGCTTACTCGAAGGGTCAATCGAAAGAATGCACTTGCGTGCCGCCAACCGACTTCCTGATAAACTCCACAATCGCTTCGAGCGACGAGCCGGGCTGAAACACGGCGGCCACTCCCTGCCGCTTGAGGGCTTCGGTATCTTCGTCCGGAACGATGCCACCCACAATCACGATTACGTCCGTCATGTCCTTTTCGCGCAGCAGCTCCATCACCCGCGGCACGATGGCATTATGCGCGCCCGAAAGGATCGACAGTCCGATCACCCTCACGTCCTCTTGCAGCGCCGCGTTCACGATCATCTCCGGAGTCTGCCGCAAACCGGTATAGATCACTTCCATGCCGGCGTCCCGCAAGGCCCGCGCAATCACCTTGGCGCCGCGGTCGTGGCCGTCCAGTCCCGGCTTCGCTACCAGCACTCGAATCGGTGGGTCGGTCAAATGTGCGCCGTCTCCTGGTAGGAACCGAAGACATCTCGCAATGCGTCGCAGATCTCGCCAAGCGTGGCATAGGCGCGCACCGCATCCAGAATGAACGGCATAGTGTTGTCGGCGCCTTCGGCAGCGCGCTCTAACGCGCTCAGCGTCTTGCGCACCGGGCCATTATCGCGCCGCGCGCGCAGAGCCGCCAGCTTCTTCGCCTGGTGCTCTTCCGCCGTGTGATCGATGTGCAGTAACTCGAGCGGTTCCCCCTCCGACTGAAATGCGTTCACCCCGACTACGATCTTGTCCTTGCTCTCCACGGCGCGCTGGTATGCGTAACTGGCGTTGGCGATCTCACTCTGCGGGAAGCCTTTCTCGATAGCCGCGATCATCCCACCCATCTCATCGATGCGCCGGAAGTAGTCTCCAGCCGCTTCTTCCATATCGAGCGTCAGGCGCTCCACGAAGTAGCTGCCGCCCAGCGGATCGGGCGTGTTCGTCACTCCGCTTTCCGAGGCCAGGATCTGCTGCGTGCGCAACGCCATGGTCACTGCTTTCTCGCTCGGCAGCGCATAGGCCTCATCGAGCGAATTGGTGTGCAGCGATTGCGTGCCGCCCAGCACCGCCGCCAGCGCCTGTATCGCGGTGCGTACCAGATTGTTATACGGCTGCTGCCAGGTCAGCGAGCAGCCCGCCGTCTGCGAGTGGAAGCGCAGCTTGAGACTGCGTTCATCCTTCGCCCCAAAGCGGTCGCGCATGGCATAGGCCCACATCTTGCGCGCCGCCCGATATTTGGCGATCTCTTCGAAAAAGTCGTTGTGCGCGTTGAAGAAGAAGCTCAAGCGCGGGGCGAACTCGTCCACCTGCATGCCGCGCGCCAACGCCCATTCCACGTATTCGATGCCGTCCCGCAGGGTGAAGGCCAGTTCCTGCACGGCGGTCGATCCGGCTTCGCGAATGTGGTATCCGCTGATCGAAATGGGATTGAACCGGGGCGTATGCAGCGCGCCGAATTCGATAGTATCGGTCACGAGGCGCATCGACGGACGCGGCGGATAGATATATTCCTTTTGCGCAATGTACTCTTTCAGAATGTCGTTCTGAAGAGTGCCGGAGAGCGCCTTCCAGTCCACGCCCTGTTGCTCGGCCACCGCCAGATACATGGCCCACAACACGTTGGCCGGCGAATTGATGGTCATCGAGACCGTCACCTGGCCCAGCGGAATGCCGCGGAACAGGGCTTCCATGTCTTCGAGCGATGAGATGGACGCGCCGCACTTCCCGACTTCGCCTTCCGAGAGCGCATGGTCCGCGTCATAGCCCATCAGTGTCGGCAGATCGAACGCCACGGAAAGCCCGGTCTGGCCTTGCTCGAGCAGGTAGCGATAACGGAGGTTGGTCTCTTCGGGAGTGGCGAATCCCGAAAACTGCCGCATGGTCCACAGCCGTCCGCGGTACATGGTCTCATGTATGCCGCGAGTGTACGGAAATTCACCGGGTTGCGCCAGATCCCGCGCCGGATCGAATCCCGGCAACTGCTCGGGCCCGTAATAGGGCGCGATGGGAACCCCGCTAAGTGTGGTGAATTGCTTCTCTGCGACAGCCATGTTCACATTTTAGCGAACTCAGCTGGCTAAGCGGACGCTTTCAGAATTGCGATGGCCGACAGTCCTGGTCAAAGCTAAGTGTGGGCGGGTCCCCTGACCGCCATAGGAGTTAAAATAAGGCCGGTCTCGCCGACGGCCCTGACCGCGTGCATACATCCCAAACGCCGTTCCGAGGGCTTTTGGCGACCGGGCCGCTTCACGAGTCGGTGACAAACCAGCCAAGTGCTTTCCGGGAGCGGCGGTTCACAGGATCTATCCAGTTATTGGGGCACAAGGGCTGTTGTACTAAGCCTCTAGCGCGGCAGGGGGCTCCGGGAGGGCGTAATCTGCAAGTGAACCATTTCGGCGCCGGTGCTCGGCGCCCGCCAAGGCGGATGGAACCATGCCAGCCCATCCGCACGAACGGCGCTCTCCATGGCCTATGACGGTAGCCTCGGCCAAGTTATCGTATTCGGCGGGACGTCTGGTCCGCCCGAGGGCTTGAACGACACTTGGGCGTGGAATGGAAAGAAGTGGACGCAGCTAAAGGCTACCCAGCCAACCGGGCTGTGGATTGCCCCTATGGTCTTCGATCCGTCAATCCACGGATTGCTGCTCTTCGGTGGAGAGCTCAGCGGAGATATTGTTACGAATAACACCTGGCTCTTGGTTCCTGTCCCTTGAGCCTAACGCGAAACTCGGTCTTCGCGAAGCCAATCCCCCTAATCTTGACAGACTTTACCGTAATGCTACAATAAGAACTAGCCCAAGAGCGGCAAATCCTTTTTATGCAGCGACATCCGAAGTTTGCATCCCGGCGCGCCCTTCGCTAATCGAAGAAAGGTAACTATGGCGCAATTTGTCGCGATCCCCGATGCTCTCCAGACGCAGGCCCAACATCTGCTGTCTACCATCGGCAACACGCCCTTGCTGCGGCTCGACAAAATTGCCGGCGATTTCCCCGGCATCCAAATCTACGCCAAGGCCGAGTACTTCAACCCGGGCGGTTCCGTCAAGGATCGCGCCGGACTGAACATGATCCTCGATGGCGAGCACTCCGGGCGCCTCCATCCGGATCGCATCATCCTCGATGCCACCAGCGGCAACACCGGCATCGCCTACGCCATGATCGGCGCGGCGCGCGGCTACCGGGTCAAGCTGTGCCTGCCGCTCAACGCCTCCATCGAGCGCAAGCGCATCCTGAAGGCTTACGGGGCGGAGATGATTTTCAGCGACCCCGCCGAAGGCTCCGACGGCGCCATACGTTTGTGCCGCCAGATCTACGAGGCCGACCCGGACGTCTACTTTTACCCCGATCAGTACAATAATCCGGCCAACTGGAAGGCGCACTTCGAAACGACCGGGCGGGAAATCATCGAGCAGACGAGCGGATTGCTGACGCATTTCGTGGCCGCCATGGGCACCAGCGGCACATTTATGGGCGTGACTCGCCGTCTGCACCGCGACCTGCCGCATGTCAAATGCTACTCCGGCCAGCCGTCCAGCGGCTTTCACGGCCTCGAAGGATTGAAGCACATGCCCACGGCCATCGTGCCTGGCATCTACGATCCCACCCTGGCCGACGGCAACATCTGGCTCGATACCGAAGAGTCTTATCGCATGGTGCGGCGCTTGGCGCGCGAAGAAGGGCTGCTGGTAGGCATTTCGTCCGGATGCAACGTGGTGGCGGCCTCGCAGATCGCGCGGGAACTACAAGCCGAGAGGCGCACCGGCATCATCGTCACCGTGCTTTGCGATAGCGCCGAGAAGTATCTGGGCGAGCATTTCTGGGAAGAGGAATGATCCGCATCCAGCCGGACGCCTGGCGCGAAATGGTCGCCCATGCGCTCGCCACGTATCCGCACGAATGCTGTGGGGCCATGCTGGGCTCGGTCGACGATGCGCGCAAGACCGTCCGCATCGCCTTGCCGCTCGAAAACGCTTCCGAAGGCGAGCGGGAAAGGCATTATGAGTTGCGCCCCGCGGATCTGTTGCGCGCCGATAAAGAGGCCCGCGACCGAAACCTGGACCTGGTGGGCATCTATCATTCGCATCCCGATTGCGATGCCTATTTCTCGGTAACCGATCTGAAGAACTCGTGTCCCTGGTATTCTTTTGTTGTGCTCTCCATACGCAAGGGCGCATTCGATCATGCCAATAGCTGGCTGCCCGATGCCGAGCAAACCAAGGCGGAACGCGAGGAGTTGACGTACTGAGCTGATTATTAAACATGGCAAAAGTTTTGATTCCCACGCCCCTGCGGCAATACGCAGGCAAACAGGATTCCGTCGAGTTGAGTGGCGCGACGGTCGGCGAGGTGCTCACTGCCCTCACCGCGCAATATCAGGATTTGCGCGCCCAGCTTTACAACGACGCAGGCAAGCTTCGCAGCTTTGTCAACGTCTACCTGAACGACGAAGATATACGTTATCTGGAAAAAGACGCCACGCCGGTCAAGGATGGCGACATCGTGTCGATCGTACCTAGCATCGCAGGGGGCCGGCCCGTCATGACCGAACCCGCCGCCGCGGGGCTTTCTCCCGCGTTATCGAAGGATGAAGTGCTGCGCTATAGCCGCCACCTGATCATGCCGGAAGTCGGCATGGAAGGCCAGCTCAAGCTGAAGGCGGCTAAGGTGCTGCTGGTCGGCGCCGGCGGCCTCGGAGCGCCGTTGGGCCTTTACCTGGCTGCCGCCGGAGTCGGACGCATCGGCATCGTGGACTTCGATGTCGTGGACTTCACCAACCTCCAGCGGCAGGTAATTCACGGCACCAGCGATGTGGGCCGCAAGAAGCTCGATTCGGCCGCCGACCGCATGATCGAGATCAATCCTCATATCGCCATCGATAAGCACGAAGTCGCGCTCTCGAGTGACAATGCGCTCGATATCCTCAAGGATTACGACATCGTGGTGGACGGCACCGACAATTTCCCCACGCGGTACCTGGTGAACGACGCCTGCGTGCTGCTGGGAAAGCCTAACGTCTACGGCTCCATTTTCCGCTTCGAAGGTCAAGCCACCGTTTTCGCTTACCAGGGCGGGCCTTGCTACCGCTGCTTGTATCCGGAGCCGCCACCGCCGGGCCTCGTGCCCAGTTGCGCGGAGGGCGGCGTGCTGGGCATTCTGCCTGGCACCATCGGGCTGATCCAGGCCACCGAGACGGTCAAGCTGATCCTGGGCATTGGCCAGCCGCTGGTCGGGCGGTTGCTGCTGTATGACGCCCTGGCGATGCGCTTCCGCGAGCTGAAGCTGCGCAAGAATCCGGAATGTCCGGTGTGCGGCGAGCATCCCACCGTGACCAAGCTTATCGACTATCAGCAGTTCTGCGGCATCCCGAACCAACCGGCGGCCGCCGAAGCCACTTTCGAAGGTGACATCGATCCGGTCGAAGTGAAAGCCAAGATCGATCGTCACGATCCCTTCGTGCTGATCGACGTGCGCGAGCCGTTTGAATACAAGATCGGCAACATCCCTTATGCCAGGCTCATTCCGTTAGGCGAGCTACCCAAGCGCCTCAGCGAGCTCAATCCCGACGCCGAGATCGTGGCACACTGTAAGAGCGGGATGCGCAGCGCCAAGGCCGTCGCTTTGCTGAAGCAGGCCGGTTTCCGCAAAGTCCGCAACATGAAAGGCGGCATCCTGGCGTGGAGCGACAAAGTCGACCCGTCTGTGCCGAAGTATTGAATCTCTAAGCTGTGAATCCCGTCGGCATCGACGTTCCTCAGCCCAAACAGCCAGGCGTTGTGCGGCGGTTCTTCGCCAATCTCGGGCCCGGGCTAATCACTGGCGCGGCCGACGACGATCCCTCGGGCATCTCGACTTACTCCGTGGCTGGCGCGGCCTTCGGATATTCCTTCCTCTGGACGGCGCTCCTCACTTTCCCGCTAATGGCTGCGATACAACTGATGTGCGCGCGCCTGGGAATGGTCTCGGGGCGCGGGCTCGCCTCCGCCATCCGATTGCGATATCCAAAATGGGTACTGTGGCCGGCCTGTCTGCTACTGATCGTCGCGAACGTGTTTAATATCGGCGCGGATCTGGGCGGCATGGCCGATGTGATGCAGATGGTCACGGGAATCCGGTCCTATTACTGGACACCCTTTTTTGCATTGCTGATCAGTGCCCTGTTGATCTGGACCTCTTACGATTTAATTGCGCGCGTCTTCAAGTGGCTGACTCTGGTGCTGTTCGCTTATGTCATCACAGCGTTCCTGGCGCGGCCGGAATGGGGCAGCGTTTTTAGTGGAACTTTCGTGCCGCACGTGGCATGGACGCGGTCCTACATGTCCGTGCTCGTGGGGATTCTGGGGACTACGATTTCTCCCTACCTCTTTTTCTGGCAGGCGGCGGAGGAAGTAGAGGAAGACCGCAAGCGTGGGAAGACGACGGTGGCGCAGCGGCGCGGTTCCACGAATCAGGAATTGAGGGCGGCCCGGGAGGACGTATTCACGGGAATGTTCTTTTCCAATCTGGTCATGTTTTTCATCATTCTCACCACCGCGGCCACGCTGCACGCGCATGGCGTGCGGAACATCGAAACGGCGAAACAGGCCTCCGAGGCATTGCGGCCGTTAGCCGGCGCTGGCGCCTATTGGCTGTTCACGCTGGGATTGGTCGGGACCGGCATGTTGGGCGTCCCGGTGCTGGCGGGATCTTGCGCCTATACCATTGCGGAAGCGGCGTCGTGGAGGGGGGAATCGCTGAGCGACAAGCCGCTCCGGGCGCGGCGATTCTACCTGGTCATCGCCGCAGCCATAGTGGTGGGCCTGGCCCTTGATTTTGCGGGGTTGAACGCGGTGAGGATGCTGTTCTGGTCGGCGGTATTGAATGGCTTGCTCGCGCCGCCGCTGATCGTTTTGGTGGTGCTGCTGACGAGTGACAAGAAGGTAATGGGCACGCGCACGAACTCGCGCGTAGCGAAGGTATTGGGATGGATCTGCGCGGCGCTGATGAGCGCGGCGGCCGTGGCTCTGGCGGTTACGTAAGGGGAGACGGCGCGGCTCCGAATGCGGCACACCGCCGCGCACAACGGGTCGTTGATCGCTCTCGAAACGTGCGCCCATTCCTATGGCAAACCGCCCAGACTACCCGCCACGAGAGGCGTGTACGTGATCGCAGCGCCAGAGGGGTCACTGAACGCCATCAGGACGAGCACCGTAGTATTGGGAGCCAGCGTAGACCCTTCGGGAAGCGCCACAACATACCGGCTACCAATCGGCGCGAAGCATCCCGTAGCACCCGATTTGTTCACGAGGGTGACCCCGAACGGGAGATCTTCCAGAATAAAGAACAGGGGACCGTCCACGGCCGTTGTGCCTGCGTTGGTCAGAGTGACATCCTGCAGATAGATGCTCTTGCGGGGATCGTAGACGATCTTGCCGCTGGAACTGGTGATTTCCGCCGCAACATAAGCTCGGCATGTACTAACGGTGAGGCCGGCAAATGCGGCGCGGCTCAGGTCCTCATTTCCCGAGTCAGTGATGGTCACGCTGGTCAATACCTGGTTGGCAAAGCTCGCCGGCAGGATGAACTCTTGACGGTCGAGGCGGTCGGTAGTGGCGGGTTCGTTGTCCCAGATCTGGATAGTAGTTGTGTTGTTGATCGTGTTGGTGTAGCCCCCTACGTTTGTAGTCACGGACATTCACGTTGCCGACCAATGGTTGTGAATAGGTCGTGCCAGCACTCCCGTTGAACGTAACGGAAATATAGGCCTCGGGGCCTGGCTGGCCCCACATGGTGTTGAGTAACGTGAAGGCAGAAGTGACGCCGGCTATGCCCACCGGAATGGTGATGCGGACGGTGCCCGATCCGAAGTCTGCCGCGGCGCCGGCATTCCAATAATTGTTCGGACCAGTGGGAATCGAGAATGGAACGCCACCGAAATTCTGGTTTCCAGTGGGATAATTGCTTCACCTGCGATCTGGGCTGGACCCACAAAGGACCAGGGCTCGTTCATCTGGCTGCTGACATCGATGGGAATCTCACCGGCACGCGCTGAGGCGGCGGCGTTAAAGACAATGGCAATGAACGAGCATGCGAAGGCGAAATTGCTTTTCATGTTGGTTCCTCGAAGATTTCCCTATGAGGGATCCCTCCTCCTGTCGAACGCAATTGTACACCCGTCGAACTATCCGTCGTTATTTATGCGGCTCTTGTCGGATGTAGAGGATCAACGGAACGGGGACCGGCTTAAGCTGTCCAGTTTTCTGGACAGCGCCGAAGAAATCCATTTGTAGTAGTCAGACGTGAACAACAACTGATGAACCGCCAGCAAACGGCAACCGTCCATTTTCGCGCATGAACGCGCTTGGGCGATTAGCTCTGCCTATCAATCGGGACTATCGATTCGCCGCAGCCGCGACCGCTTTACCGAGCCGCGGCCGTCAGGGAGCGGTCTTATCGAAGCGGCGCGTTGCTCCTACGGTGCGTATTGCAGCAGCGGCTGTCGAAGAATGTAGATTTGGCGAGTCATGGCTGGACAAAAACGACCATCTGTACCCCTGAATAGCTCGTTTGATCAGAAGCCCTGGGAAGACGAAGTGCTTCGCGAAGTTTACGCGGTGCGCGACGCCTATGCCGCGGAGCACGGTTATGATCTGGACCGTATCTATGCAGATCTCAAAAGCTGCGAGGCGAAGAGTCGCCTTCACCGGGCCAAACAAGATCCGCTGGCCAGTGCTTAGCGGTTGCGCCGCGGCTGTGGCGCTGCCGGCTATGAGAAGATAATTAGGCGATACAACCCGAAGCATTTGTAGAGGCATAAACCAGTGCTACCATAGAGTTTGTGATTTATAGATTACTAAAGCTCGTCTGGCCAAACCGCGACGGAGTCCGTGGAGCCCATACCGAGAGCGATCCGATACTACCTCGCCACCGATCTCAAGAATCCTTTCCGCCGCTGGCTCCTTCACGGGATTGACGGCAAGATCCGCGGCATCGTGCAAGTGAGGCTGCGCCGCATAGAGGAAAACGGAAACTACGGCGACTGCGAGCCCGTCGGGGGCGGAGTTTTTGAATTGAGGATTCATCTGGGACCTGGATACAGGATCTATTTTGGTATTGATGGAGACGCGGTGATTCTCCTGGCAGGAGGAGATAAAAAGTCTCAATTATCTGATATCAGCAAAGCGAAGGAACGATGGAGGGATTACAATGCCTAAACGGACACGGAGTTTTCGCGCGCAGTTACTTAAGGATCTTAAAGATCCCAACGAGGCCGCACACTACGTGAATGCCGCATCGGAAGATTCCGAAGCGATGTTCCTGGTTGCGCTTCGTGATGTCGCCGAGGCTCACCAGATGGCTAAAGTGGCTAAGCAGGCAGGCGTGGCCAGAGAGGCGCTCTACCGCATGTTGTGCGACGAGGGAAATCCCAGGCTGCACGGTCTATGGGCCGTCCTGAACGCAATGGGGCTGCGCATCGCGGTCGAACAGTCCCGTGACGCAAATTCGCAAACTCCCCAGGCGCGAGTTGCACGCGGTCCCAAACGAGCCTAGCCTAACCCCCGCTCGCGCAGTTCCCGCACCGCCCGATACCAGTCTTCCTCTGGCGAGCCGATCGGGCAGCCGCGCTCCTGCCAATATCTGTAGGCCAACTCCACGATCGATTCACCGTCAGGTTGCGCCACAACCGGCGTCTTCGGCTGGTCAATGACGTCTGGCGAATACCGGGCTCTTCGGGAGCCGGGCGGCGAGCAACTACGCAGTTGGGAGACCACGGTTAATTATAATACTGCCGGCTCGGCCCGCCGTTCATTCCTGGCCCGTCATTTGCTAAGGTGGTCGATTGCAGGTCCTCGCTTGAAAAACGCATGCCGCGAACTATATTGCCGGGCAAACCCTATCCGCAGGGCGCCACGTGGGACGGAACGGGCGTTAACTTTTCCCTTTACTCCGAGTCCGCCACTCGCGTGGAGCTTTGTCTGTTCGAAGACACGCAGGCGCGCACCAGCGAGACCATCCCGTTACGCGAAGTCACCGGCCATGTCTGGCACAGCTATCTCCCCGGCGTGAAGCTGGGTCAACTGTATGGCTACCGCGTGCATGGCCCCTATTGCCCGGACCAGGGCCAGCGTCACAATCCCGCCAAGCTGTTGATCGACCCGTACGCGCGCGCTGTCGCCGGACAGATCGACTGGAAAGCGCCCGTCTTCGGTTACAAGTTCGGAGATCCCGGCGAAGACCTCGCCCTGGACGAAGAAGACGACGTCTGGGGCGTGCCCAAATGCGTGGTCAGCACTTCGCATTTCGACTGGGAAAACGACCGCCCGCCCTCGATTCCGCTGCACGATAGCGTGCTATACGAAGTGCATGTAAAGGGCGTCACCGCCCAGCATCCGGAGATACCCGAAGAGCTGCGCGGCACTTATGCCGCCCTCGGTTATCCGGTAATGATCGACCATCTGAAGAAGCTTGGAATTACCGCCGTCGAGCTGATGCCGGTCCATCATTTCGTCGACGATAAGCGCCTCGTCGAGGAAGGCCTGCGGAATTACTGGGGCTATAACTCCATCAACTTCTTTTCGCCCGATCCGCGTTACAGCAGCTCAGGCAGCCGCGGCGAGCAGATCGGCGACTTCAAGGCCATGGTAAGGTCTTTGCACCGGGCTAACATCGAAGTCATCCTCGACGTCGTCTACAATCACACGGCGGAGGGACATCAGCTCGGACCGACGCTTAGCTTTCGCGGTATCGATAACGCCACTTATTACCGCCTGATGCCGGATAAGCCGCGTTACTACATGGATTACACGGGCACTGGTAATACCCTCAACGTTCGCCATCCGCAAGTGCTGAAGCTCATCATGGACAGCCTGCGCTACTGGGTCGAGGAGATGCACGTGGATGGCTTCCGCTTCGACCTGGCGGCCGCTCTGGCGCGCGAGCTGCACGACGTGGACCGCCTTTCCGCGTTCTTCGACATCATCAACCAAGACCCCGTGATTTCGCAAGTCAAGCTGATTGCAGAGCCCTGGGACGTCGGCGAAGGCGGCTATCAGGTCGGCAAGTTTCCGCCATTGTGGGCCGAATGGAATGGCCGCTATCGCGACGTGGTCCGCCGCTACTGGAAGGGCGACGACGGTCAGCTGGAAGAGTTAGGCTACCGGCTTACCGGCAGCAGCGATCTGTATCAGCGAGACGGCCGCCACCCCACGGCCAGCATTAACTTCATCACTGCCCACGATGGTTTTACGCTGCATGACTTAGTCACTTACAACGACAAACACAACGAGGCTAATCAGGAAGACAACCGCGACGGCGCCAATGACAACCATTCGTATAACTATGGCGTGGAAGGCGAGACCGACGACGCGGCTTTGAATGAGATCCGCGACCGCCAGAAGTGTAACTTGCTGATGACGCTGTTATTCTCGCAGGGAATTCCCATGATCTGCGCCGGAGACGAGATCGATCGCACCCAGGGCGGCAACAACAACGCCTACGCCCAGGATAATCAAACGAGCTGGTTCGACTGGACTCTGGACGAGCGCCGCGGCGCGCTGCTCGAATTCACCAGGAAAGTGGTAGCCCAGCGCCGGCAGCATCCCAATCTGCATCGACGGAAATTCTTTCAGGACCGGGAAATCGGACCCGGCGCCGCGGGGCGTCAGGTGGATGGCGGTGTCGAGCTGGATGTCGTCTGGGTGCGGCCCGATGGCCAACAAATGACGGCCGAGGAATGGCATGCCGGATGGGTCCGCTGCATCGGCGTAATTCTCAATGGCAGAACTCTCGACGATGTGAATGCCGTAGGCGAGCCCATTGAAGACGATTCGTTCCTGCTGCTGCTCAATCCGCACGGGGGGCCCATCGATTTCTATATGCCCAAGCTGCACGACGGCGCGGCCTGGGAAGTCTGCCTGGACACATCCAAGCCCGACCTGGCGAAAAGGACCAAAGTGGCGGTCTCGAAGCCTTATGAACTGCCGCCGCGTTCGGCAGCCCTGCTGCGGGAGATAGAAAACTGACCACCCGGGTATTCGAGACAGATCGCTGGGGCATCGATGCAGGCTACGAAGACTGCGCGCATCAGTGGTGCGCCACTTCGGAAGATACGCGCCGCGCCCTGCTCAAAGCCATGTGCGTCGAGGAAGAGTCGCGTCCGCCCATTTCGCCGCCCATTGCAAAGGTCAGGGTTGTTCGCCGCGGCCGGAGCACAGGTCTGCGCGGACCCGGAGACTTGCATCTCGAAGGCGGCCGCTGCATCCCGGTGGACCGCGCGGCGCCCGCGGATCTGCCGCTCGGCTATCACCATTTCCGGCCTGCCCGTGGAGAGCCCACCAGCCTGATCGTCACGCCGGGTCGCTGCTATCTGCCAAAAGAAATGCGCTGGTGGGGTTGGGCCGCGCAGCTTTACGCGTTGCGCTCCGAAAAAAGCTGGGGGATCGGCGACTTGGAAGACTTGCGCCGCCTGGCGGAATGGTCGGCCGCGGAGTTGGGCGCCGGCGTCATCATGGTCAATCCCCTGGGCGCCGCATCTCCCGGAGTGCCGCAGCAGCCCAGCCCCTACTACCCGAGCAGCCGGCGCTTCCGCAATCCGATTTATCTGCACGTGGAAGAGACTCCCGATCTCGCCGACCTCGCTCCGATAGCCGGGGCTGCGCGCGCTCTCAACCACCAGCGTCGCATTGAGCGCGATCGCGTGTTTTCACTCAAGATGCAGGCGCTGGCGCGGGTCTGGGAACGCTTCGCCGGCGATGCCCGCTTCGACGACTACTGCCGGGAGCAGGGCGAACCGCTTCGCCAGTTCGCCAACTTCTGCGCGCTTTCCGAACAATTTCGCTCCGGATGGCGCTGCTGGCCGGCGGACTATCGCGATCCTGGTTCGCCCCAGGTCGAGCGCTTTGCCGCGGAACAAGCCGCCAAAGTACGGTTCCATCAGTGGCTGCAGTGGCTGGCCGATGCCCAGTTGGCCCGCTGCTCGGAGCCGCTGGCGATCATGCAGGACCTGCCCGTGGGCGTGGATCCTGAGGGCGCGGATGCCTGGGTCTGGCAGGGCGTGCTGGCCGAGGGAGCCACTTTCGGCGCGCCGCCCGATCCCTTCGCCGCCGACGGTCAGGATTGGGGCCTACCGCCATTCATCCCGCATCAGCTCCAAGCCAAGTGCTACGAGCCCTTTATCCAGACCATCCGCGCGGCCCTGCGGCATGCCGGCGCGCTGCGCGTCGATCACGTGATGGGCCTGTTCCGATTGTTCTGGATTCCCCAGGGCGCGCCCGCCGCCGAGGGGGCTTACGTGCGGTATCCGGCCGACGACCTGTTGGGTATCCTGGCGCTCGAGAGCCACCGCGCCAAGGCCATTGTGGTTGGCGAAGATCTGGGAACCGTCGAGAGCGGCGTGCGCGAAAAGCTCGCGGCGTGCAATGTGCTCTCCTCGCGCGTGCTCTGGTTCGAGTCCGATCCGCCGGCCAGGTATCCCCGGCGCGCCATGGCTTCCATCACCACCCACGATCTGCCCACTATCGCCGGACTTTGGACCGGTTCCGACCTGTACGCTCAGCAGCAGGCCGGCCTCGGTTCGAATGCCGAAGGCACTGCCCGAATGCGCGAGCGCTTGCAGGGCTTCACCGGCGCGCCCGACACCGCCGAACCGCGCGAGGTCGTCGCGCGCGCGTACGACCTCCTGGGCCAAGCCCGCTCGATGGTGGTCACCGCTACCCTCGAGGACGCGCTCGCCGTCGAGGAGCGGCCAAACATGCCTTCTACCCTCGACCAGTGGCCCAACTGGTCGCTGGCGCTGCCGGGGACTTTGGAACAACTCCAGCAAGACCCGCTGCCCCGTGCCATCGCGGCCGCGCTCAATCGCCCACGGCGTCCACGCCGTCCGACACGATGACACGATGAGACGATACCCCATTGGAGCGGAACCGCTCCCCACCGGCGGCACGCATTTTCGCGTGTGGGCACCGGTGCGCCGCAAAGTTGAAGTGGTCCTCGGCCATGCGTCCGTGGCGGGCGCTCCGGGCGAAGAACTCGTCCCTGAGCCCGGCGGCTACTTCTCCGGCCATGTGCCCGAAGCCGCGCCCGGCGCGCTCTATCGTTTTCGCCTCGATGGCCTGGGTCCCTTCCCCGACCCAGCCTCGCGCTTTCAGCCCGAAGGACCGCATGGCCCTTCGCAGGTTATCGATCCCACCGCATTCCGGTGGACCGATGCCGCATGGAAAGGCCGCCCGCTCGAAGGCCAGGTGATCTACGAGATGCACATCGGCGCCTTCACTCCGGAAGGCACGTGGGACGCCGCGGGCCGGCAATTGCGCGAGCTCGCCGCCATCGGCATCACCGTGCTGGAAGTCATGCCCGTGGCCGATTTCCCCGGCCGCTTCGGGTGGGGATACGATGGCGTGGGACTGTTTGCCCCCACTTGGCTTTATGGCCGGCCCGACGACTTCCGCCGCTTCGTCAATAATGCTCACGAGGCCGGGCTCTCCGTCATTCTTGACGTCGTCTATAACCACGTCGGCCCCGACGGCAATCATCTGCAAGAGTTTTCGCCCGGTTACTTCACCAGCCGCTATGCCAACGACTGGGGCGCGGCGCTGAATTTCGACGGCCACCACGCCCTACCGGTGCGCGAGTTCTTCCTCTCTAATGCCGCTTACTGGATCGACGAATTCCATCTCGATGGCTTGCGGCTGGATGCCACGCAGCAGATCTTCGACGCCTCTTCCGACCACATCGTGAAGCTGATCGCCGAGCGCGTGCGTGAGATCGCCGGCGGCCGCGAGACCATCGTCATCGCCGAGAACGAGCCGCAGGATAACAGGATGATCCGGCCGGCTGCCCGCGGCGGCTACGGATTGGATGGCTTGTGGAACGACGATTATCATCACAGCGCCATGGTGGCGCTCACCGGTCGCAACGAAGCCTACTACACGGACTATTACGGCAAGCCGCAGGAGTTCATCTCGGCCGTCAAGTACGGCTTCCTGTTTCAGGGCCAGCGCTACAAATGGCAGCGCAACCGGCGCGGCACGCCGGCCTGGGGGCTGCGGCCCGCCCAGTTTGTGACCTTCATTCAGAACCACGATCAGATCGCCAATTCCGCGCGCGGCGAACGCGTCCACCGGCTCGCCAGCCCAGGCAATCTCCGCGCCATGACCGCGCTGCTACTCCTCGGCCCCAACACTCCCATGCTGTTTCAAGGCCAGGAATTCGCGGCTTCGAGCCCCTTCTTCTATTTCGCGAATCACAAGCCCGAGCTGAACGAGCTGGTGCGCAAGGGCCGCATCGAGTTTATGACCCAGTTCCGCAGCCTTTCCAAGCCTGAAATGCGCGGCTGCCAGCCCGACCCCGCGAGCCCAGCCACTTTCGCGCAGTGCAAGCTGGATTTCGCCGAGCGCCAGAGTCACGCTGAAATATATCAATTGCACAAGGATCTGCTGCGGCTGCGGCGCGACGACGCGGTCTTTTGCCGGCAACAGGCGGGCGGCCTGGATGGCGCGGTGCTCGATGAGCGGGCCTTCGTCCTGCGCTTTTTCGGCGAAGATGGCCTGGATCGCTTGTTGCTGGTGAACTTTGGCGTGGACCTGCACCTCGACCCCGCGCCGGAGCCCCTCCTCGCCCCGCCCGAAGGACTGCGTTGGAAAGTGCTTTGGTCGAGCGAAGATCCCCGCTATGGCGGCTGCGGAACCTTCCCACCCGATACCAGAGATAACTGGCGCATTCCGGGCAACGCAGCCGTGGCACTGAGTCCGGCGCGACCCGAAGAAGTGGACGAGGCCGGAGAAATCCAGCCATGAACGAAACGCAAAAAATGCCTGAAATACCCGAAATAAAGGAATGGCTGGTCACCAACGGTCTGGGCGGCTACGCTTCCGGTACGGTGACCGGCGAAATCACGCGGCGGTATCACGGGCTTCTCATCGCGGCGTTGCCCAATCCGTTGGGCCGGCTTATGCTGCTCAATGGCCTTTCCGAGCGGCTGCGCCTGCCCGATCTCAGAGTCTTCTACACGGGCGCGGAGGATCTGTCCGGCGTCGCCCCCGATGAGACCCTGGCGCTCTCCGAATTCCGCCGCGAAGCCGGCATCCCTGTGTGGCTCTACGACATCGCGGGCTTTAAGCTCGAAAAGCGCCTGCTGATGCCCCACGGCCAGAACACGGTGTACGTCAGTTACCGACTGCTGAAGGGGCCTGACCCGCTGCGGCTCGGTTTGCGGCCCGCCATTCGATTCCGCTCGCACGAAGCGGCGGTCAATACCGAATTGGCCAAGAGCTACGAACTCTCTGTCGTAGAAGACCACTTCGAAGTCTCCGCGGGTCCCCATCTGCCCGTGCTGCGCCTGCTGTTCCAGGGCGACGCGACCACTTTCATTTTCGACCGCAAGCAGACTCGCGAGATCCTCTACTCCGCCGAGCAGCACCGCGGGTATGACTCGAAGGGCAACCTCTGGAGTCCCGGATATTTCAGCATCGACTTGCAGCCGGGCGCGCTGGCGACCCTGATCGCATCCACCGAAACCTGGGAGATCATTCACGCGCTGAGTCCCGATGCGGCGCTGGAAGCCGAGCACCAGCGCCGCCGCATGATGCATTCGCGGGCCGTTCCGGAAGCTCGCGATAGCTTCGGCGCCGAGTTGGTACTGGCCGCCGACCAATTCCTGGTCGCGCCGGTCGGCCGCGTGGCGGATGCGGCGCGGGCGCACGCCGAGGGCGACCAGATTCGCACCGTGATCGCCGGCTACCACTGGTTCGCCGATTGGGGCCGCGACACGATGATCAGCCTGGAAGGGTTGACCCTCACCACCGGGCGGCATCTGGAGGCCCGCTGGATTCTGCGGACATTCGCCTCCGCCGTTCGCGACGGCCTCATCCCCAACCTGTTTCCTGAAGACATGACCGAGGGCCTCTACAACACGGCCGACGCCACCCTTTGGTTTTTCCACGCCATCCAGCGCTATGTGGAACATACGGGCGACCGCACTATGCTGCGCCTGCTTTTGCCCAAGCTGCGCAACATCGTCGCGTGCCACATGCAGGGCACCCGCTTCGGCATCGGCGTGGACCATGCGGACGGGCTCCTGCGGCAGGGCGCGCAAGGCTATCAGCTCACCTGGATGGACGCCAAAGTGGGCGACTGGGTAGTGACGCCGCGGCGCGGCAAGGCCGTCGAGATCAATGCCCTCTGGTACAATGCCCTGCGCCTGCTGGAACAGTGGCTGCGCGACGAAGTCGACGAGGCGGCCGCGCGGCACATCCAGGAAGCCGCCGCGCAAGCCCGCGAATCGTTCAACCGCCGCTTCTGGTATGCCGAAGGCGGCTATCTGTATGACGTGGTCGACGGCGAATCCGGCGACGATACCGCCTGCCGCCCCAACCAGGTTATCGCCATTTCATTGGAGCATCCGGTGCTGGAACAAGCTCACTGGCGGACGGTGCTGGACGTGGTCACCGATCGCCTGCTGACACCGGTGGGGTTGCGCTCTCTGGCCCCCGGCCATCCAGACTACAAAGCGAAATACGATGGCGACCTGCGCTCGCGTGACGCCGCCTATCACCAGGGCACCGTATGGGCGTGGCTCATCGGCCCGTACATCGATGCGTGGCTTAAGGTAAATCCTGGCGATCCCACGCAAGCCCGGCGGTTCCTGGAAGGTTTCATTCCGCAGCGGAACCAGGCCTGCATCGGTTCGATCAGCGAGATCTTCGATGCCGAGCCGCCCTACACTCCGCGCGGCTGCATCGCCCAGGCGTGGAGTGTGGCGGAGGTGCTGCGATGCTGGGTGAAGACGGCTGGTGATGTTACGGATGGACCGGCCAAGTCTCCTTAGCAGTTGGCGTGCGATTACGACAGAGCCGGTGTTATACTGCGGCCAGGAAAATCATGCATCGAAGATCGTTTTTGCAAGCGGTTCTGGCAGCCGCCACAGCTCTACGGGCCGCCGCCCGCCCCGCCCGGTCTGCCAATGCCCTCAAAATCGGGGTCACCGATTGGAACCTGCGGCTGACCGGCGACGTATCGGCCGTGGGTTTGGCCGCCAAACTGGGGTTCGACGGAGTGCAGATCAGCCTCGGACGCACGCCCGTCAATGGCAACCTCGCTCTGGACGACTCCGGCATCCAGGCCCAATACGTCGCGGCCGCGAAAGAGCACGGCATCCCGCTCGATGGCACCTGTCTGGATATTCTCCACGTCGATCATCTCAAGAACAACAGCCAGGCCCAAAAGTGGGTCGCGGACGGCATTCAGATCACCCGGAAAGTCAACACCAAAGTCATACTGCTGCCCTTCTTCGGCAAAGCCGCGCTCACGACGCACGAAGAGATGGACCATGTCGCCGACGTCCTGAAAGAACTCGCGCCCGAAGCCGAAAAGGCCGGCGTAATTATGGGCCTCGAAGACACCATCTCCGCGGAGGACAACGTCCGCATCATGGAGCGCGCCGGCTCTGGGGCCCTCCAGGTTTACTACGATGTTGGAAATTCCACCCAGGGCGGCTTCGACGTGGTCAAAGAGATCCGCTGGTTGGGCGCCGGCCGCATTTGCCAGATTCACTTGAAGGATAATCCCCATTATCTGGGCGAGGGCAAGATCGATTTCCCCGCGGTAATACAGGCAATTACCGATATCCACTTTGCCGGATTCGCCAATTTGGAGACGGATTGCCCTTCCAAATCCGTCGAGAACGACATGGCCCGAAACCTCAAGTTCATCCGCGGCCTGCTCGCCTAGACTACCCACTTCGCACAGGTGTAATTGCCTGTGTAATTAACTGTTGACTTGCGCACGGCCCAGGTTTACCATTCTAGTTTGCTTTGACGTAACCTGCACCAGAGAAGAACAGGCGAACCGGCGGAGGGACCCCGTAATGACCTTTCAGATCGGTGAAAAGGTAGTCTATCCCAACCAAGGCGTTGGTACCATCGAGAATATACGGGCTTGGTCCTTTGGGACCCAGTTCGAGAAATGTTACCTCCTGCGAATGGTCTATGGCAGCATGACCGTGACCGTTCCCTTTTCCAAAGTGGCTTTCATCGGTTTGCGGCCTATCACTAAAAACAACGAAATCAGTCGCATTCTGTCCTTTCTGGCAACCGGGATCTGCCACTCGAGCAACGATTGGAAGGTCCGTTTTCGGGATAACTCCGACAAAATGCAAAGCGGAAGCCTGCTGGCGGCCGCCGAAGTCCTCAAGACTCTGCTGCTGCTGCAGAGAGACAAAGCCCTTTCCTTCCGCGAAAAGAAGATGCTGGATCGCTCCCGCCACATGCTGCTGACAGAGATCTCGATTGCCCGGGGCCTGGCGGAAAACGACGCCATCGCGCTGTTGCAGAAATATCTGTGCAAATCCGGCCTGGCGCTGCCCGCGGTGCTTTGAGCGAAACCGGAACTTGAGACCGGAATGATTTTCGAAATCGGACACTCGCGCTGTCGCGATCCCCGCGCAGTCAAATAGTCTCAGGCATTTGGCCGGTGCCTTTGAACGGACCTCCGCTTGCTCCTCGGACCGGCAGATGCTCAATTTCCTAAAGGATTTGCGCTATTCGTTGCGCACCTTGCGCAAGATGCCTGGCTTCACCATGGTGGCCTTGCTGGTGCTCGCGCTCGGCATCGGAGCGAACACCGCTATCTTCAGCGTGGTCAATTCGGTGTTGCTGCGTCCGTTGCCCTATCCCGACTCCGATCGCCTGGCGCTGATCTGGGAGACGGATCTGAAGGACGGTATCAAGCGCGAAGGGCCGTCTGCGCCGAATTTCCTTGATTGGAAGGAGCAGAGTCAATCCTTCGAAGATATGGCGCTACTCGAAGTCGGCACGGGCACTGTGACCGGTGAGGGCGAGCCCGAACAGGTCGTCGGTTTGCGTGTGACCACGAATTTCCTGTCGATGCTGGGTGCTCGAACGGTTCTCGGGCGCGGCTTTACGGCGGCTGAGGGCGAAGGTAAAGCACGCTACCCGGTCGCCGTGCTCGCCAACGGATTCTGGAAGCGCCGCTTCGGGTCGGACCCCCGCGTCATTGGCAGAACTTTCATCATGAATAGCGAGCCGTATACCGTGATCGGCGTGCTCGCGCCGGCTTTCTACCATCCGCTGCCCACCGACCTTTACGTGCCATGGCCGTTCGCGCAACTGCGCGCCAAGAACCGCGTAGACCACGATTTCGGCGTAATCGGGCGCGTGAAGCCGGGCGTCACCATCGCCCAGGCGCAGGCCGAGTTGAGCACCGTCGCGCGCCGCATCGATGCGCAGACGCCCAGGCTGGCCGGTTGGGATGTGACCGTGGTGGGGATGCAACACGCGCTCTTCGAAAACATCCGGCCCGCCTTGCTGTTGCTCCTGGGCGCGGTGGGACTTCTGCTGCTGTTGGCGTGCGTGAACGTGGCTAGTCTGTTGCTGGCGCGCGTCACGGGCCGGCGCAAGGAGCTGGCGATTCGCGCGGCTTTGGGCGCGCGGCGCGGCAGTCTGATTTCGCAGATTCTCAGCGAAAGCCTGCTGCTTAGCCTCGCCGGAGGCGCACTCGGTGTCTTCTTCGCCGTCTGGGGCGTCGCCCTGCTGAGCGCGGTCCTGCCGGGCACGCTTCCGATGGCGGAGGCCGGTGCCGAAATTGTGCGCCCGGCCATTGGCGTGGATGCCGGCGCGCTCGCCTTCGCGCTGCTGATCTCCATCGGCGCCGCGCTGATTTTCGGACTGATTCCCGCGCTGCATGCCGCCGGTGCGGACGTTAACGACGCTTTGAAGGCAGGCGGCCGAACGTCTTCCGAATCGCTTGGCCGGACGAAGGTGTGGAGCTTGCTCGTGGCCGGCGAGATCGCGCTAGCCAGCATGCTGCTGATCGGCGCCGGACTCGCCATGAAGAGCTTCGTGAATCTGCAGCGCGTGAATCCGGGTATAAGGCCCGATCATATCTTGACCTTTCGCATGCGCCTGCCCACCGACAATCTTTACACCAGCGATCGCGAGCAAGCCGCCTTCTATCGGCGAGTGCTCGACAAAGTGGAGCAGATACCCGGCATTCAATCTTCCGGTCTGACCGATGTGCTGCCGCTCGGGCAGCAGAACGACCGGGAGTACTTCACCATCGAAAAACGCCCCCTGCCGCCGGGGCAGTCGCTGGTCGCCGATTTTCGGCGCATCAGCCCGCTGTATTTGAACACCATGGGAATCGCGCTGCTGCAGGGGAGACTGCTTTCGGATCGCGATGGTCGCGACACCCCGCCGGTGATCCTGATCGACGAGACACTTGCGCGCCAGTATTGGCCCAGCGAGAACCCGATCGGCAGGCGCATGCGGTTGTGGGGTGAATTCCGGGAAGTCGTCGGCATCGTGAGCCAGGTGCATCACTATGGCCTGGAAAAACAGCCGGAGCCGACAATTTACGCGCCTTATGAGCAGATGCCGGACAAGGCCATGGCGCTGGCCGTGCGCACGACGCTGGATACGCAGGCCGTGGTGAAAGCCGTGAAGCAGGCCGTCTGGTCGGTCGATCGGCGCCAGCCGGTGTTTCAGATCCGCAGCATGGACGAGTATATGTCGCTGGCGGACACCGTGCCTCGCATTTCGACGGTTCTGCTGGCGGTTTTCGCGGGTATCTCAATGCTGCTGGCGGCGCTTGGGATTCATGGAGTCGTCTCCTATGGCGTTGCCCAGCGGACCCGCGAGTTTGGACTTCGGATGGCGCTTGGCTCTACGCCTGGGCAGGTCGAGGCGTTGGTAATCCGCAACGGTCTCAAGACCGCGCTGATTGGTCTGGTGGCCGGAATGGCCGGCGCGGCGGTGCTGGCGTCGGCCTTGCGCACGCTGCTCTATGGGGTGGCGCCGCTAGACCCTGCGGTGATGGCTGCGGTAGCCGTGCTGCTTCTTACAGTGGCGCTAATTGCGAACTACGTTCCGGCGCGGCGCGCGACGCGCATCGATCCGATGGTGGCGCTGCACCACGAGTAGGTAACCTGCCGACGCCGCCATCCGTATAAAGATTAAGCTCACAGGTACGCCCGTTTGGGCGTATAGTGTACGTAGCAGGAGATTATCCATATATGAAGCGGTCCTCTGCGGTATCCGTGGCCTTTCTGGCGGCAGCGCTCAGTATTCTACCAACCAGTTCCTTTGCCGGGGACAAGGAAAACGACCCCGACCAAATCGGCAACCGGGATGTGGGTAAAGGTGTAAATTTCTACTCTCTGGAGAAAGAGATCGCCATAGGCAAGCAACTGGCGCAGGAAGTCGAGCGCCAGGCCAAAATCGTGGATGACCCGGTTATCGCCGAATACGTGAACCGGGTCGGCCAGAACCTGGTGCGAAACTCCGACGCCAAAGTTCCGTTCACCATCAAGGTGCTGGATTCCGAAGAGGTGAATGCCTTCGCCTTGCCCGGCGGGTTCTTCTTCGTGAACTCCGGCCTGATCCTGAAGGCGGACAGCGAGTCCGAACTGGCGGGGGTGATGGCCCATGAGATCGCCCACGTGGCCGCGCGCCACGGAACCCGGAACGCTACCCGCGGCGAACTCGCCCAAATCGCCATGATCCCCGTGATGGTGATGAGCGGCGGCTGGGCCGGATACGCCATCTATCAAGGCGCCCACTTGGCCATCCCCATGGGATTCCTGGCTTTCTCGCGGGCCAACGAGCGCGAGGCGGATTACCTGGGCCTGCAGTACATGTACAAGGCGGGTTACGATCCTACCTCGTTCGTGGACTTCTTCGAGAAGATCCAGACGTTGGAGAAGCGCAAGCCGGGTACCGTGGCCAAGGTATTCTCGACGCACCCCATGACCGACGACCGGATCAAGGCCTCCCAGAATGAGATCCAGCAGATCCTGGTGGCGAAGCCCGAATACGTGGTGAATACTTCCGAGTTCAACGACGTGAAGACGCGCTTGTACTCCCTGCATAACCGCAAGAAGGAGAAGGGCAAGGATGACCCGAACCGCCCAACTTTGCGGCGGAGCCCAGGCAGCGGTACCGGTACGGTGGACGACAACGATAAGCAGCCTGCCGATCAGGATGAGCGGCCCACGCTGAAGCGTCGCGACGGCGATAGCTCAAGCTCTAGCTGATCGTGCGGCCTACTGCAGTTGTTCCCCATTGATGCGCGCAGTAATCTCCCAGCACCGGGGGCTGGGGAAATTTCGTTTGACGTTGCCCTCGCTCACCAGTACTGGCGCGGACGCATCGAGCCGTTTAAGGTCATGGAAAGCATTGGCTATTCAGGGCCTGCGTGCCAGTCGTAGCCCACGCTAAACAAGGCAATCTTCTCGCCCATCCCTACTGGAGGATTCAAAACGAAGGCCCACAGCCTTGGCGTGCCAAAGGCGAATGGATTCGGACCCGCCCTTGCGCACTTTAGACGCCGGAACAACGAAGGAACGCTAATCCGGCGTGGGCGCATGTGTGCGCAAATGCACAAGCCGGTTTTGGAATCGTAAGCTAGGGAAATGAACGAAACGATTGGTGTGTTGGTTGAAGCGGATCCGGGGCCGGGGATTCTGCACAAGTTGACCGGGGTGATTGCGGCGCATGGCGGCAACATCACATCGGTCGATATCATCGAGGAGCGGCAGACCTATTTCGAGATCGAGGTAACCAACGGGGCGGCGGCCGTAATCGGGGATTTATCGAAGCTTCCGATCGTTCGAAGCGTCACCCAGGTGAAGACGTTTCAGACTGTTTTTGGGAAGCGAGTCGTTATCATGGGCGGCGGCGCGCAGGTGGGGCAGGTCGCCATCGGCGCGATTTCGGAGGCTGACCGGCACAATATCCGCGGCGAGCACATCTCGGTGGACACGATTCCGCTGGTCGGCGAGCAGCCGTTGGCCGATGCCGTGCGAGCCTGCGGACGCCTGCCCAGGATAAAGGCTCTGGTGCTGGCCGGTTCACTGATGGGCGGCGACATCGAGCGAGCCGTTCGGGAGGTCCGGGCGCAGGGCTTACTAGTGGTGAGTTTGAATATGGCGGGCAGCGTGCCGGCGGCCGCGGATCTGGTGGTTACCGATCCCCTGCAAGCAGGGGTAATGACAGTGATGGCCGTATCGGAGACCGCAAAATTCAGTCTGGCCCGCTTGAAACACCGGGTCTTCTAGCAACTATCGAGGACACCCAGAACAAGACCAGGCTGGCCGCCAGTATCACGAAAAATACCGTCAGCTTTAGAGTGATGGCGAATGCGACCAGCGCCGCCGCGAAACCCCAATACCAGGATTCGGCCTTGAATCCTTCAGCCCAAATAGCTTGGCGCCCGGCGGAAGCAATGCGCGGCCACAGAATGGGCCACAGACGCGGCACCGCTTTTCGGTAGGCCTCATACTGTTCGCCCTGATTCGCCTGAAGTTCGGCCTCCTCCCGCAGGATCAGCCGATAGCAGAACACCAGCATTGCCGCCATCGCCACAAAGAACCCCACGCGGCTCATCATAGCGCCCATGGCGATAATCATTAACACATTGGCGAAGTACAGCGGATTGCGGACCTGGCGGTAAGGCCCATCGGCGACCAGCGAAGCCGTCTTTACTTCGGCGGCGTACACAACCCCAGCGTGAAGGTAGGATGAGGCCCAAGTGCGGATGAGAGCGGCCACAACCAACAGGAGAGCGGCGAATGCAAACAGAAGGCGAGCGACCAGATCTCCATTCATTTGCAACCTGGATGCAATCCAGTCGGCCAGCGCAACGGTCGAATTTTGATGATCCAGGAAGTAGAGCGGAAACGAGACGGCAAAGATCAGCCCGAAGAGCATCGCTCTGTTGGTGAACTCCCAATGTGTGGCTTTCATAGGTCGAAGAATATCGCCGCCGTAGGCGAATGTAAAGACGCGAAATTTCCGGGGGGACCGCACCCTGATGCTCACGGCTCGGTAACGACCGCGTGATTCGCAAGGGTTGCTGAGCCGCGAACGTTAGCGACCGGGCTCAATGGGCAATAACAGGCAACATGAGATTTTTCGGAGACCGGCCCCATTCGTTTGGTAGCCATAGACCAGCAAGCGGATAAAACACGCGCTGGGTATGTCATAATGTCTCGACCGGAGTTGCCGGGCTGGAGAAGAGAATGAAAATACAAACGCTTCTGTTGTCCCTCGCCGCGCTGTCGGTGTGGACAGCGCCCGCTCAAGTGAACATCCCAATCCTGAATCCGAAGTTTGACATGGACGTATTGACCTGTTCGCCGGGTTACAGTTGCTTCCTATATGGAATTACGGGCTGGGTGACTGGTCCAAACACCGGGTCGCAAAAGTGTTCAACCACGCAATTTCCGAGCGCACCCCCCGCAGGACTGTACGTCGCGGCCATTGGCGATTCAGGTTCATCGGGCTCCATCTTGCAGACGCTCGGCGCCACTGTGCAGGCCAACACGACCTACATTCTGAGTGTGGAGGTGGGGGCACGGGCGGACTATGTGTTCACCGGCTACACGGTGTCGCTGCTGGCCGGAAACGTAACACTGGCCTCCGGTCACAAAGCGACTCCGGTAGGCGGCAGCTTCGTGACCGAGGTGGTCGCGTATGAGTCCGGGGCCACCCCTGCTCAATTGGGCAAGCCTTTACAAATTCTGATAACGAGTACGGGGGCTGGACAAGTTGATATCCAGAGTGTAGGGTTGACTGCTATACCGACCGCTCAATAAGCCGGGCACGCCAACGCAGTGCCCGCTCAGCGGCTTGGTAGCTGAGACAGCTCCGGCCTAGTAGCGGACAAGAGCCTGATAGGAACTACCTTCTACCCATCCTGGTCGCTACGGCTCTCCCCTGCCCCGCCACGGCATCGTGGCTGCTCTCCTCAGATCTTAAGCCGGATGCCCAGGTGATCGCAGGGCGCGTCCGTTAGATGCTGGGCAACCCCGAGGTAATGGAGAGCAAGGTTGTTCAATGCCCGCCAGAAGGGTTGCCGTTTAGCGTGACAGCTGCGGGATCAACCGCGCAAGTGCAACTGAATCATGCAATGCGCCATAATCGCTAGATATGCAGGAAGTTCACGTGGGCATCGTGGGCTTGGGCAACGTTGGTTCGGGCACGCTCGCCATTCTGGCAGGCAATGCCGACCAGATCGCGCTCAAGCTCGGCTTCCGCTTGAAAGTCGTCGCGGTTTGCTGCCGCTCGGTGGCCACCAAACCGATTCCCGAATCGCTGGGGCCGGTGCTCAAAACCGCGGACTGGCGCGAGGTGGTTGCGCATCCCGATGTGGACGTAGTGGCGGAGTTGGTGGGCGGCACCGGGGTGGCGGCCGAGATTGTCGACGGCGCCATCGCCCATCGCAAATCGCTCGTCACCGCGAATAAGGAGTTGATGGCCGCGTGCGGACCGGAGATCTGGGATCGCGCAATTCGCGCGGGCATCAATGTGGCCATGGAGGCCAGCGTGGCGGGCGGCATCCCCATACACGCAGTGTTGCGCGAGGGCATTTCGGGCGACCGCGTCGTGGCGCTGTACGGCATCCTGAACGGAACCTGCAACTACATCCTGACGGAGATCGAGAAGCGCGGCGACCCGCTCGAGACCGTGCTGTCGGAGGCGCAGCAGTTGGGCTATGCGGAAGCCGATCCGAGCGCCGACCTGGACGGCATCGACGCGCGCTCGAAGCTGGCCATCCTGGCGGCCCTGGCCTTCGGCGAGAAGATCACGCCGTCGGATATTTTCATGGAAGGCATCCGGCGCATATCGCCGCTCGATTTCCGCTATGCGCATCAGCTTGACCACACCATACGGCTGATCTGCGCGGCGCGGCAAACGCCCGAAGGGCTGATTCTTTCGGTGCGGCCGGCGCTGATTCCGCGAACCACCATCCTGGCCGGCGTGCAGGGCGCGTACAACGCCGTGTGGGTGAAGGGCGCATACGGCGAGGACACTTTTTACTATGGCCGCGGCGCAGGCGCGCTGCCGACCGGCGTTGCCGTAGTGAGCGACCTGATGCGCGTGGCGCGCGAGATCCGCGGCGGCAGCCCCGAGCGCGTTTCACCCTTCGCCCACGAAAGGCTGGGCGAATACCAGCCGGTCTCGGTGATCCGCCAGAAGCGCGCCTACTATCTGAGATTCCGCGTGAAGGACCGGCCAGGTATCCTGGCGGGCCTGGCAGGCATCCTGGCGGCCAAGCAGATCAGCCTGGAAGCGGTCCTGCAACTGCCTATGGAGAGCAAGCAAGACCTGCCTTTCGTGATCACCGTCGAACCAACCTACGAACATGCTATTCGCGAGGCGGTGATGCAGATGGCGCAACTGGACTTCCTGCTGGAGCCGCCGCTGGCCCTGCCCATGGAGACTTCCTTATGAAGATCGTCCGCATATTAGCGCTGTCGGCCTGCTGCGCCGCGCTATGGGCCCCACTGTGGCCACAAGTCGCCACGGATGCCAATCAGCGTTACCAGACTCCGGAAGGCCGTAAAGCCATTGCGGCGAATCTGGGCAGCCCGAATCGCGACTCGACCGAAAGACCGCAGGAGTTAGTGGATGCCATGGCGCTCAAACCGGGCATGACGGTGGCGGATATCGGAACCGGCGTCGGCTACATGCTGCCGTATCTGAGCCGCGCCGTCGGGCCGCCGGGCCAGGTGCTGGCGGAGGATATCTTTGACGATTTCCTCAGCCAGGCCAGGCAGCGCGCCGAGCAACAGAAGCTGGGCAACGTTTCGTTCATCAAGGGCACGGAGACCGACCCCCGCGTGGCCGCTCATAGCGTGGATGCCATACTGGCGCTCGATTCCTATCACCATTACAACTATCCGGAAAAGATGCTGGCGGCCTTTCAACTGGCCTTGCGCGACGGCGGCCGGCTGTTCGTCGTGGAGTATTACAAGCGGCCCAACGCTATGCCGGGCGGCGACGCCGTGAAGCACATCCGGCTGGATGAGCCCGATCTGGTGCGGGAGATAGAGGCCCACGGCTTCCGCAAGGTCTCCGAGCGCGAGCACATTAAGGGCAGCCAGTACATGGTGACCTTCGTCGCGAAGTGAGGGTCGCCGCTCAGTCTCCGCGTCCCCGCGTCCCCGCGTCTCCGCGTCTCTTACCCCGGACGGCTGCCGCCCAGCGCGGCGGTCGCCAGCGTGCCGCCGAGTCCCATGGTCTCGACCGCCGACGAAGGCACGATCACCATCGAACCCTTTTCCTTGATGGCTTCGTAGAGCATGTTCATGGCGCGCAGATGCAGCGCCACCGGATTGTCGCGATAGGTGGCCGCGGCCAGCGCGAATTTATCGGCGATTTCCGTCTCGGCCTGGCCCAGTATGATGCGCGCCTGCCGCTCCCTTTCCGCCTGCGCCTGGCGCGACATCGCGTCTTCCAGTTCGTGCGGGATACGCACGTCGCGTATCTCCACCGATTGCACCGTGATGCCCCACGGGTTGGTCTTCTCGTCCAGAATGCGCTGCAATTCCCGGCCCAGCGTTTCGCGCTCCGTAATCATCTGCGCAAGCTCGTGGCGGCCGATGGATTCGCGCAGCGCGGTCTGCGCGCTGAGCGTAATGGCCTCGATGAAGTCTTCCACTTCCAGGATGGATTTTTCAGCGTTCCAGACCACCCAGAACAGGATGGCATCCACGTTCACCGGCACGGTGTCGCGCGTCAGCGTCGACTCGGCCGTCACATTGGCCACGCGCACACGCTGGTCCACGAACCGGCTCAGCGAATCTACGATTGGAATGATGTGAAAGACGCCGGGGCCGCGCAGGCCCACATAGCGGCCCAGGCGCAGCACGGCCACTCTCTCCCATTGGTCCGCAACCTTGATGGCGAACATCAGGTACACTCCGATCAGGCCGCCCACGATGGCCGGCGCGGGATAGCCGGTTACCGCGCTCACCGCCGCTCCCGCCCCAAAGCAAATCGCGAATAGCGCCGCGCCGATAGTGCTCACCGGCATCTTTTCCCCCTTGGCGAGGTTATCTTTTCCTCTTGTTGGTTTCAGCCAGTAGATCATTGAGTTGCTCCATTAATTCCTCGACTGAGAATCCGGCGCTGCCGGCGCGCGCCACGAACTCTGTGACAAGCTGCGTGAGGCGCCGGCTGCGCTCCACTTCGGTCTGCTCGACTTTCTTGCGGGCGATGAAGGTGCCCGTGCCTTGCTGGGTTTCCAGCACGCCGCGAATTTCCATCTCGCGATAGGCCCGCACCACGGTGTTCGGGTTGATGGCCAGGTCCACCGCCACCTGCCGCACAGTGGGAATCTGATCGCCCACCGCCAGCTTGCCGGAAGCGATGCCGCCGAGGATCTGGTCGATGATCTGGCGATAGACCGGCACACCGCTATGCAGATCCAACCGGAAGCCGAAGGTGTCTGCCTTTGTCATCTAGACATATGGTGTACTAGTTATCTGATACAGTCAAGAGGAATTTGAAGGAATTTTTCTGTTGACATTCTACAGGGAAGCCCGTCATACTTCTTTTGGATGTCTACAGGAAGCTCCAAAGCGGATGTTCTGCAAGGCACGCTCGACCTGATGGTCCTGCGAACCCTCGAGTCCATGGGTCCGCAGCACGGGTTTGGTCTGGCCAAGCGTATACAGCAGATCTCCGGCGGCGCTCTCGATCTGAATCAAGGCACGCTCTACCCGGCGCTGCTGCGCCTCGAGCAGCGCGGCTGGATCGCATCACGCTGGGGCGCTTCGGACAAGAACCGCAGGGCCAGGTTCTACGAATTGACGCCGGCCGGCAGCAAGCAGATTGCGCGGGAGACCGATGACTGGGCGCGCACCGTCGCTCTGATGGAGCGATTCCTGCGTGTGGCGGAATAGGTTATGCGTACGTTCTGGAAACGTTTCACTGGACTATTCTCGAACCGGCGGCTCGAAACCGAGCTGGACGAGGAGGTCGCGGTTCACCTCGATATGCTGGCCGAAGAGTTGCGCGAGCAGGGCATGGATGCCCGCGCCGCGCAAGAAGCCGCCCGTCGCGAGTTCGGCGGAATCGACTCGATGAAGGAGGCGTATAGGGACCGCCGGGGAATTCCGCGCATCGAGATCCTGGCGAAAGATGTGCGCTATGCCATCCGCGGATTGCGCCGCAGTCCCGCTTTCACTATTGCGGCGGTACTCTCGCTGGCTCTCGGAATCGGCGCCAACACCGCCATCTTTTCGTTCCTCGACACGCTCATGCTGCGCATGTTGCCGGTCGAAAAGCCCGAGCAACTGCTATCGCTATATAGGACAGGAGGCTGGGGCCGCGGCTTTGCCTCCTACCCGCAATATCTCGAATTCCGGCGGCACGCGGAGCTATTCAACGGCGTGCTGGCGCGCAGTGGCGCGTACAAGGTCCGGTTCGACGCGGGTCATAATAATCGGGCGGAATTCGTCGCGCGGGAATTTGTCTCCGGCAATTACTTCGATGTTCTCGGAGTCAAGCCGGCCATAGGCCGGCTGTTCACCGACGCGGACAACCGCACTCCGCAAGGGCACCCGATCGCGATCCTCAGCTACGATTTCTGGCGCAGCCGTTTTGGTCTGGATCCCGGAGTACTCGGCCGCACGCTGATGGTGGACGAGCAGCCCTTGACGGTCGTCGGCGTGGCGGCGCCCGGATTTCATGGAGTGGAGGTCGAACATCGCGCCGATGTGTGGGCGCCCGCCATGATGTTTCGCGGCGCGATCGCGGAGGACGGGATGCATTGGGTATGGATTCTGGCGCGACGCCGGCCGGAGATATCCAAGAGCCGGATTCAGGCCGCCGCCAACACGATCATGCGGCAGCATCTGGCGAGTGTGTACGGCGATAAACCGGATAGCGCGTTTCGCAGATGGGCGATGGAGCAGAGGATGGAAGTGCGCGATGGCGGCTTGGGCATCTCCATGCTGCGCGACGAGTTTGCAAAGCCGCTGACCGTGCTCATGGCCGCGGTCGGCCTGGTGCTGCTGATTGCGTGCGCTAATGTGGCCAACCTGCTGCTGGCGCGCGGGGCGGCGCGGAGAAGGGAAATCGCTCTACGCTTGTCGCTGGGCGCAACGCGGCGGCGCATCGTCCGCCAGTGGCTGATCGACAGCCTGCTGCTCGCCCTGATGGGCAGCATCCTGGGGCTGCTGTTCGCGGTTTGGGGCGAGCGTTATATGCTGCTGTTCCTGCCGCCGGGCCTCAGCGATAGCTTCTCCGTCGCGCCCGATGCTACGGTGCTCTGCTTCACTGCGTGTATATCGATTATTTCCGCGATCATCTTTGGCCTGGCGCCGGCTCTGCGCGCGACGGCCCTCGATCCCGCCATCTCTCTCAAGGGAGGCGCATCGCAAGCGCCCGTTGGGGGGAAGCGGTTTGGCCTGCGGAAAGCGCTGGTGGTTGCGCAGGTGGCCTTTTCCGTAGTGCTGGTAGTGATGGCGGGTCTGTTCGCGCATAGCCTCGCGGGCTTACGGTCTATTAATCCCGGATTCACTTACCAAAACGTCATGACTTTTGCGCTTGATTATCCGCGTGCCTGGAAAGACGCCGATAAGGATCGCTTTCGCCAGAGACTGCTGGCCCGCGTGGCGGCGCTGCCGGGCATCGCATCGTTCAGTTGCGGAGCGCTGGCGCCCTATCAAGGGGGAATCTGGAACGCCGGAATGCGCGTTCCCGGCTCGGCTCGCACGGCCACGGAGGGGGTTGAAGTTGCCCTGCAGGGCGTGGGTCCCGGCTACTTCGCAACGCTCGGCAGCCGTCCGCTGCGAGGCCGCGAGTTCGATGAGAACGACATGCGCGCAACGCGTAAGATCGCCCTGGTGAATCAAGCATTCGTGAGCGAGTTCTTTCCAGGGCTAACAGACCCCGTCGGCCGCGTACTCAGCTTTGACGACTCCAAGCCCGAAGGCGGCGAGCCGACTTACATTGTCGGCCTGGTGCGCGACATATTACACAAAGGTTTGAAGATCCCGGCCGAGCCGACCGTGTATGTGCCTTTTCACCAGGGCCAGGTCGGATTCGATCCGACGCTGATGGTTCGCGCACAGCTTTCTCCAGATACGTTGCTGCCGATGATCCGGCGCGAATTAAACCGTCTCGACCCGGAAGTGGCCCTCACGGAGCCGCGCACCATTCGCCAGCGGGTCGACGATTCCATCTTCGCCGATCGCATGATCGCAACCTTGAGCGGATTCTTCGGCGGCCTCGCGTTGTTGCTGGCGGCGGTCGGCATCTACGGCGTCATGGCTTACGCAGTCGCGCAGCGGACCGCCGAACTCGGCCTGCGGATCGCTCTCGGCGCGGATCCGGCAAAGATCGGACGGATGGTGCTGCGGGATGGGTTGCTTTTGATTACCGCGGGCATCGCCATCGGGCTGCCGCTGTCGGTGGCCGCTGGGCGGATCAGCTCATCGTTGTTATACGGCATCCAGCCCGGCGATCCGCTGGCGTTCGTGCTGACGGTCGCGGTTCTCCTGGTAATTGGAATGGTCTCCGCATTCGTACCTGCGCGGCGGGCGGCCTCCATCGAACCGGTGGAAGCGCTGCGGCACGAGTAGCGTCACGACGACGTAACGCGCCGTAGGGTATACTCTCCAAATGCCTAATATCGATACGCATCCGGCCGGCACTTTCTGCTGGATCGAGCTGGGAACCACGGACCAAAGCGCCGCCAAAAGCTTTTACTCATCGCTCTTTGGCTGGCACGCAAACGACATGCCCATGGGGCCGGACGAATACTACACCATCTTCGAACTGGAGGGCCGTGCCAGCGCGGCGGCCTATACGCTGCGGCCCGATCGCTCGCCGGGCGTGCCGCCAAATTGGATGATTTATATCTCGGTGAAAAGCGCGGACGACACAGCGGCGCGCGCGACGGAGGCCGGAGGGAAGGTGATGGCCCCGCCATTCGAGGTTGGCGACTATGGGCGTATGGCCGTTCTGCAGGATCCGGCCGGCGCGACTTTTTCGATCTGGGAGCCCAAGACCAACCCGGGCATCGGCATCGCCGGAGTGGACGGAACGCTGTGCTGGGCGGACCTAAGTACCGCCGATCCGCGCCCGGCGCAAACATTCTACGCTGCGGTGTTCGGCTGGGAGATCGCACCCGGCGAGCACGATTCGTCGGGGTACCTGCACATCAAGAACGGCGAAACCTTTATCGGAGGCATGCCTCCTGGGCGCATGCTGCCGCCGGGCGTGCCGCCGCACTGGCTGCTTTATTTTTTGACGTCTGGCTGTGACACCCTGGCGGACAAGGCCAAAGCCCTGGGGGCCAACATTCGCTTCGGTCCGGAGACCATACCGAACGTCGGGCGGATGGCGGTAATCGCCGATCCGCAGGGCGCGGTATTCGCCGTTTTTCAGCCGGAGCCGCGGCGCGCCTAAGCGCGGTCTCGTTTCAACAGCCGCAAAAGCTCTTGAGTTTATCCGCCATCTCGCAAATCACTTCGGTATTCAGCGGCTGCATGGCGGTCTCAAGTTCCTGAATAACCGTCACCAGCACGTCGCGAGAGCGTTCCAAGGCCTCGGGTTCAGCGCCCTTGATCTGCGGTAGAATCTCTCTGATTCTCGACTCCAGCGGCCGCCACACGTCACTCAGCTTTGAGAGACGGGGCCAATCCACGAAACCGGCCCACACACTCGCCTTGTCCAATCCAGCTTCAAGGGCGTCCCGTTTGAGTAAGTTCAATTCTCGCTGCAGACTTCGCGAGGTATCCTTGATCGCGGTTATGGGCGCGATCTTGAGACTCATGCTGGAGAAGTCGCTGTTTCGCTCCAGAAACAGAGACCGGAACCGGAACAGGAGTTCGAGTCCCTTGAAGATAGTGGTCGTTTCCGCATCGCCGAAGTCTCCCCGCCTCAGGTACTCTACGAAGTAGAGGCTAAACTCCCTTACACCGTTAAAATACTTCGTTCCCGTGGTTAATATGACTCGAAAAGTGTGCTTCGCGTCATAGGAAACGATTACCTGGCTGTTATCCACCTCGAGCTGACTTTGAATAGACGATGTCACAACAGATGTGATGGCATCTACCCAGGAGTCTCGAAACTTGACGTTTTTCGTGAGGTTTTGAAACTCGGCCCAGGTGGTCTCAACGCTGGGCAGACCGAAGATCGACATCGGGTTACCGGTTCCCACCGGCACCAGGATCGCATCCGGCGGCAGCTCCCGCTCCACGGAATCGAGGGCCGCATCGCTGGTTCTGATAGTAATTTGCTTTTGCGGCTTAAGCGTGAATTCCGGAGTTGCCTTCAAGTGGCTGAATATGGCGAGTTGCATCTTTCGTGCCAAAGCGAGCAGGTCGCGCTGTTCCGGACTCTGGGGGACCTTTGCCAAACCATGCTCTTCGCGAAACCCGTCCACCAGTCCCTGAAACTCCCTCAGGAACTTCACCATGCCGTTATCGTAATCAATGTTCAGGCCGGCTTCATATTCTTCGAAGGTCAAGGCGAGCGTCGTACGAGAGATCCCGATGTTGACTCCTTCAGTTCCCGCCAGGACGTCCGGAGGCGTCTCGAGATAGATGGGAACGATTCTGCGTGGAAAATCCGGGGTCCTTTCGGACTGCATGACATGAATAAAGTAGCCAAGCTCCATGCCTGGGAAAGCGAAGGCCGGCTTTAGAGAGCCTGAGTAGATGACCACCAGCACGTCTGTTTCGTCTAATTTCTTCTTGATCTCGTCTTGAAAAGCCAGGCCAAACCGCAGCCCGCTGTCGATGAAGACCTCGGCGGACGGGCCGAGAGCCGTTTGGACCGCGTTGGACACGGCGATGGCTATTTTTTCGTCCTCTTTTGCGTAGCTGATGAATAAACGGAAAATTCTTTGTTTAGCTTCCGCGTCTGTCTGCTTCCCGGTAGCAGGTCCCATGTCCGCGCCTCCAAAATAATGGCATTTTTGGCATTGATTGCAGGTTAGTATACACCCGCCTGCCCTATTGTGTCTTTCGGGGGCAATTCGTTGCAGTTTTACCTTCCCGCGGGACGGCCTCTTGACGCTCGTGCGATACTGAAAGAAAGCATGCCAGCTATCAGCCAGATCCCGGATGAAACCGCGGTCGTCCTGCAGGCTCGCGAGGGAGACGCAAAAGCGTTTTCGGAACTGGTGCGCCGATACGAGGGGAAGATTTTCCGGCTTGCGATGCATATCACGCAGAACCGGGAAGACGCCGAGGATGTATTGCAGGAAACGTTCCTCAAGGCCTACGAACACCTCGATCAGTTCCAGGGCAACTCGAAGTTCTACACGTGGATCGTGCGCATCGCAGTCAACCAGGCGCTCATGAAACTGCGCAAGCGCAAGACCGACAAAACGGTATCGATCGACGAAACCATTGATACCGGCGAGGACACCGTGGCGCGGGAGATTGCCGCGTGGGACGAGAACCCGGAGCAGCGCTACTCCCGCGAAGAAATGAACAAGATTCTCAGCTCCGCCGTGGACAGCCTGGCGCCGCCGTATCGCGCCGTTTTCGTGCTGCGGGACGTTGAGGATCTTTCGACGGAAGAAACCGCCGAGGCCCTCAACCTGTCGATCCCGGCCGTCAAGAGCCGCCTGCTGCGCGCGCGCCTGCAGCTTCGGGACAAGTTGACCCGTTTCTTCAAGCGCAAGGGGGATGACGCCTTTGCTTACCTGTAAAGAGTTCTTGCAAGAGTTGACCGACTATCTGGACGAGAACGTGGACGCGGAGATCCGGGCCAGGTTGGAACAGCACATCCTGGAGTGCCCCAACTGCTGGGTGGTATGCGACACCACCAAGAAAACCATCCGGATTTATAAGGGCATGGAGCCGCATCCGATTCCGGCGGACGTGGAATCGCGCCTGATGGAAGCGCTCGAAAAGAAGATCGCGGCTCGCACCAAATAGGCTTGCATGCCAGCGGCCATGCCATGGCACGTCGTTGAAATCGGTTTTGGAATAGGTTTGCTCCTTGGAATAGCGAAAGCCGCAAGCGCGCAGAATATCGTCGTGGATGCGGCGTCTTCGCACGCGGTTAATTCATTCAGTCCCTTCCGTGCGCTCGGCGGTTCAATTGACCGGTTGCGCGGTGGAAACACCCAAGAGGAAAACGAAAAACACACCGAGCGGCTGCTAACCGACCCTATCCTCAAGGAGCTTTTGGGCGCGGGATGGCAAACGGTGACTTATCGCCAGAACACGGAATTGATGATCGAGGCATGGCACTGGAACTCGCGCGGCGTGTGGAGCAATGCGGCCAGACAGGAGGGCTACTTCACGGGCAGCGCGGAGCCGACCGGCGAGAAGATACTCCACTCCTGGGCCTACCCGCTCCCCCATCGCGGCGCCACTGAAGGCGACGGCAACGGCTGGTCGCGTTTGACTGACGGAGACCTGAAATCCTACTGGAAGAGCAATCCCTACCTGACCAAAACCTACACCGGCGAGGACGACTCGCTGCATCCGCAATGGGTCATGATCGATCTGGGCGGCAAGGTGGACGTCAATGCCATCAAAATCGCCTGGGCCAATCCCTATGCCCGCCGTTATTACGTGCAGTTCTGGACCGGCGAACAGGAACCCTTCTACAACGGGATCAACAAAGGCGCCTGGCAGACCTTCCCCATGGGCACGATCACGGGCGGCAAGGGCGGGACTCCCCTGCTGAAGCTGATGAACTGGAAGATCCCGGTGCGCTACCTTCGCATCTGGATGACTGAGTCGTCCGACACGTGCGATACGCATGGCGCACAGGACAAACGTAACTGCGTGGGATACGCGATCGACGAACTGTATATCGGGACAGTGTCGGCCGACGGTCAGTTCACCGACTTAGTCAAGCACCTGCCGAGCCGGGAGCAGACCATCACCTGGCCGTCATCAGTCGATCCATGGCACGCCGCTTCCGATCTCGACTATGGCCGGGGCGACCAAATCGGTTTCGACTTCTTTTTCAATTGCGGGGTGACACGCGGTCTTCCAGCGATGATCCCGATCGCGATCCTCTACTCGACACCGGAGGATGCGGCCAACGAAATCGCCTACCTCTACAAACGGAAATATCCGATCTCATGGATCGAGATGGGCGAGGAGGCGGACGGGCAGCGCGTGCTCCCGGAGGACTATGCCGCGCTGTACATTCAGTTCGCCAACGCCATCCACAAGCTGGTTCCTAAGGCGCCTCTGGGCGGCCCGGCTTTCGAGGGAACGCCCGGCGACGTCGATTCCTGGGAGGACGCCAACGGACGTGTCTCTTTCCTCGGCCGGTTCGTGGACTACCTCAAGGCTCGCGGCCATCTGCGGGATTTCACGTTCTTCTCTTTCGAGCACTATCCCTGTATGGGCGGGCGGGCGTGCGCCGACTGGAGTTCCCTGTACTGGGAGCCGGCCTACGTGAATCACGTGATTCAGGCTTGGAAAGACAACGGGCTGCCGCCGAATGTGCCGTTCTTTATGACCGAGGGTAACGACCTCGACGAAGGCAACGTCGGCACAGTCAAGAGCGCCCTCTGGCTGGCCGATTACGTCGGTTCCATGCTGACCGCCGGCGCGGGCGGCACTTACTATTTCCATTACATCGCATCGGAAGGAAGAGGCGGCGGTGGAGGCGGCTTCCTGCCGATCGATGAAAATAACCGCGTCCGGAACTACCCCCCTCAATATCTGGCGACGCAAGTGATTACTAAAGAATGGGTGCAGCCCGTCGACGCCGTGCACAAGCTTTTCAAAGTCGCGAGCGACGTTACCGACACGGATGGAAATACTCTGGTGACGGCTTACGCGGTGGAGCGGCCCGACGGACAATGGTCCGTCATGTTCGTGAACAAGGATCAGGACCGCGAGCACTCCGTGAAGGTGACCTTCGCCGATCCGGTCCTCAGACACGATCGGTTCTTCTCGGGCACAGTGGATCGGGTAGTCTTCGGCCCGGCCGAATATGAGTGGCACGCAGATCCTGTTCCAGCGGGTGCGCCCCCTGTTGGCGAAGGCAGACGCGGCCGGGGTGGCAGCGGCCACGCGGACCCTGACGGCCCGCCCTCCAAGTCGTCCGTGACCGCCGGCGGCCAGTATACGCTCTACCAGCTTCCCAAGGCATCGATTATCGTTCTACGCGGCAAGCTCACGAATTAGCAGGTCTCTTTACACCGGCGCGCGCATGCCCTAAGATGAGTAAGCAGCACACCTTGGAGGTGCGGATGGCCGTTCGATCGTTCCTGTGGGGGATCTCTGCGTCAGCTTTGGCGATGGCGGCCACGAACCCCGCTCCACCGACGTTTTACAAAAACGTGCTGCCGGTCATGCAAAATCACTGCCAGGAATGCCACCGGCCCGGCGAAGCGGCGCCCATGTCATTCATGACCTACCAAGAGGTCAGGCCGTGGGCCAAGGCCATACGCGAGGCCGTGATCACCAGCAAGATGCCGCCATGGCCGGCCGATCCGCGCTATGGCAAATTCAGCAACGACCGTTCGTTATCCCGCGCGGAGATCGACACACTGGTGGCGTGGGTGGATACCGGCGCGCGCGAGGGCGATCCGTCCCAAGCGCCCAAGGCCCCCCAGTTCGTGGACGGTTGGGATATACAGAAGCCGGACGTTGTCTTCGAGATGCCCAACGAATTCGCCGTACCCGCTTCCGGAACCGTGGAATACCAGTACATCGTGATCCCGTCCGGTTTTACCGAAGACAAATGGGTGCAGGAGTCCGAGGCCCGCCCAGGCAATCGTAAGGTGGTCCATCACATCATCGCTTTCATTCGCCCGCCCGGATCGAAGTGGATGCAGGACGCCAAGCCCGGCATTCCGTTCGTCCCCGTAAAACAGAGTAAAGAGGACAAAGAAAAGCGCAAGCACCGGAAGGATGACGACAGCGGGCCGCCGCCCGAATTGCTGGTGGGATTCGCTCCGGGACTGCCGCCCGGCATCCTGCGCCCCGGCCAGGCCAAACTGGTGAAGGCGGGCTCCGATTTCGTTTTCCAGATGCACTATACCGCCAATGGTAAGCCGGGTACCGACCGCAGCCGCATCGGCCTGGTATTCGCTAAGGAGCCGCCCAAAGAGCGTGTCTACACCGTGGCCGCAACGAACGACAAGTTTGCCATTCCCGCGGGCGATCCGAACTTCGAGGTGGAATCGGACATCACTTTGCAGGAGCCCGCCCTGCTGGTCGATATGATGCCGCACATGCACCTGCGCGGCAAAGATTTCGTCTATACGGCGTTTTATCCGACCGGCGAATCCGAGGTGCTGTTGCGCGTTCCGAAGTACGATTTCAGTTGGCAGCTTTTCTATTATCTGAGCGACCAGAAAGTGCTGCCCGCGGGCACCCGCATACACTGCGTGGCCCACTTCGACAACTCGCCGAATAATCCCGCCAACCCGGACGCCACCCAGGAAGTCCACTGGGGCGACCAGAGTTGGGAAGAGATGATGATCGGGTGGTTCGACGTGGCCATCGCTCCCGACAAGGACCCGATGGACGTGTTCAAAGAAAAGAAGCACGCTAAGAACGCCGCGGATTAGCATGAACCCGTGGCTGGCGCTCTTTCTAGCTGTGACTATTCCCGGCCTGCCTGAACTCCAACACATGATGGCGCGGTTCGCGCCGGTCGAGATCCGCGTCGATACTTCGGCGCTGTCCCCGGGCGACGGCCAGGCACTCGCGAAGCTGATCGAGGCTGCGCGCCTGGTGGACGACATTTTCCTGACACAGTTGTGGAGCGGCAACCAGGCCATGTACGCCAACCTGAAGAAGGACACGACACCGCTGGGCAAGTCGCGCCTGGACTACTTCTGGCTGAGCAAAGGTCCCTGGTCGGATCTGGACGATTATGCCGCGTTCGTGCCAGGTGCACCGCCCAGGAAATTGCCGGGCGCCGATTTTTATCCGGAGGACATGCGGCGGGAAGAATTCGAAGCCTGGGCGAAGGCGCTGCCCGAAGCCGCGCGACGGCAGGCCGAGGGCTTCTTCACGGTAATATGGCGCAACAGCCAGCGCCGGTTGACCATCACTCCTTACAGCGAGGCATACCGGCTCGATTTGACGCGAGCGGCGAAGTTGCTGCATCAGGCGGCCAGCCTGACCGATAACGAATCGCTTCGCCGTTTCTTGAACCTGCGCGCCGAGGCCTTCCTCTCGAACGATTACTACGCGAGCGACGTAGCGTGGATGGATCTGGATGCGCCGCTAGACATCACCATCGGCCCCTACGAAACTTACAACGACGAACTCTTCGGCTATAAGGCGGCGTACGAGGCCTACGTAAACCTGCGCGACGACCGTGAGACCGAGCGGCTGAAGTCGTTCGCGAGCCATCTGCAGGAAATTGAGGATCACCTGCCGATCGAGCCGCGTTATCGCAATCCCAAGCTGGGGGCGTCCGCTCCCATACGTGTGGTCAACGAGATCCTGGCCGCGGGCGATGGCGCGCACGGCGTGCGCACGGCCGCTTACAACTTGCCTAACGATGAGCGCGTGGTGCATGAGAAGGGCAGCAAGCGCGTGATGCTCAAGAACATTCAAGAGGCCAAATTCCATACCATTCTGGAACCCATCGCCGCCCGCGTTCTGCCCGGCGCGGCGAAGGGCGACTTGAGCTTCGATTCGTTTTTCACCCACATTCTGGCGCACGAATTGAGCCACGGCATCGGACCGGGGCAGATTCAGGTGGGAGGGCGCCGCACCACCGCGCGGCAGGAATTGAAGGATCTTTACAGCGCCATCGAAGAGGCCAAGGCGGATATCACCGGCCTGTTCATGCTGCAATATCTGTTCGACCACGGCATCGGCGGTGGCGCCACGGCCGAACATCGTCTTTACACCACTTATCTGGCGTCCACTTTTCGCACGCTGCGCTTCGGACTGACGGATGCGCACGGCAAAGGTATGGCAATGCAGTTCAACTATCTCTCCGATAAGGGCGCGTTTGTGGCGGCGGATGGCGCCTTCGCGGTCAACTACGAAAAGATCAAGCCGGCCGTGCGCGACTTGGCGCACGATCTGATGACGCTCGAAGCCGAGGGCAATTATGCCGGTGCGCGCCGCATGCTGGCCAGTCTGGGCGTCGTGCGTCCGGCAATGCGCAAGGCGCTCGACGCGCTCAAGGACATCCCCACCGATATCCGGCCGATCAGCGTCACGGCGGATGCTCTGGCGCCGGCGCGCTGATTGACGGAAAGCTGCAACAATAGAAAGAGGGAATTTTATGAGCATCACACTGCGACCCGAGCACGAAAAGACAATCTCGCAGGCGATCCAGTCCGGGGCCTACCAGAACCCTGACCAGGTTATCGAGCGGGCTTTGGAACTGCTGCGCTCCGAAGACGGGTGGCTCCATGACCACAAAGAGGAGTTAGCCGAGAAAATCGATCGGGCTTTCGGACAGTTCGAGCGTGGTGAGTTTTTTTCCTCCCGGGACTCGCGAACGGATATGGAAAAACGCAAAGCGGCATGGTTAGCTGAGCACAAGCACTGATGGCGTCACTCTATGACGTATCCGTCGAAGCGCAGAATGACCTGTTTGAGATCTGGAGACGGATTGCCGAAGATAGTATAAGCCTCGCTGATCGAATCGACGTTGAATTTCACGAGCTGTTTGCATCCCTAGGACGAATACCCCGTCAGGGTCACACCCGTAAAGACCTGACTAAACGGCCCGTTCTGTTCATCTCGCTTTATTCGTTCCTGGTCGTGTATCAGCCGGATGTCAAACCTATTCGCATCATGGCCGTACTGCGTGGTAAGCGCAACGTGAAGCGGATTCTCAAGAAACGGCCGTAAATGTGAGGTCCTCACCGGCCCCGAGCGTGATCGCAATCCCGGCGGGGCTGCCGTTGCTGTTCCCTGCTGCAAATTCCTGAAGCGGTTTATGCTGCCGTCCAGGAATCGCACGTCTGCCACCTGCTTCTGGTTTAGCGCCTGCAGCGTACCCGGTTGTTTCGGCAGTTCGGTCCGCAGGACCGGCGATTTCAGCGGGTGGGCCCGGTGCCAGTCCGTGATTGCCTATGGGCTCTGCGCCACCTGCATAAAGCCCTTTGCTGTCAACGAAATTCTGCCTTTGTTCCGGCAGATTGAATAGATCCGTTCCGTGCCGATTTGACGGCGCATCGAACTGGTGCGAAGATTTAACAAAGCAGAGGGAGTCCCACGTGGAACTCAAGACAGGGCGCACGCTCCTGACCATTGCACTATTCGTAGGCAGTTTCGGTATCTATCTGACGGCATCCCGTGCGCAGTCGAACGACAACGACGAGCGCAAGAGCTACGCCGCCGCGGTCCGCGAAACCTATAACTTCCGCTTTGGCAAAGACAACCTCTCTGCGCCTGGCAACGCTGCCGTTGACGGCGACGACTTCATTCAGCCCGAAGCCTTTCCCTCGGCAACTTATTGCGCTCACTGTCACGAGGAAGCCTATAGCCAATGGCGCCAGGCGCTTCACTCCAATTCGTTTCGAACGCCATTTTATCGAGCCAGCGTGAACATTTTGCCGCGCACGAAAGGGATCGAATACACCCGCCACTGCGATAGTTGTCACAACCCTATCGGCGTTCTGGCGGGAGCCCTGACGCAGAACTCCATTGTCGATCGCAGTTTCGACGAGGACGGCCTGACCTGCACGACCTGTCACTCCATTCAACGGCTCCAATCGACCCAGGGAAACGGGGGGTTCGTCATGGGCGTTCCGTCCGCCATGGTGGATGAGGACGGCAACCGTATTCCCGGCTTGGTGCCCGATGACGAGATCATGAAACATCCCGACCGGCACTCCAGAGCGGTGATGAAGGACTTTTACCGGACACCGGAGTTTTGCGCGGCATGCCACAAGGCCAACCTGCCGAATCCGTTGAACGATTACAAGTTCATCCGCGCCTTCACGTCATACGATGAATGGCAGAACTCGAAGTTTTCGCAGCGCAATCCACTGACTTTCTATTCCGCGAACTTCACTACCTGCCAGGACTGTCACATGGCGCGCGCCATGCTGACGTTGAAGGATTCTGGCGCAAAGCATGGCACGCTGGCTTCACACCGTTGGCCGGCCGGCAACACCGCCGTGCCATTTTATTATGGCTTCGACGAGCAGCTACAAAAGACCGTCGAGTTTCTCAAGGCTGGCAACTACCTCAATGTCGATCTGTTCGCCATCAAGAAGGCCGGAGAGGATGCCATGGCGGCGCCTCTTGGCTCGGCGTCTTTTAAGCTGGCGCCTAACGACATCGTGCAGATGATGGTAGTGATACAGAACAAAAATATCGGCCACTCTCTGGTTCCTGAAGTGCGCGACTTATATGAGCCGTGGGTCGAGTTCCTGGTCCAGGGCGCCGGCGGAAAAGAGATCTATCACAGTGGCTTCCTGAAACCGGGCGGCATGCTTGACGACCGCGCTCATAGCTTCACTAACAGGCCCGTAAATACCGATGGCGGCTTTGTAGACAATCACAAAGTCTGGACCATACACTCGGTGGCGTACGACAACACCATACAGTCCGGCCGTTCCGCGCTGGTGCGCTATGAGTTTCGCGTTCCGGCCGGTGAGAAGGGTCCGCTTACGGTTACCGCGCGAGTGAACTATCGCCATCTGCGCCAGAGCTACCTGAATAACATTTTCGGGCTGGACCATCCCGCGTACCCGGTGGTGGAACTGGCTTCCCGCACTCGCGTCTTAAACCTGGGAGACAATCCCGTCACTGGTCCGGATGCGCGGGACAATCCCGACTGGACGCGCTGGAACAACCTCGGCATTGCGTCTCTCGATCAACAGCAGTATGCCGACGCCATGCACGCCTTCGAACAAGTCGTGAAGCTGCGGCCCGACTATGCGGATGGTCACATCAATATAGCGCTTACCTACATCGAATGGGAAAAATACGCATCGGCCCGCGGTAGCCTCGAGACGGCCATGACGCTCAGTCCCAACAATCCGCGCGCGCTGTACTATCTCGCGCTGGTGGAAAGGCGTGCGGGACACTTCGATGAAGAAGTGGCCGACTTACAAAGGGTGGTGCAGCAGTACCCGCAATCTCGCGACGCGCGGCGTGAGTTGGGCATTGCTTACTATCAGCGGCACGACTACGAAGACGCCAAGGAGCAGTTCGAGGCATTGCAGGCCATCGATCCCGACGATCTCGCCGCGCATTACAACCTGGCAGTCCTGTACCGCCGCATGGGAATGAAGGAGAAGGCCGCTGCGCAAGCCGCGCTGTTTGCGACCAAGCAGGTCGATCCCGGCGCCCCGACTTACTCTCTGGAGTTTCTCCAGCAGCACCCTCAGATGTCGACTGAGAGCGTGCCTTGGCACCTACACACGGATTTACCCCACGACGCTTTGCCCCACGATGCCCTGCCGCACGATGCCGCAATCACAGGAGGCCAGCCTAAGTGAGCGCCTCGCGCCGCCGCTTTATCCGGTCTCTTAGTCGCACGGCCCTGGTCCTTCCTTTTTCCGACTTACCGGCGGTCGCTCAGAAACTGCCGGGTCCGGTCGAGCGCAGTTACGACGCGAAAGCCATGCCGGCTCCGCCGGGCCCTAAGTCTCCCATAGAAGGTACGCCGCTCGGCCTTAGCTTCGTCGACGTGGTCAAAGAGTCCGGCTTGGCGGTGAAAACCATCTTTGGCGGCGAAGGCAAGAACCGGTATCTTCTCGAAACCACCGGCTGCGGCCTGGCCTTCTATGATTACGACAACGATGGCTGGCTGGATGTTTTCCTGGTGAATGGCTGGCGTCTGGAAGGCTTTCCGGCGGGCCGGGAACCGCGCTGCCACCTGTTTAAGAACAACCGTGACGGCACTTTCACCGATGTTACCAAGGGGTCCGGTCTCGAACACCGCACCGGCTGGGGACAAGCCTGTTGCGTCGGAGACTATAACAACGACGGCAACGACGACCTCTTTGTGACTTACTACGGGCAGAACGCCCTCTACCGGAATAATGGGAATGGGACATTCACCGACACGACTAAGGAAGCGGGCCTAAGTCAGTTTGGTCCGAAGACACGCTGGAACACCGGCTGTACCTTCATCGATTATGACCGCGACGGCCACCTGGACTTGTTTGTCGCTAACTATGTCGACTTTGATCTGAAGACCGCGCCGCCGCCCGAGGCCGGGCCCTGCACTTACAAAGGACTATTGGTGGCTTGCGGACCGCCGGGGCTGCCCGGTGGCAAGAATATTCTCTACCACAATAACGGCGATGGAACTTTCACCGATGTCAGCCAGAAAGCCGGTATCTGGAACACGCAGGGAACCTACGGCTTGAGCGTGGCCGCGTCCGACCTCGATAATGACGGCTGGCCGGATATTTATGTCGCCAATGACTCCAGTACCGCCACGCTCTACCAGAACCAGAAAGACGGCACCTTCAAAGACATCGCTATCGAAGCCGGCGCCGCTCTATCTCCCGAGGGAAAGCCGCAAGCCGGCATGGGCGTATCCATCGGCGACTACAACCGCGATGGCAACCTGGACGTGGTCAAGACGAATTTCGCCGGAGACACCGACTCACTGTACACCAACCTGGGTGATGCGTCATTTGAAGATCGTACCTATCCGAGTGGCCTTGGAGTCAATACCCGCCTGCTTGGCTGGGGTGTCGGTTTCTTCGATATGGACAACGATGGATGGCTCGATATCCTGATGTCCAACGGACATGTTTATCCGGAGGTTGATAAGTCCAACGCCGACCTGAAGTACGCGGAACACAAGTACCTGTACCGCAACCTGCAGAACGGCCGGTTTGAAGAGGTGACTGACAAGGGCGGCCCTGGCATTCTGGAAAACGCTCCGGCGCGCGGATGCGCCTTCGGCGATTACGATAACGACGGCGATATCGATATCGCGGTCAATTGCGTCAATGCCGTTCCGCAGCTTTTGCGGTGCGACTCCACGCTGAAGCGGAACTGGATCAAGATCAAGCTGGCAGGCGTGAAATCGAACCGGAGCGGCATTGGCAGCCGCGTCACTGTAACCGCCAAGACAAAGCCGGATGCCGAGAAGGCGCTGGCGCAAATGGATGAGCTGCGCAGCGGCGGCAGCTATTTCTCGCAGAACGACCTGCGCATGCACTTCGGGCTCGATCAGGCAGCCAAAGTGGACATGGTCGAGATTCGCTGGCTGAGTGGCCAGGTCGATCAGTTGAAAGACCTGGAGGTCAACCGCCTGTATGTCATCCAGGAGGGCGGTAAGATTTTAAAGAGCGAAGTGTTGGTTCCCGCGGGCAAACCACAGTCCTGATTGTCCTATGCGAGAGTTACGAATCATCCTGTTGCTCGCTACCTCCCTGCCCGCAAGCTGTGAGAGCTGCCCCTGGCTCAACGCGGCGACGGCGGCGGGCGTATTAGGCGGCCCGGTCAACGCCACGGTCTCTCGCACGAATAAGAACACGGACGACGCAAACTGCGATTTCATCCGGCAGGAGGGTCCGCTCGAATATGGGCTCCGCATCGAAGTGGGGACCGCCGTCCAATGCCGTGACAATGCGACGCCGCTGCGAGCGATCGGCAATGAGGCGATGGCATGTAGTTATGACGGAAAGAAGGGTCAGCTTGCCGAGCAGGTAGTCGGCCACGTGCGTGACCGAGCTTTCCTCATCCGGACCAGCACAAACGATCGTTCGGTCCGGTCAAGCGTGCTGCGGGAAAAAGCCCGCAAAGTAGCGGAGCAGGTAGCCGGGACCTTGTTTTGAACTAGCGCAATCGCCAGCGGCCCTCTGTAAAGTCCGCGCGCTGCTCGTCCCAAGTGCCGAACTTGGAAGCCATTTGGCCGCCATCCACGAACAGCGCGGCGCCAGTTATATAAGACGCCAGATCCGAGGCGAGGAAAGCGCTGGCGTTGGCGACTTCTTGCGGATCGCCGCCGCGCCCCAGCGGAATGTGCCGGAAGTAATCTTTCAGTACCTGGGGATTCGAAAACTGCCGCTCGGTGAGGCGTGTGCGGATGAGCCCCGGGCAAACCGCGTTAACGCGAATCCCGTAGGGTCCCAGTTCGTTCGCCGCGGTATGCAATAGTCCGAGCAGACCGGCTTTGCTGGCATTGTAAGCGGCCAGCAGGGCCTCGCCATCATAGGAGTTGGTTGAGGCGGTTATCACCATGGCTCCGCGGCGCCGCGGCTTCATGAGCGCGGCTGCCGCTTGCAGAGTGTGGAACACGCCGGTAAGGTTCACCGCGATCGTGCGCTGCCAGTTCTCCTCCGTAATGGCGCTGAATTCTACCTCTGCGCCGATGCCAGCGTTGGCGATCACGATATCGGGCGGACCGACCTGGCTGAAAGCATGGTCGAGCGAAGCGCGGTCCGTGATATCCACCTCGTAGCCGGTACCGCCCAGTCGCGCACCGGCCGCGCCAGGGTGCTCGCTCGCCAGATCGAAGATCGCCACAAGCGCGCCGCCCTGTGCCAGCTCGCGGGCCGTGGCCGCCCCGATGCCGTTCGCGCCGCCGGTAACCACGGCGGTCTTGCCCGAAAAATCGAAAGCCATCTCATCGTTATACTGGAATCGATGCCGAAATGGGAATTGACGCGGCGCGCCTGGATGGCCCTGATGGCCGTTCCGGCGGCGAGAGCCTTGGGGCAGGGCGTATCCTCGCGCAACGTGCAGCCCATGCCGCGCGGAAAGCCGTCGGGGTTGCCCTTCCACGCGAGGTTCGTCGATATCGCCGCCCAGGCTGGACTGCGCGCGCCGGTAATCTACGGCGGCCCCACGCACAAGGACTACATCCTCGAAACCGTAGGTTGCGGCGTGGCCTTTATCGACTACGACAATGACGGCTGGCTCGACATTTTCATCCTGAGTGGCACGCGCCTCGAGGCGGCCCCGGAAGACGCGCACAACCGGCTCTACAAAAACAACCGCGACGGCACTTTCACCGACGTCACCGAAAAGGCCGGCCTGAAGCGCAGCGGCTGGGCATCGGCGGTCTGCGTGGGCGACTACGATAACGACGGCTTCGACGACCTTTTCATCACCTACTGGGGCCAAAACGTCCTCTATCGTAACAACGGCAATGGGACCTTCACCGATGTGACGGAAAAGTCCGGACTGTTACGCGCCGGGACGCGCTGGGGATCGGGCTGCAGCTTTGTGGACTACGATCGCGACGGCAAGCTCGACCTGTTTGTGGCCCACTACCTTGAATTCGATTTCAAGGCCGTACCGAAGCCCGGCGAAAACGCGAATTGCAACTGGAAGGGGATTCCGGTGAACTGCGGGCCGCGCGGTCTGCCGCCCGGTTCGCTCGCGCTATATCGCAACAACGGCGACGGCACGTTCACCGATGTGAGCGCAAAATCCGGCATGCTGAAGGTCAAGGGAAGCTACGCCATGACGGCTGTGGCCGCGGATTTCGATAACGACGGCTGGCCGGATATCTACGTGGCCTGCGATTCCACGCCCAGTTTTCTGCTGCGAAACAATCACGATGGCACGTTCACCGATATTGGTCTCGAAAGCGGGGTTGCTCTGAACGAAGACGGCATGGAGCAGGCCGGCATGGGATTGGGAGTCGGCGACTACACTCTCGACGGCAGCCTCGATATTTTCAAGACCCACTTCGCCGACGACACCAACATCCTTTACCGCAACGATGGCAAGGGGAATTTCGAAGATGCCACCATCAGCGCGGGCCTCGGCGTGGAGACCCGCTTCATCTCCTGGGGCGCGGGTATTGTGGACCTGGACAACGACGGCAATCCGGATCTGTTCTTTGTAACCGGCAGCGTTTATCCGGAAGTCGAGGCCAAACTGCCCAACTATCCATTCAAGACGCCGCGTGTGATCTTCCGAAACTTGGGCAACGGCAAGTTCGAGGAGCTGCTGGAGCAGGGCGGGCCGGGGATTGTCGCGCCGCACGCCAGTCGCGGCTGCGCTTTCGGCGATTTCGACAACGACGGCGACATCGACATGGTGGTCGTGAACCTGAACGAAGCGCCTTCGCTGCTCCGCAACGATGTGAGCGGCGGCGCGCACTGGCTTAAGGTGAAGCTGGTGGGGGTGAAATCGAACCGCGGTGCGATCGGCGCGCGGGTGACGGCGCACTACGGCGGTAAAATCCAGGCGCAGGAGGTGCTGAGCCAGGCGAGTTTCTATTCGGCCAACGACCAGCGGCTGCACTTCGGCTTGGGGGCCGCGACGAAGGCGGACCTGGAAATCCGCTGGCCAAACGGCAACAAGGAGCGCGCGGACAACGTGCGGGCCGATCGTCTGGTAGTGATCCGGGAGGGCGCTGGCGTGGTGCGGGAGGATGCTTTCAGGCCGGCATGATAGAATCGAAGTTTCCCGGAAGATGGGCCCGTAGCTCAGTTGGTTAGAGCGCTACCTTGACACGGTAGAGGTCTGGCGTTCGAGTCGCCACGGGCCCACCACTGTTTCTAAGGCTACTGCCGATTCTCCCCAAGACCCATTTAGCTTTCCGCTGGATGTCAAAATTCTTCGCAAAGGAACCATCAAGAATCCAAAACCGACCCGCCGCATGTGTACTGCGATTGGTAGCAGATTTTTATCGTGAAGTTGACACATGTGGACAGTTTCGCGGCCGCCAACAAGAAGCGTGGGACGCCAGTCTAGCGGGGCAAGAGAGGCCGCTGTGGTCGCCATAGTGCTCGTTGTAGTCGCTGTCGTCGGATATACGTCGGCGCCATCGAAATCACCAGAGAAATTGTAAGTCTTGCCGGGAGGCGTCCGGGATTCCGCGCCATGTAAAGGAGCAGATCGCCGGGCGGGGCTATCAGTTCGCGGCGCCCATGGACACCGAAGCCCGGCGGATGCTGGTGCACGCGGCGCATACGCGGACCACCGCCGTGGTCGAGGAAGAGTATGTCGACGGCTTTCCGGAAAAGCCGTTGGAAAAGCTACCCGCCGCGACCAGGGCGAACGGCCGATGGATCTGGGGCGGTACAGCGGTATTGGGCACGATGATCGCCGCCGGAACGATTGTTTATCGCGCGCTTCAACGGCCGATACCGGCAGGCCCCCGGGGAATTGTGGTAGCGGATTTTGTCAATCGCTCCAAAGATCCGGACTTCGGCTCGACATTGCGGAGGGCCCTGAAAATCGATCTTGGGACAATCGCCGTACTTCAGCATATTGGCGCAGCCAATGGTCGCGGAAACGCTGCGCATGATGGGCCGGCGGGCGAATGATAACCTGACCGGGCCCGTGGCGCGGGAGGTTTGCCAGCGCAACAGCGGACAGGCGGTAATCGACGGGGAGATCGCGAGCGTGGGCTCGCGCTGTTTGATCACGCTGGAAGCGCTGGATTGCGCGACGGGCAGCCCCATCTCGCAGGCGAAAGCGGAGGCAGCATCGAGAGAAGATGTCTTGAAGTCGTTGGACCGGGTAACCGGCCAGGTACGGCGGCAACTGGGAGAATAGCTGCGCTCCATCTCGCTGTTCGATGTCCCGATCCAGCGGGCTACCACCAAGTCGTTCGACGCACCAGTCGCTTATTCGAGGGCGATGACGGTACTGACATCCCCGAATATAGCTGATGCGATTCCCTTGCTCGACCGGGCCATTGAACTCGATCCGAACTTCGCCATGGCTTGCTCGCTGCGCGGAGCCGTGCTGTACAACCTGCTGGAGGTAAAGCGGGCCACTGACGACGCCGCGAAGGCATACGCCTTGAGCGGCATCAGTGAAAGGGAAAAACTACGGATCGCCGCGCTCTACTATTGGAACGTGGAGTAAGCCCTGGAGCGGGCCGCGGACCAAAGCAAAGTATGGGCCACGCTCTACCCCCGCGACCATGCGGCGTGGGAGATGCTCGGGAAATATTAGCCTCTTGATTGGCAGGTATGGAGATTCCATGGCCGCTGCTCGGGAAGCGGTCAAACTGGATCCGAAATCGCTGATCGCTTATTCGACCCTGGCACACTTCCAAAGGTGTTCCAACCTTTTCGAGGATTCCAAGGCGACGTGCTGGGAAGCGCTGGCGCACGGTCTCAACAGCGCGTTGTTCCATAGCATTCTGTTTGAAGTCCTGCGCACAGCGGGACCCGGCAGGCGTGGCGCGGGCGCAGACGGAGTGGGAGAAGGACGAGTCGGAAAGAAACGTTACTCTGGATTACGAGGGATTGGCCGCCGCGACCGCCGGCCGCATCCGGTTCGCGCACGAAAGTTTCGTGCCGCGATTCAAGTGGCGCGGAAGGAGCGTCTGCCAAATTTTGTTGACTCCGTGCTGCTGGACGAGGCGTTGGTGGATGTTTTTGCCGGCTTCCTGCCAGAGGCGCGCCGGGAGGCAGAAAAAGTTCCTCCGGAGGATGAGCCCGACATGATTGTCCAGTCGGGATTCGCGGCCGCGCTCTCCGGCGGAACTTCATACGCGGAGAAGGCCATTGCCCGATTGAGGGGTAATCCGAAAATCAGCGTTATGCGCGCACGCGTGGACTTGCCATTGGTTGAAGCGTCGGTGGCAATCTACCAAAAGAAAGCCGCCGACGCGATAAAACTGCTGGAGCCGACGCAAGTCTACGAACTGCTGCGTTACTTCATCCCGTTCCTACGGGGGCGGTCACCGAAAATCCCGGTATCGAACCGATCTCTCCCATGTATCCGCTGGCGTATCTGGACTTGGCGCGCGCCTACAGCCTGCATGGCAGGCACGCAGACAGCCGAGCGGCCTACGAACGCTTCTTCGGGCTCTGGAAGGACGCTGATTCGAACTTGCCAGTGGTTCTGGAAGCCCGCCGCGAGTACGCCAAGCTGCCTGCCAACTGATTGATTCCACACTGCCTTACTTCCCCGGAGAACAATTGAGAACTCGAGCGCCGTGAGGACCTAACTAAGGCGAAGCGCAGCGGTTGCTGCTGGTTCCGCAGCCGCTTGCGCCAATCAAAAAGCGGATGCTCCGCGATGCCCTGTTCCTTACAGAACCTCCGTACGGACAACCCGCTGCGCTTCTGCGCAGCAATGCGTTCGCGCCACTGATCGTTTTTGGCGATCGCCTTCTCATCGACAACAGTTTCGGCCATAAGACCGCTATGCAGCCCAGCCGGACCTTTGGGAAGAGGATTCATCGGACGCTAACCAAATTCTCCCGAAAACCTGTAGTTGTCGCCGGGTGTTCCGCTTAAGTCCTAGAATACCCAGTACCATCGGGCACCCATGCGCTCGTTTTGCATAACAAATCTCCGCACTCCCGGCTTTTATCGTCAACGTATGACCGTCCGCGCAAGATTCCCTTCGACCCTGTTAATTCGCACCATTTCAATGGGATGCAAGCTAGTACACAGCCCGCAGTACACCTCCGCAAAGGGCCTTAAAAAAAAACATGAAAAAACTCTTGCACGTTTGTTTGATTGTATGCGATATTACCTCCTGTTGTAAGTAGTGGTCCGTCCTAGTCCAGACGATTGGGTGGTGAAATCCAAGGGCCCCGACCGTGTGCCCACTCGACAGGTTGGAAGGTTTGGAGTATTCGATCGCAGGAAGACCAGGAAGAAGTTCAAAAACAGTACAAAACCAAGCGGTTATAGACCTAGTCGCCTCGCGCTCATAATCGCGACGGTCTTCAGGAGCTCTCTTTATACCACATATCGAACAAAGCCGTTCCGACGCCATAATGGGGATCAATGCACTCGAACGCCGTAAGACGGAATCTGAGGCGCAAGCCTGGAGTTCAGAGCTGCTCAGGTACGATAGGGCGGAATCTGTCCTGGACGGCTCTTTCATGCAATTGTTGGCAGACCTCGCACCAACACCATCGGCTGCGTTCGACCTGGATTGCTTTCTGGCTATCTCCAAGGGTTTCTCATGTTCACCTCTTATCATCTCGGTTCGGCACATGGGGGCCCTCGCGGGCGTTCTGTTTGCAGCTCAGCGACAAATATTGGGTCAGCCGATCGGAATTGTGAATCTCGGGCATTTTTGCGGAGACCACTTTCTGGTGGCACGCGACGGTGATCGATGCTCCGTCCTGGCTGCGGCAGTATCGAGTCTCACATCTCGTCGCCGCGTTCACACGTTGCGTGCATGCATCAAGCAGGGCGACAGCCTGTCGGCAGTCTTTGAAAACGTGCCCGGTATGATCCTCACCAGACAGCCCATAGAGAATCGAGATCTCCTACACTTGGGCACGTCGTTCGATGCTTTTCTACGGACTCTCGGTCCGAATGCCAGACGGAACTTCCGGCGTTATCCTGATCGAGCGAAGCTCAACGGTTGGCGGTACGTAGAGAGCCTGTCGCCGAACGCAATCATGGTTGCGCTGCGGCAGCTTGCGGCGCGTCAGCGAACAAGCAGCTACACCTACGAGAGGACCACCCGGCTCGCGGATGCCGTCAAAAAGCTGCCTAACCCCGTTTTTATGGGCTTGCAGACAGTTGGTGGCAAATGGCTTTCGGTGTTGGTCGGCTGGTACAGCGGTGATCGCGGGCACATCCTCCTCCAACTCAATCGTAGAGACGTCGAGTATAACGGCGCACACCTCTCACTGGTCATGCGTTCCCATGCCCTTCAGTCGCTTATAGAGCGTGGTGTTCGAGAGATAAGATTTCCCGGCGGTTGCCAGGGAATTCTAAAACCCTACTGTGAACCTCATCAATACGAAATACTAATGCTTAAGAAAACTGATTGGCGCCCTAGACTTTTTTTGAGCGAAGAACGATGTAGGGGGGCGGCAAGAAGATGGTTCTGCTCGACCCGAGGCGCGATAGAAACAGTATGCAGCAAACGAACGATTCAACTACTGTCGCGGGTATTGTTACCCCCACGATGAAGCTCTTGGGAGCAGAGTTGCGGCCCGTCGAGGACTGAGGCATTGCCGGTATGGTGGCCTGTTTTGACGATTGGCTGCTTCGCCAGTCCCCTGATCGGTTTCGTCTGCCCAGTCTGCTTCTCACTTTCGCGTTGGGCGTCCGGAATTGCCGATAATGGGTCGCGATGATCGGCTTGATGGTGATTTTCTTCGTCTGAAATGCGCAGCGGAAAGCGATTCGGTAAATCCTGGCAACCGCCCGAGCCTTCCCAAGGCTGTGGGAAGGCTGCCCGTAAGCGGTAAGGTCGGCGCAGCGCTTACACCGCCAAGTACGGGAACAACTCTCCCGCCTTTTTCTGCCTCCGCGCGCGCCTCTGGCAGGAAGCCGGCGATTTCGGACCCTTTGGTAGCCATGGCCGAGACAGGCGAAGAGGCGCGGGCGGCGGCGATCGTCAAACGGGAACTGGCGGAGCATCCGGCGGATACGTTGTGGACCGGAACCACAGGTCCGCGGATCCAGGCGGCCATATTCCTTGCGCCGAGTATGAGAAATTCTTCAGCCTCTAGAAGGACGCCGATCCCGGCGAGCCGCTGCTGAGAAAGGCGCGGAACGAAAACCAGTTGATGCGTCCCAACGGGAACTCTAACTGAGAGGCGAACGCCTCAGTACACCGAGGCGCATCCACGCCCGGCCCCGGTCTAGCAAGCAGGAAGCTGACCCGGAACCGATTCCCGCACTGCAAAGCTCCATAAGCTTGCGGATACTTCAAGAAACCCGGCTTTTAATATCCGGAGTTGCCCCGCCAATTGCTTGACTCCGAATGGCTTGATATCGCCTGAGAACGATTGAGAAGCACGAGATCTCGGTTTCGAGCAGCCCGGCCGCGTGCGAACAGGCGTATTGCAAGGGTTGCGGACGCGAGGTCCCGATGCTTTCGATCGCTCTGGCCGCGGCCCTTGTCGGGAAACCGGAGCGCCTGGTTTACCAGGGGGTCGAGGCGGGAAAGCTCCACTTCCTGGAACAGCCGAGCGGAGCGATGGCGATGTTTGGACAATATAGTGCAAACGCAGTTGTCGCCTACGTTGCGGCCAACGGTAGCAACGATCTGTTATCGACGGCGGGGGAGCCTGGCGGCTTCTGGACGACGGGCGCTCCGGTCACCGGACAATCGAGCGCCTTGCCCCCCGCGCTCGCCTTTTTCAACGGCAACGAGGTCCTGGCTTTCGTTGCTAACAACGGCAGCCACGATCTGCTGGTGACCACCTCGAACGGCGACGGCAGTTGGACAACGAGCACCCCGGTTACCGGACAATCGAGTCTCGATGTCCCCCGCGCTCGCCGTGTTCGGCAACGAACTCGTTCTGGCTTACGTTTCTAACAGCGGCAGCGACGATCTGCTGGTGACGACATCCACTAATGGCGTCAACTCGACGGCGGACACTAAGGTCACTGGACAAACCACCTCGCTGTCCCCCGCGCTAACCGTGTTCGATGGCGAACTCGTTCTAGCCTACGCTGCGAACAACGGCAGCCACGATCTGCAGGTGACGACCTCCACCAATGGTGCTAGCTGGACCACGAGCACTCAAGTCACCGGACAAACTAGCCCGTGGCTAACGGTATCAACTGGACATCGGACACTAAGATAACCGGCCAGTCAAGCCGGGTGATGCCGGCGCTTTGCATAGTTGAGAGTTATAACACTCAATAGAGACCGTTGCGCTGCCGGACCCGGATGATCCGGGGGTAGCATGAAGGTACCAGGTACCCGAAAATAGGGGCGAACTGCACCAGATTTCAGTCGCACTTCGCCGCCCATTCGGGATGGCTACGCCTCTGAAGCGACAGAGGCCCTTGCGCAACTACCCAAGCTGGGACCGGGTTGTACAATTTGAACACCGTGCGGTCCGGGGATAATGGAGGCGTGGAATTCCGATTGGATCGCGCAAAAATTCGAAAGCCTATGCGCGGCATTCGAATACGTCCTGCGTGAGCACGCTGCAAAGGAACATCCTGTATATCCCGGCGAGGAACCTGCGTTATTTTTCGCGGGAAAGCGGCAAGTTTCAAGCAACCACGCCAGGCAGGAGGTCTTGCGAAGCCTGGCGGGCCATGCGACGCGAATCTGGGTCCAGGCGATCGTAAACCACGGTCACAAGATTGATTTGGCGGCTCGGGTCGGGAACATCATGGCTAGCACCGGTCTTTTTGGGAGTCACGTCCGCTATCGCTCGCCGGACCTCGCCGCTGCAAATCGAGTACTCCATCGTGACGCGCGGCATCGAGGCGGAAATCCTGCCCACCGTGCGCGAGTTGGGCATGAGCGTAACTGCCTATGGCGTACTCTCCCGCGGGCTGCTTGGCGGATCTCGCCCGAATAGTCCCCGCGATTCCGCACTCACCTGCCTCGTTTCATGGGAGAGAACTTCGAGAAAAATCAGAAACTGATCGGATGCCGTGCGGGCTCTGGAACTTACTCTCTCGCGGCAGGAATTCGCCGAACTCGAAAAAGCGATTCCGCCAGATGCTATCGCCGGGACGCGCTACGACGAAAGCCAGATGCGCTGGCTGGATAGCGAGCGGAAATCCGGCTAGAGCCGCACGGCATTGCGCGAGACGTATTCGTCCAGCGATTGGTCGGGCCCGATGTAATGAAACGCTTCACCGTAACGCAGGCTGTGCTTCGCGCCAATCGCGCGATCACGGTTCTCGACGGCTACTTTAGTGAATTCGTCGATCGCGGCGGTCTCGTCTCCCGCCAGGGCTGGCAAACGGAGGTTACGTTCCGCGACTGACGCATTGAGATCCTTGATCATGTGGATCATCATGGTTCGGCACGATCTGAGGCAAGCAAGTTTCGCCGCCAGTAGGGGACCGATATCGACCACGCGATTCACCAGTTGCGGACCTCTGGCGAAGTAGTATTTCTCGGTAACACTGTGCGGCTTCAGACCCGCGGCGAAATGCTCGGGCATATCCAAGTGACCTCCGGACATCCAGCACGCCGATTCCACGGCCTGCGCAGTGACGTAATGATCGGGGTTTTCTTCGTAGTGGCCCCATGGATCGTAGCTGAAAACGGTATCGACCTTGAGGAGGCGAAATAGAAAGATCAGACGGGCGCGTATCTCGGTCCGCGCCACGTCGTCCATGCGATGGTTTCGATAGCCGAGATCGAACGCCTGCTTCAACCCAGATGCTTTCAAGAACTCGCCTGTGTCATGCTCGTTGGCCGCGACGGTTTCACCCAGAGTGAGGTCATAAGAGTCCTTCTCGTCATTGCTAGTCCGGATGAAATATCCGGCATAACCCTCTTTGAGAAGTTTGGCCACTGTGCCGCAGGCAAAGAACGGCCCGTCGTCCAGGTGAGGCGTGATGAGCGCCAGCACTTTTCCCTTGTGCGGCTCTCCAGTGGCCGCGCGTTCAATGAAAACTTCGCCGCCCGGCGCTGGTGTTTGGGCAGAAAGTTGCGACGCACCGAAGAAACCGAGCGCACCGCCAAAGAAATCGCGCCGTTCCACAGAAGGATTCTCCGATAGGTCAAATGGCGTTCGTAAGGACGTCGCGCAGGCGACGCGCGACGATCATGTCTTCGCCAGGCTCGAGCATCCACACTCCCACCACGATCGTGTTCGCGTCCGAAGGTAACCCGGCACTGCCTTCGTTTACACCGGTGGCGGGATTCAGCTCGATGCTCGGAGTCCCCCGGCGCAGTTGCACAGCGACCGCGAGCGGCGAGATCTTCACGCGCTGTTGGTCGTAGTGAATCAGTAAATGGGGCACCTGGTTGGCGACGGGCGGCACCACGATTCGAGACTGGAGCGTCGGAACATCCTTCAGATGCCCTGCGATCCGGTCGGCGCGCCGCTGGAATTCGGCCTGCATCGCCTCTTCAGACTGGCTCAGGAACCAATCCACCGCCGCGACCATACCGACGATCTGTTCCTTGGCCACTTTCATGCCGCGCCCCACGCAATCATCGAACGGACAGTTGTTTGCCACCGCCGCCGCAATGAGGTCCTTCCTCCCCAACAGCAGGCCCGTGTTCTGCGGACCGCGAATCCCTTTACCTCCCGAGAATGTCACCAGGTCGAAGCCCATATGGGTGTAGTTCCACAGGTTCGAGATCGGCGGAACATCGGCGGCCGCGTCGTTGAAGCAGGGCACGCCGTGTTTGTGCGCCACGCGAATCCATTCCTCCCGGCCGATCTGTCCAGCTTCCGCCGCGTTGAAAAAATGAGCCATGACGGTCCGGCCGGTGAAGCCCGCGTCATAGTCAGCCAGAGTTTCCACTTCGACAAAGCGGATACCGCAGTTGCGTAGCGCATGATCGTAACCGTAACGATGCGCCTTCTGGACAATTACCTCGTTCTTGAGACCCGCCATGTCGGTCGGCATATCGTGACTGGCGGATTGGTTCGCGACGGTCATGCATGCTGCTGTCCCCAGCGTTAACGCGGAGGCCGCGCCCGCCGTCACCATGGCGGCCTCGCAATGCAACTTCCCGGCAAGGTACTCCCCGGCCGCCTTCTGCAGTTCAATCAAGCGAACAGGATGTTTCGCCGCGCGTGCCACCGCCGCCTGCACCGAAGGGGGCATCGTCGACGCTGTGAGAATCGTGTACGTGCCCGCGGCATTGATGATCTTGGTGACGCCAAGCTTGTCGTAATAATCCTGGCCGTCTTCGGCTGGGTCGCGTGGCGCGGGCGCCGACCTCAGGGGCAGCGCCTGGCTGGCCAGGCCGCCCACCGCAAGCAGTCCTCTTGTCCACTCGAAAAAACCTCTGCGGGTTCGAATTCCATTCATATGCACCGGGGTTAGTATACACCCATATTTACGCTCTGGCTCGCCCCAGGCTTTCAAGCCCAGAAGCTTCGCACGATGGGGTGGGGCCGGCAGATTCGCGTGGCGGATTTTCGGGGGCAGGAGGGGGTGCCAGAGGGTGAAAGTCAGCAACAGAATGAGAAAGACTTTGGCCAACCCCGGCCGGGGGTGATCGGCGGAGAACTGGAATCCGCGGAGTCCCAGCTTCAGGCTGATGACGAGATCCCATCCGATGCGATCGGCCAACTGGAGCAGGCGCAAAGCAGCTGTCTCTTCGGCCTCGCCAGGCTACAGCCATTCGATGACCAGGGAAGGCTTCGCGGGGGCTGCTGACAATCTGGCATCCGACCCGCCGTGAAAGACCGCGAGGACGACGGCCGCAGGGCGCGGAAATACTTTCTCCTCGGAGATGATGCCGCCTGTGGTGCGGCCACGTCCCAGCGTAACGGTTAGATACCAGGTCGGCCCATGGCGCTCGCCCTCAGTATAGAAACTACTGGACCCGCAACGCCACGCTCGGGTCCACTCGCGCTGCGCGTCTCGCGGGCAGCCACACCGACAACAGCACAATCGCGCTCACGAACAGGCCCACGGCGGAAAGCGACAGGGGATCGGTGGGCGACAGCCGATACAGCAAAGTCTTCATCAACCGCGCGAATGCCAAGGAAAACGCTACGCCCGCGGCCAATCCTGAAATCGCCACCACTGCCCCTTCCCGCATAATCATGTACACCAGACTTACCGGTGAAGCTCCCAGTGCCGCGCGAATCCCCAGCTCGCGCGCGCGCCCGCTCAACGAGTACGCCAGCAATCCATAAATTCCAGCCGCTGTCAGGAAGGCCGCCAACGCTCCGAACGAGGCCAGCAGCGTGAGCGCAAATCGCCGGCGCGCCAGCGAATCGGCCACGTAGCGATCGAGCGGGTCGGCCCTGGTTACCGCAATCTCGGGATCGGCGCGGTGGATCGCATCGCGGACCGGCGCCGCCAGCCGCATCGGATCGCCGGTCGCTCCTATAAGTAAAGTCATCCGCGGCGAACTCGAAATCAGGTATAGCGTGGGCGCAGCCACTTCGTCCAGGCCCAGATCGCGCACATCGCCAACCACCCCCGCGATCTCGATCAGATCCTGATGCGGGTCCAAAACGTTCATAATCAGCCGCTTCGCCGTGGGATCTTGGTGCGGGAAGAATCGCCGGGCCAGCGTCTCATTGATCAGATAGCGCGGCTTTTCCTCATCGGCCTCCGTCAGCCACCGCCCGCGCCGCAGCGGAATGCCCAGCACCCGAAAATAGTCCGGCGTCACCCATCGAAGCTGCGCCACTGGATACCGTCCCGGCTCGAACGTGCTTCCCTCTATGCCGAAGCGTGTGGCGAAGCGCATCTGCTCGGTCGGCCGCAGGCTCATCGGCGCGCAATTGGTTGCCGCCACATCCTTCACGCCCGGCAGGGCTCGCAGCGCCGGGAGCAACTGCGTATTCAAAAACCTGCCCGCCTTGTCCCAGTCATAGCGGCTGCCCGGCAGCGGAATTTCCATGGCCAGCACTCCCATCGCCCGAAAGCCGGGATCTTCGCTCAGCAATCCCACGAAGCTTCGCACCAGCAGCGCCGCTCCCATCAACACTACGAACGCCATGGCAATTTCAGCCGCCATCAGGATGGAGCTCACGGGCGACCGTGGCCTGCTCATGGATCGCCCGCTGCCGGGACGCGCCTCCACACCGCAGGCCTGCCCGCAAGCCGGCAGTGCGAACAGAATTCCGCACACGATCGACACTGCCGCCACGAATAGCCATACAGGCGCTTGAAAAGCCTGCGACTCCATCCGCGGAATCTGGCTCTCGGCGAGGCTGCGCAGAACCCTGCTGGCCGCCAGCGCCAGAGCCGCCCCCACCGCCCCACCCATCAGAGCCAGCAGCAGGCTTTCGGTGACGACCAGTTGCACCAGCCGTCCGCGCCCCGCACCCAGTGATGCTCGAATGGCCAGCTCCTGCCGCCGGTCCAACATACGCGCCAGCAGCATATGCGCCAGGTTTGCGCACGCCATCAACAACACCAGGCCGACCGCCGCCCAAACCAATAGCAGCGCCGGCCGCACCTCGCCGGTGATCTGCCGCGACAGCGGGATCACAGACGCGCCAACAGTTCCGTTCGTGTCCGGGTGTTCGTTAGCCAGCCGTGCGGCCAGCGCACGCATCTCGGCTTGCGCCTGCTCCTCGCTCACGCCTGGTTTCAGACGCGCGATCACCTCCAGAGGATGATATTTTCTGGTATTCACCAGCTCCGCTTCGAGCCAGGAAAATGGAATCCACAAATCCGCCCATTCCGGAAACGCCTGCCGGCTGGGCACCACTCCAATGACCGTAAACGATTCGGTCTCGAGGCGTATGGCCTTGCCCACAATCGCTGGATCGGCCCCGAACTTCCTGCGCCACAGTTTTTCGCCGATCAGCGCCACCGCGCGTTTCTGGCGCTCTTCGGCGGCGCTGAAACCGCGGCCCAGCAGCGGCTGAATCCCCATGGTGGAAAACAGATCGCGGGTGGCGTTGGTGGCCTGCACCACCTCGGGCTCGCCCTGGCCCAACAGCGTGATACGGTTCATGGCTTGAAACGTATACGCGGCCATCTGCGCGAAACTGTGCGTCTGCCGGCGCCAGTCCTCAAAGTCCGGCGCGGCCACCTGCAATTGCGGCAGCACCGGAGTGCTCTCCCACACCTGCACCAGCTTTTGCGTCTCCCGAAAAGGCAGCGGCCGCAATAGCACCGTATAAATCACCTGGTAGACTGCCGTGTTCGCGCCCACACCCAGCGCCAGCGTGAGAATGGCTGCGAGCGAAAACGCAGGCCGACGGCGCAGCGAGCGCATGGCTTGGCGGAGATCGGCGAGGCGCATTGGTTTAGTGTAAATCGGTGCGCTGCAAATTGGAGCGCTTGCTGGCCGCACGCGCCGGGTGCTACCGTTCCACGGGAAGGCACCGCGCGCATGGCCAATATTTTTCGGGACGGTCTGTTGCAGGACAAAGTAGCGTTCGTCACCGGAGGCGGCAGCGGAATTAATTTGCGCATCGCCGAACGTTTCGCAGAGCATGGCGCCAAACTGGCCCTGATGGGACGCACCCGGGAAAAGCTGGACCGCGCGGCCGACGGCATACGCTCGGCGGGCGGCACCGCCATGGGCATCGCGGGCGATGTGCGCAGCTACGAAGCTTGCGATAATGCGCTGCGCAAGACGCGCCAGGAGTACGGGGCCATCGACATTCTAATCTGCGGCGCGGCTGGTAATTTTCCGGCGCCGGTGCTGGGCATGTCGGCCAACGGTTTCAAAGCCGTGATCGATATCGACCTGCTCGGCACGTTCAATGCCTGCCGCGCGGTCTTCGAGCATCTGCGCAAGCCGGGCGCTTCCGTGATCAGCATCTCGGCGACGCATGCTTTCGTGCCCATCGCCTTCCAATCGCACGTGTGCGCCGCCAAGGCCGGCATCGATATCTTCTCCAAGACCCTGGCCATCGAATGGGGAGCGGCGGGGGTACGCGTGAACGTCATCGCACCGGGACCAGTGGACGACACCGAAGGCATGCGCCGCCTGGCTCCCACCGAGGAGGCCCGCCGCAGAGCCATCGAAAGCGTGCCGCTCGGGCGCTTCGCCAGCAAGGACGAAATCGCCGACCTGGCGCTGTTCCTGTGCTCGGATGCCGCCGCCTACATCACGGGCGCCGTCTGCGTGTGTGACGGCGGACAATCTCTGCTGGGCTCGCGCAACTTCCAGACCATGGCCGGCGTAACGCAATGAATTTTGCCGGCCTGGATCTGGCGCGCCGCCTGGAGGCGGCCGATGCGCTCAACGGCGCCGAGTGCGCGGAAGCACAGCGGCTCCTCGATCCGGCGGTAGGGGCCACGGTGCGGCCGGTAGCCGGCGGCTCCGCCATTTTCGTCGGCCCCGGGTCGCCGCTCACCCACGCCGTTGGGCTGGGCATGCACGGCCCGGTGCGGCCCGAAGAGCTCGACCGCCTGGAGGCCTTCTATCGCGCGCGCGGCGCGACCGTCAGCGTGGACCTCTGCCCCTTGGCCGACGCGTCGCTCCTTGAATTGCTGGGGAGCCGCGGCTATCGAACGACCGAATTTATGAATGTGCTGATACGGCCGCTCACCGGATCGGAAATCGCGCGGCCGGAGGTCCCTGTACGGCTGGCGAACGACGGCGAAGAGGAGCTCTGGGCGCGCACGGTGGGGCGCGGCTTCCTGGAAAAAGACGCGCTCACCGCCGAGGAGATGGATGTGGGGCGCAACATCTTCCACATGCCGGGTTCGCTATGCTACCTGGCCTTCGCCGGAAACCAGGCCGTAGCCGCCGGCGCGATGGCGATGCACGGCGGCCTGGCCACACTTTTCGCGGATAGCACTACCCCCGGTTTTCGAGGCATAGGACTGCAATCCGCGCTGATTCGTGAGCGGCTGCGCGCGGCGTTTGCAGCTGCGTGCGACTTAGCCGCGGCTTCCACACTGCCGGGCAGCGTTTCCCAGCGGAACTACGAGCGCAACGGATTCCAGGTGGCCTATACGAAGGCTATCCTGGTCCGCTGAAAGCTTGCGACGTTTTCCCCCGCCAGCCACTAGTTCTCTACAGCATGTATACGCTCGATCGCTGGATCGCCGCCTGCCTTGTCCCCCTAGCGCTGTTCGTCCTGGTAAGCGGGCTGGACGATCTTGTGCTGGCGGCGGCCTTCATCTGTCGATGGCTGGCCTTTCGCCTGTTTGGCACGCCGTCGTTCGTGTGGCCCTCCCCAGCCCAGGTGGATGCGGCGCCGCGCCGGCGCATCGCCATATTTGTGCCCCTGTGGCACGAGCAGGCTGTGATTGCCCATATGCTGGAGCGCAATATACCGTCTACGATGTACTACGCGGCGGATTTCTTCGTGGGCGCCTATCCCAACGATTGGGAAACGGTGGCCGCGGTGCGGGAAGCCACACACAAGTTCCCGCGGGTGCATCTGGCTTTATGTCCGCACGACGGGCCCACCTCCAAGGCCGACTGCCTCAACTGGATCTATCAGAGCATGCTGGCCTACGAACAGCACCACGGCGAGCGCTTCGAGATCGTGGTAACGCACGACGCCGAGGACGTGATCCATCCGGAATCGCTGCGCTGGATCAACTATTTTGCCGGAAGCTACGACATGGTGCAGGTGCCTGTGCTGCCCCTGCCCACGCCCTTGCGCCAGTGGGTACACGGCCTGTACTGCGACGAGTTCGCCGATTACCAGACCAAGGACATACCCATGCGCCAGATGTGGGGCGGCTTTCTGCCGGGCAATGGCGTAGGCACCGGCTTCACTCGCGCCGTGCTCGAACGGCTGGCCGTGGAGCAATCCAATCGCATCTTCGATCCGGAATGCCTCACCGAAGATTATGAGAACGGCTGGCGCATACATGCGCTGGGCTGCCCGCAGGTCTTTGTGCCACTACGGCTCGAGGGCGACAGCTTGCTGGCCACTCGGGAATATTTCCCGCACACGTTCCGCACCGCCGTCCGGCAGCGCGCGCGCTGGGTGATGGGGAACGCGCTGCAATCCTGGGAGCTGCACGGCTGGCGTATGCCCGCGCGGCAAGTGTACTGGCTGTGGCGCGACCGCAAGGGCGTGATCGGAAACCTCTTGACGCCGGTGCTGAACCTGTTCTTCCTGTACGGGCTGGCGACGTGGTGGTACTGCCATGCGACCGGCCGGGTGTGGTCGTTCGGCGTACGCTATCCGGCCGTGGAGGTGCTGTTCGCGGCCACTCTGGCGCTTTCGGTCTTTCAGATGGTCATCCGCGCCCAGTGCGCCCGGCGCGTCTACGGCTGGCGATTTGCGATGGGCGTGCCGGTGAGGACGCTGCTGGGGAACTGGTTGAATTGCGTGGCCACGGGCAGGGCGCTGAGGATCTACGGCCTGGCGAAGCTGCGCGGAGAGTCCCTGGTGTGGGTCAAAACCGAGCACGCCTACCCCAACCCGGCCGGGCTGTACACGGAAAAGCGCCTGTTGGGCGAGATCCTGGTGGGCTCGCAATATTCAACGCAGGCCGACGTGGACGAGGCCATGGCTTTGAAGACCGGGGACGAGCGCCTGGGCGAGTACCTGGTGCGCACTGGCAAGCTCAGCGAAGAGGAGTTGTACGAGGCGTTGAGCCTGCAACAGAACCTGCCGCTGGGCAAGCCCCAGCCGTCCGAGGTATCGGAATTGGCCACCCACTCGGTGCCCGCCGAAGTCTCGCGCAGGTGGCATGTGCTGCCGTTCCGCATCGCCGCCGGGAAGTTGTTCGTGGCGGGATCGGAGCTTCCGTCGGATGAGATGACGCAGGAGTTACAGCGGTGCTCGTGTCTGGAAGTGCGGTTCCATTTGGTTACGCCGACGGAGTTTAAGGAGTTGGCGGCGGCGTATCTGAGTTAGGGGGGAGTGCGGGCTCGGGTGCGCCGAGGGCGGCGAGGTCGGTGCGGGCTTTTTCGAGACCCCAGTGATAGGCGAAGGGCGGCCCGTCGCACCAGGCTTTTTTGTAGGCTTCAGTGGCTGCGGCGATGGCGGCGGATGTGTTGCTGGCGTCTTGTTCGATTTGGGTGAGCACGTTCAAGGCGTCGGCATGGAGGAGGGGGTATGGGCCGCGCTCGGCAGGTTCCCAGACGTCGTCCAGCAGGGCGCGTGCGGCTTTGGGATCGCCCTGGCTTCGTCGCAGTTCGGCCAGTGCGATGAGGGCTGGGAGTTCTCCTTCTGTGTAGTTCACCGCGCGGGCGCGGGTCAGAGCGTGGTGGAGTCGTTCATCCGCGAGGGGCTGGTCGCCCAGGGCTAACGCAGCCTCGCCCTGGAGGCGTGCGGCTCGGATGAAATCGCGCTCATTGCGATAGGTGTGAGCCAGTTCCCAGGCGCGGCCTGCGAAGGACCGGGCAGCAGTGGGATCGCCGAGCCGGAGCGACATTTCGGCGAGGTTGGCGTTTGTCAGGCCTTCCGATGGCTGATCTCCCAGTTGACGAAAGATCTGCAATGCACGCTCGAGCGCGAGACGTGAGTCTCCAGACGCGCCGCTGGCTGCCAGCGTGAGGCCCAGGCGTGCAAGGCTGACCGCCTCTTGGAATTGGTAGGCACGTTCACGGCAAATCGAGAGCGCCCGCCGGGCAGCGGCTTCTGATTCGCGGAGTGAGCCAATCAACCGCAGCGTGTCGGCCAGGTTGCACAGACCGATTGCGAGACTCTTCGTCTTGCCGGTGCTTTCCCGAAGGCTGATATTTCGTCGATAGAGTGGGACCGCTTCGCCCGGTTTCCCATTCAAATGTTGGCCAGATGCCAGGGAATGCAAGGTGAACGCTTGCCAGTCCGGATCGCCCAGTCGCGGCGGTTGGTCCAGTCCATCGGGGAAGAGCGCTTCCAACAGTTCTACGTCTAACCGGCCGGCGCCTAGCCGGTAGACCGTGGCATACTCCAGCCGGTCCCGGAACACGACGATAGCATCATCGTAGCGGCCCAGTCCGATCAGAGTATTGTAGAGTTCAATTGCCGCGGTGAGATCCTCCACGCTGTTTACGTTCCGCCATTCTACCGCCGGCAAGGGCTGAAAGTAGACGTGCAGTGTTGCGAAGACGTCCCGTCTTACATCTTGGTCCATAGTGCTCCAGACCACGCGGCGCACGATCGGATGGAGGTCGTAGCGATTTGCGCGCCGGTCCCAACCAAGCACTCCACGATCTTCCAGGTCTGTGAGCGCTCGATCTAGCGCTCGCTCATCTGCGAAGGGCTTGCCGTCTCCAACGAGTACGGCGGCCAGAGTGTCATAGGCGGCTGGCATGCGGAACGCGGCTACCGTATACAACGCTTTCCGTTCGGTCTCGCTGAGCCCCCTCAGAGCGAACTTCAGCACGTGTGCCCTTGCCTCCTCGACCCTTGGCAGGCGCAGCGGATCGAAGCCCGGGTGACCGCGTTGCCAGCCCTCGAAATCGCCGACGGCGCGCCGGTCGCGCTTGATCTCACCGGCCAGCGCCTGAATCAGCAGCGGGTGTTTGCCGAAACTGCCGAACACCGGCAGCAGCGCCTCGCGCGTTCCGCCAACGCCGAATGCACGCCAGAGGTTCAGCGCGTCGTCGTCGCTTAAGCCGGCGAGTTGCAGCCCCAGAGAGCCAGGCAGCGGATCGCCGGTAAACCGATCCTGCAAATCTGCTGGGTAAAGCCGAGTGCTGATCAGCACCCGCGCCGCGCGGCAAGCCGAAAGCTTCCGCAGAAATGCTCCCGCGCGCGGATCTACCGTCTTGCGCGGCAGATTATCGATCTGGCGTCCAACCTCCTCATCCGAGAGACGCGCAGCATCCATACGCGCATAAGCGATCAGAATGCGCTCCAGCCCGTCCAACACGATCAGGAACGGCTCGCGATCCAGGATCGCCAGCAGTTGCTCTTCGCGCTCGGGTGCAGAGATTTTTTGCACCTCCTCGCGCGGTCGCTTGCTCACATAGGCCAGCGCGCGGATGACGAAGTTCTCGAAAGTCGCATCGCTTTCGTAAAAGCTCCACCACATGCGCCCGGCCAGCGGCTTGATTTCAAGCGGTGCGATCTCGTTGAACCAGTGCCAAGTCAGGGCGCTCTTGCCCATGCCGCCGATAGCTACCACGTTGAAGATCGGCGCAACGCCCTTGGTGACCCACTCGGTTAGCGCATTCAATTCCGGCTGACGGCCGATCAAACGGCCGGTTTGCAACAACGTGTAAGGGTGCGCAATGTAGACTTCGGGCGGAGCCGGAATATCGCTCACATAATGAAACGCTGTCAGATTCGGCTCACGCAGCCGCGACAGGCTGTCGATCACGTCGCCGCGCAGTCCATCGATCGATTTGAAAAACCGGACGACCTTCTCTATCTCCAACCGCTCCTTGAACGCCTTCAAATTCTCCGCGCCCTCGCCCATTTCCACATCTTCGATCCGGATGGGATGATCCTTGTGCATTACGAAGATCAATCGAGAGATACCGAGCTTGGCGGCGCGATTGTACTCCATCTCGGTAATGGAAATGGACTGGCCCTTGGGCACGTATCCATACCGATGCGCCAGGATTCCAAGGTAGACCTCGGCCCCATCCACCATCTGCACAGATGCCCGGACAGCATCATGGTCGCTGGCCGGCAGATGCTCCATCATCATCGGGAAGAAGCCCTGGCGCAGGCAGGCGTCCATCACCTCTTTCCGATGCTCCGGCAGATCGCGCGCCGTGCTGCTGATCATCACCTGCTTGCGCTCCGCCATCGAGGGCAATATAACAGAGCTAATATGCCAACGGAGATCTATCAGATCAAAATCACGCTGTTAGGCACCAAACCGCCAATCTGGCGCCGCCTGCTGGTGCCCGAGAATATGACACTGGCCAGGCTGCACAAGGTGCTCCAGATCGCCATGGGCTGGACCAACTCCCACCTGTATATGTTCCAGGCTGGAAGGGAGTTCTACAGTCCACCTGATCCCGGAGATCGGTTCATGGACCCAAGCGCGCCCACCGACGACCGCAAAGTGCGGCTCAATCAGGTGCTCGAGAGCGTTCGCGCAAAGCTGATCTACATCTACGATATGGGCGACTCCTGGGAGCACAGCATCGTGCTCGAAAAGCGCTTGCCCGTGGACCTGAATCTGAAATACCCGGTTTGCCTCGGCGGCGCACGCGCCTGCCCGCCGGAAGATTGCGGGGGCATCCCGGGATTTTGCGATTTAGTAATGGCGGGTGAGGACTACGATCCGCATGCGTTCTCTGTCGAGGAAGTCAACCGAAGCCTGCGGTAGTTCGCTCTATCTCGTCAAGCCCACGTCATATCTCCTCAGCAGCTTTGCCAGCGCCTTCGAGTTATCCATCAGCGGACGATCCGCGACGATCGCCAAGCTGTCTCTCGCCCGGTCGTAGAGCGCCACGCATAACGCCGAGTCGTCATGCCGGGATCGATACACGACTCCGTCCGGCGCGTCAGCGTGCTCCCACAGGGCGCGCGACCATTCCTGCGAGAGAGCGTAGTCGCTGCCGCTGGCCGGCTCCACCGTCGTCCCCAGGCGCGCCAGATTCGGTCCGTGGAGCGGAACCAACCTTAGCTCACGCCGGACCTCGACAGTGGCCACCGCACGAGCGGCCAGGTCGTCGAGCGCCAGAATGCCGACCGGCGGATTGCGGAGAAACGTCTCCGCGAAACACACCTCGATCGTGGTTCCGAAATAGCACAGCCGGAAACGGCCCAGGGGATCGTCGAAGCGATGCATGGGCGGACCACCCGTGGCCGGTCCGAACCACAGCGCACTCTTGCGGCGCGCATGTATGCGCATCCAGCGGGTTCCCACTCGTGCGCGGCTCAACGGCAGCCGTTTCGGCAGTTGCAGCCCCGACTGCATGGGTGCAAATCGGCGCGGCTTACGCGGCCTGTTCGCCGAACGACGCCGCCACAGCCAGGGCCTTTTCGACGTCGCCCGCCTGGAGCACTTCCAGCATGGTCTTGCCGCCCAGACCCGGCGCCGGCGCCAGCAGCGCCGACAGTTGCGTCCAGGGGCTCCGCACGTGGAATGCCTGAAGCACCTTCTCCAGGCCCGGAATCACGCCCGTGGATATGAACTGGCAAGCCGGGTAGAGGTAATCGCCGGATCCCGAAGGGACCGCCAGCAAGGCTCGCCGGCTGCGTCGTTTATCCACCGCCTGGCGCGTGATGCCAAGCGCGCTCGCCACCTGACTGGATGCCAGAGCTCCGCCGGCGCTGCGCATCAGCTCCTGTTTCACCGCGGCTCCCCGGGCCATCATCTCGACAAACGGATCCACGGCCGAGAGATCCAGTCCTAGCGGCGCCAGATCCGACAGCAGGGAAGCCACGCCTCCCAGATCGGTCGGGGCGGACAGAGCGGCCTCCAATGTCTCCAGAGACGCCGCCAGGCTTACACGCTCCAGCATCTTCACGGATCGTTTCAGGAACGCCCGCGCGAGTGCGGGTTGCGGCCGACCTGCCTGTAAGAGGGTGGTATTGGTTGCCATATGTCTGCTATTAGTTTACCACGTCTTTACGGAGTGCAACTGGACAAAGGAAACCATGGTATCATCCGTGCGTTAATTCGGCATACCGGAAGCAGTCCGGCGCGTGATCGTTCACCATTCCCACCGCCTGCATAAACGCGTAACAAATCGTCGAGCCTACAAAGCGGAAGCCGCGGCGCTTCAGGTCTTTGCTCATGGCGTCGGATTCCGCGGTGCTCGCCGGAAGCTCCCGCAGCGTGCGCCAGGCATTCACGCGCGGGCGGCCGCCGACGAACCGCCAGATATAAGCGTCGAAGCTGCCGAACTCCTCGGCTACCGCGAGAAAGGCTTGCGCATTGCCGATGGCCGCGGCGATCTTCAGCCGGTTGCGCACGATGCCGGCGTCGCCCAGCAGCGCGTTCACTTTGCGCTTGCCATAGCGCGCCACAATGGCCGGATCGAAATTGTCGAACACTTCGCGGTAGCGCTCGCGCTTGCGCAGAATAGTATCCCAACTGAGGCCGGCCTGCGCGCCTTCGAGCACCAGAAACTCGAACAACAGCCGGCCATCGTGTACCGGCACGCCCCACTCTTCGTCGTGGTAGCGGATCGACAATTCGTTCTTGGCCCACTCGCAACGCTTGATCATGTCTAACTCGCTTTCGGCGGAGCGAAAAAGTGCAGCGGATCGATGGCCACGATCTTCCACTTCTCGCCGCGGCGCTCCAGGCGGAACTTCACTATCCCGCGGCGCTGTTCCACCGGCCGCGATTCCGACTTGCCCACAATCTGCATGAACCAGTCCAACTCCTCGGCGCGGTGCGTTTCGTCGCCCTCGTCGGAGAATACCTCGAGCGAGTTCGCAACGTCGGCCTGGCCGGTCAGCCCCATCAGGTCCCCCTGGAATTCCTGGAAGTGAGGCATGTCATGATCCACCGCTTCCAGGAATGCCAACGGGTTGTCGGCGCTGAGCTCGGCCGCGATTCTGGTGAACAGGTCGAAGACCTGCTCCTTCGCGTCGGCCTTGAGGGCGCCGCGCGCGCACCATATCGCCAGCAGAAAAGTACGGCGCCCCATATCAGGTCCGGTAACTGGCGTTGATGCGGATGTAGCCTTCGGTGAAGTCGCAAGTCCAGAAGCGCGCCGTGCCTTTGCCTTTTCCGCGCACGGCCAGGCGGATCTCGCACTCCGGGGCATCCAGCTTGCGCCGCAGTTCGTCCTCGGCAAAGCGCGCGGCGAGGCCGCCACGGCACACCGGCACGCCTTGCAGGTGGATATCGACGCGGCGCGGATCGAAGGCCACGCCGGCGTTGCCCGCCGCGGAAAGGATGCGGCCCCAGTTCGGATCCGAGCCTGCCACGGCCGTCTTCACCAGCGGCGAATTGGCGATCGAGCGCGCGATCCGCACGGCGGCCTCCTCGGTGGGCGCTCCCGAAACCAGAATGGTGATCAGCTTTTTCGCGCCTTCGCCGTCGCGCGCGATGCTGCGCGCCAGATCCTCCATCACGCCGGCGATACGCTCTTCGACGGCAGCCATCTCCTTGGGATCGGGCCGCACGCCGGAAGCGCCATTAGCCAACAGCACCAGCGTATCGTTGGTGGATGTATCGCCATCCACCGAGAGCCGGTTGTAACTGCGCTCGACTCCGCGGCGCAGCATGCGGCGCAGCATGGCGACCGGGATATCGGCATCGGTCAGCACGAAGCCGAGCGTGGTGGCCATGCGCGGCTGGATCATGCCGGAGCCCTTGGTCATGCCGGCGATGCGCACCGTCCCTCGGCGCAGCTTGACCTGGCCGTACGCCTCCTTCGGCGCAAGGTCCGTAGTCATGATGGCGCGCGCCACGCTGCTGAATCCGTCTTCAGCGAGCACGGCCACCAGACGCGGCAGCGCCCCGACGATGAGCTTGGCATCCAGCTCGACGCCGATAACGCCGGTGGAAGCCGCCAGCACCTGCGCCACCGGCAGCTTCAACAGGCGAGCCGTCGCACGGCAACAGGCCAGCGCTACGGCGTCGCCCGTGCGGGTAGCGCAGTTGGCGTTGCCGGCATTCACCAGGATGGCCCCGGCCGCGCCATGCGACGTTGAAAGATGGCGGCGGCAGAGCTTCACCGGAGCCGCCTGCACGCGGTTTTGGGTAAACACCGCGGCGGCGGCGGCCGGCAGTCCGGAAACGATCAGACCCAGGTCGTCTGTCGCGGCCTTGCGAATGCCCGCGTAGGTGGCGGCGTAACGATAGCCCAGAGGCAGGTCCACTTCACGATTCTCCCAAAATGTCATGGCCGGTGAGGTGCTGGCCGTTGGCGAATTCTTCAGCGGTAATTCTTTTGCGGCCTTGGAGCTGCACTTCGATCGGCTCCAGAGAGCCTTGGCCGCACGCGACAGCCAGTGGACGGCTGGTCAAAAGGCCCGGCCCGCCCTGTCCATCCGTTTGGGGCGCCGCTACACGCGATTTCCAGATGTGCAGCTGCTGTCCGCGAAAGCGGGTGTACGCGCCTGGCCATGGCTGGAATCCGCGCACACGATTGTGAATCGCTTGCGCTGGTTGGCGCCAGTCGATGAGCCCGTTTTCCTTTTTCAGTAAAGGCGCGTAAGTGGCCTGCGCGGCATCCTGCTGGTGCGGCGCGATGGTTTCGATCCGTTCCAGCGTTTCGATCAGCAGCGCCGCCCCCATCGCCGCCAGCCGCGCGCCCAATTCCAGAGCCGTTTCATCCGGTCCGATTTCCGTCTCCGCTTTCAGCAGCATGTCGCCGGTGTCGAGCCCCGCATCGATGCGCATGGTAGTCACGCCAGTGCGCGCTGAGCCGTTGGCGATGGCCCATTGCACGGGCGCGGCGCCGCGATATTCCGGCAGCAGCGACGCATGCACGTTGATGATTCCGCGCGGTGGAATATCGATCACCGTCTGCGGGAGGATTTGGCCGTAGCCCACCACAACCATGGCGTCCGGGCGAAGTCCCGCCAGCGCCGCGACGGCTTCCGGCCGGCGAATGCGCTCGGGCTGATAGACGGGCAGACCCAGGCGCAGGGCCGCCTCTTTCACTGGAGATGCGGCCAGACGTTGGCCCCGTCCGCTGGGGCGGTCGGGTTGTGTCACTACCGAGAGCACGTCGTAGCCGGCGGCGACCAGACTCTCGAGGGTCGGAACCGCAAACGCAGGAGTACCGAGAAAAACCAGCCGCATCAGTTTGCCGGCGCCGCCCTCATTCCCATTCCCCCGCCTTTACCAGCTTGCGAACTTTGCGCCGGATCAGGTCGCGCTTCAGGGCGCTGATGTGTCCGATATACAGCTTGCCGTACAGGTGGTCGGTCTCGTGGAGAATGGCCCGCGCCAGCAGGTCTTCGCCGGTCTTCTCGAAGACCTCGCCCCTGGCATCTTGCGCGCGCACTGTGGCTCGCTTGCCGCGCTTTACCTGCTCGCGGAATCCGGGGATACTCAGGCAGCCTTCTTCGCCTTCCTGCTTGCCCTCCACGCGCAGAATCCGCGGATTGATGAGCACCAGTTTCTCCGCGGGGTTCTCGGCGTTCGAAATGTCGATGACGGCGATCTTCCTGGAGAAACCGATCTGCGGCGCCGCGAGGCCGACGCCTTTGGCTGCGTACATCGATTCGAACATATCTTCCAGAAACTTGTGCAGCTCCGGAGTATCGAAGTCGGTCACCTCTTCCGCCTCGCGCTCCAGCACCGCGTCGCCGTACTTCACGATTGGATAAACCATATTTCAGTAAGCTAGTTCAGTAATTTCGCACCTGATTCAGATATCCCTCGAAATTGCGCCTGGTTTCGCCGAGTGAATCGCCGCCGAATTTTTCGAGAAACGCGCGCGCCAGCACCAACGCCACCATGGCCTCGCCGATCACGCCGGCCGCCGGAGCCACGCACACGTCGGAGCGCTCGTAGGCCGCCAGGGCCGGCTCGCGGGTGGCCAGATCCACGGATTCGAGCGGCCGGCGCAGCGTCGAAATGGGCTTCAAAAATCCACGCACCAGCAGATCTTCACCGTTGGTGATGCCGCCTTCCAGGCCGCCCGCCCGATTGGCGCCGCGGGTGAAGCGCCGCGCTTCGCGATCGTAGTGAATGGTGTCCTGCACGCGGGAGCCGAAGCTGGCCGCGTTCTCCTCCGCGAATCCCACCTCGACTCCCTTCACCGCTTGAATGGAAACCACCGCTTGCGCCAGCCGCCCGTCCAGGCGTGCGTCCCACGTGGTGTGCGATCCAAGGCCGGCCGGCACGCCGTGCGCCATCACCTCGAAGACACCGCCCACCGTATCGCCAGTACGATAAGCCTGGTCCACCGCCTCTTTCATGCGGCTTTCGGTTTCGGGGTCCACGCAGCCCAGCAGGATTTCCCGCCTCTCGCGCAGGGCCGCTACTTCGTCCCAGCCCGCAGATCGTTCCAGGCGCACGCCGCCAACCGCAATCACATGGCTGGCAATATTGACGCCGAACTCGATCAGAAAAGCCTTGGCAATAGCTCCCAGCGCCACGCGCGCGGCGGTCTCACGGGCGCTGGCACGTTCCAGAATGTAACGCGCATCGTGCAAATTGTACTTGATAGCGCCGGCCAGATCGGCGTGCCCGGGCCTGGGGCGCGTCACCGGCTTCTTTTTGTCCTCGGCGCCGGCCATGTCTTCTCCGGGATCTTCCACAGGCAGCGCCTCAGTCCAATTCTGCCAATCTAAATTGCGGATGAGAATGGCCACCGGAGAGCCGATGGTATGCGAATGGCGCACCCCCGCGACGATTTCGGCGCGGTCGGTCTCGATCTTCATGCGCCCGCCGCGGCCATAGCCCTGCTGCCGCCGCCAGAGCTCGTGATTTACGGTATCGAGAGAAATCGGTACGCCGGCGGGGAGTCCTGTAAGCGTGGCTACCAGGCACTCGCCGTGCGACTCGCCGGCGGTTTCAAATCGCAGCATTAGCCAAGAATCTTAATGCTATCAATTCTTTGGCGTCTCCGCCGCCTGGGCGCGCCGCGAATGGTTTAAACCGCGCGGCGGCCGGTGATCAACTGGATCAGCACCACGGCAATCGCGACTACCAGCAGGATGTGGATGAACCCGCCCAAAGTGTAAGACGTCACAACTCCGAGCAGCCACAAAACCAGCAAGATTACGAAAATCGTCCAGAGCATTCGATTAGTCTCCGCGCTCGACATAGCAACTGATGCGCCAAAGCTGTGCTAGAGTAACTCCAGAGATTCGGAGATACGGATTTTATGGCTCAAAGCGCTCAACTAACCTGGGCGGAACAGACCGCCTCAGCGCCCGCGGGATCGATCCCCTGGTACATCTGGACGTGTATAGTCGCGATCACTTCCGCGTCAGTCGGCGGTATCTGGGACATCTCCTGGCACAAGAGCATCGGCCGGGACACGTTTTGGACGGCCCCGCACATGTTGATCTACCTGTGCGGCATCCTGGCCGGCGCCTCGTGCGGGTACCTGATCCTGTCGAACTCCTTCGGACGCTCGCTGGGCGCGCGCGCCGGAGCAGTGCGCATCTGGGGATTTCACGGGCCGCTGGGCGCGTTCGTATGCGCGTGGGGCGGCGTGGCGATGATTACATCGGCGCCCTTCGATAACTGGTGGCACGCCGCCTACGGTTTGGACGTGAAAGTCCTCAGCCCGCCGCACGTGCTGCTGATCTTCGGCATCCTGGTCATCCGCATAGGAACGCTACTGCTGATCCTCGAGCGGTTCCACCATGCGGAAGGCGCGCTGCGCACCAGGCTGCATGCGCTGCTGCTCTATACATACACCTTCCTGCTAGTCACTTCGTTCGGTATCTTCCAGGAGTTTCTGCTGCGCAACTACATGCACAGCGCGCTGTTCTACCTGCTGGTTTCGCTGGGCTCGTGCTTGTTCCTCGCCGCGCTTTATCGCATGTCGGACTTCCGCTGGGCCGGGACTACGGTGGTGGGCATCTACACAGTACTCAATCTGCTATACGTGTGGATTCTACCGCTGTTCCACGCGGAGCCGAAGCTCGGTCCGGTTTTTCAGAACGTTACGCGGTTCGTTGCCCCGGATTTTCCGCTGCTGCTGGTTGTTCCGGCCTTCGCCCTCGATCTGGCGCGGCCCTATTGGCGGCGCTGGAATTACTGGGCGCGCGCCGCGGCCATGGCCCCCATCTTTCTGGCGACGTTTATCGCGGTGCAGTGGCCGCTAGCCGATTTTCTGATGACTCCGGCCGCGCGCAATTGGTTCTTCGGAACGCAGAATTTTCCTTACTTCGTTCCCAGCACTGAGGACTGGGTGCAGAACATTTTCACGCACGTGGAGCCGGACGCCCGCGCGTTTTGGCTCCGCTTAGGCATGGCGCTGGTGCTCGCTATTTTGACCGCGCGGGCGGGCTTCTCCTGGGGTAACTGGCTGCGTAAAGTACGGCGGTGACGCCCTAACTCCCGCCCGACGACTGCCCGCCCAATCCGCCAAGCAGCGCCGTTCCGATCGGACTTCCCCAACCTGTGCAGGCATCCCAGCCCGGGCCTGCCGAATACGCGCCGTTGTTGCCGGACACAATGTCGTGGAACCCCGTGGCGGACAGTGCGCCGTAAATCGAGTTATTCAAGAACCCGACGCTCTTGCCGAGCTGCTGATTGAGTAGCACGATCAGCGCCGCCCACAACGGAGCCACCGCGCTGGTTCCTCCGACCACAATTGACTGCCCATCGACCACCACGTTGTAGCCTGTGTCGGGGTCCGCGTCTCCCGCCACGTCAGGAACGCCGCGACCGACGAATCCAGTATTCACCGAGACCGGCACGTTGGCCGAGTCCTGATAAGCGGGCAATGGAAATACTTCGCTGACACCGCCGCCGCTCGCGCCATTTCCCGAACCATCGTTCCACACCACCTCGGACTCAATGGTTCCGTTTGAGCTATCGAGCGTGGTGCCACCGCAGGACAGCACGTTGGGGCTCGACGAAGGAAAGTCCACGTGCGCCTGGCCGTCGGTCTGATCGTCGTCGGAGCCATCGTCGCCGGATGCGGTGCAGACCATCACGCCAAGCGCCACAGCATCCTGAAAAGCCTGATCGTACGACTGCATCGCCTGCGAGGTCCAGGTAGATTCCGCGCCTCCCCAACTGATCGAGATGACGTTCGGATTTGTGGTTTGATCGTGTACCGCCGTGGTGATCGCGTCGAGGAAACCCTGTGTGGTATTCGGCGCAAAATATACGGCGATCGCGGCGCCCGGCGCGACCGCCCCGGAGACTTCGATATCCAGCAGCACCTCTGCGTCGGCGCTATTGGGATCGCCCGTGGGCTGGTTGGTGGCGCTATCGACGGAGATAGCCGTGACCTGGGGCGGAGTGATCCCGAGGTTTGAAAAGAAAGTAGTCAGGTCCGACTCCTGATAGCCTCCGCCCAATTCAATGAGCGCGATGGTTTGACCAGCGCCCGTCGCGCCTGGCGGGAACTGATACAGTTGCGCGACCTGCGGAGGCGAATACGAAACGGCCTGATCTGCCAGCGGGCCGATGGCGGCGCTATAGATGCGAAACCTTGTTCTGGCCTGCGGCCGCTGATCGAATCCGAACACGCCTTCGACGATCTCAGAGAGATCGGCAGGAATCGTCAGCGTGCCGCTGCGGCCGCGGAACGTGAGACTGTTTTGACCGTAGAGTTTCAGCTCCGCGCCAAACGCCTGGGTCATCTGAGCCACCGTCCCCGAAAGCCCGACGCTGCGGCGTGCCAGATCGATACTGACCACCGTCAGGGCCTCGTCCGCCGCAAACTCAACAAGCGTCCGAACATCGGACGGATCGGCGCCGTACATCTGCGCAAACTGGTCGCGACTGATCGGGGGAGCCGTGCCGGGCGGCGGCAGCGGGTTGCGGCGCCGCACGACAACTGTCAATTGAACGATTTCGTCCGGAGCCGGTGTCCCGACAACTTGCGCGCCGGGGGGAGGGGGCCGGTGACTACCCTTGAGTTCGACTTTTTCTTTAGCCATAATCGCGATTCTAGCAGGGGGTCACTGCCGAAAGCCGATAGCGGACACCACCATGCCCAGCTCGCGCCGATCACCGGGCACGAAGAAGGTATGGTCTACCGTGAGCGTTACCGCGGCGGTGGGACCGGCGGGCGCTTGAGGCGGCGATTTCAGGATGTAGGGACCGGGCCCGCTGTAGGTTTGGGAAGCGATTTCGCGGCCGTCGAGTAGCAGCTGCACGCGACGCGCCGGGGCAGGCCCGGGGATGTTGAATGCTGCTTCGACCGGCAGCGGCCCTGCCGGGCTCTTCAGCAGCACCGTGGCTTCGCCGGACATCCAGCGCCACGCGCCATTTTCGAGATCGTACAAGCCGCTCACAATCTGGGCCCGCGCCTCGGGGGCGTTCATGGGCAGGTATGCGAGCGTGGGATGGCGCTCCAACACCATATCGGCGCGCACCAGGTCGATGGGCGCGGTCGTAATATCGAAAGGCAGCACGCCCTTGGTTGCGGTGGAGTAGCCGGAGCGGGCCTCCAGGCCAATGAGCTGCAGAGGCAGCCACGCGCGGATGGCCTTTTCGGCAATGGGGGCAACGGGCGCGGTGATTTCGAGCGGATAAGCGAGGCGGCTGGACACCACGATATCGCCAGTCCGGAGCACCTGGCCACGGTCGAGCGGAAGCCCGCCATCGGCTTCGAGGTAGAAGCGCAATCCCCATTCGCCATTGATGTAGACCCGGTGGCCGGCGGTCTGGGTGCATATCTGCGCGGCAAAGCGGCGGTAGCCATCCCAGTGCTGGTAATTGCTGATGGCGAGCGCCAGGCTCAGAGCCATTTGGGCGGCGAAGCCGAGGGCCAGCCACTTCGGGCGCAGCCGCGAAACCAGCAAAGCGACCGGGGGCGCCATAGGCAGCAGGTAGCGGGCCGATCCGGCGAAGAAGACCACCAGAGCAGCGGAGAAGAACAGCGCGATCCAGGCAGCCAGGAAGGCGGTGTCGCGATCGCGCCGCTTCCACGACAGTATCACCGCGCCGGGCAGCAACGCGGGGAATACCAGGAAGCAGGCGTGCACCGTGAGCGCCACGGCGCTGCGCAGTTTATTAGCGATCGCCTGGAGCCCGTAGCTGCTCATATATCCGCTCATCACGGCGGCCGGCACTGCGCCCGAAGACCACCGCTCGAATAATTGCCACGCGAGGATGGTACCCGGCGGCACCAGCGTCAGCGCCCAGGCGGTGCGATCGCGGCGGCGGTAAAGCCAAACGTAGACCGCCAGGATCGGTGTCAGAAATACGGCTTGGTAAGCGCTGAAGGAAGCCAGCACCAGGGTGATCGCGGCGGCGCGCCATTTGCCGGCGACGAAGCAGGCCACGGCAGCCATCCAAAAGGCCAGGAATGGCAGGTCGGATTCGAATGAATTGCCATTGATCACGAATGCGGGAACGGCCAGAAACAGCAGCGTAGCCCACAAGGGATGAGTCGAGAAACGTTTGGCGAGCGACCACATGGCCAGCGCCGCTATGAGCGAAAACAGAATATACGCGGCATGGAAGGGCACTTCGCGGATATCGCCGATGATGGCCAGCAGCAGGCCGAGGAACCAGGCGTCGAAGGGCGGGTGCGGGTAGCCGCGCAAATCCACCGGATCGCCTTGGGAAATGTAGCGGACGTTATTGGGATCGAACGGATCGATCTGGGCGTGCTGGGCGCCGGCCAGATAGTACACGTCGTCGCCTTGGATGGCCTGGTTGAGAAATGGCAGGCGGATGAGCAGCACCACCGCCACGATGATCGCCAAGGGCGCGATGTTTAAGGCATGACCGGGTCGGGCAGCGGTTCCCATTTCAAAATCGGCCGGCGCGCGGCCTTGACCTCATCGACGCGGCTGGTGCGGGTGGAGTGCGGCGCGGTCTTCACCATCTCAGGCTCGGTTTGGATCTCTTTGGCGATGGAGATCAGGGCATCGATGAACAGGTCGATTTCGATCTTGCCTTCGGTTTCCGTGGGCTCGATCATCATGGCGCCGCGCACAATCAGAGGGAAGCTGACGGTATAGGGATGGAAGCCGTAATCGATCAGGCGCTTGGCGATATCGCCGGTGCGCACGCCCAGGCGGGCCTGGCGGTCGTCGCTGAACACGACTTCGTGCATGTTGGGCAGGGCGTAGGGCAGGTCATACCAGGGCTCCAGCGCTTTGCGGATGTAGTTGGCGTTGAGCACGGCGTCCATGGTGGCCGCGCGCAGTCCGTTGCCGCCGTGCGCCAGGATATAGGCGAGGGCGCGCACCAGCACGCCGAAGTTGCCGTAGAAGGCGCGCACTTTACCGATCGAGTGGGGACGGTCGTAGTCGAAAGTCCAGCGGTCGCCTTCGCGCTTCAGCCGGGGCACGGGCAGAAATGGCTCGAGAGACTTCTTCACGGCCACCGGACCCCCGCCCGGACCGCCTCCGCCGTGCGGCGTGGAGAACGTCTTATGCAGGTTGAGGTGCATGACGTCCACCCCGAAATCGCCGGGGCGCGCGATACCCACCAGGGCGTTCATGTTGGCGCCATCCATATACAGCAGCGCGCCTTTTCTGTGCAGGAGTTCGGCCGCCTCGATGATGCGGGATTCGAAGACGCCCAGCGTGTTGGGGTTGGTGATCATGAGCCCGGCGACGTCTTCATCCACCGATTTTTCGAGCGCCGCGAGATCGATCAGACCGCGCTCGTCGGAGCGTATATTCCCGACGACGTAGCCGGCTATGGCCGCCGTCGCGGGATTGGTGCCGTGCGCCGAATCCGGAATCAGGATTTTCTTGCGCGGATTACCGCGCTGCTCGAGCAGCGCCCGTATGAGCAGGATGCCGGTCAATTCGCCGTGCGCGCCGGCCGCCGGTTGCAGGGTGATGGCGTCCATGCCGGTGATTTCGAGCAGCGCGGATTCGAGATGCGCCATGATCTCCAGAGCGCCTTGCGAGAGCGATTCGGGTTGATAGGGATGCGCCCAGGCGAGGCCTTCGGTGCGTGCGACCAGTTCGTTGACGCGCGGATTGTACTTCATGGTGCAGGAGCCCAGCGGGTACATGCCATGATCGATGGCGTAGTTCCAGGTGGAGAGGCGCGTGAAGTGGCGGATGGCCTCGACTTCACTCACCTCCGGGAAGCCTTCGATTTCCGCGCGGACGTGGGAGGCGCCCAGAGCGGCGCGGGGATCCACGGAGGGGACGTCCAGCTCTGGCAGCTGATACGCTATCTTGCCCGGCGAGCTGCGCTCGAACAGCAGAGCTTCATTGGGCGAGATGTGAGGGCGGACCTTTTTAATCGACATTTAGAAAACCGACGTCAGCGCGTCCATGTGCTCACGGCGCGCCATTTCGGTGGCGCATAACAGCATGGCGCCGGAGAGCTCCGGATAGAAGCGGCCGAGGGGCAGGCCGCCCACAATCTTCTTTTCGAGCAGTGCGCGATTTATCTCTTCGGGCGAGCGGCCATTGGTCGAAACCACGAACTCGTTGAAGAACGGACCGGAAAAACGGGGTCGCAACTTGCCGGCGAGATAGTGAGCCTTGGCCAGATTCTGTTCGGCCAGTTCGCGCAGCCCCTGCTTGCCATAGACGCTCATGAAGACGGTGGCCATCAGGGCGATCAGCGCCTGGTTGGTGCAGATGTTGGAGGTGGCCTTTTCGCGGCGGATGTGTTGCTCGCGCGTGGCCAGCGTCAGGCAGAAGGCGCGACGGCCGTGCGTATCCGTGGTCTCGCCGACCAGGCGGCCGGGCATCTGACGGAGGAACCTATCGCGGGTGGCGATGATACCCGCGTACGGGCCGCCGTAGCTGGGAGAGATGGCGAACGACTGCAATTCGCCGGCGATGATATCAGCCTTCGCGGGCGGCTCCAGGATGCCGAGCGAGACAGCCTCGGTGAATCCCATGGCGAGCAGCGCGCCGCGATGGTGCGCCAGGTCGGCCGCGCGATTCACGTCTTCTACTACGCCGAAAAAATTCGGGGATTGCAGGATCACCGCGGCGGTCAAAGGATTCAGCTTGCGTTCGAGATCGTCGAGATCGGCCGCGCCGGTAGCCTCATCGTAGCCGAACTCGGTGATGGGCATGTGCTGATTCCGGGCGTAGGTTTCAAGCACCTCGCGATACTCCGGGTGAACCGTTCGCGCGACCAGCAGGCCGCCTTTGCTGGTGAGGCGAGCGGCCATGAGCGCGGCTTCGGCCAGCGCCGTCGAGCCATCGTACATGGAGGCGTTGGCCGCGTCCATGCCGGTAAGCTGGCAGATCATGGTTTGAAATTCAAAGATAGTGGTCAGGGTGCCTTGCGAGATCTCCGCCTGGTAGGGCGTGTACGAAGTGAGGAACTCGCCGCGCGAGACCACCGTATCGACCAGCACCGGGCGGTAATGCGCGTATACTCCCGCGCCCAGAAAGCTGGCGTAGCCGTTGGCGTTGCGGTCGCCGCACCGGCGGAAATAGTCCACAATTTCGTATTCGGAAATGCCCGGCGGCAGCTTGAGCGGCTGCTTCAGCCGGACCGCCTCGGGAAGATGGGCGAACAGACCTTCGGGGCTTTCCACGCCGCAGGCTTCCAGCATTTCGCGGCGTTCGGAATCAGACTTCGGAAGATAGCGCAAACGTTATTTTTCCGCTCCTATATATGTTTGATAGT
>Ga0302326_10000743_pt1 | contig 86372 bp, 67 predicted proteins | sample Palsa_T0_3_FD_202264 | JGI IMG/M metagenome (GOLD analysis project Ga0302326, IMG submission 202264) | Peat permafrost microbial communities from Stordalen Mire near Abisko, Sweden - Palsa_T0_3 | ecosystem: Environmental > Terrestrial > Soil > Palsa > Peat permafrost | place: Sweden: Abisko...
ATGAGGGCCGCAGCCACAATCCTTGTGATTTCTGGCTTTATGCCTTGGCGTGTCGCATACGCCCAAGATTCTGCCCGGTCGCAACCCGGCAGCAAGAATGGCGTCGAACCAATGAAGCAGTTGGTCGACGGTTTGGAGAAAGCTGGAGTCCTTCGCGAAGCCCCTCCTGCCGCACAATATCTTAAGGAGGAGGTCGCAAGCGGAGATCAGGGAAGAATCCTGCGGGCATTTGAAGACGTCTGCTACCACAGGAAAATGAATGAGGCGATTCCCGCCCTGAGGGCCTATCTAGACAATTCTGCTCCCTATGTTCGCTTCCTGGCATCGGAGGAATTGTTCAGGGTCGGAGATCCGAGCGGCTATTGGGTGCTACTAGCGTTGGTGCAATCCAGCGTCCCCTTCTATGTGTTCGGAGTCGATTTGCGCATGCAAGCCGCATCGATATTGGGTCAATATGGGGAGAAGGATGCCACTAACGCCATAGTTGATCTCTTCAAGACGACCGAGGATGGGGAGTTGATCAAAGTGTTGGATGAACTCGATCCAAGTGAGGCTTTCCGCATCATTCAGAACAGGGGGTACAATGAGGATAAGTATTCACTTATCCATTATGGCAAATTGAAGGCTACGCCGTTCATTCCCAATATCGACGCGACGTTTCATAAGACGACGAATGCCGATGTGAAAGTGGCCGCTGCATGGGCACTGGCAACAATGACAGGTGACACGGGCGCCATAGACTACCTTGTGCAAGAAGCCTCGTCTGGCGAAAGCGACCCTGGGGGTGCGCATGGAGTTACCGAGAGCGAGGCGATCGAATGCCTTGGGACCATCCGAACGCCAGCAGCCAAGAAAGCGCTTGAGGACGCACTCGACTACGAGGTTCGGGGATCCCGAGTTCGCGAGAACGCAATCGTTAACCTGATCTACAACCAGGGCGGATCCGAGAAGGCTGTCCAGAGTATCGTCGACCAACTCAACGATCCGACGCGCGCCAAATTACCATGGGACTTTGCGCTCAACGTGGCCGCCCAACTCACCATGAATCCCGCCGTTGCGGACGCGGGCCAGAAGTATGCACAGAATGACGTGGTGGGAAACTGGCAGACTTACACGGTCGAGCGAAGAAACTGGCCTGTTTACAACTGGATTCGAGACTATGTGATTACGCTGAACGACCCGCCGAAGATTCAGGATCATGGCCAGCCGACAGGTTGGATCGAGCCCCTCCCCAAGGAACCGGATGATGTAAAGATGCCCGAAATCATTACCGATCAGGATGCTGCTAGATTTTACGGATCGGTAGTGCCCCTTCCTTCAAAGATGGTGGTTAGCGATCCCGAAATAACCTCGCTCGTTCGCCATCCAGACGGCGCGCCTTGGGTGAACGCCCCGGTAATCTTTCAGGTGTCAAACGGAAGCCGCCTGCTTTCAAAGGTAAATGGACGAGGTCCATTCGTCGATAAGCTGATCGTACTAACCGATTCGCACGGGGTCGCGCACGTCTTTCTGCAACCGCTGCCTTCGCAGTAAACGGCCGATGGGCTGCCCACAAGGTTGCCCGTTTCCGTGTTTCTTTCTTCATATTTCTGCACGGATCTTCATTTTGGCTCTCGCTCTAGAATACGAGCCCTCAACTAAATCTTAGTTTTCTAGGCACTTAGCTTCATGGTGGCCGAGAGGTTTGAGTCCCTCGGCGTCCACCAGTCTGCAACTCCGCCCAATAGATCAATCTTGCCCATAATGGAAATTGGGTCTTCGGGGTGAACGCGAGGCGGGCTCGGGCCGTTTCAGGGGACGGGAGGATTCTTATCAATGGGGAAGAAGGGCGTTTAGTGCCCAGGAGGTTGGCGCCTTCAGCGCTAGGGCTGCGGGGACGCCGCCGGAGCTTTCTTAACGTAAGTATCCATCCAGGTGTTCATCTCCCAAAACATGTGGAGCACGGATTCGCGGCCAGCGTATCCATGCGACTCGAGGGGAAGAAGGACGAACCGGACGGTGCCCCCATGGCCCTTGATCGCACTGTAGAGGCGCTCGCTCTGGATCGGGAATGTGCCTGAATTGTTGTCGGCCTCGCCGTGGATCAGCAGCAGCGGGGTCTTGATCCTGTCGGCGTAGGAGAACGGAGACATGTTGTAATATACCTGGGGCGCCTGCCAGTAGGTTCGCTCCTCGTTCTGGAAGCCAAAGGGCGTCAGCGTTCGGTTGTAGGCTCCGCTTCGTGCGATCCCGGCCCTGAACAGCGTGCTGTGGGCGAGGAGATTTACCGTCATGAAGGCCCCGTAGGAGTGGCCCATGACGGCAACACGGTTGCGGTCAACGGCTCCTACACGAACGCCCTCGTCGATCGCTGCCTTTGCGCTCGCGACCAATTGCTCGACATAGGTGTCGTTGGGCTCGGACTTGCCCTCGCCGACGATCGGGATGGTCGCGTTCTCGAGCACAGCGTAGCCTTGGGTTACAAACGGGATCGGCGACCCCGAGTAGATGGCCGGAAACTCAAAGGGCGAGCCCTTGATCTGGCCCGCGGCATCCCGGGTCTTGAATTCGGTTGGGTAGGCCTCGATCAGGGTCGGCAGCGGACCTTCGCCCGCCTTATAGCCGTCGGGAAGATAGAGGTTGGCGCTCAGCTCCACGCCGTCCGCGCGCTTGTACTTGAGAACCTGCTTCTTGGGTATAGGTGCGCTTCCGTAGGGACTGGGGAAGAACGTGACCTGGCTCCAGTGGCTGCTGCGGACGTCGAGGAGGTAGTAGTTGGGGCTGAATTCGGGCGACTCGCGGCTAATCAGAAAGACGGGTCCCGAGGCGTCGAGCACGGCTTCGGCCCACTCGAAATTGGGGGGCGCTGATTGCCAGATCCTGTGTGACTCGCCTGTCAGCACGTTTATGGATGAGACGAACGGACGGTCGCCCTCGGCCGAAGCGCCCTCGCCCGAAAAATAGACCGAGGAACCATCTGGGGTCGAAAGCAGGACGCTCTTGCCGGAAGCGTTGGAAACAGTGAACGGCGTCCCCGGGTCGTGGTAAATGTCCTCGAAGGAGCCCTCGAAGATCTTGACAGGCGCCGAGGCGCCGTTGGGTTGGGCCGCAAGGATGATCCGCTTGCGGTCGCTCCATCGGAGCTCCTCGATGAGCGCCAGGCGTTCGCTTGACCAACTGACACTTGAGAGACGCATGGGAAGGTCCATAAGCTTGGACGCAGCCCCATCGAAGGGAGCGGCAAGCAGGAATACGGAATCGTGAATCGGCGTGTCCTTTCGCGGATCTCCTCCGTCGCCAGCCTCCGCCCAGGACACCGTGGCCGCTGCGTCACTTCGCCATTCAAAGTCGCGGGGGCCGGTAGCCACGGCGTCATGGACATTGGGAATCGTGTCCTCAAGGGGTTTATCGACAAGCTCGCGCGTGGCGCCGCTAGCCAGGTTGACGACAGAAACCTTCTCGGGAAACATCCGGTATGGCAGCAGGTATGTGTAGGGATGATGGCGTTCGTCGATTAGGACGTAGGCGCCGTCCGGGGAGGGCGAGGCGTCCGTGATGACCCCTGCCGCCCCGATACCTGTTATGACGCCGTCAAGGCCGACCCGCTCGAGCTGTGACGTCGCGTAATAATCAAATGTCTGCTCGTCGACCGGATTCTTGAGGAGATCCTCGTAGGTCGCGCCTGGAGTTACCTTGCCGAGGTTTTCCTGGATCACGGGCCCAACGGGCACACCGTCCCGTTTCGGGGGCTCGGTGCGCGAGGCGGGGATCGCCTTGCACAGCAGTCCTCGGCTGTCGGGCATCCACTCGTACGGCGCGCCGAATAGCCCGTTCAGAAGGACCCCGGGAATCCGCTGGGCCCGCGCTGTCGCCACGTCGACCACCCAGAGGCTCAGGCCGGCATCGCCTGCGGCGTCGGTGATGTCGACGAATGCCACATGCCGGGCATCCGGCGACCAGGATGCGTACAGTATCCTCGGGTTTTCCGGAAGGCCCATGACGGGTATCTCCTTGCCGGCCGGCAGGGCCTGGAGTCCAAGCGCGGTCGAATATCTCATCCGGCTCGGGCCGTTGGTCCTCGGATTGAAGCGAAGTCCGGCCAGCCTCATTTCGGGCTGGGCCAGGTCGGAGATGGGCGGCAGCCCGTGCATGTGCTTTACAAGCACCCACCTGTTGCTGGCGGATTCCTGGGGGGATACATCGATGCGTGGTGTCGGTTGGACGTCTATTAGGTCAACGATCCCCTTTGGCGGAAGCTGATAGCGAAGGTCGTTCTGCGCGAGGACCGTGGAGCTAAGGCAGCCAAGTACCGTGGCTAGGGACAGGACCCTCCTGTAGGTCATTGAATTAGTCATGAACGTTTGGATTGGCCCGGAACGGGTGATCAAGCGTGGTCGCGACGCCTCTTTTCAGGAAGGATGAAATGTCGCGCCGTAGGCTCTCGATCCGAGTGCAATGTAATCGATGCTTTGGCGCGCTGACGACCCGGTGTGCAAAATGATGCGACCGGCCGCAATTAGGAGCTCCGTCTCACTCGGTAACGATGGAGTCCCTCGGCGTCCGCTGCTTTAGTTATTCATAGTGAACGGTTAATGTCATTGAATAGATTATGAGACTACTCTGGCACGTGGCCTGTCGCACGCACGGTGATTGTCCTCGTCGTTTTTCCGAAATCGCCTCAACATTTCACGCTGGCAGCCGATTTGACGCAGCCAAGTGGGCCGCCCCAAAAAGTGAATGCGCATCAATTGCCCCTGATTCGATCGCGTGACCGATTTTCAATCCCGTCAGCGGCTCCCGCTCGGAATATCAAAGGGATTTGTGCCGGCGCACTCACACGCGCCCCTTCTCTTTTCTTCGCGGCGCTTATCGGTGTGGCGGCCCTTCGCGCCCAGAGCGACTACGCCACTCCCTTAACGTTCACGACGCTCGCGGGCCAGGCAGGCGTCGCGGGGTTTAACGACGGGACCGGCGTGAATGCCCAATTCTCCGGCCCCAGGGGAGTGACGGTGGACAGCAGCGGCAACCTTTATGTTGCGGATTCCCAAAATTACGCCATCCGCAAGATTACCAGCGCCGGGGTGGTCACCTTGCTTGCGGGCATTCCCGAAGCCCTCACGCCGCCGAATAGCATCTCGCTAAGCCCCGGGCCTCCCGTTGACGGGACCGGGAGCGCGGCCCATTTCGATCAGCCGAGCGGAATAGTGGCGGACAGCGCGGGGAACCTGTACGTTACCGATGGAAGTGGCACGATAAGAATGGTAACGGCCGCCGGGGTGGTCACCACGCTCGCTGGGGGGCCCCTGACAGGAACTGGGAGCCCGGGGCAGGACGGAATCGGGGCGGCCGCCGAATTCGACAATCCCCTTGGAATCGCGATTGACGCCGGCGGAAACCTGTACGTCGCCGACAGCGGCAATGACACCATTCGGAAGGTTTCGCCGAATGGCAACGTTACCACCCTGGCGGGGCTTGCCACGAAATTCGGCAACACGGACGGGACCGGGAGCACGGCCCGGTTCAGCAATCCCACCGGGGTCGCCGTTGACGCAAGCGGCAACGTGTTCGTCGCGGACTCGGGCAATTTCGTCGTCCGCAAGATCACGCCCGCGGGCCTCGTGTCGACCTTCGCCGGGACGGCCGGGGTGCTCGGCTCCGCTGACGGGACCGGGAGCGCCGCCCAATTCGATGCCCTGAACGGGATTGCCATCGACGCCAATGGGAACCTGTACGTCGCGGATGCCAACAACACCATCCGCAAGATCACGAGCGCCGGCGTCGTCACCACGCTGGCGGGCGCGCCCAACGTAACCGGCTCGTCGAACGGCACGGGCGCCTCCGCCCTTTTCAGCAACCCCTACGGGGTCGCGGTGAACGCCAGCGGAGACCTTTTTGTGACGGAAACGGGCAATGACACCCTCAGGGAAAGCTACGCTGCGGCGAACACGGCTCCGACAATTTCCACCCAGCCGACGGGCCAGTCCGTCGCCCTCTATTCCTCGGTCACGTTCTCGGTCGCGGCCGCCGGTGTGCCGGTGCCGAGCTACCAATGGCTGTTCAATGGGTCAGCAGTCGGCGGCGCGACAAACCCGACCTTGACCATTGATGAGGTGCAGGCTGCCAACTTGGGAACCTACTCGGTCTTGGTCACGAACAGCTCGGGATCCGCGACCTCCAACTCCGTCACCCTTTCAAGCCCCGGCGTAACGCCAGGGCCCCCCCCAGGTAGCCCGGCGTCGTCCTTTGCCAACATCTCGACCCGCGCCGTGGTCGGCACGGGAGCAGCCCTGGAAATCGCGGGCTTTGCCATATCCGGGCCGCCGGGAAGCACCGCGCAGCTCCTCGTGCGCGGGGACGGCCTGTCGCTCATGGGATTCCAGGTCGCAGACTATCTGGCGGAGCCGGTTCTCACCATCTTCGATTCGGCCGGCACGCAGGTCGCCACGATTTCCTCGTGGGGGACGAACCCAGACCCCGCGCAGGTAGCGGAGACGGCCCTGTCAGTCGGCGCGTTTCTGGACGTCAGTCCCACGCTCGGCGAATGGGATTCCGCGCTCCTGATAAGACTCGCCCCGGGCGCCTACACGGCGCAGATATCCGGAACGGGCGGCACAACGGGGTTGGCCCTTGCCGAGATCTACCAGGTTGGGAGTGGGCCTACCCAGCTGGTCAATATTTCCACGAGGGCGTCAGTCGGCGTCGGGGCCTCCGTCGAGATCGCCGGCCTCGTGATCGGGGGCTCTCAGCCCACCCGTGTGCTGATCCGCGCGGTCGGGCCGACGCTCGCAAACTTCTCGGTGAGCGGCGTGCTGGCCCTGCCGAGCCTGACCGTCTTTGACTCGTCCGGGAACCCGGTTGCGACCAACACGGGCTGGTCCACTAATTCAAACGCCGCGATGATAGCCACGGAGGCGGCGGCCGTCGGCGCATTCGCGCTGCCCGCGGCCAGCGCAGACTGCGCACTCCTCCTCACGCTCCAGCCCGGCTCCTACACGGCGCAGGTGTCGGGCGTCGGCGGCACGACCGGGATCGCCCTGGTCGAGGCCTACCTGGCCCCCTAGGCGGGAATCATCTCGATCAATCCGTAGAAAGCACGGATTTCATTGCTGTCTCCTTTCGCCCATATTCTGCGAGATGAGCGGATCTCCCTTAACAAGCGTACTTGAGGATATCAAAGCGCCTTCGATGTGATTCTCATTGCGGTGAGGGTTGCCCAATAAGTAGCCCGCTTTGAAGTCCCTTGATTCGTTTGTCCGCACGAATCTCCAATCTGTCGCTCGTTCCAAAGTAGATTCCCTCAACTAAGTCCGGATTTCCTAGGCGCTTCGCTTCAAGATCGCCAAGAGGCTCGAGTCCCTAGGAATCCACTAAAACTTTGTGCATTAGTCTTTTATAAATCCGACACTTACTTCATGCAGTTTAACGCCAGCAACACCTGATTCGGCTCCCAGGCCGTCGATTGGGCGCCCAGTCCTGCGCCAGTTTAGGCAGAAGGCTTTTAATATTCTATCGATTGCGGACGTGATGCAATGAATCGGTTGTGACGCCGGGATGAACATAATCGGTGCTGTGCCGAGGCTGTGCAGAAGAAAGTCTCCCCGAAATGGGTGGTTCCACCGATTTTCCATGGTCCGCTTTCGCTTCTCCGGTCGAATCATGGTGTGCGCGAAGTTCTCTTTCGGCCTGTAGCCAGTGTATTGTCTCATGGCCGTCTCGCCGACCGGTTTCTTCCCAAATCTGATGAGCCCTCCGAGCAATGTTTTCGTGGGTGATCGAAGAGAATGAATTCATATTCCAGAGTCTAACCTGCAAATGGCATTACACAACCGGAGCGCGCCGATAGTGAGTGCTTCATTCTTCATGCTGCTGGGTCTACGCTCGGCGATTTTCTGGGCGCATGGCTTTGACATGGATCGCGGCTGGGCCGCTACGAAATTCGGTTTCACTACGCGTTAACGCGATTTGTTGCCGTGGAGATACGTCTTTGGTGTTATTGGGATTGTTGGCAGCGTGATGTCACCTGCTGGCGGCGGAAGGTCGGCGATTCGGGAATGGTGGTGCCTGCGGGGCCCGGCACTTCTGGGCCGGGCGGGTGTCAATGCGTTACTCCAATGCCCGATGTGAGCACGATTCCGCAGCGCCTGGACCTCGAGCTGGCCGTGTCGCTGGCCCGCATAGGGCTCGGCGTCAATATTGCCCTCCATGGATGGACACGTGTCTTCAAATTCACGGAATTCGCAAACCACCTCGACCAGCAGTTTGCGCGTTCGATACTTCCCCACGCGATAGTCAGCGAGAGCGCGTATGCAATTGTCGGCGCGGAGTGCTTGATTGGGCTTCTTCTGCTGGCTGGCTTCGCCCTTCGCGCAACACTAGCGGCCGGATGCTGGCTCATGATAGCCCTCCTATTTGGGACGTGCCTCGTCCAGGAATGGAGCGCGGCAGGCGATCAGCTCATATACCTTGGCTTTTACGCGGTTCTCCTCTCATTCCGGAGTTGCGACCGTTGGTCCCTTGATGCTTGGCATGCGCGCACGATTCGGGCGGACCTTTAGGGATTGGCTCCCGCGCTTCGGAGAGACAGGCCGAAAGCACTTAGCTTCTAGGTGGCCGAGAGGTTCGATTCCCTCGGCGGCCACCAGTCGCGATAGCGGAAAGGCAGCGTTATTTCCCTCGCAGGCATCTGTAGTCAAGGAGTTACGTGACCTCCCGTCGACCCGTGTCAAACGCAACGGGTTGAATCAGGATGCGTAAATGCTTTTTGAAAACTTCCTAGAGATTGTTGCGTAAATCGCCCGGCAATAGATCGAGCGAAAGCCCGCGCAGACCGGGATCACCGATCTCAAGGCCGAACGAGTGGCACAATTCCAACAGGCTGAACAAGGAGCCTATGGAGAGCGACCTCAGCCTGGCCTCATTGACGTCCGCCAGGCAGCGGCGCACTTGATCGCGGGACAGCTCGATCCGACCCGCTTCGGCGGCGACTATGGCCACGCTCACCCGCCTGTCCCATGGAAGATAACGGTCGCCGCCCTTGGAAAGGCGCAGCACGAGCAAGTCCACGGTCTTGGCCGCTCCCGCTGCGTCTCCCCGAGCGATCTGCACCTGCGCCCGCGCGGCAAGGGCGCCGACATCGCCCGGAAACCGTTGCAGTGCGTCGCCGACGGCGGCCGCCTTCTCGAGATTCCCCATCTCAACCAGATACTCCGCCAGACGGCTTGAGGCGGCCGCGGGGCTCTGCTCGGCAACCACCTCGAAGACCAGGACCGACGGCCCCGAATTCCCGGCGCTCACGGGCGCTTGGTATGCCACCGGCCGCAGCCACAAAGGCAGGCTGAAGTTACGCAGCTCTCCCGCGAAGAAATTTGGCAGGCTCGAGTACTTCTTCGCCATGTAGAGCTGTGAGAAATTATCAAAAAAAGGGTCCCACAAGGGCAGCACGACGTACCGGATCTCGCGCCGCTGGATGTAATCCTGCGCCTCATCCATCGAGGATGCGCTTGCTATGGCCAGCGTGGCGCCGAACCCCGCGACGTTGTCGGGCGCAAACGTACCGATTCCGCGCAGGCTTCCATAGAAGCACAGCGCCGCGGTCTCCAGGGGTGGCGCGAAGACGACGGCACCCTGCTCGCCCGTGCGCTCTGCGAGCCAGTGTGCCAGATGGCGTTCAACGAGACCCTGCGTATCACTCGCCGTGAGTTTCAAGTCCGGCCCGGCCGAGTCCCGTGGCAAGAGCCGGGCCGCACCAGCGACGGCGATCACCAGAGTGATGGCCGCCAGGAGCCAGCGACCTGAAACGCGGGCAAGGCTCCACTTCTCCGCCGCGGCCGCGACCATCAGCGCCAGCAGGGCGCAGTCGAACTCGTTCCACCAGCCGAGCCTCTCGCAGGCAAACCCGAGTGCGACCAGGACGAGTCCCATCGCGACGGCGAGCGAGGCCCGAAGCCCGGGCTTGGCTGAGGGCCTGAGCGCCAGCCAGGCCGCGAGCCCAGCGGCGATCAGGGGCAGGAGGGTCGCCCATGCCTCGGGCGTGGCTCCATCACGGAAAAGCCAGGCACGGGTGCTCGCCGCCTCCGCACCTCCGGGAAGCCCGCTCAGGCGAGCCCACGACGCGTCCCTGGCGAGGAAGCCCCAATTCTGCGTGCGCCACATGACAAGGGGCGGAACCGCAACGGCGCCAGCGGCCAGCGCTGTGACCAGAATGCCGCGGACACCCCAGGACTGCCTCGTGCCCCGGATGCGCCCCACCGCCCTTGCCAGCAATTCACCCGTGCCAATCCATGCGAGGGCGTAAAGAGGGTGGATCGAGTCCATTCGCCAGCCTCCCATGTGGTCCGGAGCATACTCGGCAAGATAGGCCAAGAGCACCGTGGCCCCTCCGCTCCAGGCCCAGATCCGCCACAACTTCGCGAAGGACACCTCGGAGTCGGGCCCCGCCAGACCGCGGGGTCGAACGCGGGCCGCAAGCAAGGCGCCGATGGCGATGCCCGCGGCAATCGGCACCTGTTTCTGGACGCTCACCCACATGCCCAGGCCACCGACGATGCCGGCGAGCGCAAACCAGCGCCCCGCGCTCCCGTTGCCGCTTTCGGCGTCCAGCGCCTTCATTCCGGCCAGCAGGATCAGGATGCTGCCGACCGCGCAAACGTCAGCCAGCCCGCGCTGGTCGGGCATGCCTGGCAGGAAACCGGATGAAAGCGGGAACAGGGTGACGAGGCCGATCGATACCAACGCACCGGCAAAGCCGCCGAACTGCCATGCAACAAAGATCGCGGCTGCGGCGACCAGGAGCAGGTGCAGCAGCGGGTCGGCGTAGAGGGAGGCGCGCTCAACGGAATACCCGATCGGCTGTCCCGAGGCCTCATGGATCATCCACGCGACCAGGCCGAGAAACCATCGGTAGGGGGAAGCCGAGTTCACTTCATGACCATCGGGCGCGTTCTCGAAGTCCACGCGGCGCACGCGAGCGTCGCCCCGCGCGAACATCTGCTGGGTCTGCGCTATCCACTGGAAGCTTCCCTCATTCGCCCCGGGCATGATCAGCTCCCGCTGGCCGTCCGGGTAGCCCGTGGGGGATCCCGCGTCGACAACATCGGGGGTATGCGCTCGGCCCACGAGGCCGGAAACGTGCTCAATTCGCCGAACCCGGGCACCGTCGCTCCATGCGAGAAAGCCGAGCGCGCATGCCGGGGCGATCACCCACAGACGCGGCAGGATCCGGGCGGATAAGCTCATTCAGGTGATGACGGGGTCGCCGGCGATGGCAAAACGACCATTGAATCGTGTGGAAACGCAGGCGCAAGGAAAGTCCGGCCAGCCGCGCCCAAGCTGGCTCTTGACGGGCCTATTTGGCGGGTCCTGCATGATCGGGCGCATGTGTCCCACGGAAGACTCCCGACGCCCTGCGGCACTGAGTCGCGCGAAACACCTGATGTGCTGCGCCCTCTTGGCGTCTTCGTCCCTCATGGGGGCCTCCGCCGCGGCCGCCGGGCCCGAGGGCGGGATCAGCGAGAAACCCCTGGCACCGAGCCCGTTCACGCGCGGAAGGACCATGTTTGTCGAGCTTCCGCCGGAACAGACGGGCGTCAGGACCGAGAACCAATACGACGACCCCAAGATGTGGGGCGAGCTCTACCACGAGTTCGAGGACGGATCGATGGGTACCGGCGTGGCCATCGGGGACTACGACGGTGACGGCAGGCCGGACATCTTTGTCGTGAGCAAGACCGCGGGCTGCCGCCTGTTCCGCAACCTCGGCGGCTACAAGTTCGAGGACGTGACGGAGAAGGCGGGTGTCGGCGCGACGCCCGGCGTCTGGAACCTGGGCGCGACATTCGTCGACATAAACAACAGCGGACGGCTGGACATCTACGTGTGCCGTTTCAACGCCCCCAATCTGCTCTACATCAACCAGGGCGACGGGACCTTCAAGGAGATGGCGCATGCCTACGGACTCGACGTAAAGGACTCGAGCGTCATGGCGGCATTCTGCGACTACGACCGCGACGGTTGGCTCGATGTCTACATTGCGACCAATCTGCTGAAGAAGGATGGGCACCCGGCGGGCCAGCGCGGCTATCTTTTCCACAACAACCGCAACGGCACATTCACCAACGTGACCGACAGCGCCGGGATCTCGGGCGAGGCGCAGAGCCATTCGGCGATGTGGTGGGACTACGAAAACGATGGCTGGCCCGGCCTGTACGTGGCCAACGATTACGGCGTCCCGGACAAGCTCTACCACAACAACAGGGACGGGACGTTCACGAACGTCATCGACCGGGTGCTGCCGCACACCTCATCCACCTCGATGGGCTCGGACACCGGCGACCTGAACAATGACGGGCTCATCGATCTCCTCGTCGCCGACATGGCCGCGACCACCCACCAAAAGGACCAGAGGAACATGGCCGGCGAGCGCGACAGGGATAACGACACCTCGGCCCTGCCCCCAAAGTACCACCGCAGCGCCCTTTATCTGAACACCGGCACGGAACACTTCCTTGAGGCGGCCTTCCTTGCCGGAGTCGCCGCCACAGACTGGACGTGGTCCGTGCGCCTTGAGGACCTGGACAACGACGGCCGACTCGACATCTTCGTCACCAACGGCTTCAACCGGGATCCGGATGCGGACGCCGTAGCGCGCATGCTGGAAGCCACGTCCCAGGCCGAGCGCATCAAGGTGCTTTTCGACAGCCCGGTGAAGATGGACACCCATCTCGCCTTCCACAACCTCGGCGACCTGAGATTCGAGAGCGTCGGCCCGGAATGGGGCCTCGACAAGAAGGGGGTGAGTTTCGGGGCTGCTTTCGGCGACCTGGGCGGGGACGGCAACCTCGACATCGTCTATACCAACTATGGGGCCGGCGTCACCGTGCTCCGCAACGACTGCGACACGGGCCACGTCGTCAACGTGGACCTGCGCGGGACCGTCTCCAACCGTTTTGGGATCGGAGCGACCGTGAAGATTGAGAGCGCCCTGGGCGCCCAGGTCCGGCAGCTCATGCTGGCGCGCGGCTACATGTCGAGCAGTGAGCCCATGGTCCACTTCGGCCTCGGCAAGGACGCGGTCATCAAGAAGATGACCGTGACATGGCCGAGCGGGCACGTGCAGAAGTTTGAAAACCTTGCCGTAGACCGGCGCTACACGGTCACCGAGCCGTCGGGGCCGATTCCACTGCCGGCTGACGCGGCCAGGCCGCCGGGCCAGTTTGCGGAGGTGGGCGGGTCGGTCGGCCTGGCGTTCCGGTCGCGCGAGGAGTACTACGACGAGGCCTACGTGCAGCCGTTGATCCCGGTGCGCCTTAACCGGCGCGGTCCGGGCCTCGCGGTTGGGGACCTTTTTGGCAGTGGCCGCGATGATGTCGTCTTGGGCGGCACGACCGTGGATCCGCTGCGGATCCTCCACCGCGCGGCGTCGGGAGCGTTCGTGGTGGAGGATTCCACGGCAGTCGCGACGGGGGCCGCGATCGACGACGGGCCGCTCCTCCTTTTCGACTCCGCTGGCACCGGCCATCCGGATCTCCTGGTGACAAAGGGCGGCAATGTCCTGCCGCCGGGCTCCAAGGAGTACCAGCCGAGGCTGTTCCTCAACGATGGCCATGGAGGCCTGAGGCCGGCTCCGGACGACGCCCTGCCGCCGCTTTTGTTCAGCGCCGGCACGGTCGCCGCGGCCGACTTTGACCACAGCGGCCGCCTAGGGGTGTTCATCGGAGGCCGGGTCCTGACGGGCCAGTACCCGCTGGCGCCCCAGAGCGCGCTCCTCGCCAACCGGGGGGGAAGGTTCGAGGATGTGACCGACTCCCTTGCGCCGGGACTCCGCGAGGTCGGCATGGTCACGGCCGCGCTGTGGAGCGACGTGGACGGCGACGGATGGCCCGACCTGCTGCTCGCTCTGGAATGGGGCAACGTCAGGTATTTTCACAACAATCAGGGCACTGGCTTCGAGGACTGGACCGAGAAGGCCGGCTTCGCCTCCGCCGGCACCGGATGGTGGACCTCTATAGCTGCCGCGGACTTCAACGGCGACGGCCGAATCGACTACGTGGTCGGGAACGTCGGACTCAACACGCAGTATCACGCCGATCCCGCGCATCCCGCACTGCTCTTCTCCGGCGATTTCAAGGGCGAAGGCGAGGAGCCCCAGTGCATAGAGGCATATTACGAGGGCGACAGGCTCTACCCCTGGCGCAGCCTCAAGCGCCTCGGCGCCTCAATCCCATCGGTCCTGAAACGATACAAGCAAACCGGCGCCTACGCGCGGGCCACTCTCGGCGAGATCCTCGGGGATGAGATGCTGGCCAAGGCCACGCGCTTCGCCGCGACGGAGCTTCGCAGCGGCGTGTTCCTAAGCCAACCCGACGGGACCTACCGGTTCGAGGCGCTGCCCCGCATCGCGCAGATCTCCCCGCTGCAGGGCGTGGTCGCGGGGGATTTTGGCGGCGACGGGCACGCCGGTATCTACGCCGTTCAGAATTCCTACGCGCCGATACCCTCGGTTGGGCGCTTTGACGGGGGCCTTAGCCAGCTCCTGCGGGGCGACGGGCGGGGCCATTTCACCCCGGTTGCGCCGGCCGAGAGCGGCCTGGTCGTTCCCGGGGACGCCAAGGCGCTCGCCGTCCTCGATCTCAACCAGGACGGCTGGCCCGGCTTTCTTGTCACCAGGAATAACGACTCCGTGCTCGCGTTCCGCAACAACGGGGCGGCCGGCCGCAGGTCACTCCGCATTTCCCTGAGCGGCCCCCCCGGCAACCCCACGGCCGTCGGTTCAAGGATCACCGTGGAGCTTGCCGACGGATCGACGCAGACGAGCGAGGTCTATGCCGGCTCGGGGTACTACAGCCAGTCCACCGCGGCTTGCTTCTTCGGATACCCGGAGGGCGCACCCCCGCGGAAGATCCGCGTCCGCTGGCCGTCGGGCTCGACGACGGTGCACGACTTCCCGGCTGGGTCGTCCATCCTCACCCTTGCGCCAGCGGGCGAACGATCGGCACCCCCATGAGCCCGGCCGGCTTCGCGATCGCCCTGGGGATGTTCTTCTGGCTCGCCTCGCCGGCCCGTGCGGACGCCTTTGACTCCCTGCGCACGAAATGGCGGGATTACCTGGTCGCGGGAGAGGGCGCCCCTATCGGGTTGGGATTTCGCGACAGCCCGGGGGAACTGGAGATCAAGGCGAGACGCGCCTGGAGCACGATGAACACCGGTGCCTCCCGGACCTCGCTCTGGGGCACGGTTCCCTTCGACCCGGCCCTTTCGAGCACGATGGTCACCAGCACCTTCACGGAGCTGGAGACGATGGCCCTCGCCTGGGCGACGCCCGGGTGCTCGCTCCACGGCGACGAGGGGCTGGCCGACGCCGTCACGGGCGGCATGGACTGGATGACGGCCCACGTTTACACCCCGACCGCCCGCGAGTACGGAAACTGGTGGGATTGGGAGATCGGCGGTCCCCAGGCCTTTAACAACGCGATCGCGCTCATGTATCCCCGGCTGACGCCGGCGGAGCTGGCGGGCTACTGCGCCGCCATCGACGGGCACAGCCCGGGCGGGCCGGCGAACATGTGGGGCTGGCAGTGGAGCACGGGCACCGTCGACCTCGGGTTCGTGATGGTCATCCGGGGCATCCTGGGCAGGGACGACGAGCGGATGCACACGGCCTTGGCCAACGTGGCCCGTATCTTCCCCGACGTGAAGACGGGCAACGGTTTCTACGAAGACGGCTCATTCGTGTTGCACACGAACAAGGCGTACACTGGCGCCTACGGCGTCATCATGCTGAACGCGGTCGCCGACCTCTTCAACCTGCTCGAGGGCTCGCCGTGGCAGTTCTCCGGCGCCGACAAGGCCTGCGTCATCACGTGGGTGTCAAAATCCTTCGAGCCGGTGTTCTACAACGGGGCCATGATGGACATGGTCCGGGGGAGGACAGTCACGCGGGCCAACCAGACGGAGATGACGGACGGCGCCCGAGCCCTGGCCGCCATCCGCCAGATCGCCCGGTTCGCCCCGCCCCAGGCGGCGGCGGCGCTTCTTCGTTTTGCCGACGCGCCGCGCCTGGCCGAGGGCCAGTTCCAGTTCGCGGGCATGGACCGCGTGGTGGCCCTGCGCAAGGGCTTCGGGTTCGGCGTCAGCATGTGTTCCGCCCGGATCGCGAACTACGAGTCCCTCAACGGCGAGAACCTCCACGGCTGGTTCACGGGCGAGGGCATGGCCTACCTCTATCTCGGCGACGCGGACACGCAGTTCACCCGGGACTTCTGGCCGACCGTCGACCCCTACCACCTTCCGGGCACGACGATCGAGATCCTCCCGCGAGGCAACAGCGAGGGCGCGGGCAAGACGACCTCGCAGCACTGGGTCGGGGGCGCGCAGGTGCTGGGGCGCTACGGCTCCGCCGGCATGTCCCTGGCGGATCCCCTCTCTCCCTCGCTCAAGGCGAGGAAGTCATGGTTCATGTTTGACGACGAGATTGTGTGCCTAGGTGCGGGCATCACGTCCTCGGGCCCGGCGGAGATCCACACGACTGTCGAGGACCGCCGGCTGGGGGACGCGCCGGCCAGCAATTTCACGGTCGACGGCGATCCCTTCGCGCCGGTCATGGGCTGGAGCAAGCGCCTCGGCCGCGTCTCATGGTGCGCGCTGGACGGGGTGGGGGGGTACTACTTCCCCGGCGGCGCGGAAGGCCTGCAGGCGGCTTTCGTGCGCAGCAGCGGCCGCTGGTCGGACGTCACGGGCCACACGGGAGACGCCTCGCTCCCTGTCCTCACGGACGACTATCTCAAGCTGTGGTTCAATCATGGCGCCCATCCGTCGGACGCCTCCTATTCCTATGTGGTCCTCCCTAACCGAACGGCCGAGGCCGTAGCGTCCTACGCATCGGGCCCCGACGTCGTGGTGATCGCGAACACCGCCTCGGTTCAGGCCGCCAAGAAGCCGTCCCTGGGGATCGTGGCCGCCAATTTCTGGGCAGATGGCCCTGGGACCGCGGACCTGATAGCGACGAGCGCCCCCTCGTCGATCATCACGTGCGCGAGTGGCCGCTCCTTCTGCGTTGGCATCTCCGACCCCACCCAGGCCGGAACAGGCTCCCTGACGGTTACGCTCGGCCGGGCGGCGGAGGCCCTGGTATCCGCGGACCCGGGCGTGACGGTGGTGCAGCTCTCTCCAACGATCATCCTCAGGGTCGAGATCGCCGGATCGCTTGGCCGGTCGTTCGAGGCCGCGTTCGACGTGAACCCCGCGTCTGGGCTCGTCCGCGACGTCCACGTGAGCCGCGCAAATCCTCCCTGGAGACGGCTCTTCGAGGTGGGTCGCGACGTGCGAGTCGATCTGGATTGATCCAAGGTGTGTGTGGCAGCCCCAAGAAGGCGGACTGCCGCTCTATTGCGAAGTCTGGTACTCCAGTTGCACGTCTTCGAACGAAGGGTTGTTCTTGGCGCGACCCCTGTAGAACACAATCGGGGTTTCGCCGCCCATAACCCTGTTCATAAGATCTATCTGAGCCTCGAGATCCTCCTGGGTGCGGCCTTTGACCGTTGCCTCGGCCTTGTTGGACGCGATCACGGGAATGTTCGCGGCCTTCATTTTCTCGACAAGCGCCCGCCCCCGCTGGCCCGCCTCCAACGGGCAGCCGCACGGCATCAGCACGGTCATCACCTGGGGATCGATGCCGTCGAGGTGAAAGGCGTTGACGAAGCCAGCCCTGCTTGCCGGCCGGTTCCTCGGCACGGAGGCCTCGAACGCCCTGTAGGCCTGCTCGGCCTTGCGTTCCTTCAAATAGCCGAACCCCTCGTAGGCGCCCACCCCGATGCAGATGCACAGGAATATGTTTTTCATGCCGTTGGCTTGGAGGCTCGACCGATATCAGGGTTGGAGTGAAACGAAAGGGCGCTTTGCCCCAATGGGCAATAATACGCACGCCCGGAACCAAGACCCCCTTGGCCGACCAAGCACGAGTCCTTTCCCGAGAGGCTTGCCTTTCCTGGCGCCCTTCCTTGGGCGTTTCCGCGCGCTCGCCCCGTCCCTTGCTCTCTTGGCGTTCGGATTCGCGGGCAGGAAATTTGCCGAGGGAAGTCCGGCGGCAGGAAGGCCCGCCAGGAGCTCGGCTCCCTTGGCGTTCGGAATCTCGGCCACACGACTCACGTGACTAGCACCTTGTCTAAGTAACCGGATCGTTACACCGGCACTCATTTTCCTTCCACAAGGGGCCAATCGACGCTTCACTGTTGTGCGATCGCCTTCGTTCACTTCCCGCGAGTCCCTTAGACCTGCCAAGTCCCAGCAAATGTCCATTCCGCAAACCCTTCTTGGGCGCCCGTTGCATGGCCTCCACGACTTCAGGCGTCTCGGAATGATCGCCCCGCAATCCCAGGTGGCCACCGGCGGAGGCCGGAATACTGAATCATGAAAGCCCGCCAAGCCATCGGAGCGCCGTTTTTCGGGGTCATATTGCTCACATGTATTTGGCCTGCATCGGCTCAACCTATCGGTGGCCCTCCGCCGACGGATCCGGTCGCAACGGCACGGGCGGCCGAGGGCCTGATAAATCGCGTCGTTCCCTCGCATGCCTCCGATTTCGGCGTGGAGGTGATTCCTGCCGCCGACGGATACGACGTCTTCGAGATCGAGAGCCTTGGCGGGAAGATAGTCCTGCGCGGCAACAACGGGGTTGCGCTCGCGTCGGCCCTTAACCGCTATCTGGAGGAATTCGGCCATTGCGAAATCTCGTGGAACTGCGGGGACCAGCTTTCACTGCCGAAGACGCTGCCGGCTCTGGACCGGAAGATCCACGTCGTCAGTCCCCACGAGTTCCGCTTCGCCTACAACTACTGCACCCACGGCTTCACTATGGCGTGGTGGGATTGGCCCCGTTGGGAGCATGAGCTCGATTTCCTCGCCCTCAAGGGAGTGAACCTGGCCCTTGTCATCCAGGGGCAGGAGCAGGCCTGGATCGATGCCCTCAAGGAGTTCGGCTATTCCGATTCCGACGTGAGGCGCTGGCTATGCCTGCCCTCAAACCAACCATGGCAGTTCATGTCGAACATAGAGGATTTCAGCGGCCCGATCCCGCCGGTGGTCGTCAGCGAGCGGATCGCCCTCGGCCGCAGGATCGTCGCGCGCATGCGCGAAATGGGCATCGAACCAGTGCTTCAGGGCTACTACGGCATCGTGCCCTCGGATTTCAAGGGGCGTTTCCCGGATGCGAAGATCCATCCGCAGGGCGACTGGCACGGCCGCAAGCGGCCTGACATGCTCGATCCCCTCGATCCCCTGTTCGCGAGGATGGCGGCGGCGTTCTACGGCGCGCAGAACAAGCTTATGGGCGACCCGATGTTCCTGGCCGCCGATCCCTTCCACGAGGGCGGCAGCCTGGAGGGCATAGACCTCGCCGTCTGCGGGCAGGCCATCTACGGGGCGATGGCCAAGGCCGATCCCGGCGTGACCTGGGTGCTGCAGGGATGGATCGCGAACCCGCGCCAGCCGATGATCGACGCCCTGGACAAATCGAAGCTGCTCGTCCTCGACCTCAACTGCGAGTCGAAGGAGAACTGGCGCCTGCGCGATCAGTTCGGCAACACGCCGTGGCTGTGGTGCACGATCCAGAACTGGGGAGGGAACGTCGGCCTGGGGGGTGACGTCGAAGGCCTGCGGGTGAAGCCCGCAAGGGCCCTTGCCGAGGCCGGGCCGGGCAAGGGACAGATGCGCGGCATCGGAGCCCTGATGGAGGGAAGCGAGACGCAGCCGCTGATTTGGGAGCTCTTTCTCGGCAATTCCTGGAGGACCGATGCGCCCGACCTGAACACTTGGCTGGGCGACTACGCGCGCCGACGATACGGGGCTACGTCGCCGGCCGCGCTCCAGGCGTTGCAGGTCGAGGTCGAGACGGTTTATGCGCACATCGGCTACGTCGAGTCCGTCGTGTGCGCGAGCCCGTCGCTCGAGGATTATCCAAGGTCCCGGTTTTGGGCCCCCACCAAGCCGTCCTATGACACCACGCGCTTCGTCGAGGCGTGGCGGGCGCTGCTCGATGCTTCGGTCGCCTGCGGTGCAAGCGACGGCTACCGGTACGACCTGGCGGACGCGGGACGGCAGGTGCTCGCCGACTTGGCCGGGCGCTATCACAGGGAGATTGTGCAGGCCTACATGCGCAAGGACGCCGCGGCGGTGGGGCTGCTGGGCGGCAAGATGCTCGGGCTGCTCCGCGACATGGACGAACTGCTGGCGACGCGGAGGGAATTTCTCCTCGGGGTCTGGATCGCCGACGCCCGCCGATACGGCGCCACGAGCGGGGAGAAGGACCTCTGCGAGCGAAACGCGCGTGAGCTGCTCACGACCTGGACCAGCCCGGACAAATTCGACCGCTTGACCGACTACTCCAACCGCCAATGGGCCGGCCTTGTGGGCACCTTCTATTTCGAGCGCTGGCAGGCCTGGCTCGGCGCGCTGCAATCTGCGCTCGCGGCCGGGCAGGCGGTCGACGTGAAGGCGACGCGGGCGCGGATCCGCGAGGGCGACGTGGACTGGACGAAGCGGCACGACGCGTATCCCGCGGAGCCGCGGGGCGAGACCATCGAGGTGTCCCGCCGGCTTTTCGAGAAATACTCCGCTGACGCCTTGGACAAGGCGCTTGGCGCCGTTTCGGACTAATTCTTCGCCGGCAACAGTTCAACCCATCAGCCCCAGGCCATGAAAATCACAATCACCAGAGCGATCGTCAACCCACGGGCGGCGGCGGCCTGCATCGCGCTAATTTGCCTCCCCGCATTCCTTGAGGGCCAGAGCTGGAGCGGGATCATGAACCCGCAGCGTGCGATGGACTGGTCGAAGGCGGGCGTCCCAGGGGGCATACCGAACCGGACCACGAACTACAAGACGTTCGCTCCCGGTGTCACCGCGGAGCAGATCAACGACGCCATCGCGACCTGCCCAAGCGGCCAGGTGGTCTTCTTGGCGCCCGGAAACTATCAGCTCGAAAAGGGGATCGACTTCGGCAACCACAGCAACGTGACCCTGCGCGGCGCGGGCGCCGACCAGACTTTCCTCGTCTTCACGGGGAGCGAGGAGCACTGGGGATTCAGCGCGGACATCTTCATAGAGAACTTCGACCCCAATCTCCCGCACCCGGAGGGAAAATACACGGGCAAGCCGAGCAACACCGCCGACTGGACCGGCGGCTATTCGCAGGGGGCCACCGAGGTAACGCTCAGCAGCACGGCCCACCTTGTGGCGGGAAAGAGCGTCATCTGCCTCGACCAGCTCGACGATTCCGACACAGACAACGGGGCCGTGTGGGTCAGCCAGAAACGCGGCATCTCGGCGGTCGAGAATCCGAGCGGCACTGGCCGCAAGGGCCGCGCCCAGATGCAGATGTCGCTCGTGACCGCCATCCGCGGGAACACGGTCACCATCTCCCCGGGCCTCTACATGCCCAACTGGAAGGCCGGCCAAAGCCCCGGGGCCTGGTGGGCCGACACGGTCGTCAGCGGCGACGGCGTCGAGGACCTGTCGATCGACCACGCCGACAGCGGCGCGCGGTCGGGCATCCAGTTCTTCAACGCCTACGGATGCTGGGTGAAGGGCATCCGCGACATCAATTCGAACCGCAACCATGTCTGGTTTTCCCTGACGACCCACAGCGTCGTCCGGGACAGCTACTTCTACGGGACCCAGAACTCGATCTACCTGAGCTACGGGATCGAGCTCTTCATGGGCGCCGACAACCTTGTGGAAAACAACATCTTCCAGCACATCGTCTCGCCGATGATCGTCAACGGAAGCGGCCCCGGGTGCGTCTGGGCCTACAACTACGCCGTCGACGACTACTATTCAGCCTCCCGGGACTGGCTCATGACGGGCATCGCCATCCATTCCGCGGGCACGGACATGCTCCTTTTCGAGGGGAACGACTGCACGGGTATCAACGCCGACTACATCCACGGGACGCACAACCTGATCACGCTCTTCCGAAACCAGCTCACCGGATGGGAGTCGGGGAGGTTCAAGGGGACGACAGCGGTGCACCTCTACTGCTTCTCGCGCTATTTCAACTTCGTCGGGAATGTCCTCGGGAAAAAGGGCTTCCACACGACCTACGAGGACATTCCCCCGGACGGCACGGATTCCAACCACGCCGTCTACACGATGGCATGGTCGGGGAACGAGGGGCACACGTCGGAGTTGAAGAACGATCCGCTCACGGCGAGCACGTCCCTGCGCTGGGGCAATTTTGACACCGCGACCAACGGCGCGCGCTGGGAGGCCTCGGAGGTGCCGAGCGGCCTGGGCGAACTCGGCAACCCCGTCCCGGCCACCCACAATCTGCCCGCCTCCTTCTATCTCCCGGGCAAGCCGGTCTGGTGGGGACCGATGCCTTGGCCGGCCATCGGGCCCGACGTCACGGGCGGGAACGATCCGACCGGGCATGTCTTTGCCAACCCGGCGGAGGTCTGCTACAGTAGCTGCCCGGTCGACCCCGCCTATCCCGAGGACATATCCGGCCTGCGCGTGCTGGTCTTCAACGCCGGCAAGCACTACCCGGCCACAGCCACGCACGGGCCGTAGCCGGGCCCGTCGGCCCCCTGTCTGCCTAAAGGATTGCTCCGGCCAGGAGCAGGACAAGACACATGACACCCGCGGCGACCCTGATGACATGGAATGTCCCCCAGCGGTCGCGAAGGATCTGCCAGTTGCCCGGCAGGGTTGAAGCCGTCCAGGTCTCGATCTGCTTAACGATGGGGACCTCGACGATCACGGTCACGAGCAGCGAGACGACGATCAGCGCGAATCCGGACAGCGTCAGATAGAAGGTCCACGGCCGCGCGCCATGCGAGAGCAGCAGGACGGGGACCATCGACAGCAGTGACGCCGGAATCAGGACGGCCATGACGGGCGCCATATTCCGGTTCATCCGCCGCACGATCACTATGAAGATCTCCGGCGTGAAGGCGCCGATCGACCGGGTCAGGGCAATCCATGGCCCGAAGAACATCCCGGCAACCGATGCCGACAGGAATATGCTCACGACCTCGCAAATCTTCAAGGGCACGCTGGTATCCTCGCCCGGCTGAAATCAGCTGTCCAAACGATTCGGCGAGCGGAGCCCAGAGTCGGCGATCGAGGCGGCCTCGCCTGCGATGTCCTATATCGTCAAATTGCCGAGATTCACCGTCGCGAATCCGTCCACGGGCTTGCCGCCATTGAGCGCGGGCTTGAAACGGATCCTCTTCACGACCGATTCGAGGAAGGGGTCATCGATCTTCCGGGTGCACGCGGGATCCGAGTATGCCTCGTCGGCAAGGCCGTCCTTGGACACCTTCACATAGAACGACTGCCTGTATTGGCCCTGCGCGAGCCTGGTCGGAAGCTCGGCGGGCAGCCTTCCCATGGCGGGCTCCGCGGGCAGCGTGGCGCCCTTGTGGGAGCCGATGTAGTCCATCTTCACGTATTCAAACGCCTCTTCGCGGGTCAGCTCCACGCGGTCCGCCGCAATGTTGGTCGCGATCTCCTCCCCGCGGTTGTAGACGTGGAGCTGAAAGTCGACCAGCTCGTATCCGAACGGGAATCCCTCCTCGGTGAAATGGACGTGGGACAGGTGCATATCGATCGGGTGCAGCGCCTTGGCGTAGACCATGTTCTGGACCATGCCAGGCTTGGCGCCCTGCCGACGGAACCGGGTCATCGTGACCACGTACGGCTCCTGCAGCGTCTTCGCCGCGCGGATGTCGAACTCGACATCCAGCGCGTCGAGCCCGGGCGTCGTGATGCGTCCGGTGGCCTCATCGCTGGTCGCCAAGTTGCTGTCGGCCGCTGAGCTCGCCTGGTTGGCCATATCAGTGACGATTTGCTGTCCGTCGCCCAGTGTCGAGGATGCGAGCGGGTTCGGGGGGTAGCCGATCAATCCAGGTACGGCAGGCGGCGGGTGCGTCGCCGCAGGAGCTGTCTGGGCGGTGTACAGCTGGGCGGCAGCCCCGAACTGATTGTCGGCTCCCGCCAGGATGGCGGCGCCCCCGAGGGCCTTGTTGGACGCGGTTTGGGCCAGGTTCTGCGCGTCCTGCGCAACGCCCTGGAGCATGACATTCGTCACGCCCGCCTGGGTCAGCGCCTTTGTCAGCCTTGTGCTGGGATCGTTGGCAAAGGAGTACACCTGAACCCTCTTGAATCCCTGAATCGTGGCTGAGGCCTCGGTCAGCTTCAGGGTGGGCGTTATCTTCACTTTGATGGGTGCCTCCTTTGCGGAGATCTCCCGTTCCCTGCCGTTGATGTCGATGACCCAGTTGGAGCCGAGCACGTCCCTCACCGGATATAGGTCCTTGTCGAGGCTGATCGCGATCTCCGCCCCCATGAACAGCGTGTGGGTCTTCGTCGACTGCTGCTCCTCGACCGTGTAGGCGGGCAGGGTGGTGACGGCGGTGCGGGAGATGTCAGTCTTGAACGCGTCCGTGTCTTGGGCGGCGGCTTCCGCCGGGAGTGTGCAAAGCGACGCGGCCACCGCCGAGAGTGCGGGAATCAGGAGTCTCGCCGCAGTCAATCCAGCCGAATGAATGACTTTCCTGCGGGGATTCACGGAGGTGCCTATTCGTCCTTTACGACCAGCGTCTCGACGAGGACCAGGTAGTTCCAGACCCCGTGGTTTTGCGCGATGCTGACCGTTTCTTGGAGAAAGTCGACACTTCCTCGTTTTGTGCCGGCACTAGTCAGATCGCCAATTTGCCGAGATTGACCGTCGCGAATCCGTCCACGGGCCTCCCGCTGTTGAGCGCCGGCTTGAAGCGAATCCTCTTCACGACGGAGTCGAGGTATGGGTCGTCGACCCTCCGGGTGCACGCGGGATCGGTGTAGGCCTCGTCGGCAAGTCCGTCCTTCGACACTTTCACATAGAACGCCTGTCTGTACTGGCCCTGAGCGAGCTTCATTGGAAGTTCGGCAGGCAATTTTCCCATCGCGGGCTCCGCTGGCAGCGTGTCGTTCTTGTGGGAGCCGATGTACTCCATCTTGACGTATTCAAACGCCTCGTCGCGGGTCAGTTCCACGCGGTCTGCCGCGATGTTCGTCGCGATCTCCTCCCCACGGTTGTAGAGGTGAAGCTGGAAGTCGACCAGCTCGAAGCCAAAGGGGAACCCTTCCTGGGTGAAATGGACGTGGGACAGGTGCACGTCGATTGGGTGCAGCGACTTGGCATAGACCATGTTCTGGACCATTCCTGGCTTTGCGCCTGGGCGTCGGAACTTCGTCATGGTCACCACGTATGGATCCTGCAGCGTCTTTGCCGCGCGGATGTCAAAATCGACATCAAGCGCGTCAAGCCCCGGCGTCGTGATTCGCCCGGTGGCCTCGTTGGCGTTTCCCAAGTTGCTCTGCGCCGCGGCACTGTTCGCATCGGGCACATTGATGAGAATCGAAGGGGTTAGCGGGTTTGCCGGGGGAAAGGGGTCTCCAGGTAAGGCAGCGACCGGATGCGTTATGGCGGGGGTCGTCATGGCGTTATACAGCTGGGCAGTGGCTCCGAACTGGTTGTCCGATGTCGCGAAGACGGCGGCGCCCCCCAGGGCCTTGTTGTTCACGGTGTCAGCCAGATTCTGAGCGTCCTGCGCGACGCCCTGGAGCATGGCGTTCGTCACGCCCGCCTGTGTCAGCGCCTTCGTCAGCCTTGTGGTGGGATCGCTGGCAAAGGAGTACGCCTGGACCCTCCTAAATCCCTCGATCGTCGCCGACACCTCCGTCAGCTTGAGGGTCGGCGTGATCTTCAGGTTGAGGGGCGCCTCCTTTGCGGAGACCTCCCTTTCCCTTCCGTTGATGTCGATGACCCAGTTGGAGCCGAGGACGTCCTTCACGGGATACAGGTCCCGGTCCAGGTTGATCGCGATTTCCGCCCCCATGAAGAGCGTATGCGTCTTCGTCGAAAGCGACTCCTCCACCGTGTAGGCCGGCAGGGTGGTGACGGCGGCGCGGGAAAGGTCGGTCTTGAGTGCGCCCGTGTCCTGGGTGGCGGCGCTTGCGGTATATAGGCAAAGCGCCGCGGCCGCCGCCGAGAGTGCGGAAATCAGGAGTCTCGCCGCAATCGACCTGACCGAATGAATGATTCTCCCTTTGGTTTTCATGGATGTGCCTATTCTTCCTTGACGACCAGGGTCTTGACGCGGACCAGGAAGTCCTCGACCTCGTCGGTCTTCTCGATGCTCAGCGCCTTCTGGAGATAATCGACACTCCTGGCGTAGTGCCGGTTCCTGAGCTCGATGTTGGCCAGCTCGAGGCTGGCGACGTATGTGCTGTCCTTGACGCCGTAGGCGGTTTCGAAGGCCAATGTCGCCCGCGGGACGTCCTCCTCCGCCGCATAGGACCTTCCGAGGCTGATCAGCGCCTTGCCGTTGAGCGGCTGGAGCCTCAGGAGCCCGTCAAGCTCCTTGCGCTCCTCGGGCCACTTCTTCTCTGCCGCCAGGAGGTCCGCCCGGGTCTGGCGCAGCTCGATGCCGTCGGCGTCGTCGCCCTCCGAGGTGAACTTGTCCAGCACGCCCTGCGCTTCCTGCAGCCTCTTTCCGTAGATGAGCACCTGCGCGTAGTGGAGCAGCTTTCGATCGCCGATATCGGGGGCCGAAACAAGGACCTTCTGGTAGATAGCAGCCGCCTCGGGCACCAGGTTCTGCTCCGCGTAGAGATCGCCGAGGAGCGTGAGCTCCTCTGTGTTTGCAAACCCCGCGTCCGAGGCCGTCTCCAGGATAGCGATCGCCTCGAGCTTCCGGCCCTCCGCGATCAGGATGTTGGCGTAGGTCAGCCAGTACCGGGTGTCGCCCGGCTTCTCCTTGATGAGGTTCTTCACTATGGACTCGGCCCTCGCAAACTGCTTCCCGTCGATGCAGATCCCGAGAAGCCCCTCCTTCCAATCTGAATTGGAGGGGTCGCCGCTCAGGGCCTGCATGTAGGCCATCTCGGCCGAGACGAGGTCCCCCTCCTTCTGGAGGCTGTACCCGAGGAGCCCGAACGTCGACGAATCGCGGTCGCCCAACTCCACGGCCTTCGAGAAGCACGGGATGGCCTCGCTGAAGCGTCCCGCCGAGTAATAGAGGACGCCGAGGTTCACCCATGCCCGCAGGAACGTCGGGTAGCGGTTCACCGCGTTTCGGTAGCTGGTCTCCGCCTTGTCGACCAGGTTTGCCGCGTAGTAGGCGTTTCCGAGGATGAACCCGAACGCCGGGCTCGGCGGCTCCTTGTCCGTCGTCCACATGGCCTCGAGCAACTTGACGGCGAAGCCTGGGTTGGTGGCCATGATGCTCACGACCTTCTGGTAGAGGGCGTACTCCTCCTCGGTCATCTCGGGCTCCCGCTCCTTCAGGAACGAGCTCGACTCGTTGATGATCCGTTTCGGATCAAGCTTGGGCTCCGATGCCGGGGACGCGCCCTGAAATGCGAGAGCCAGCAACATGAGAGGGATCAGCCTGGGGAGTTTCATCAGAGCGTGAACGGCGAGCTGCTTCCCGTCCACTTGTACCAGACCTGCTGCTGCACCAGGCACCGCACCTTCTTCCCCCGGAGAACCGCGGGGCTGAACTCCCATTCGTCCCGGACGCATTCCAGCACGATCTTGTCGAACTTCGGGTTGCCCGAGGCCCTCATCACGCGGATGCTCTGCACCTCGCCCGTCGTGCCGATGACGAGCAGCAGGTTGACCCGCAGCTGCTCCGCATTGTCGCGGGCGCGGGACGAGACCCTCGCGATCGTCTGAACGATGGCCTTCGGGGCCTGGTCCACCTCGTTCTGCTGATAGATGTGCTGGAATTCGCCCGAGATGGAGGCCTTCGGCCTCAGGTCGGTCAGAAGCTGGTTGAACTGGATCGTGGCCCGCGGGGGAAGCTCCGTCTGGGGTATGATCTTGTCCAGGTCCGGCGGGACGACGGCCAGCTTGACGGGGCTCGCCGAGGCCGCGATCTCTATCCCGGTCAGCGGCACGACGAGGTCCTGCGCTTCAACGCGCTCCTGCGGCTTCGGGGGCGGCGGCTCCGGCACGGCCGCAGCCGCGTGAAGATCCTCGATTTCCACGGGCGCGGCCGGCCTCACGCTCTCGAAGCGCGCGATGCCGAAGAAGAGCCCGAATGTGAGCGCGCCTCCGACCAGGACACAGAACGCCTCCTCGGCCAGGTAGGCGCCCATTGTCCTTTGTCCGGGGTGGGAGAGGGTTGCGGACATTGTGGACCTAGGGGAGGCCGGCCCTCGCGGTGGCGAACTCGACGTGCTGGATGCCCGAGCGCTTCGCCTCCGAGTACACGGCTGCGAAAGTCCCCAGGTTCGAGGAGCGGTCCCCGCGGATGATGACGGAGGGGAAGCGCCCGACCGCGGCCTGCTTGATGACGCCCGCGACCTGGTCCGCCCGGATCTCCTGCCCGTCAAAGTAGATGCGGTTGTCCGCCGAGATCGCGATCAGGAGCGAGTTCTGCTCGCCGCTCAGGGAGCCGCTGACGTCGGGCTTCTGCACCTCGACGCCGGGGTCGTTGACGAAGGCGCTGCTGATCATCAGGAAGATCACCAGGACCATGATGCAGTCCACCATCGGCACCATGTCGATGTGGGTGACCTCGACCTTGTTTCGCCCGATGTTTCTGCCGATCATGGTGACGCGTCGAGCCAGGCGTCCTGCTCGATCCGGTTGAGTTTCTGCAGGTACTTGCGCAGGCTGCGGCTCGCGATGTGCACCATGAGGAGCGCTGGAATCGCGACCACCAGCCCCGACTCCGTCGCCACGAGCACTTCCGAGATTCCCCGGGCGAGTCCCTCCATGGTCTTTTCCGCGGAGCGGCCCGAGATGCTCTCGAACGTGGTCACCATGCCGCTCACCGTGCCGAGGAGCCCGAGGAGGGGCGCCGCCGCTATCATGGAGCCCAGCGCCAGCCGCTGCTGGCGGAAGGACTCGTGCGCCTCCTCGCCCGCACGCCGGAGCTGCGGCAGCTGGCTCTCCCTCACGGGCCCGTCCAGGTCCCACTGGCGGCTCGAGCGCCTGATCGCCAGGAGGAGCTTGGCGCAGCGCGAATAGAGGACCACCGACAGCGCGAGGATCGCGAACATCACGGGCCCTCCCCTGTGGACGAGTTCCACCAGCAGCTTCATGCGGGGACCGTTTTCTCGGCCGACTTGGCGGCCTCGGCCGCCGTGACGAATTCCAGCGCGTAGCGCTCGAGCATCGAGAGGTTCCGCTGGATTCGGTGGGCGAGGAAGCCGTGGGCGATCAGGGTCGGGATGGCCACGATGAGTCCTAGCTCCGTTGCCACGAGCACCTCGGAGATGCCGCTTGCGAGCTTTCCCGCGTTGCCGGTGCCGAAGACAGTGATTAGGGCGAAGGTCTTCACCATGCCAACGACGGTGCCGAGGAGCCCCATAAGAGGCGCCGCCGTCGCGATGACCGCGAGAAGGGGGAGCCTGCGCTCGAAATGCAGGCTCTGGCGCAGCAGCACGGACTGCAGGTGCTCCTCGAGGATCTCCCTGGGGCCCCAGCTGTACTTGAGCCCGACCTCGAAGAGCTCACGCGTCGGCGGAAGGAGCGCCTTCGCGGCCTGCTCCGCCTTGGCCGTCTCCCCCCTCGAGACGATGGCCAGGAATGCCTTCACCGCGTGCGGCGGGTCTATCGACAGCTTGGCAAGGTCCCAGATCTTCTGCGCGATCATCAGGAGCGAGAGGATCCCGACGCCGATGATCGCGTAGGCGACCAGCCCTCCCTTCTGGATGTGCTCCCCCAGGGACCCGGTCGTCTCCCTGAGGCGCAGCGCCTTTCCGCCCGAGGCGTCGGCGATGATCGTCCCTTGCCTGCCCTGGAAGAACGCCGCGGCCTCGTCGGGCTTCCAGGCGTCGAGCGGATACGTTACCGGGTAGACGGAGCCGGCGCGCGGGCGCACCGTGCCGGCCTTGCCGCCGCCATCGGGAAGGAAATAGGTCTCGGGCCCGATGAAGGCGAAGGTGCCCTTGAACACCTGGCTGTTTCCCTCGACGAGAGAGCTCCCCGCGGCCGCGTAGCCGCCCAGTTCGCGCCTTGTGCGCTCCAGGAGGAAGTCGGCGATGTCCATGGCCGCCCCCCCGCCCGGCCCCGACGACACGTCGTCGAGCTTCTGCCCAAGCGCCTCGACGCGCTCGGTCAAGAGCTGCCCCTCGCCCGGCGACAGGCTCTCGCCGTACGCGCTCAGGCCGTCGTGCGCGAGCGTGCCGAGGTAGGTCGTGTTCTTGCGGACGCCGTCCAGGTCCGTCAGCTGCTTCCGGCGCTGGTTGCTCGAGTCCTCCTGGCCTGCCTCCATCCGCCCTATCTCGCTCTGCAGCATGAGAATCCGGTCCTCGGCCGCGCGCATGTCCTGCAGCAGCGGCGCCTTCTCGTCCGCGATGCGCTTGCGGGTGGTGTTCAGCTCGTCGGCGGCCGTCTTAAGGCGCTCGCCGTAGTCCGCCGCCGCGCGCTTCATCGCGTCGTCGAAAGTCTCGGCGCCGCGGAGCGTGGCAGCGAGCAGGACCGCCGGGGCCAGCGCGCGAAGGATTCGGGCTTTCACGCGGGGCTATTTGCCGGCGGCTTCGCCGGCGGGCTGGCCCAGCCTCGCCGGGACGGTGACAAAGCCGGGGTCGGCCTTGTCGTTGTAGATAGAGATCATCTTGGCGACCGAGCGTGCCGCGTCGGGCGCCGGCTCCCATTGCCATCCCTGGGGCCCGGGAGAGCCGTACCACGCCTTTCCGGCCGCGCCGTCGAGGGCGTACCCATGGCTCAGCCCCCAGTAGATGACGTCGAGGGACCTCTCGCCCGTCCCGCCCTCGATTGTCAGGACCTCCTCGCCGCAGGTCACGGTCCGGTTGAAGAGCGAGCACCGGTTCAATATCGTCATCGCCAGCTGCATGCGCTCGCCGACCGCAAGGTTGGCGTTCCCGAGGCTTCGGTACGAAAGGTCCAGCGCCTCGGACAGGCGCGGCGGCAGCGATGGGCGCAGCGCGGCGAGTTGGCCGCACAGCGCCGCCAGCCTGGTCTCGACGGAACTCAGGTCGGCCGCCGCCGCCTTGTTCTTCGCCTCCAGCGCCTCGAAGTCCTCGCGGTCCTTCGCGGTCTTCGACTTCAGCAGGTCGCGCTTCTCCTGGAGGGACTGCGCGCGCTCCTTCAGGCCGTTGACCGTCGCCTCGAGGATGGGGCGGTCCATGGCCCATTCCCCCTCGATCCGCGTGGTCTCCAGGCGGGTCTTGATCCAATCGCTCGCCGCCTTCTCCCCGGGCCCAAGGGGGTCCGCGGAATCGGCGGCGCCCATCGTCGCCGCGAGGAGGAGGGGCGGCAGGAGCAAAATTCGCATCCGGCGAATGGGGCGCGGATTCATCTTAGGAGTGGCGAGCCGATTACCGCGTCGGGTCGACGCGCGGGCGGGATGAGGGGTGGGGGTGGGGAAACCGGACCAAGTTGGCGAGCGGGCGTCGCACTGGCCGAGCCAGTTCCGGCAATCCAGCGGCCGAAAGCCCGCTCGCGCAAGACGGAAACAGGCCCACCCGGGCCCAGCGTTCGCCCGGGATCAGGGATGCCCCTGCGCGACGATCATCGCGAGGACCCGAAGGGGCTTATCGCAGCCCACATAGGTGGAGCCCTCGAAGGACGAGCTCACGACCCTGCCCGTCGCCGTGTCGATGATGATCAGGTTGGGAATGCCATTTCCCGTCGAGGCGCCCCAGCGGCCGGCCTCGCGGAGGGTGGTGGCCGGGAACTCCATCTTGTGCTGGCGCATGTAGGCGACCATGTCCTCGTCGGAATGGTCGTAGTTGACCATGACCAACTGGAACCGCTGCCTTGTCTTGTCCGCGTCGTGGTAGAACTCCGCCAGGTGCGGCGAGAACTGCTGGCAGGGCCCGCACCAGCCGGCGCCGTGGTAGACGGCGAGATACGGCGCGAGGCGGGGCTGGAAATCCTCGCGTATGACGTCGCCCCCGCTCCCGAGGCGCTCGACCTGTATGGTGCCCTCGCCTCCGTTGAACCTCGGCGCCGGCCTGTACTCCCTGAAAAGCGCGTAGCCGCCATAAACGACGCACACGCAAAGGAGGAATTTTTTCATCGCTGGGACGGTTTGGCCCCCGCGGGCGGCTGTCCGCGTCCCTGCGGCGCAGGGACGTTCCTCTCGATTGCCAAGGGGTCTATCCCGAAATGCCGCCGGAATTCCTGCCGCCCGAAAGGCGTTGGGGCAAGCCCCCGGCCCTCCAGGTCCCGCACGAGCCACCTTCTCCCGAGGGCGACGCCGAGGATCGCAGCCCCGAGCGAGCCCCCGAGGTGGGACCTGCGCTCGCTCCAGTCGAGGCACCCATGGGCGAGGCGGCGCCTGCGGCCCTCAAGCTCCCCGGCGTCGATCCCCACCTCCTTCAGCCTGCGCCGCCCGTTTGCAGTGATGGCGTAGGCGCCGTCCCCGGCGGCCCGCGAGATCCACTCCAGCCTCAGCAGCTGGTCGTGAAGCGCGACGCCAAGGCTCCCCGCGATGTGGTCATAGCAGCTCCGGGCGGCCCGCAGGCGACCCGGCGTGCTCGGGATGAACCGCGGGCTCATCGTGCCGGCGATGGAGCTCAGGCCCTCGAGCACGCGTGCGACCTCGGGGCCGGCGAGGCTGTGGTACCGGTTCCTGCCCTGGGCCACGACCTTGAGCAGGCGTGCCCGTAGCAGCCGGTCGAGGTGCGCGCTCGCCGTCGACGTGCCCACGCTGGCGACGGCCGCGAGCTCCGTGCTTGTCCGGGCGCGGTCGTCCATGAGGCAGTAGAGGATCCGGGCCCGCGCCGGCTCCCCGATCGCGGAGGCGATCCTCGCCGCCGCGTTGTCGACGGAATCCATGACGTCCATACTTCGTCTTAGAACGAAGCATCGCGCGCACGCAACCTGTATATTCGGGGCGACGATGAAGGCCGTGGAGGGGCGACTCATGGGGCGGCGGTCGGCGGTGAAGGCCGCGGCGCTCCTCGCGGTGTCGCCGCTTCTCGGCCGGTCCCTGCCCGCCGATCCCAGCCCCGAATCCCCACGCCCCATGAAGCTCACCTGCGTCATCCGCTACCAGATCGACCCCTTCCAGCGCGACGCCTTCAGGCAGTACTGCGAGAACTGGGGCAGGATCATCCCGCGAAACGGCGTCCATCTGGTCGGGTATTTCCTGCCCCACGAGGGGACGAACGACGTCGCCTGGGGCCTTATCGCGTTCGACAGCCTGGCCGCATACGAGGCCTACAAGGCCCGCATCAACGCCGACCCCGAGGCGCGTTCCAACTTTGAGTTTGCCCGGTCGAGGAAGCTCATCCTGCGCGAGGAGCGAAACTTCGTCGAGGTGGTCGACGGGACGTTTGGACAGCCCCCGTCCCCCTAGCCCCGGGTTGGGGGCTGCGGCGGGGGGGCCGACCGGGTACCCCGGCTGAGGCGCCGCCCGAGCCTGATGGCGGGACTCTCAATGCACACCCACACGGACGCCGCGAACAGGATGAGGAGGCCCAGCTCCACCGGGAGATACGCCGCCCCGTTCCCGAACGTCAGGTAGGTGTCGGACAGGCGCATCGCGTTGGCGAAGAGCGTGTGGAAGGGCTTGTGGAAGAGATAGACGCCGTAGGAGATGATCCCCAGGCCCGCCAGGGGACCGCGGCGGAGCCACACAAGCGCGGGGCTGCCGGCAATCAGGAGGATGATGACCAGGGTGTGCGCGTAGAAGAGCGCGAAGCAGGCGTAGCTGAACAGCGCCGGCACCTTCCCGACGAACGGGGCCTCGCTGAGGGCCAGGGCGACGACGAGCGCCAGGAGGACGGCCCAGCACCCCTTTATCGCCGGCAGCATCCTGATCGCCCCCTCGCGCGACGACGGCTGCTCGAGCCAAAGCGCGGCGCAACCCCCCACGGCGAATCCGTCCATTCTCGCCGGCGGGAGGATCCAGGCGGAGATTCCGGGAAACGGATATTCCGCGAAGATGAAGCACCGGAAGAGGACGGCGGCCGCCGCGGCGCCCATGAGGGCCCGCAGCCGAAGCCGGGCGGGGCAATAGAGGAAGAGAAGGAGGCTTCCCGCGTAGAACTCGATCTCGGCGCCGAGGGACCAGGTCACCGACAGGAACTCCGACCCCAGGGGCCGCTGGACGTGCTTGAGGATCGGGTACCAGTTCTGGAAAAAGCAGAGGTAGACCCAGAGCGGGTTTCCACCTTGGACCAGGAGCCTCTCGGAGTCCGAGGCGGCGGGGGAGCGGGCGACCCATGCCGTCAGGAGCGCGGCGCCGGCGAGCAGGAGGGCATAGGCGGGAACCAGCCTGAACACCCTTGCGGCTATGAAGCGTCCGACCCAGCCGTCCCTCGGCGAGTCCCGGGAGAGGTTCCGGATGATCAGGTACCCGGAGAGGACGAAGAACAGGTCCACCCCCGACCAGGTCTGGGAAAGGACGGTCCTGGTCCAGCCCCAGGCCCCGCCCTGGGGCCCGATCTGCCGGTTGACCAGGTGCCAGAGGAGCACGAGGGCGCAGGCGATGCCCCTCAGCCCGTCCAATTCCCGGATCCTGTCGCTGGGCCGCGGGTTCGCCGATCCGGTCATTGACCCTGAATGGCATCTTTATGGAAGCGCTGCAACCGGCGAGCGTCCGGCGCGCGGGAGCAGCCGTTTTGGCTTCCCTTTTGGGGCCGGGCTTGGTTGACCTTTGGACTCCCGGTCCGCAGGGTTCGGCCCCCGGGGCAACTCCCACAAGCACATCATGCTACACACCATCTCCGTCCTCGTAGAGAACAAGTTCGGGGTGTTGGCGCGCGTTGCCGGCATGATCTCGGGACGGGGCTTTAACATCGACTCGCTCAACGTCGCGCCGACCCACGACGCCTCGCTCTCGAGGATCACGATCGTGCTCAACGGGGATGACGCCGCCCTTGACCTGTGCACCAAGCAGCTCCGCAAGCTCGTCAACGTGGTGGAGGTCATGGATTTCAAGGAGGGCCTGACGATAGCGCGCGAGCTCGTCCTCGTTAAGGTCCGCGCGGACGCCAAGACGCGGCCGGAGATCCTCCAGATAAAGGAGATCTTCCGCGCCCGGATCGCCAACCTTGCCCAGGATTCCCTCATCATAGAGCTGACGGGCGACGAGGAGAAGGTCGCGGCGTTCCTCGGGCTCCTCGAGCCCTTCGGCATCCTTGAGATCGCCCGGACGGGGCGGCTCGCCCTCACGCGCTGACGGCGCCCCCCAAAGACCACGCCTTTACCATGCCTGCCAAAGTTTACACCGACAAGGACGCCGATCTCGGCGCCTTCAAGAACAAGACGCTAGCCGTGCTGGGTTACGGCTCGCAGGGCCACGCCCACGCGCTGAACCTGAAGGACAGTGGGTGCAGCGTGATCGTCGGCCTCTATCCGGGCTCCAAGTCGCGGGCTGTCGCGAAGCAGCACGGGTTCAAGGTCTATGACACCGCCGAGGCGGTCCGTCGCGCCGACGTGATCCTTGTCGGCCTGCCGGACATGAAGCAGGCCGGCGTCTACAAGAGCGACATCCTCCCCAACCTCTCGAAGGGCAAGACGCTCATCTTCAGCCACGGCCTCTCCGTCCACTTCGGGCTCATCAAGCCCCACAAGGACATCGACGTCATCATGGTCGCCCCGAAGGGGCCCGGGCACATGGTCCGCAGGCTCTATGTCGAGGGCAAGGGCATGCCCGCCCTGGTCGCCGTGTTCCAGGACCGCTCGGGCAAGGCCAGAAAGACGGCGCTTGCGTGGGCCAAGGGAATCGGTTCGACGCGCGCCGGCGTCCTCAAGACCACCTTCAAGGAGGAGACGGAGACGGACCTGTTCGGCGAGCAGGCGGTGCTCTGCGGCGGCGCGAGCGCCCTCGTGCAGGCCGGGTTCGAGACGCTGGTCGAGGCGGGGTACCAGCCGGAGATGGCGTACTTCGAGTGCCTCCACGAGCTCAAGCTCATCTGCGACCTCATGTACGAGAGCGGGATCGCGGGGATGCGCTTCTCGATCTCCGAGACCGCCAAGTACGGCGACATCACGCGGGGCCCCCGCGTCGTCAACAAGGCGACCAAGCGGGAGATGAAGAAGATCCTCACCGAGATCCAGTCAGGGAAGTTCACCCGCCAGTGGGTCGCCGAGTACAAGGGCGGCCTGAAGAAGTACAACCGCCTCCTCAAGAAGGGCGCGGCCCACCAGATCGAGAAGACCGGCCGGTACCTCAGGGGCATGATGCCCTGGATGTCGAAGAAGAACCTGAAGGGTGTCCAGGCCGCGTATTAGGCCTCCCTGCGTCGCCATGGGACGGAGCGCCTGAGCATGGCCAAGAAACTCGTCCTCGCCACGCGCAAGAGCCCGCTCGCGCTCGCGCAGGCCGGGCTCGTGGCGGCGTACCTGCGCGACCATTGCGGCGCCGAGTGCGAGCTGCTGAAGATCGTGACGACGGGCGACCGCCAGGCGGAGTGGTCGCTCGAGGAGAAGGGCGGCAAGGGGCTCTTCACGAAGGAGCTCGAGGCAGCCGTCCTGCGGAGCGAGGCCGACGTGGCGGTCCACAGCGCGAAGGACCTCCCGGGCGAGACCGCGCCCGGGCTTTCCACGGCGGGCTATCTCCCCCGCGACGACCCGAGGGACACGCTCGTCGTCCGCTCGGGCGTCAAGACGCCGGCGACGCTCGCGACCGGCTCCCCCCGGCGCCGGAGGCAGGCCGCGGCCCTTTACGGCGGCGTCGGGTTTGTCGAGATCCGGGGGAACGTGGACACGAGGCTCCGGAAAATCGCCGACCTTGGGGTCGCCGAGGGGACGATCCTAGCGGCCGCGGGCCTCGCGCGCCTCGGGATCAGCTCATGGCCCGGCGTCGAATTCCGGCCGATCGGGTTTGGCCAGATGGTCCCCGCGGTGGGGCAGGGGGCGATCGCGCTCCAGTGCCGGTCCGGCGACGAGGCGCAATTTGCGGGCGCCCTCGACGCGGCGACCGCGCGTGGCCTGGGCCTCGAGCGGGCCATCCAGTCGGCGCTCGGAGCAGGATGCCACACGGCGCTCGGGGTCCACGCCACCCCGGGCACGCTCTATCTCTTCCACGAAAACACGGGGCTAAGGACCATTCCGGTCACCGGCGGGGACCTTGACTCCCCGGGCGAGGCCGCGAAGCGGATACTCGGGGCCCTCGGACTCCTTTAGAACGGACCCATCCATGGCTGACACAGGCAAGCTTCCACTCTCAGGACGGCGGATCGTCGTGACCCGCACGAGGGACCAGCTGTCCGAGCTGGCGGCCAGGCTCTCGGCCCTGGGGGCCGAGGTGGTCGAGCTCCCCGTGATAAGGATATCGAGGGAGGTCTCGAAGCAGGCTCTTGCGGACGTGATGCTGGAGTTCGGGGCCTACGACTGGCTCGTTTTCACGAGCGCGAACGGGGTGCAACACTTCTTCGGCGAGTTCTTCAGGATATTTGACGACATACGCTCGCTGGGCCTCATCCGGATCGCCTGCATCGGGGACGCGACCGCCAAGGCGATCGAGGCCCTCCATCTCAAGGCCGAATGCCAGCCGGAGAAGGCCACGGCCGAGGCGCTGGCGGGGGCGCTGGTCGACACGGGGAGCATGGACAACGCGAAGGTGCTCGTCATCACGGGCAACCTGAACCGCGACGTCCTGGTGAAAAAGCTCGAGGAGGCCCGGGCCATCGTGGACTGCCTGCAGGTCTACAAGACGGAGGCCGTCGACCTCTCCGCCAGCCCGACGGCCGCCGAATTCCGCCGCCTCGGGGCGGACGCCGTCCTGTTCGCGAGCTCCTCGTCCGCGCAGTCCTTCGCCGACCAGGGCGATGCCGTAAGGATCAGGGAGGGCGCGAGGGCGCCGAAGAACGGGAGCATGGGGCCCCAGACGAGCGAGACGATGCGCAAGGTCGGCCTGCGCGTGGACTTCGAGGCCGGGACCCCCGGGATCGACGAGCTGGTGGCGGAGCTGCTGAAATCCCTCCCTTGAAAGTCCCCTTCCTAGACCTTGCCCCCCAGCACAGGGCCCTTCGCGCCGAGGCGCTGGCCGCGCTCGCGGCGACCTACGACGCCAACCGGTTCTGCCTGGGCGGGGACGTGGAGGAGTTCGAGGGGAATTTCGCCGCGGCGCTCGGCTACCCGAACGCCCTGGGCATGAATAGCGGCACGTCGCCGCTCCACGTCGCGTGCATGGTCGCGGGGTTCGGGCCGGGCGACGAGGTTATCGTCCCGTCCTTCACGTTCATCGCCTCCGCCTGGGGCCCGACCTATGTCGGGGCGAAGCCCGTGTTCGCGGACATCGAGGCGGGGACCTACAACCTCGACCCGGCTGCCCTCGAGAGGGCGATCACGCCGCGCACGAGGGGCCTCGTCGTCGTCCACCTTTTCGGGCTGCCGGCCCGGATGGACGAGATCATGGCGATCGCGCGCAGGCACGGGCTCTTTGTCATCGAGGACTGCGCCCAGGCGGTCGGCGCCCGGTACCGGGGCGCCCCGGTGGGACTCCTCGGCGACGCGGCGACCTTCAGCTTCTATCCGACGAAGAACCTCGGCGCATGCGGCGAGGCCGGCGCGCTCGTCTCGCGCAGGAAGGACGTGCTCGAGAGGGCGAGGCAGATCCGCGTCCACGGGATGAGGCAGCGCTACCACCACGAGATCGTCGGCGGAAACTTCAGGATGGAGGGCTTCCAGGGGGCGCTCCTGAACGTCAAGCTGCCGCACCTGCCCGCCTGGACCCAGAGGAGGAGGGAGATCGCCGGGAGGTACCTCGCCGGGCTGCGCCTCGCGGTGGCGGGCCTTCCCGCGACGCCCGGGTACGGCGAATCCGTCTACCACCAGTTCACGATCACCCATCCCCGCCGCGACGCCCTACGCGAGCACCTGGCCGCGAGGGACATCGGGACGGACCTCATCTATCCCGTGCCGCTCCACCTGCAGCCGTGCTTCTCGGGCCTGGGATACGCCAGGGGATCCCTTCCCGTGTCGGAGAGCGTGGCGGAGACCTGCGTCAGCCTTCCGATATTCCCTGAGCTCACGGACGCCCAGGTGGACTACGTCATTGAGACCGCGAACGCCTTCGTCTAGGTTCGGGGAGGCATGATTGACGGAATACAGGTAAAGATCTGCGGGCTCACTTCGCCCGGGGACGCGGATGTTGCGGCCGCCTCTGGGGCGGACTATCTCGGCTTTATCCTCCACCCCGGGTCCCCAAGGTGCGTGACTCAGGGCGATTTCAGGGCCATGGCAGGGCGGCTTCCCAAGCGTCCCAGGGTGGCCGTCTGCGTGGAGCCCGCCCCCGGGGCGCTGTCCGCCATGCGCGGGGCGGGATTCGACCTTTTCCAGGTTCACTTCCGCCACGACATCCCGGTCGCCACGATCGAGGCGTGTTCGCGCGAGGTGGGCATGGATAAACTGTGGCTCGCCCCGAAGCTGCCGCCCGGGGTCGACGTGCCGGAGGCGTGGCTCGCCCTTGCCCCGTGCATCCTCCTCGACACCTTCGACCCGATCCTCTTCGGCGGGACCGGCCGGACGGGCGACTGGCCGAAATTCCGCAGGCACGCCGAGGCGCATCCCGAGAAGACGTGGATCCTCTCGGGCGGCCTCACCCCCGGGAACGTGGGCGCCGCGCTCGCCGGGACGGGGGCGCACTTCGTCGACGTGAACAGCGGCGTCGAGTCGGCCCCCGGCGTGAAGGATCACGGGAAGCTGCGGGCGTTCTTCGCCGCGGTGCGCGGGGCCGCGGGCGCGGTGGCTTAGGCGCCCTCGAGCCTGAGGAGGCTCCGCTTCGTCCTCTCTCCGAACGCGTAGCCCGTCAGCGAGCCGTCGGAACCTATGACCCTGTGGCACGGGACGATCAGGCAGACGGGGTTGGTCGCGTTGGCCCGCCCGACCGCGCGAGGCGAGCTTCGGACCGTCCGCGCGACGTCGCCGTAGGTGCGGGTCTCGCCATAGGGGATCTCCCTCAGCGCGGCCCAGACCTGCCGCTGGAAGGGAGTGCCCGAGGGCGAGAGCCCTACCGAGAACTCGCGCCTCTTTCCGCGGAGCCACGCGGTGACCTGCCTGCGCGCCTCGCCGGTCCTCCTCGGGTCCTCGACGAGGGTGCCGCGCCCGAGCCGCGACCTGAGCGCCTTCCGGCCGCCGAAGGCGGCCGCGGCGACGGCGCCGGACTTGTCGACGGCCACGGAGAACGTGCCGGCGGACGTCGGGAACACGGAGAAATGGAACACGGGTGATTTTGTCATGGGTTGGGGCGGTTGATCTGCCAGAGGTGGGCGGTTGCGAGGCTCCTGTGCGGCGAGAAGACATTCATGAGGCGCCGGGTGGCGTCGGCGTCCGGGCGCTCCTCCAGCCTGAAGAGCGTCTGCAGGCCGCTCGTCACGCCGGTGTCGCCTACGGGGACGCAGTCCGCGAATCCGAGCGAGCGCATCATGAGATAGTTCACGGACCAGGGCCCGAGGCCGCGCACGGCGAGGAGGGTGCGCTCGGCGCGCGTCGCGGACATGGTGCCCAGGGCGGCCAGGTCGAGCTCGCCGGAGGCGACGAGACGGGCCGCTCCGATCAGGTATTCGGCCTTCTGCCTCGAGTACTGCCACCGGCGGAGGTCGGCGGGCTCAAGGCGCGCGATGGCCTCCGGCGCGGGCAGAGAGAACAGGCCGCCCGGGAGCGCGGTCCCCGTGTTCTCGATAAGGCGCCGCTTTAGGAGGCACGCGAAGGGGAGGTTGATCTGCTGGCCGATGATCGACCAGAGGAGGCCGTCGAGCACCCCCTGGGTGCGCACGAGCCGCAGCCCGTGGCGTCCCGAGACGAGCCTAGCGACTCCGAGCCGGCGCGCGAGCCGGACAAACGCCGCGGCGTCCTGGTCCAGGCCCAGGATGCCCACGACGATGCGGTGCGCGGCGACTCGCTCCTCCGCACCGAGCGGCGCCGCCGCCTCAATGGAGACGGCCGCGTCCCCGCCGGAAAAGTCGATGCGAAGGAGCGCAGGCCTGCCTTTCAGGTCCGCCGACGACTCGTAGGTCGTCCCGGTGAGCCGCTCCGTCACGCTGTGCGGATCGCGCCCGAGGCTCCGCAGGAGGTGCGCCGTGGGATAGCCCGGGGGAAGGTGCACCGTGAACGGCCCGGGCGAGACTAGGCCCCGGTATTCGGCCGGCGTCATCCCGTTGAACGCGCGGAAATGCTCGTGGAACACGGAGAGCGACTCGAAGCCTGCGTCGGCCGCCACTTCGACGAGCGGGGAGGCGCCCGCCACGAGGAGGCGCGCGGCCGTGTCGATCCGCGCCATTAGGAGCAGGTCGGCCGGGGTCGAGTGGAAATGCTGTCGGAAGAGCTCGAAGCACCGCGTGGTGCCGTATCCCGACCTGCGCACGACGGAACGGGCGTCCCTGAACCTGGCGGGATCCGCGCGCACCTCGGCGACGAGCGCCTCGACGGACTCGAGCACGGGGTCCGCCCCCCTGGCGAAATCGTCCGGGTGGCACTTCAGGCAGGCCCGAAAGCCCGCCCCGCGGGCCGCGTCGCAGGATGGGAAGAACCGGACGTTCTCAAGCCTCGGCTTGCGCGCCCTGCACGAGGGCAGGCAGTAGATCCCCGTGGTAAGCACGCCCGTGAAGAACCGGCCGTTCCAGTCGGGGTCGCTCGCCAGGAAGCGGGAGTACATGTGGGATTGGGAGAGTCTCATGGGAGCGGTCCGGGTCTGCCCGCATACCCTATCAAAGGACGCCTTTCCTGTCGTCCGCATTATTTCGGGGCAATTTGCTGCGTGCGCTTGCCGAATCGGCCGCTGCGAAGGTACGGTTGATGCTTCTTCGAACTGAATGCCAAAGGCCGCCCCACGACTCGTCCGCGCATGGCTTGACTCGCTCTCCTCCGGGGTCGTCGAATTCGACCGCAACTGGGACTCGCCCGCTCCGCCGGCCGTCGCGCTCTCGGGCGCCGTGGAGGTGACGGGGTTCAGGAGGGCGCCGGAACTCGCCGCGGCGGAGACCTACAGGTATTTCCTCAGGGACCCCTCGACCTTCGCCTTCGCGCTCCCGCTCAGGCGGGGAGGGGGTGTCGATCCCCTGAAGGACAAGGTGTACGTCGCGGGCCCGTTCAACGGATGGCAGAAGGCCGTGGGCAACCCGGACTGGCAGCTGAAGCTTGAGGAGCTGGACGGCGAGACCCTGCTCCTCTGGACGGGCGCCGCCGACAAGGTACTTCAGGGAGGCGGGGAGGTGCTCTTCAAGTTCGTCACGGGGGAGTTCCAGTGGCTTCAGCCGAGGGACAACGCCCCGAACTGCGTCCGCGACGACACGGGCGTCGTCAACCGCGTCATGGACCCGGCCAGGACCGGCGGGCACCTGTGGCGCTTTGACCTCGCGTCGTCGCTCGACCTGGCAGGCGCCTGGACGGTGGCCGCGGGCGCGGACCTCTCCGGGGGCCAGCTTCCCCTCGTCCCTGGGGACTTTTTCTTCGACCTGGGGACGGACCTTCCCCTCGGGGCCATCGTGTCCGGCAAGTCGACGGTGTTCCGCATCTTCGCCCCGAGGGCGGATTCCGTCACACTCAATGCCTGCCACGACCTCGCCGAGCGCGGCGCCGCAAGCGCCTTCCCGCTTGCGAGGAGGGGCGACTCGCACGGTGCCAGCGGAGTCTGGGAGGTCGAGCTGGACCGCAACCTGCACGGCTGGTTCTACTGGTACACGGTCGAGGGTGTCGATGGGTCGACCGGGAAGGTCCAGAAGAGGACAGGCATACTCGACCCCTATGCGCTCGCGACTGTGGACCACACGGGGCCCGGGATCGTGCTCGACCGGAACTGGGTGGGCTGGGCCGACACCGAATACCACACGCCCGCCTGGCAGGACCTCGTGATCGCGGAGGCGCATGTCAGGGACCTTGCGGCCAAGGCGCCCGTCAAGGCCACGCAGGCGGAGCGCAGGGGTTTCTCCGGGCTCGCCAAGTGGGTCGAGAGCCCCGAGTTCTACCTGCACCACCTCGGGATAAACTGCGTGGAGCTGCAGCCCGTGCAGGAGTTCGACAACAAGACGGCCGAGGAATACCACTGGGGCTACATGACGTGCGCGTTCTTCGCGCCGGCGAGCGGCTTCTCCCTCGCCCCGGCCGAGGCGTCGGGCGTGCGCGAGCTCCAGCGCCTCGTGAAGGCGTTCCACGACCGGGGCATCGCGGTCGTCCTCGACGTCGTCTACAACCACGTGGGCGAGCCCGCCCACCTGATGGCGGTCGACAAGCTCTACTACTTCGAGCAGGACGCCGACGGCAACCTCGCCAACTGGAGCGGGTGCGGCAACGACACCCGCGCGACGGCGGCGATGGTGAAGAGGCTCATCATAGACAGCTGCTCGCACATGATCGAGGCCTACGGGGTGGACGGGTTCCGCTTCGACCTCGCCGAGCTGATCGGCGTCGAGGTGATGAAGCAGGTCGAGGCCGCGCTGAAGCGGGTCAAGCCGGCCGTGATCCTGATCGCCGAGCCCTGGAGCTTCCGCGGCCACATCGCGGGCGCGCTGCGCGACACCGGGTGGGCCTCCTGGAACGACGGCTACCGGAATTTCGTGAAGGAGTACGTGCACGGCGGCGCGCCAGCCGAGAGGCTCGAGTATTTCCTGCGCGGCTCGCCGTGGTACTTCGCGAAGTGGCCTGCGCAGACGGTCAACTACACCGAGTCGCACGACGACCGGACGTGGCTAGACTCCATCACGGAGAACCCCGGCTTCGACGGGAGCCGCCCGACGCAGAATGACATCCGCCGCACGCACCTGATGGCCTCGATCCTCTTCATGTCGGTCGGGCTGCCGATGATCGCCGAAGGCCAGGACTTCCTGCGCTCGAAGGGGGGACTCGGCAACACGTACCTCAGGGGCGACGTGAACGCGCTGGACTACAAGCGGATGTACCGGAACCTGGGGACCCACGCCTACTTCGCGGACTGGATCTCGTTCCGCAGGGGCGCGCGCGGCAGGCTCCTTCGGCACTTCAGCCGGCCGTCCGAGGGGTTCTTCAGGTTCTTCAACGCCGGCGGAGCCCCGCTCGCGGTGCTTGTCAACGCGGACCAGTCAAAGGGCTCGGAGCGCCTGCTCTACGCGGTCAACCCGACGCCCAACGAGGCGAGGCTCTCGATCGGCGACGTCGCCGCGCTCGGGAACTGGAGGCAGCTCGCCGACAACGAGAGGTTCATACCCGCGGGAAGCCGGGCCGCGACCTGGAAGGTCGAGGCCGAGCTCGAGCTTCATCCCCTGAGCTGCGGCCTCTGGCTCCTGGGGTCGTGAGGCACGATCACTTCGCCGAGAACCTGTAGACCGTCGTGCTCCGGAAGGTCACGCCCGGGCGCAGGATGGTCGACGGGAACCCGGGGTGGTTCACGGAATCGGGATAGTGCTGGGTTTCCAGGCAGAAGGCGCAGTGGATGGGGCAGGGCGCTCCCCGCTTGCCGGTGATCGTCCCGTCGAGGTTGTTGCCCGTGTAGAGCTGGATCCCGGGCTGGTCCGTGAGGACCTCCATCACTCGGCCCGACGCGGGGTCCCGCGCCACCGCCGCTAGGACGACCCCGCGTCCGCCCCCCTCGATCACGTAGTTGTGGTCGTAGCCGCGCGTGTTGCCGGGAACCCTCGCAAGATCGCGGCCGATGGGCTTCTCAATCGTGAAGTCGAGCGGGCCCCCGGCGGCCTCGGCGATCGCTCCCGTCGGGATCTGGACCTCGTCGCAGGGAAGGTACCTGGCGCCCTTGATCTCGAGGACCTGCGCCATCACGTCGCCCCCGCAGGCCAGGTTGAAGTAGCTGTGGTTGGTCAGGTTGACGGGCGTCGGCGCGTCCGTCGTCGCCCGGTAGTCGAGGCGGACCCCGTTCCTGTCCGTCAGCGTGTAGGTCATCCAAACGCTGAGCGCCCCGGGGAAGCCCTCGTCGCCGTCCGGGCTCACGTGGCTGAAGACCACCGCGGGACCGTCCGGGCCCTCCACGGCCCGCGCCCTCCAGACAATCTTGTCGAAACCCCGGATCCCGCCATGCAGCGTGTTGCCCCTGTCGTTGACCGCCAGCTGGTAGGCCTTCCCATCGAGCGTGAACCGTCCCTTTGCGATCCTGTTCGCGACCCGTCCCACGACGGACCCGAAGCACGGGCTCTCCCTGACGTACTGGGCCAGGTTGTCGAAGCCGAGGACGACGTCGCCGGGCCTGCCGGACCTGTCGGGCACGCGGAGCTCGGTGATGGCCGCCCCGTAGGTGATGACCTTGCAGACCATGCCGCCGGCGTTGGTCAGCGTGAATAGGTCGACGGCGGTCCCGTCGGGCATGGTCCCGAAGGTGGATTGGGTCAGGCTGGCGGGCATCGGTGGAGGGGTGGGGAGTGGCGGCCGCGGAACCCGCGGGCCGGCCGATGGCGGACACACTTGGGGGCCGGGGCCCGCCGATCGACCAAAAAAAGGGCGCGCGAACCTAAGCGCCCTCGAAGTGCTGCTCGATCTCCTCCAGCGTCTTTCCCTTGGTCTCCGGCAGGAAGAACATCGCCGTCACGAAGTAGACGACCGTGCAGGCCGCGAACCCGAAGAACACCGTCGAGTACCCGTACCGGCCTACGGCCGGCAGGAACGTCGCCGCGATGGACGTGGAAACCGCCTGGTTGACGAGGAGGGCTATGCTCATGCCGTTCGAGCGGATGCGGGTCGGCATGAGCTCCGAGAGGGCGAGCCAGACGCAGACGCCGGGTCCCGCCGCGAAGAAGGCCATGAAGCAGAACGTGAACGCCGCGGTGAGCCAGCCGTTGCGCTCGCTGGGCACGGGCGTCACGAGGGCGTTCTCGATCACGAGGGGCGCCGTTCGCGCCCGCGCGAGGTCCGCGAACGGGTTGGAGAAGAAGGCGACAACCCCGTTGGGCGGCACGCAGCCGTCCCTCGCGACGGCGACCGGCGCGGCGGTGGCGTCGTCGGAGCGCGCGACGTTCGTCGCCGCGCGGAAGTCGCCGTAGGAGTATATGACGACGAGTGAGACCGGGCCGCCCGAGATCGCCCTCCCGGCCTCGCCCGACGCTCCAAGGAGGCCTGCGGCCGTGGCGCGGTCGAACGCCAGCCTGAGCGTCTGGTCGGGAAGCACGGAGGCCTGGAGGGCGGCCCGGCAGTCGACGCGCAGCCGCTCGGTCGAGCGGAAGATGAGGCCGACCGCGACAAGGGAGGCGATGATCCCGGCCGTGCCCACCGACAGGAGGAACTTGCGGCCGCGGCGGTCGACCAAAAGGACGCCGACGATCGTCAGCAGGAAGTTGACCAGCGTCAGGACCACGTAGCCCCAGTGCGCCTGCACGTCCGACAGCCCCGCCTGCAGGAGGATGTTCGTGTTGTAGCCGATGATCGAGTTGATCCCCGTCGCCTGGTTGCACGCCAGGATGACGCAGGCGAGCACGAACGGGATCACGTACCTCCTGCTGAACAGGGACTCCCGGGCCCGGCCGCCGGCGCTCTTCGCCTTCTCGGCGGCCTCGACCTGGTTCATCTCGCCGAGCTCGAGATCGGCGGCCTCGGGCGAGCGCGACCGAAGGAGCGCGGCGCGGGCCTCCGCGACCCGCCCCTTGCGGTGAAGCCACCTCGGGGACTCGGCGACGGCCATGCTGCCTATGACGAAAAGGACGCCCGGCGGCAGCGACACCCAGAAGATGCTGCGCCAAGCCGTGTCCTTGAACGCGAGGAGGCGGGCCGCGTCGCCGAGCCTGGCCACCTGCTCCACGCGGATGCTGAAATACATCCCGATCACCGCGGCGGCGACGATGCCGAGGGTCAGCAGCCACTGGAAGATGCCCGTGCCCTTCCCGCGGCTCGACGCGCCGAGGCACTCGGCCAGGTAGAGGGGGACGACGACCCCGATGAGCCCGGCGCTCACCCCCTGCAGCAGCCGGCCGAAAACGAGGAAGCCGTACCCGTGCGAGAGGGCGATGATGGGTATGCTGGCGACGAAGAGGACCCCGCTCGCGGCCATGAGCCACTTGCGGCCCATCCAGTCCGCGAGCACGCCTGCGAAAAGCGTCGAGATGACGCTGCCCAGGAGGACGGCCGCCACGATGAACGAGAGCTGGCCCGCGTTGAGACCCGAGGTCGCCTCGAGGTAGGGGAGCGCGCCGGCGATGATGCCTACATCGACGCCGTACAGGAGCCCGCCCAGGCCGGCGACAAGGAGAAGGAACCGGTTGTAGCCGCTCTTGTCCGGTGCGGGGGAGGCGGGGATGGGCATGGGGGGAATCGAGGGGTGAATGCTATTTTGCCGGCTGGGCGGCGTCCGCCGGCGCGGGGAAGGCGGTCGAGACGACGAGCAGGCGCCACTGGTCGTCCGGCATGCCGGCCCGCCCGCCCTGCCTCGCGGCCGCGGCCAGGAGCATCCGGATGGGCTTTAGGACGGGCAGCTCCGTGGCGGACCCGTTGGGCTCGGCGTCGTGGTCGAGCGCGGCGAGGCCGGCCGCGAGCCTGCCATCCGCCATGGGGGCCCCGGAGGCCAGCGCATGGACGGCCTCGTCGCCCACGGCGCAGGCCTGGACCAGTGCGCGGGCCGGCGCCACGGCCTCCCTGACCGCCGGGAAGGTCCCGGCAAGGGTGTCGGCGACACTCTTAGCGGCAACGCTCCACGCGTCCAGGCTCGTGCCGATGGCGTCCGCCTGGCTCCGGTCGATGCGCCCCGGCGCGAAGAGCATGTCCTCCACGAGCCCGGCGAATTCCCGCGACGGCTCGCTGTCCGGCAGCGCCGCGTCCGCGAGGCCGACCAGCGGGACGAGCTGGTTGGCCCAGACCTGCTGGCTGCCGCGCTCGTAGTGCTTCACGGGCTCAAGGAGGCCGATGAGGGTCCGCAGCGAGTCGATCCCGGGCGCCTTCAGGTTCTCGCCGACCAGGTGGCGCAGCATGACGTCCTTGTTGCGCTCATGGAGCGAGCCGGCCTCGTCGAGGCGGTCGCTCACCATGGCGAGCCTGCGGTACATCTCGGGGATGTCGCGGATGTCCGCCGGCGACCAGAGGCGCTCCGCGATCGCCGCAGTGCGCGGCCAGATGCGCGAGTCGATCGTCTCCGGGGTGACCCACTCGGCCCACATCGTCGCCTCGCCGCCGAGGACGTGCGCGCGCTGGACGGGCGTCAGCGGCGACGCGGCCGGTATGGGGTCCGCGAGGTAGTGGTCCGACGCCGGGTACGCCAGGTCGATGTAGTACCCGTTCGAAAGGATGCCGTCGAACCCGAGCGCTGCCGCAGCGGCGAGCGCGTCCGACCCGCGCCACGAGTCGATCACGCAGTCGCGCGGCAGGTCCGTGTTCATGATCTCGTCCCACCCGACGAGGCGCCTGCTTACCTTGGCGAGGATCGCATCGATCCTCGTGTTGAAATACGCGTGCAGGCCCTCGTTGTCCCTGAGCCCGTGCTCGCGGATGAACGCCTGTATCCTTGGGTTCGCGTTCCACTGGATCCCGTTGTTCTCGTCGCCCCCGATGTGGATGAACCTGTCGGGGAAAAGGGCGGCCATCTCCCCGAGGAAGTCGGACAGGAGCGCGTAGGTCGCCTCGTTTGTCGGGTCCAGCACGGGGTTGAAGACGCCCCACTGGCGCTCGATGCCGTACGGCCCGGGCAAGCTCGCCAGCTCCGGGTGGGAGACGACCCAGCTCGTGGCGTGGCCCGGGACGTCGAACTCGGGCACGACCCGGATCCCGCGCTCCGCCGCGTAGGCGATGATGCCCCTCATCTCGGCCTGCGTGAAATATCTCCCGTCCGATCCCTTCGCCTGGAGCTCCGGGTGGGTCAGGCTCTCAATGCGGAATCCCTGGTCGTCCGTCAGGTGCAGGTGCAGGACGTTCAGCTTCACGACCGCCATGGCGTCAAGGTTGCGCTCGATCACCTCGACCGGCTGCCAGCGCCGGGCGACGTCGATCATGAGCCCGCGCCACGGAAACCTCGGCCGGTCGCGGATCGACACCGCCGGGAGGTACCAGCCCGCCTTTTCCCGCTGGGGGAGCTGGAGGAAGGTCTCGAGGCCGTGCATCGCCCCGAGGTCGGTCGGCGCCCTCAGGACCGCCTGCGCCCCGGAGGTGTCGAGCGCGTAGGATTCGTCCTCCGAAAGCGCCGGCACCGCGGCGCCGGCCCCCTTGCAGTCGACGAGGAGCCGGACAGGCACCGACTTGTCGCGGCCGACGGAGCCGGCGAACCGCGCCTCCCACCGACTCTGCGCGCGGGCGATGGCCGCGGCCAGCCGCGGGCCGGGAGCGGCGCTTGTCGTCACCGCCAGGGGTCCCGACGCGGGCAGGCGCCCGGGCGACACGACCGCCTCGGCCGGCGCGGGCATCACGTCCGTGGGCATCGGCTCGGCGCCCCCGTGCGCGATCATCGCCGCCGCGCTAAAGAGGCAGATCGCGAAGGAATTCCTCGGGGGCATATCGTTTGAAGGCCTCGATGGCCTCGTATTCGGCGAGGCCGAGGGCGTTGTAGGTCTCGGCGAGCCGCCTGCTCCGGTCCTCCGAACGCTGCCAGAATTCCCTCCTGTCGTCACCCAGGAAGAGCGCCATGTCCTTCTGGGTCTCGTGGCAGAATATCGCGCGCCTGCGCCGGAGCACCTCCTGGGGGCTGAGCGGCACCGCCATGTCGATCTCGTCGGCGGACCACTCGGACCAGGCCCCCCTGTAGAGCCAGAGCTCGCTCTCGCGCACCCAGGGCTCCGCCGACAGGCTCGCCAGCGCGTCGCGCAGGGCGTGAAGGCAGAGCCGGTGGGTGCCGTGCGGGTCGTCGAGGTCGCCCGCCGCGAAGATCAGGTGGGGCCGGACGTTTCCGATGACGCCGCGCATGGCGGCCCGGTCGGCCTCGCCGAGCTGCCTCCTGCTCCCGGGGCTCGCATGGTAGAACGGCAGGTCGAGGAAATGAAGGTGTCCCGGGGCGACGCCGCACACCCGGGCGGCGGCGAGCGCCTCCTGGCGCCGGACGAGGCCCTTCCAGTGCACGGTCTCGGGCGTCTCGGGAAGCGCGCCCCCGTCCTCGTGGGCGGCGCAGAGCGAGCGCAGCCTCCCGGCGTTCTCCGGGCCGGCGAGGCCGGAGTCCCCCACGAAGCGCAGCGCGCGGGCGAGCGCCTCGTCGGACACTGAGTTCGCGCCGGAGACCTGGTAGGCCACGTGGACCTCGTGCCCGTGCTCGACAAGCCGGCAGAGCGTGCCGCCCATCCCGATCACGTCGTCGTCCGGGTGCGGGGAGAGGACGAGCACGCGCTTGGGGAACACGCCGGCCGATGGGGCGCGCAGCGGGCGCACGGGCGCGTCGCCGGGCTTCGTGCGGCCGGGGTCGCGGCCCCCGGGCCAGCCCGTGATCGTGTGCTGAAGCTGGTAGAACCCGGCGAGGTTCACCTCGTAGGCCGAGCCCTGCATCCGGAGCAGGTCCTGCAGGCCCGCCTCGTTGTAGTCGTCGTCGGTGAGCTTGAGCACGGCCTTCCCGCGCAGTTGGGAGAGCCAGATGATGGCCCGGCGCACCATGGCCGGGTCCCACTCGAGGCCGAGGTCGCCCAGCGCCCCGAGGAGCCACGGCGTGCGGTAGCGGGTCAGCGCCCCCGCCGCGGCACGGTCAATGACAAAGCTGACCTGGTCGTGCTCCTGGAGGAACGACGCGGTGACTTGGGGCGTCACGGGGCCCTCCGCGGCCGCGCGAACGATCTCCGCCTTGTGCTGGCCCCACGCCATCAGGACGATGCGGCGCGCCTCGAGGATCGTGCGCACGCCCATCGTGACCGCATGCCTCGGCGTGTTCTCCTCGCCCCCGAAGTCGCCCGCCGCGTCGCGCCGGGTCAGGGAGTCCAGGGCCACCATCCGGGTCCGGGAGCGCCGGGGGCTCCCGGGCTCGTTGAAGCCGATATGCCCGGTGCGGCCTATGCCGAGGACCTGGAAGTCGATCCCGCCCGCTGCCCGGATGGCATCCTCGTACTCGCGGCACTGCGCGTCGAGCGCGGCGGGCGGCGCCGTCCCGTCGGGCACGTGGGTGTTCGCCGGCGGGATGTCGACGTGGTCGAACAGGTGCGCCTGCATGAAGCTGCGGTAGCTCCGCGGGTTCGCGGGCTGGATGGGGTAGTACTCGTCCAGGTTGAACGTGACGACGCTCGCGAAGCTGAGCTTCTCCTCGCGGTGCATCCTGACGAGCTCGGCGTAGAGCCCGAGGGGCGTCGAGCCCGTCGCGAGCCCGAGGACGGCGGTCCGCTTCGCGGCCTGCCTCGAGCGGATCAGCGCGGCGATGTCGTGAGCCACCGCGCGCGATGCCTCGGCGCTGCCCGGGAAGACCGAGAGCGGGACGTGCTCGAATCTGCTGGAGGCTGCGGTCGTCGGGCCTGTCATTTTGGGGTCTATTCGGGCGGGTTTACGGGAGGGGAGGCAGGGTCCCATGATATTGCCGTAAGCGCAGTTAAAAAATGGCAGAAATGACTATGTTTTTAACATCCGTGTCACTCGCCGCGGCGTCCCCCGGGGGGCCCGCGGGACCGCTCCGGGCGCCGCCCAGCCCGCCCTTGACCCCTTTTCGGCGTTGCCCCGAGACTGTCGGGGTGGAGTCACCCGCAGCCCCCCGACTGGCGAGGCCCGCCTGGGCCGACCCCGGGGCCATCGGCTCCGCGTGCGCGCTCCTGGCCGCGGTGCTCCTCGCGTACCTGCCGGCGCTCCGGGGCGGATTCCTCTGGGACGACGACGCGCACGTGACGGCGCCGGCGCTGCGCTCGCTCCACGGGCTGTGGCGCATCTGGTCCGAGCCCGGCGCCACGCAGCAGTACTACCCGCTCCTCCATTCGGCCTTCTGGGTCGAGCACCGGCTGTGGGGGGACTCCGTGCTGGGATACCACCTGCTGAACGCGGGCCTCCACGCCGGCGCCGCGTGGCTCCTCCTCGTCAACCTGCGCGTCCTCTCCTTTCCCGCGCCGCGCCTCGCGGCCGCGATCTTCGCCCTTCACCCGGTCTGCGTGGAATCGGTCGCGTGGATATCGGAGCAGAAGAACACGCTCTCGGCGGTGCTCTACCTCCTTGCCGCGCTCGCCTACCTGCGCTTCGACGGGTCGCGGCGGAAGTCCGCGTACGCATGGGCCTCAGCGCTGTTTGTCCTGGCGCTCCTGACGAAGACGGTGACAGCGACGCTCCCGGCGGCGCTCCTCGTCGTCCTCTGGTGGCGCCGGGGAAGGCTGGGCTGGAAGCGGGATGTCGCGCCGCTGCTCCCCTGGCTGGCGGCCGGCGCGGCGGGCGGACTTTTCACGGCTTGGGTGGAGCGGCGGCTTATCGGCGCCGAGGGCGCGGACTTCTCGCTCGGCGCGCTCCAGCGCCTCCTCCTGGCCGGTCGGGTGATCCTCTTCTACCTGCGCAACCTCCTCTGGCCGTCTGACCTGATGTTCATCTATCCCCGCTGGACGCTGGCCGCCAGCTCGCCGCGGGGCTGGATCGCCCTCGCCGGTGTCCTCCTCCTTCTCGGCGCGCTGGTCCTCCTCTCCAGGAGGATGCGGGGTCCCCTCGCGGGGTTTCTCATTTTCGCCGGGACGCTGTTCCCGGCCCTCGGGTTCGTGAACGTCTACCCCTTCCTTTTCTCGTATGTCGCGGACCACTTCCAGTACCTCGCGAGCGTCGGTGTCATCGCGCCGATGGCCTGGGGCCTCTGGTGGATCGCCGGGAGGCTTGCGCTCGGCCGGGCGGGGCGCGCCAGCCTCCTCGCCGCTTTCCCGCTCGCCCTCGGCGTCCTCACGTGGAGGCAGGCCGGGATCTACCGCGACTCGGAGACGCTCTACCGGGCGACGCTTTCCAGGAACCCGTCGGCGTGGCTGGTGCACTTCAACCTGGCCGTGACGCTTGGGATGGGCCCGGGGCACCTTTCCGAGGCGGTCTCCGAGTACGAGGCCACCGTCAGGCTGAAGCCGGACCACTGGAGGGCCCACAACAACCTGGGAAGCGCCCTCCTGAAGCTGCCCGGGCGCTCGGCCGAGGCGGTCGCAGAGTTCGAGGAGGCCCTCCGCTACAACCCCGGCTACGCCGAGGCCCACAACAACCTTGGCGTCGCCCTTGAGGATGCGCCCGGCCGTCAGGCGGAGGCCGAGCGGCACCTGAGGGAGGCCCTCAGGCTCAGGCCTGACTACGACGCGGCTCACGGCAACCTGGGCACGCTCCTCGAGAGGAAGCCGGGATCGCTGGATGCGGCGATCGGCGAGTTCAGGGCCGCGATCCGGATCGCCCCGGACGAGGCGGCCTACCACTACGGGCTCGCCAACGCCCTGTCCCAGTCGCCGCACCGCCTCGCGGACGCCGTTGCCGAGTACCGGGCGGCGATCCGGCTCAAGCCCGACTACGCGGAGGCGCACAGCAACCTGGGCGTGGCCCTTGCCCATTCGCCAGGCCAGGTCGAGGACGCGGTCGCGGAGTACCGGTACGCGCTCCGGCTCAAGCCGAACAGCGAGGAGATCCATGCGAACCTCGCCGACGCCCTCGCCAAGCTGCCCGGGCGCAAGGCGGAGGCGATCGGGGAATACACCGCGGCCCTGCGGATCGACCCCTCCGACTTCCAGGCCCATTACGACCTCGGCATCCTCCTTTCGAGCGAGCCGGGGCGGGTCGACGACGCCGTCTCGGAATTCCAGGCGGCGGTGTGGCTGAATCCGGGCTCCGCCGAGGCGCACTTCTGCCTGGCGATAAGCCTCGCCATGATCGGAGGCAGGCGGGAGGAGGCGGTGGGGCACCTCGAGAGGGCCCTGCAGATCCGCCCGGACTTCGAACTGGCGCGAAAGGCGCTGGACAGCCTCAAGGAGACGCGCCCTTAGGCGCGCCTGAACGGGGGATTACCCAAATGCCCGACGCGCCCAAAGCCGCCCCAAGGGACATTCCCGCGAGGGGCCCCGCGCCCCGGCGGGTGCTGGCCTACCGGGCGGCCCTGTTTTTCGGGATTCCGCTGGCGCTCTTCGCCGCGCTTGAATGCGGGCTGCGGCTCGGGGGGTACGGCAGGCCCGCAAGCTTCCTGATCCCCGACGACAAGCCCGGCTATTTCAGGACAAACCCCGACTACGCGAGCCTGTTCCTCCCCGGGAACTTCGACCTCCGGCCGCTCAACATCCGCATCGCGGCCCGGAAGGCGCCGAACACGGTGCGGATCGTCGTACTGGGGGAGTCCGCAGCGCAGGGCGTGCCGGTCCCAAGCTTTGCGTTCGCCCCGCAGCTGCGCGCCCAGCTGCGCGCCCGCTATCCCGCCAGGGAGTTCGAGGTCATCGACACGGGGATCGTGGCCATCAACTCGCACGTCGTCTACCAGATCGCCCGCGAGATGGCCCGCTTCGAGCCGGACCTTTTCCTCGTGTACATGGGCAACAACGAGGTGGTGGGGCCCTACGGCCCGGGATGCGCCTACCTTTCGACGACGCCGCCCCTCTGGGTGATCCGCGCCAGCGTGTTCGCGCGCTCGACGCGGACGGGGCAGCTCCTCGGCTCCCTTGTCGCGCTCCTGTCATCGCGCGGGGCTCGCCCGGTGGAATGGGGCGGCATGTCCATGTTCGTGGACCACGCCGTGGCAGGGGACGATCCAAGGCTTGGCGCCGTCTACCGGAACTTTGCGGCCAACCTCCGGGGGATTGTCGGGGCGGCCACCGCGGCCGGGGCCAGGACCGTGCTCTGCACGGTTGTCGCCAACCTGAAGGACTGCCCGCCATTTCTCTCGGTCCACCGCCTGGGTCTTTCCGGGGCCGAGCTTGCGGCGTGGGAGGCCGCGTTCAGGGCTGGCAGGTTGAGCTGGAAGCTGGGAGACGCCGAGAGGGCGAGGGCCCGGCTCGACGAGGCGCTGCGGATCGACCCGCAGTACGCCGACACGCTGTTCATGCTGGGTTCGCTGGATCTCCAGGCCGGCGACACTGAATCCGCGCGCAGGCGCCTCGCGGAGGCGCTCCACTGGGACGCGCTGCGGTTCCGGCCCGACGCGGCGATCAACGAGGTAATCCGGCGGGTTGCGCGGGAGGGCGGGAGCGGCGTCAGCCTCGTTGACCCGGCGATCGCCCTCGGGTCCGACCCCTCGTCGACCGGCCCCATTAGCGGCCGCGAGATCCTGTTCGAGCACGTGCACTTCGACTGGCCGGGCAACTACCAGCTCGCCCGCTTGATGGCGCGCAGCTGCGCCGCCGCGATCCTCGGGGGCGATCCCGGCGACGCGCAGTGGCTGGACAGCGACGCCTGCGCCGACGCCGTGGCCTACACGCCGCATGAGCGCCTGCCGATGCTGCTTGGGATAGACGTGCTTGTCCGCAGGCCCCCGTTCACGAACCAGCTCACGCATGTCGACGACGAGGCGCGGATGGCCCGTGACCTGGATTTCTATTCGGGAATGGTCAGGAGTCCCACGGCGGTGGCCCACGCCGAGGCGGTGACGAAGGCCGCCCTTTCACGGGATCCGGGCAATCCGGCGCTCTCCGGGATCCTCGAGGGGATTGACCTTAACCTCGGCGACATGAAGGGGGCCCTGGCGCTTTCCGTCCAGGTGGAAGAGATGCTTCCCCGCGATTACGCGACCGCCGCGGACAGGGCCACGATCCTCATGATGCTCGGCCGCTACGACGAGGCCGGCAAAATCCTCTCACAGGCTTCCGGCTCCGGAGCCGACCTCGACAACCTGGCGCCGGCCCTCTGCGACTACTGGAGTCGGACGAAGCGGTTCGACGAGGGCCGGCAGTTCCTGAAAGCGGCCATCGCCGGGAGACCCGGCGACCGATTACTCCCCTACGAGCGGGCGAACCTCCTCATTCAATCGGGCGACTCCTCCGGTGCCGAGCGCGAGTACAGGGCCATCCTGGCAGCGGACCCCGCGAGCACCCCGGCGCTGGAGGGACTTGTCGGAATCCTGCTGAGGAGCGGGCGCGCGGACGCCGCGGACCAGGTAAGCGTGGCCGCGGCCGCGTCGCAGCCGGGAAACCAGGAGAACAGCCTCAGGGCTGTGAAGGCGTGCGATGCGAAGGGCGACGTCGAAGGCTCCGTCCGGAACCTCGAGGCTGCGGAGCTCAGCGGGCCGGTAAGTGCCACATTCGAGCTCACCCTCGCGCTGGATCTCTACAAGCTCAGGCGCATGGATGACATGATGGTGCGCCTCGCCGAGGCGAGGAGGATGGCGTCCATCTACGAGCACAACGACGCCGTGACCGACTCGATCGACAAGCTCATTGCGCGGATGCGCCTCGAGATGGCGTCGCCGCCCTAGGCGGAGGCTCCCAGGGCTGGTCAGAAAAGAGAGTAGATGAAGGGGGCCACCCCCGAGCCGCCGAGCACGACCAGCGCGGCGACCAGCGCCAGCACGAGGATGATCGGCGTCAGCCACCACTTCTTGTTGTGGAGGACGAACGACAGGAACTCTGCGGCGGGCCCCCTGCGCTTCCCGGCGGCCTTCTCGCTGAATTCGTCTTTGTTTGTATCGGGCACATTTACCCCTGGTTGAAGTAGCTCTCCACGGTCTTCGTCCTTTCCCTCGGACTCCAGTAGCTTTTCGCCGCCGGGTCAAATTTGCGGGCGAGGGGATCGTGGCCGAAAAGGCGCATGACAAGGCCGATCGGGGTCAGGACCAGGAAATACACCAGGGCGAGGACCACATAGGAGACCACGAATCCGACCGGGTACGTGGCATAGCTCAGCCCGACGTAGGCGAGCTTCAGGATCCGCCGGCTGGCGGCCCCGGCCATGGGCACCGCGGCGGCCACGGCCCAAAGCGCCTCCGCGGCGGCGTGCCTGCCGCGCATCCAGCCCACGAGACCCCAGGATCCGAAGAACACGAGCCATGCCGCCCCGAAAACGAGGAGCTGGCGGCCGGTGGGGTTCCTATCGATGCGTACCAAGGACATCCGGCCTTTCAGTCGTTCCCGTACCTGCCCAGGTACGCGGCCAGGTCCGGCCGGGCGCCCGCGGGCTGCTCGTCCTTGAGGAGAAGGAAATCACCCAGCACCAGGGCGTCGATGTCCGTCGCCATGAAGCAGTGGTAGGCCTCCTGCGGCGTGCAGACGACGGGCTCGCCGCGGACATTGAAGCTCGTGTTGATCATCACGGGGCATCCCGTCAGCCCCGCGAACGCCTCAAGGAGGGCGTGCAGCCTCGGGTTTCGCCCGCGGTCCACCGTCTGGATCCGGGCGGAATTGTCGACGTGCGTGACCGCGGGCACGACGGAGCGTACCTCGTTGATCCTGTCGAGGCCCGCTGCCGCCGGGCCGCGGGCTGCGGCCGACAGCTTGTCCGCGCGCACCGGGGCGACGATCAGCATGTACGGGCTTTCCTCGCCCGGCTTGAGCCCGAAATACTCGCTGGCGCGCTCGCCGAGCACGATCGGGGCGAACGGCCGGAACGACTCGCGGAACTTGATCTTCAGGTTCATCAGGCTCTGCATCTTCGGGTTGCGCGCGTCGCCGAGGATGCTGCGGCTGCCGAGCGCCCGGGGTCCAAATTCCATCCGGCCCTGCATCCACCCGATCACCTTGCCCTCGGCCACGAGGCGGGCGGTCGCCTCGCAGAGACCGTCTCCTCCCGCGAAGTGCCGGTACACGGCGTTCTTCTCCCGCAGGAGACGCTCTGTCTCGGCCGGCCCGAAGGCGGGCCCGAGGAGCGACCCGCGCTGGCCGTCGGGCAGCTCCGGAGCGCGCTCGTTGCCGAGGAGCTGGTGCCAGACAAAGAGTGCGGCGCCCAGCGCGCCGCCCGCGTCGCCCGAGGCCGGCTGGATCCAGAGCCTCTCGAAGGGCGACTCGCGCAGGATCCTCCCGTTTCCGACGCAGTTGAGCGCGACCCCGCCCGCGAGGCAGAGGTTCTTCGACCCCGTCAGCCGCTGGGCATGCGCGGCCATCCGGAGCATTACGGTCTCCGTCACGCTCTGGACCGAGGCGGCGAGGTCGCACTCGCGCTGCGTGATGGGCGACTCGGGCCGCCTGGCGGGCCCGCCGAAGAGCGCGTCGAACCTGCGCGAGGTCATCGTTAGGCCCGCGCAGTAGCCGAAGTACGACAGGTCCAGCCGGAACGAGCCGTCGTCCCTTAGGTCCATGAGCTTCTCAAGGATCAGTGCGGCGTGCCTCGGCTCACCGAACGGGGCGAGCCCCATCAGCTTGTACTCGCCGCTGTTGACCCTGAATCCGCAGAAATACGTGAACGCGGAGTAGAGGAGGCCGAGCGAGTGGGGGAAGCGCATCTCCTCTATCAGGCTTATCCTGCTTCCGCTCCCGTGCCCGACGCTTGCCGTCGCCCATTCCCCGACCCCGTCGAGCGTCAGGATCGCGGCCTCGGCGAAGGGCGAGGGAAAGAAGGCGCTCGCCGCGTGCGACTCGTGGTGCTCGGTGAAGACGTACCGCCCCGCGTACCCGTGGCCCAGGCCCCGGCTCATCTCCCCCGTCAGCCGCAGCTTCTCGTGGAACCACTGCGGCATCGCCATGCAGAACGACCGGAACCCGGCCGGGGCGACCGCAAGGTGCGTCTCGAGGATCCGCTCGAATTTCAGGAACGGCTTCTCATAGAAGACCACGTGATCCAGGTCGGCCGGCCGAAGCCCGGCCTCACCGAGGCAGTAGTCGACCGCGTGGCGCGGGAACCGGTGGTCGTGCTTGACGCGGGAGAAGCGCTCCTCCTGGGCCGCGGCGACTACGCGCCCGTCGACGACCAGCGCGGCCGCGGAGTCGTGGTAGTAGGCGGACAGTCCAAGGATCGCTTTCGTCTTCGGCACGGCGGCCCGAGTCTGCCAAGGCGCGCGCCGGTATCCACATTCTTCCGCAGGGGCGCATAAAAAAGGCCCGGATGCCGAGGCATCCGGGCCCGTTCGCCAAGTCCCTATTCACCCGGGCACTGCCGTCCCCGGGCAAGCCTTAGAAGTTCCAGTGGAGCGAGACGGAGTAGGTCCGGCCGAACTTGTACTCGTCCGCGAGGAGCGAGGCCGCCCCCGTGTTCTTGAAGTACTGAGCGTAGGTTGCGTCGAGGAGGTTGGTCGCGCTGAGAAGAATCTGGAAGTTCTTCGTGATGTTGATCGCAGCGTTGGCGTCGAGCTCGGAACGCGGGGCAGTCCAGACCGCGCTCTGCCCGTTGAACGAGCTCGTCAAGTAGTCGTCGCGCCAGCTGTAGGTGAGACGGAGCGTGCCCCACTTGCTTTCATAGAAGGGGCTGACGTTGACCAGGTCCTTTGACGAGTACGGCAGGGGGCCGCTGGCGCTCGAGGTGTGCAAGAGCGTGTAATTGGCCGTCAAGCCGAGCCCGTACTGGAACGTCTGCTGGTAGGAGATCGTGCCCCCCTCCGATGTCGCCGAGCCGCCGTTCGACGGCCGCGATATCTCGTAGGTCTCCGTGGGGTGGCCCGCCAGCGAGTAGTCCGTCCACTGCTCCGGGTTCGTCGCGTTGACGATGTAGTTGGAGAAGTCCTTGTAGAACAGGTCCACGGCGAAGTAGGAATTCTTCGCGAAGTAGTACTCGTAGTCCCAGTCGAAGTTCGTCGACTGGATGGCCTTCAGGGCGGCGTTGCCGCCGACGCCGCCCAGCGTCGAGTCGTAGAGCTCCACGTAGTTGGCCTCCGCCGAGGTGTTGGGCCGGGCGATGACTTCCGCCACGCTGAAACGGCTCACCTGGTCCTGCGCCACGTCGTAGGCCAGGTTGACCGCGGGAAGCACGTTGTCGTACGTGCTCTGGCTCGATTGGAGCGTCGGGGGCGTGGTGCTGAGGTTATAGCTCGCGCTTGTCGTTGTCGTCTCGACAAAGCGGGCTCCGAAGTTCCCGGAGAGAGGGCCGTCGGCAAAGCTGCTCTCGACGTAGGCCGCGTTGATGCGCTCGTCGATCGTGAACGTGGGAGTGGCCGTGAACACGGCGCCGTCGGCCGGCGGAGTGGAGTTGAAGAACTGCAGGAGCGTCTGGCCGTTGCCTTCGGGGAGATTCCCGATGAAATTGGCGACGCCGCCGTAGGAGTTCGTCATGACGTGCTGCGACATCGAGCTTGTGATGTTCGGGAGCCCGTCCAGGTAGTTTGCCGGGGCCGCGGAGACGCCGATCGCCGTCAGGGGCGTCACGACCTCGTCTGCGCCGGGAACGCTGACCACGGCGCCGTTTTCACCGGCCTTGTGGTCGCTGAAGCGAAGCCCGGCCTTGACGTTCTTGAGCGCGCCCTTGAGGGGGAATATGAGGTCCATCTTGATCCACTTCTCGTCATCGACCTCGGGGTTGCTGGCAATGTTGCCGTAGTCAAAGCTCGGCTCGCCGGCTGCGCTGAAGTCGGCGCCGCTGTTCAGGTTGGAGGCGTTTGCGTCGGGCCCGGGGACGCCGGTGACGGCGAACGACGAGGAGGTCTTGCTCTCGTTGATGTTCGCGTTCGCGAAAACGAAATACTCGGCGAAGAACTGGTGCTGCGTCCCGCCGGTTGCCCGGGTGAACCCGGCGTCGGTCTCGAGGTCGAAATTGTCGCCGTGGTACTTGCCCTTCAGGTTGTAGTCCTGGGTCACTATCTGCGCGGCGCGGTTGAAGGCGTCGATGACCAGGGGGGCGCTGTTGATGGTGTAGCTGCCGAGAATCCCGTTCGTGACGGTCGGGTTCGTGATGTTCGGCAGGCCTGACCAGTTGTCTCCCGGGTAGATGTAGTAGGAGAAGTTCACGTTATCCATCGTCTGCTTCACGTAGAGGCCCGTAAACTCGAGGGACAGCCTGTCATTCGGCTTGAAGACCGCGTCGACGTTGCCGCCCTGGTGATGGCGAAGCTGAAGGAATTCCGCTGAGTTGACGACCTCGGCGGTGTCCCAGGGTCCGGCGGGCTGCCCGGGAAGCGGGCCGCCGACGCCCAGGTTTGTGTTGTTGTCCTCGACGAGCGACTCGACACCGTCACGGCGCAGGTACTCGCGGTTGTCCTCGCCGCCGATCAGTATCCCGAAGGTCTTCGAATCGTTGTGCCAGCTGAGCATGGCGTTCTCGCTTCCCTCGTTCTTCTTCGAGCGGTCATTGTAGCCGTCGGTAATCGTGCCCTCGAAGACCAGGGGAGCCAGGTCCAGGGGATTGCGCGTGGTGACGTTCACGGTCGCGCCGATGCTGCCCTCAAGGAGGCTGGGCTCCCAGGTCTTGAAGACCTCCGCCTGGCCGATGACGTCCGGGCTCAGGAGCAGGTAGTTGAACTGCCGGCTCTGGTTGTCGAGGACGTACCAGTCGGCGGACGAGACGGGCTCGCCGTTCAGGAGGACGCGGTTCAGGTTCGGGTCGACGCCCTCGATGCTGACGCGTTCGCCCTCTCCGAAGAGGCGGTCGACCGAGATGCCGGGGAGGTGCGAGAGCGACTCCGCGAGGTTGTTGTCGGGGAACTTGCCGACATCCTCCGCGGTGATCACCTCGACGTTGTCCTCGGACTCCCTCTTCGTGTTCAGGGAGGTCGCAAGGCTGCTCGCGTATCCGTTGACGACGAACTCGCCCATGGTTGTGACCGGCTGGTCGGCGGGCGCGGGCGCGGCCTCGACCGAGGTCGATGTCGTGGTGGTGGTCGTCGTGGTTGCCGCCGGCGCCTGGGCCGTCTGCGCGTAGGCGGAGCCCATGATTCCCAGGGCGAGGATCGAGAGCGCGGCACATCTGTGCAGCGCGGTGAAGTGACCGGGTTGACCTAGGGCGGTCAGTTGGTCGCGGGTGTCAGGAGTACTCATGGTGATCTTGGTTCTAGCGATGTGGATAAAAAACAGGGGAGAGGCAGGCTGCCGGGCGGGCGGCCTGAAAAAAATAGGGTAGGGCTCTGGGTCGGCGCCCTGGCTCAGGGGTTCGTGGTTCTATCCCCCGGCCGGCGCCTTATTTCCGTCGTGTGGGATTCAGTCGGATGTTCCGCTGTTGCAGCGGCAGGTTCCCCCGGCGGCGCCGCAGCCCGGGCGGGCCCGTTCCGGGGCCGTGTCCGTGGCTTGCGCACGCAGTGAACAATCTTGAGTCATGAAGTTGCCAGTCATTGCCGGGGTAAACGAATGAGGCGGTTTGTTTTTAACGGCGCCCATCATAACGCTGGCGTCGCCGTTAAAAAATGGCATAAATGACGATGTTTTTAACAAAAATGTCAGAATCGCCGAACGCACGCATCCTCTCGCTCGAGAAACTCGCGAACCTTCTGCCGTCACCGCTGAGACCGCTGCACGGGAAACGCGCCGCTCCCCTCGCGCTTCCCGACAACATCGTCTGCTTCTGCCGCCGCTCGGCGACGGACCTGAACCGTCCCCAGCGCGGCAGGGCCCTCCATCACCGCTTCGTCCTCATCATAGCCATGGAGACCGCGGTCACGGTGGCCGTCGACGACCGGGCCATCCGCCTGAATCCCGACGAGGGCCTGCTCGTGATGCCCTTCCAGTTCCACGACTACATCCAGCCCGCGAAGGAGGAGCTGCGGTGGCTCTTCGTCACATTCGACATGATCGACGCGGTCCCGCTCCAGGCGCTTCGGTTCCGCCCGTTCGTCGTGACGCAGGTCGTCCGCCAGACCTGCGCCGAGCTGGTCGAGGCTTACCTCACGCGCGGCGAGGGGGACCTCACGAGCCTCCTCCTCTCGGTCCTCCTGCAGCGGATCCGCCAGGCCGAGCCCATCCTGCGCAGGCACCACAAGCCGCCGGTGGCCCCGGGGCTCATCATGCAGGTGAACCAGCTGGCCCAGAGCAAGGAGGAGCCCCTGAGCGTGAAGGAGATCGCCCGTTCGCTCGGGATCAGCGCGAGCCACCTGAGGGCGCGCTTCCGCGCCTCGTGCGGCGTGAGCCTCGGGCGGCACCTCAGGCGCCTGCGGCTGGAGAAGGCCTGCGGGCTCCTGCGACTCAGCCAGCGGCGCGTGACCGAGATCGCGGAGCTCTGCAGCTTCACGTCGATCTACAGCTTCAGCCGCGCGTTCCACACGGCCTACGGGGTATCGCCGATGGCGTACCGGCACGGCGACCGCGCGCACAAGCCGGCGCACTGAGCTTCCCGGCGACGGTCAGGCCCAGGTCTTCAGGCGCTGCGACACGTCCGCGCCGAGCCTCGATACCAGGGCCGCCGTGAAATCGCGCAGGGACGGCCCGCCGTCCCGAGTGACCGGGGTCAAGTCGACGGCCCAGGTGATCCCCGCCAGGAGGTCGGTCGCGTGCGAGGTGTGGAAGGTGGCGTTCGCGCAGCGACGGCCGACGGTCGCCAGGTCGTAGCGCTTGCCCCCGCTGATCTGCGAGTCGAAGACCGCGAGCAGCCTGAGCGCGAGCTCGGGGTGCCGTCCGGAGTCGAGCGCGACCTTGTCGGCGTCGGGAAGCCAGTCCAGGTCCCTCCACACCTCGCAGCCGAGCACCCTGGCGGGCCTGCGGTCGGCCGGAAGCGAGCGGATCGCCTCAAGGCACCGCAGGAGGACCGCGACGTGCGTGTCGTGCTTGTCGGCGGGGTTGTGGAGGAAGACGACCTCGGGGCGGCAGCCGGAGAAGATCGCCGCGAGGTCGGCCGCGACGCCGGGGTGCCCCGAACGCTTCACGTCGGCGCTCGGGTGGGCGAGCTGCAGCTGCATCGAGTAGCGGCCGAGCCGGGCCGCCTCGCGCTGCTCCTCGCGCCGGACGGCCAGCATCTGCTCGTCCGTGAACGCGGCGAAGGGGCCCGAGCGGGGCGACCCGGCACCGTTCGTGACGACGACGCCCCCGAAAGCCTTCCCCGGGACGCCCAGGCAGTCGCTGATGCCGGACTGGGCCATGATCTCTATGTCGTCCTGGTGGGCCCCGACGCACAGGTGCGTCACCCTGCGAAGCGCCTCCTCCGGCGTGGCGGCCGGGTCGGGGACGTATATGTCGGCGCCTGGGTTGGAGAAATTCACCGAGTCCTATTTGGAATCGGATCGGGCGGTGTGCGAGCCCGCAGTTTCCCTGATGGCCGGGAGGCTGGCCGCCGCGATGGCCTGGCCGTGGCGCTTGTCCTTCTCGTCGGGCATGCGCACGCGCGTGCGGGACGCCGCTGCGGGGAATTCGGCCGCCAGGACCTCCCTGGCGCGAAGAAGGATCCGCTCGCCGCCGAGGCCCGAGGTGACGCGCCCCATGACGAGCACGTGCCTCAGGTTGTAGAAGTCCGCATAGTGCCCGATCGAGTAGCCAAGGTACGAGCCCACGGAGTCGTAGACCTTCTCGGCGCGGGGATCCCCCGCCGCCATCGCCTCCTGTACGGCGACGAGGCGCTCGGGCGCGGGCATCCCGGCATGGAATCCGAAGCCCGCCTGGTCCGCGAGGCGCGACACGGCCTGCTGCGAGAAATACTGCACGCCGCAGCCCGAGTCGCCCGACCACTCGTCGACGGGCGCGTCCGCGCGGTAGTCGACCGGCGAAAAGGCGAGCTCGTTCAGCCAGGGGGTGATGTCGCCGCCGGGGCGGACGTAGCCGCCGGCCTGGCTCGTCCCCATCGAGATCCCGAGCACCGCGTTGTCGCCGAGGGACATGGAGCCGGCAAGCGCGGCGACCTCGCCGTCGTTCGCAACCTCGAAGGGGACGCCGCCCCATCGCCTCTGGAGCGTGAAGAATATCCGGCGGATATCGCTCTCGAAGACGTCAGGCGGTATCCCCCTGAAGATGGACGCGACCCGCACCTCGTTGTTCACGTAGATGCCCGCGGCGCTTCCGCCGATCGCGTCGACCCTCGGCAGGTGCGCGGCCGCCTTCCGGAGCGAGTCGTTGATCCCCTCGATGTGGTAGGCCGGGTCCCGCTGGAAGTACGGGTCCCAGGGGACCTCGTCCGAGAACACGACCTTCCCGTCGATGACCGCGGCCGCCTTCCGGTCGCTTCCGCCGATGTCGAACCCGATCCTGCAGCCTTCGAGGTGGCGGCCCATCGGCAGACCCGTGTCGCGCTCCTCGGGGAGCGCCTCGGCCGCGGCCGCCTCGACGCTGAACGTCCTCCCGTAGACCTTGTCCCCCATGAACGCGTGGTCGAAAGCCCTTGCCCCGCGGGGACCATAGACGGACGCGAGGTGCGCCGTGATCTCAGGGGCCCCCGCGACTCTCACCGTGCATCCGCCCCTCTGCCAGAGGAGGGACTTGAGGAGCCGCTCGGCGTAGCGGAGGCTGAGCGCCGACTCGGGATGGTTCTGCCCAAGGACGCGGCTCTGGTGCCTAGAGACGCCCCCGTCGGGGCGCTCGAGCACGATGATCATCGTGCGCGCCCCGGGGTCCGTCGACACGACCGCGCGGTAGGCGCGGTTCCAGAGGGCGGCGGGCAGGAAGTCGGGGTCGAGCGGGGGACGGAGGAAAGGGGAAATCTTAAGCATGAGCGGTCGTGCTTGGGCGCAAGGTAGGGTTTAGGCCGGCCGGCGCCGGAGGAAGCTCACATGCGCCATCCTACACGCCAAAGCACGGATAAAAAATGGCACAATTGACGATGTTTTTAACGAAAATGACAGTTTCGGGGGCAATCCGCGCCCCTCGCGTCCCCGCGGGGATTAGCTCGCCCGGATGGCGGGGCCGCGCCATCTTGGAGGAAATGGGAAGGCCCACCGGCCTTCCGATCGAGAAAAACAGGAGCCAAAGCAATGCCCAACCGCATCGTCTGGGTCGACATTCCCGTCCTGAACCTTGACCGTGCGATCCGGTTCTACACTGCGGTCATGGGGGCCCAGGTGGAGAGGCAGGACTATCCCGGGATGTCCATCGGCAGCTTCCCCCACAAGGACGGCGAGGCGGCGGGATGCCTCTACCTGAGCGAGACGGTCAAGCCGTCGGCCGAGGGCCCGCTCGTCTACCTGAACGTCCATGGCCGCATCGACGAGGCCGTCGAGGCGGTCGAGCCGAGCGGCGGGAAGGTGCTCCAGCCCAAGGAATCCATCGAGCCCTTCGGATTCCGTGCGGTCATCCTCGACACTGAGGGCAACCGGATCGCCCTGCACTCGATGTGATTCATCACATTCCAAGCTAATCACTTGGGTAATATTATTTTTTTGAATGGATCGGTGAATCCACGCGGGTTCGCGGCGCAACGCGGGCCCGTGGCCGAACGAGCGGCTTAGATATCCTTCTGCAGCTCCTGCGCGGACGATTCTGCTCGTGTCACCGCAGGGCCGACAGAATCCTCTCGGCCGCGTGATCAAGAGGCCATCAATCGGATCGATTGCATTGGCGCTCGTGCCATTTTTCGGGATGTGCTTCAGCGTCCCCCTCTGGGACCGCGTCGCTCCCAGGGTCCTCGGGCTGCCGTTCAACCTGTTCTGGCTGATGGCCTGGCTCGTGCTCACGCCGGCCCTGATGAGCATCGTCTACCGCATCGAGAGGAAACGATGAGCCCGGGCACGCAGGCGCTGACCATCATCTTCGGGATCGTCGCCCTCGGCTCAAGCATCGGATTCCTCGCCGCCAAGAGGGGCCGCGTGAACCTGGAGGAATGGGCGGTGGCCGGCCGCGGTCTCGGGCTCATCCTTGTCTGGATCCTGCTCGCCGGGGAAACCTTCACCACGTTCTCCGTCCTGGGGATCAGCGGCTGGGTCTATTCAAAGGGCGGGCCCACCCTGTATGTGCTCGTCTACCTGGCGCTGGGCCAGATCGGCGTGTTCTTCATCGGCCCGACGCTTTGGGTGCTGGGGCGCAAGTTCGGCATGCAGACACTCGGCGATTTCTTCGCGCAGCGCTACGGCGGCAGGATGCTGTCGGCGACGGTCGCCTTGGCGGGCGTCGTCTTCCTGATCGTATACCTCCAGCTCCAGCTCACGGGCCTCGGTATCATCGTCGAGGTTGCCAGCTTCGAGCGCGTCGGGCGCACTCCCGCCATGCTGGTCTCGACGGCGGTCGTCGCCTGCTTCGTCCTCTCCAGCGGGGTGCGCGGCGTGGTCTGGGTGAGCGTGCTCAAGGATTTCCTTCTCGTCGCCGTCGCAGTGATCGTGGGCTTCGGCCTTCCCTACATCAACTTCGGGGGCATCGGCCCCATGTTCACCGCGCTCATCAAGGCCAAGCCGGACTACCTAACGATGCCGGGCGGCACCGCGAACCTGACGCACTCCTGGTTCATCTCGACCGTGCTCGTGAATTCGCTGTTCTTCACGTGGCCGCATTTCTTCGGGAGCATGTACACCGCGAAGGACGGCGACACGGTGCGGCGCAACTCGGTGATCATGGCGCTCTATGTCATTCCCCTGGTCCTTATCATCTTTGCCGGCTGCACTGCGATACTGATTTGCCCCGGGCTCGCGAACGGGGACCTGGCCCTGCTGACAGCGGTCAGGAAGACGTTTCCCCCGTGGCTCCTGGGCGTGATCGGGGGGGCCGGCGCCCTCACGGCCATGGTGCCCGCCGCGATTCAGATCCTCTCCGCGTCGACCCTTCTCGCCAAGAACGTGTATCGCCCCTTCTTTGCGCCGGAGATTTCGGACGAGGGGATTGGCAGCGTTGCGCGCTTCGCGGTCGGCGTGATCACGGTCGTCGCCCTCTACCTCGCGCTCAACAGCTCGACCACGCTCGTGGGCCTTCTCATACTGGCCTACTCGGGGGTCGCCCAGTTCGCCCCGGGGATCGTGCTGGGGATCACCTCGAGGCGCGTGACGGGCAAGGGCGTGCTGGCGGGTCTCCTGACCGGGATCGCCGTGGCCGGATTTCTCACGTTCACCCACAGGGATCCGTTTCTGGGGCTCAACGCGGGCTTCATCGGCCTCGCCTTCAACCTCCTGGCGCTTGCCGCTGTCAGCAGCATGACCCCACTGGAGCCCAACGGGTTTGACCCGCCCCGTGCGGTCGCGCGGACTCCGTCCTAACGCCTCCGGGGCTGCCGTCCTATGGCAGTATGGCGAACGCGCGCGCTGGAAACCCGAAGCCGTTCTCGACCTTCGGCCACGTGACGACGATGACGGCGCCGGTCGCCGGCACCTTGTCCAGGTTCGCCAGCGCCTCGATCTGGAAGTGATTCTGCCGGAGGAGCCAGGTCTCGGAATCCATTGAATCGGTGATGTCGGTGTCGAGTGCCTCATGGCCGATCGCCGTCACCTTGCGCTCATCGAACAAAAACTTGACGGCCGCGAGCGACCAGGCGGGAAACGGAAAGCGCTTGAAGCGCTCGGGATTGCTGTCCCAGTCCTTGGACATATCGGTTCGCAGGGCGGCGAACGAGCCGGCCGGCACCTTGCCGTGCTCCTTCTCCCAGGCCCTGATGTCGTCGACGCTCAGTGCGTGGTTCGCGTCCGTCGCGATGATCGGCGTCATGTCGAAGACGACGAGCGGCAGTATCATGTCCTTCAGCGGAATCAGGTCCATCGTCATCCCGTCGGGGCTGAAATGCGCCGGCGGGTCGACGTGGGTGCCGTACTGCCCGACCATCGAGTAGAAGATCGCGCGGAAGCCGTCCTTCTCGATCGTGTAGGGCATGTGGGTCTTCGGGTCGGACGCGGCAGACATGGTCGCCTGTCCGAATCCCTTCCACACGGGCGTTATCGGGCTGAAGCTGTGCGTGAGGTCCACAAATTCCTTTGCCTGGATGACCTTGAGCGCATCGGCCAGCGTGGGGGGACCGCTGTCCGCGGCCGAGGCGACCAAGATGGCGAGGCTTAGCGCGAGCGCCAGGGTAACGGCGCACCGCGGGCGAATCTCCATTTTATTGCCGGGAGTCCTGCCCGCGTTTGCGCCACCCCTTGCGGAGCCCCTCCCGGCCCAGACAACGGAGCTCAAGGGTGGAACTGCTCGGAGGCAATTTTCCCGCCTTCCACGATATAGACACACAACTCGGATATCGTGGTGCGCCCCATTCCCTTTATTGTCGCGTCCAGAGTCATCGTGCAGGCGAATGAACTCACCGCCACCACCGGATCGGAGACCTTCATGGAATGGACCGTCTCGAGACCCGACGAGAACCTGCGGCCCTTCTCGATGATTGCGGGCAGGCCCTTTGTCTCCTTTGGAGCCATCGGGGTGTCTTCGGGTTCAAGGCTGACGGCATCCTTCGCGAAGAGCGCCTTCTGGGCATCCTCGAATTTTCCCATCCGGCAAAACGAAACGAGTTTATCAGCTATTTCATTAGTGGTCATAGTCTTGGGTGTTATGGATTGTTCGCAAACCTTCGGGACGGTACACCCAATGGGAGAACGCTGCCAACAGGGAAACCTGATCGTCGTGTAGAATTCATGCAAGGTGGTCCGTCGGGCCGGCGCCAGGGAAGTACTCGGTGTGGGTCTCGCCGTTAAGGCCGAAGTACAGGACCCGCTTTCCGATGATGCTCACCATGTATCCCGCGGCGCCGCCAAGCTCAGTGACCTTGCGGCAGAAGCCCTGGTACGTGTAGCCCGGGACCAACAACTGCGCTTCCCTGATCGCGGTCTTTACCACGTCGGCATTGAATGCTTCGACCGGCGGGTAGGACGGACCCCGGAAGGTGAAGGTCTCGCCATTCGAGTGATGATAGGTGCGGGTGCCTGCGCAATAGTCGACGAGATAGCCCTTGAAGCCGGCGGCGGCGATCATCTTGACCCCCTCCGGGAAGGTCAGCGTGTTCGCCTCCGTGCCCTCGAAGGAGGTCGTGGCGACTTCGTGCGGCGCACGGGTTGCTTGGCTCATGGTCGTATTCATGGATTTCGTCATTCGATGGGTGGATTGGAGAGGGAATGGAGGCCCGCGATCCTGACGAGGGTCTGCCTAAGCGCCTCGCGCTCCACCTTGGGGAGGACGCCGAAGAATTTCTCATCGTTATCGTCCGCGAGCTTGCCGAGCCTGGGGACCAGGGTGATGGCGTCCGGGGTGAGTTCGATGTCCTGGTAGCGGCGGTCGCCCGCCGCCTCCCTGCGGGTGACGAGCCCCTTGTTCAGCAACCGCTCGATGAGCTTCGAGACCGCTCCCCGCGTGAGGCCCGTTCGCTCAGCGACGAGGCTCGGCGAGGTGACGGCGCTTCCCTCAAACATCTCCCGGAGGATCACCCATTCGGCGACGGTCACTCCGCTGGCCCGAAGCTTGCGGGCGAAGGTGTGGGAGACCTGGTTGGAGACAAGGCGCATCCAGAATCCGACGTGGGCCTTCAGCCTGCTCACCTCGGGCAGCTTTTTTGGATCTCTCAATTTCATGGGCCGGAACATAGTTTCCTTGGCAACTATATCCAAGGAAATAAACGGGCGACAAATGCAGCCGATTGCTGGCCAGCAGCTTGGAGGTTTCTTGCCGCGAACGCGGCCGGCTTCCCCGCAACCCGCGGCAGAGGTCCCGATTGCCATCTCATTGGAATAGGCCAGACCCAACAGCCATCATGGACTCAAATAAGGTCGGCGGCACATTCCTTCGCGCAGCCTACGCGTTCATCCTTCTCGGCCTCTTTTCCACCAACGCCGGCGCCCAGGTGGGAAGGGGAGACCGCTACTCGGGCGAGCCCTGGGCATCCCGGTCCCCTGTCCTTGCGCAGCACGGCATGGCGGCGACAGAGCAGCCCCTGGCCTCGCAGGCGGCCATCGACATCCTGAAGAAGGGTGGAAGCGCGGTCGACGCGGCGATCGCCGCAAACGCCGCGCTCGGGCTCATGGAGCCGGTCCTGAACGGCATCGGCGGCGACTGCTTCGCCATCGTGTGGGACCCGAAGACCGGGCAGCTCTACGGCTACAACGGCTCCGGCCCCTCGGCCAGGGGCCGCGACCTCGCGCGCATGCAGGCCGAGGTGAAGGCAGCCTACGTCAAGGCGGGCATGCCCCCGAGGAGCCATATCCCGCCCGTCGGGTCGCTGTGCGTGACGGTGCCTGGGACCGTGGACGCGTGGTTTGCCCTCCACGAGAAGTTTGGGAAGCTCCCGATGGCCGATGACCTTGCGCCCGCGATTGGCTACGCGCGGAACGGGTTTCCGGTCACGCAGCTTGTCGCGAGCTATTGGAAGGCGAGTATGGCCGCGTTCGTGCGGCGCAAGGGCCTGATCGAGGAGAGCGAAAACGCCGACAGGACCTATTTCGTCGACGGCAACGCGCCCGGCGAGGGCGACGTCTTCCGCAATCCGGACCTGGCCAAGACGCTTTCGATGATCGCGGGCGGCGGCAGGGACGCCTTTTACAAGGGGGAGATAGCGCGCACGATCGACGCGTACTTCAAGCGGATCGGCGGAGACCTGCGCTATGAGGATTTCGCCGGCTACCAGGGCGAATGGGTCACGCCGATGTCGGTCAACTACCGCGGGTACGACGTCTACGAGCTGCCCCCGAACGGCCAGGGCTTCGCGGTGCTGCAGATGCTCCAGACCCTGAAGAAATTCGACCTAAGGAAGATGGGCGCCGGGACCGCGGACACGCTGATGGCGCTGGTCGAGTCGAAGCGCCTGGCCTACGAGGACCTGGCGAGATTCTATGCCGATCAGAGGTTCACCCGCGTCCCCATCAAGGGCCTGCTTTCCGACGGCTACGCGGACCAGAGGCGGGCGCTGATCCACCTCGACCACGCGAATCCCTCCATCGGGCCCGGGGACCCGCGCCTTTACGACGGCGACACGACCTACTTTGCCGCGGCGGACTCGGACGGGATGATGGTCTCCGTCATCCAGTCGAACTACCGCGGCATGGGATCCGGCCTCGTTGCGGACGGGCTGGGCTTCATGTTCCAGGACCGGGGTGAGCTCTACTCGCTAGATCCCGCCGCCGCCAACGCCTATGCGCCGGGCAAGCGCCCCTTCCAGACCATCATCCCGGGATTCGTGATGAAGGACGGCGCGCCCTTCATGGCGTTCGGACTCATGGGAGGTGACATGCAGCCCCAGGGCCACGTGCAGGTCCTCACCAACATAATAGACTTCGGCATGAACGTCCAGGAGGCGGGCGACGCGGCCCGCTGGCGCCATTACGGCAATGCGGAGGCGACCGGCGAGGCCTCCGAGGGGATCGGCGAATTGGAGATGGAGTCGGGGTTCGACCCGGCGGTCAAGGCCGAGCTCGCGAGGCGGGGATTCAAGATCGAGCCCGGCAGCGGAAACTTCGGGGGCTACGAGGCGATCATCCTCGACGCGAAGCAGCACGTCTACTCGGGGGCGACCGAGATGCGCAAGGACGGGGAAGTCATCGGGTACTGATGCGCGGCGTGTCCCACTCGGCCCTGTCCCCATTTCGGCTTCGCCTCCCGGCCATGACCGCGGTTCTGGCCCTGGCGGGCGTCGTGGTCCAGGCCCAGGTTGCCATGACGCCAGCTGCGATCTACAGCGACCCGCCGAAGGACGCCGCTCATCCCGCCCGGATGGAGACGCTCCAGATCATCAGCCACGGGCAGCCGATGAATGCCGTCTTCTACATGGCGAGCGGCGCGGAGCCCCGGCCAACCGTGCTGTTCCTTCACGGCTCACCGGGCAACGAGCAGAACCTCGACCTTGCCCAGGCGATCCGGCGGGCCGGATGGAATGTCCTGACGCTGCATTACCGCGGCGCATGGGGCAGCGGGGGAACCTACTCAATCTCGCACTGCGTGGAGGACTCCGAGGTCGCGATCAGCTTCCTTCGTGATCCCAAGGTGATCGCGAAGTACAACCTGAAGCCCGGCAAGATCGTTGTGGCCGGCCACTCGATGGGCGGTTTCCTGGCCGCGAGGGCCGGCGCCGGTGATTCGAACTTCCTGGGGGTCGCTATCATCGCGGGCTGGGACCTAGGCCACGATGCACCCGTCATGGCGAAGTGGACCAGCGAGCAGATGGCGGAGGAGTTCGACGACACGCCGGGCCGGGTCGTGGGAGCCACCGGCCAGTCCATCGTCGCCGAGGCTGTGGCCCACCAAGGGGACTGGTCGTTCGAAGCGTTCACGCCGGGGCTCGCGAAAAACCGGGTGCTCGTCGTGACCCCCCGTGACGAGGACAGGGACAGCGGGCTCAAGCTCGCCGCGGACCTGAAGGCGGCGGGGGCCGCCGTCACCTCAGTCGACGTCGACACCGATCATCCCTTCAGCGACTCGCGCATCGCCCTCGAGACGGCGGTCATCACGTGGCTGCAGTCCCTCCCGGGATCCCCGCCAGCCTACTGACGCGGCGCGGCAAATGCCGGCCGGTGGACCCTCACATACCCGGAAACCCGCCCTTGGCCTTCATCGCCTCCATCTGGCGCATCATCTTTTTGCTGCCGCCGCCTTTCATCATCTTCATGACCTTCTGCATCTGCTGGAACTGCTTCAGGAGCTGGTTCACGTCGACTATCTTGACGCCCGCCCCCCTCGCGATCCTCTGCCTGCGGCTCCCGTTGAGCAGCTCCGGCTTCCGGCGCTCCTGGATGGTCATGGAGCGAATGATGGCCTCCGTCCGCACCATCTGGCGCTCGGAATCGTCCCCCAGCTGAACGCCGCTCATCCCCGGGATCATCCCGACGATGCTTTGCATGGACCCCATCTTCTTGACGGCCTGGAGCTGCGAGAGGAAGTCCTCCAGGTTGAAGTCGGCCTTGCGCATCTTCTCTGCCATCCGCTCGGCGTCCTTCTCATCGATCGACTCCTGGGCCTTCTCGACCAGGGAGACGACGTCGCCCATGCCGAGGATCCTCGAGGCGAGCCGATCGGGGTAGAAGGTCTCGAAGTCCTCCGTCCTCTCGCCGGTCCCGACGAACTTTATCGGGATACCGGTGATGGCCTTGATCGACAGCGCGGCGCCGCCGCGGGCGTCGCCGTCGAGCTTGGTGAGGACGAGCCCAGTGAGCTGCAGTGCCTCGTGGAAGACCTTGGCCACGTTGACGGCCTCCTGGCCGAGCGCGCCGTCGGCGACGAGGAGCACCTCGTCGGGCGCGACCGCGGCCCCGAGGCGTTTGACCTCCTCTATCAGGCCCTCGTCGATCTGGAGCCGGCCCGCGGTGTCGAACAGGATCGCGTCCGCGCCCGCCGCGGTCGCGGCGGCGAGCCCGGCCTTTCCGATCGCGGGCACGTCCTTTGACGAGCGGTCGGAGTAGAACTCGATCCCCTCCTGGCTTGCGAGTATCTCCAGCTGGTCGATCGCGGCCGGCCGCTGCACGTCGCAGGCCACGACGAAGGGCTTGTACCCGCGCTTCATGAGCAGGCGGCCGAGCTTCGCCGTGGAGGTCGTCTTCCCGGAGCCGTGGAGGCCGACCATCATGACCTTGAGCGGCCGCGCGGCGCTGAGCGCGGTCGCGCCCTCCCCAAGGATGCGCACGAGCTCATCGTGGAGTATCTTCACCACCTGCTGGCCCGGGGTGACGCCCTTCAGCACGTCCTGGCCCGCGCACTGGGCCTGCACGCGCTCCACGAACTCCCGGGCCACCTTGAAATGGACGTCGGCCGAGAGGAGCGCGGCCCGGACCTCGGCGAGGGTGGCGGCCATGTTCTCCTCGGACAGCCTGCCGACCCCGCGCAGGTTTCGCAGCGCGCTGGACAGCTTGTCGGTTAGGGACTCGAACATCGGAACCAAACCGGATGCATGAACACGGGCCAAGACGCAACCACGGGAATCGCTTTTGGGATGGCCATTCGCGCCCGGCTTATGCGACGATGGCCTCCCCCATGAACCCAGTTCTCAAGCTCCTTATCGAAGGCGGTCACCTCACAACGGCGCAGATGGCGCAGGTTGCGGGCATCCCCGAGGCCGAGGTCGACAGGCAACTCGAGCAGCTGAAAAAGGACAGGGTGTTCCTCGGCTGGCGCCCGGTCCTCGACCTCTCGAGGGAGTCGGCGGCGGCCGTCCGCGCGGTTATCGAGGTCAAGATGACCCCGGAGAGGGGCGGGGGCTTCAACCGCCTGGCCGAGCGCCTGAGCCGGTTCGACGAGGTCGAGTCCTGCTACCTGATGTCGGGGTCGTACGACCTGCTCATCTTCGTCAACGGCCCCAGCCTGCAGAGGGTCGCGGGCTTCGTTTCGGAGAAGCTGTCGACGCTCGAGGGCGTGCTCTCCACCAGCACACACTTCATGCTGCGCTCCTACAAGGAGGGCTCCTTCCTCATAGACGCGGCCGCCAGCGAGGCGGACAGGCTCAAGGTGTCGCCGTGAAGCGCTTCATCGCACGCCATGTCGGCGGCCTGCCCAAGTCGGGCATCCGCGACTTCTTCGAGATCGTCTCAAAGATGAGGGACGTCATCTCGCTCGGCATCGGCGAGCCCGATTTCGACACGCCCTGGCACATCCGCGAGGCCGCGATCTACGCCCTCGAGAAGGGCAAGACCCACTACACGTCCAACCTGGGCCTCCTCGAGTTGCGCCGGGCGATCTCGACCTACGTCGAGGCCCACTACGCGGTGGGCTACCGGCCCGAGGACGAGGTCATCGTCACGGTCGGGGTCTCCGAGGCGATCGACCTCGCGCTGCGGGCCCTGATCAACCCGGGCGACAAGGTGCTCTACCACGAGCCCTGCTACGTCTCCTACCACCCGAGCGTCGCCCTCGCGCACGGGGTCGCGATCCCCGTGCCGACACGCGCCGGCGACGGCTTCGCCCTCAACGCCGAGGACCTGGAGAAGGCCTGGCAGCCCGGCTGCAAGGTCCTCATGGTCAACCTGCCGTGCAACCCGACCGGCGGCACGTGCGACCGCGCGCGCCTGGAGAAGATCGCCCGCTTCGCCGTCGAGAAGGACCTGATCGTCCTCTCCGACGAGATCTACTCCGAGCTCGTCTATGACGGCGCCCACACGAGCATCGCCGTGTTCCCCGGCATGAGGGAGAGGACTATCTTCCTCCACGGCTTCTCGAAGGCTTTCGCGATGACCGGGTTCCGGGTGGGCTACGCGTGCGGGCCGGCCGAGCTCATCGACGCGATGATGAAGGTCCACCAGTACTCCATGCTCTGCGCCCCGATCCTGTCCCAGGAGGCGGCGATCGAGGCCCTCGCTCGCGGGGAGGACGGCGTGAAATCCATGCGCGAGCAGTACCACAGGCGGCGGGACATGGTCGTCGGCCGCCTGAACGCCGCGGGGCTCGCCTGCCGGGCGCCCGGCGGTGCGTTCTATGTCTTCCCGAGCGTGGCCTCGACGGGCCTCGGCGACCGCGACTTCGCCTACGGGCTCCTCAACTCGCAGAGCGTCGCGGTCGTCCCCGGCTCGGCGTTCGGCGAGAGCGGGCGCGGGTTCGTGCGAGCCAGCTTCGCCACGGGATACGACCAGCTTGTGGAGGCCTGCGACCGGATCGAACGGTTCGTGAACACCGCGACACCATGTTCCGCTCCGTCGTCATCGTAGGCCGGCCGAATGTCGGCAAGAGCCGGCTGTTCAACCGCATTGCCAAGAAGAGGATCTCGATCGTCCACGACCAGCCGGGCGTGACGCGGGACGTCATCTCGGCCGAGGTCGACGACGGCTACACGCTCATGGACACGGGTGGCCTCGGCCTCAAGGAGGGAGAGACCTCGTCCGCCGCCATCATCCAGGCCTCCGAGAAGCAGGTCGGCTTCGCGATCGACACGGCCGCGCTCATCCTCTTCATCATCGACGGGCTCGACCAGGTGACCGCGCTCGACGACCGGATCGCGAGGAGGCTGAGAAACAGCGGCAAGCAGGTCATCCTCGTCGTCAACAAGGCCGACTTCGGGGACGAGAAGGCGGACCACGAGGGCGTGGCCCGACTCGGGCTCGGCCAGCCCATCTTCGTCTCCGCCGAGCACGGCCGCGGCGAAAGCGAGCTGCGGGAGGCGATCCTGGCAAGGCTCGGGCCCGCGCCCGCGAGGAGGCCGGAGCGCACCGAGGAGGAGAGGGCGGCCCAGAAGCGGCCCCCCGGGCCGATCTGCATCAGCTTCATCGGGCGGCCGAACGTCGGGAAGTCGTCCCTCGCGAACCGCCTCCTCAAGAGCGAGCGCCTCATCGTGAACGACCTCGCGGGAACCACCCGCGACTCGGTCGAGCTGCCGTTCGAGTTCAGGGGCCGCGACAAGAAGATGCACCCCTTCCGCCTCATCGACACCGCGGGGATCAAGGCGGCCACGAAGCTCTCGTCGTCGGTCGAGTACTTCGCGCGCCTGCGCTCGCTCGACGCGATGCAGAAGTCCGACGTCGTCTTCCTCGTCCTCGACGCGCTCGACGGCGTCACGCAGCAGGATAAGGCGATCGCCGGCGAGGCCGTCAAGGAGCGCAAGCCCATCGCGATCATCGTCAACAAATGGGACCTCGTACACGACGTGTTCAGGAGGGAGGGCGGGATCCAGGGCTCGAAGAGCGAGCGCGACTACCGGGAGAAGTACGAGAAGGAGCTCTTCAACCGGCTCTTCTTCACGCCCGGGGCCCCCGTCATCTTCGTGTCGGCGATGAGCGGCTTCGAGGTCTCGCGCATGCTGAACGCCGCCGTCCAGCTCCACAGGACGCTGGACAAGAAGCTCCCCACGGCCCGCCTCAACGAGACCCTCTCCTTCCTCGCGCAGCGCACGCCGCCCCCTGCGATCGGCAACAGGCGCTTCAAGATCTACTACGCGACGCAGACGGGCAACCGGCCATTCAGGATTAAGATCTTCTGCAACCGCGAGGAGGCCCTGAAGGAGAGCTACCGCCGCTACCTGGAGGCGGGGCTCGTGAAGGAGTTTGAGCTCAACGGCTGCCCGATCGAGTTTGAGCTGGTCGGCAAGGCCCGCGGCGACGCGGTGGACCGCAGCGGCTGGAAGCAGTGACCATGGCGGACCCGCTTCGCCTCGTCTTCATGGGCTCGGATGCGGTGGCGCTGCCGCTCCTGGACTGGCTGGCGGGCGAGGGGGGCGCCGCGGCGAAGCTTGTGGGTATCTTCACCGGGCCCGACCGCCCCTCCGGCCGGGGCCATGCCGTGGGTCCCAACGCCGTCAGGGCCTGGGCTGCGGGCAGGGCCATCGGGGTGCTGCAGCCGGAGAGGCTGGGCGCGGAGGAGCTGGCGGCCCTCAAGGCGCTGCAACCCGACGTGGCGCTCGTCGTCGCCTACGGGCAGATCCTGAGGGACGAGTTCATTTCCGCCCCGCGGCTCGGCACCCTGAACCTGCACGCCTCGCTCCTTCCCCTCTACCGCGGCGCCTCGCCCATCCAGGCGGCGATCGCCTCGGGCGATCACGAGACCGGCATGACGCTCATGCGGATAATCCGCGAGCTGGACGCAGGGCCGGTCGCAGGGGAGGAGCGGGTCCCGATCGCGGCCCTGGATACCGCCGCCGAGACCGGGGCCGCCCTGGCGCGGGCGGCGGTCCCACTGGTCGCCAGGTCGCTTCCGCTCCTCGCGCGGGGCGAGCTTTCCTTCCGCGCCCAGGATCCCGCGCGCGCAAGCTTCTGCCGGCGCCTCGGCAGGGCCGACGGCGTCCTCGACTTCGCGGCAGGCGCCCCGGCGCTCGCGGCACGGATCAACGCCCTCTACCCGTGGCCGTCGGTCGCGGTCGAGATGGGCGGCGCCTCCGTAAAGCTCGGCCTCGCCGACGCCCTGGACGGCGCGCCCGCGGGGACGCCGGGCACGGTCCTCGGCTCCGATGCGGACGGGCTCCTCGTCGCGGCCGCCCCGGGCGTGCTCCGCATCCGCAGGCTCCAGCGCCCCGGCGGCCGCATGCTCGGCGCAGGGGAATTCCTGCGCGGCTTCCCGGTGCCGGCGGGCGCGCTCATCCCCTCCCGCCCGATGGCCGCCCTAGTCGCCGCCTCGCCCTTGCGGCGCTGAGCACGCGACACATGCCGCTTGTTTTCACGGTGCCTTTGGGCAAGATTCCCGCCCGATGCCTGGCAGGTCCGCCCTTTGCCGTCTGACGCTCGCCCTCGCCGTGGCGGCGCCCCTGGCGGCGCCGCGGGCATCCGCCCAGGCCGAGATCGCCGACCTGCGCGAGGATGTCCGGGGGCTCACCGAGCGCCTGAACGAGCTCTCGCTGCGCGTCGAGCAGCTTGAGCACGAGAATTCCGAGCTGCGGGCGAAGGTGGCGGCCGCCGAGGGTGGCCGCGACGTGGTGACGACAGCCCAATTGAACGGGGCGGTCGCGGACCTGAACGCCTCGGTGAAGGCGGCGGTCGCGTCCTCTCGGGAGGAGATACTCCAGAAGGTCGCCACCCAGATGGAGAACCTTGCGAAGCAGACGAACGCGGCCCTGGACTCGGTCGCGAGGCAGTCGGCGCCCGCCCCGGTGGCGCGCCCGGCCGCGCAGGCCCCCGCGCCGAAGGCCGATTTCGGGAGCGCCTACCCGAAGGAGGGCGTGAGCTACACGGTCCAGAAGGGCGACTCCGTCGGGCTCATCGCGAAGAAGACCGGCGCGAAGGCGCAGGATATCATCGACGCCAACAAGCTCGCGGACCCCTCGCGGATCCAGGCCGGCCAGGTCCTCTTCGTCCCCGGGGGAAAGTAGCGCGCCCCGAAGCATCTCCAACATGGCATCCCCACAAAAATCCAGACTGGGCCGCGGGCTAGGCGGCCTCATTTCAGCTGCGAAGCCGCCCCAGCCGGCGCCCGCGGCCGCATCCCATGTCCCCCAGGCCCAGGGGTACCTTGAAATCCAGGTCCACCTCGTCGAGCCGAGCCCCTACCAGGCGCGCCGCGAGATCGCGCCCGAGCAGCTCGCCGAGCTGGCCGAGAGCATCCGCAGCGAGGGCCTCCTGCAGCCGATCGTGGTCCGCAGGCAGGGCGAGAAGTTCCAGCTGATCGCCGGCGAGCGGCGCTGGCGGGCCTTCCAGCAGCTTAAGATAAGGACGATCCCGGCCCGCGTCGTGGAGGCGAGCGACGCGTCCGCGGCCTCGATCGGCCTCATCGAGAACCTCCAGAGGGAGGGGCTCAACCCGATCGAGGAGGCGCTTGGGTTCGCGAGCCTGGTCCGGGACTTCGACCTGACCCAGGAGACCGCCGCGGAGCGCGTGGGCAAGAGCCGCGCCTCGGTCGCGAACTCCCTGCGCCTGCTTGCGCTGGACGCCGAGATCCAGGGCTTCATCGCCAAGGACCTCCTGAGCGTCGGCCACGCCAAGATCCTCCTCGGCGTCGAGGACCCGGCGGCCCGCTCCGTCCTCGCGCGCCGGGTGATAGAGGAGGGCCTGAGCGTCCGCCAGATCGAGAGGCTCGGGAAGGCCGGCAGGGCGCCCGGGGCGAGGTCGCCGGCCCGCAGGCGCGCCCTCGCGGCGCGCGACGCCTCCGCAGTCGACAGCATCGAGAAGAGGCTCTCCTCGCACCTCGGCGCCAGGGTGGCCTTGATCCACACCCCGAAGAAGGGCCGCATCGTCATCGAGTACCGGGGCAACGAGGACCTCCAGAGGCTCCTGGAGAGGCTGGGGCTTGAGCGCGCCGACCCCCTCTGAAGGCCCCTTTTCCGCCCCTCGGGCGGGCGTTGACAACGCCCGGCCCCGTCTGCTTGGCTGACCCCTCCCTGACATGAGCATCCTCCTCGACATCTTCACCGTCGTACTCCTCCTGACATCCTTCATCCTCATCCTCCTCGTGCTAGCCCAGAAGGCGAAGTCCGACGGCGGGATGGGGGCCGCCATGGGCGGCGGCATGGCCGAGGCGACCTTCGGCGCGGACACGGGAAACGTGCTCAGCAAGGCCACGATCAACGCGTCAATCGTGTTCTTCGTCCTGAGCTTCGCCCTTTACCTCGGGCGCATCTACGAGGGCAAGCACGCGGCCTCCTCGGGCGGCGCGCTGCCCACGATCTCCGTACCCCTGCCGGCGGCGCCCTCGAAGGCGCCGGCCGCCGTCGCGGTCCCGGCGGCCGCGCCGACCCCGGCTGCGAAGCCCTGACCGGGTCTTGAAGAGCCCGGCCGAGCAGTCGTCTCGATCGGTCCGGGCCGGCGCCCCCCTGGCCTTTGCCTGCCTCGCGTCGCTGGCGTGCGGCGCCGCGGCGGCGGGGCTGCCGGACAGGCCGACCGCCCTCCTTCTCCTGGACCATTTCAGGCAGTCGGTGTGGGCGGAGCCCGTCTACGCCGAGTTTGATCTGCGCCAGATGCCGCGGCGCGGCGCCGAGACGGTCTTCCACGGCCGCTTCTGGGGCGGCAGGAACGACCGCGGCCCCGTCACCCGGTTTGAGCTGGACGTGGGGAAGGGGGGCTTCACCCGCCGGATCCTCGTCCAGGGGGGGGTCGACGGCGGCATCTGGACCACCGACGGCGCGGTCGCCGGGGCCATGGGCGAGGACGCGGTGCTTGAGCCCCTGGTGGCCGGCGTCGAGATGACCCCGTTCGACGTCCTGCCGATGCCCTACCTGTACTGGATGGACGCCGAGCTGACCGGCCTGGAGCGGATTCGCGGGCGCGAGGCCTACATCTATGCCTTCACGCCGTCGGCCGACTTCCTGGCCCGGCACCCGGCCGTCAGGTCCGTGCGGGCGTACTTGGACACCCAGTACGACGCCCTGATCCAGTCGGAGATCACCGGGCCGGACGGCCACGTCTCCAAAACCCTTTCCCTTCTGGAGCTAAGAAAGGTAGGCGACCGGTGGATACCCAAGGACGTGGACGTCCGGAACGAGGCCACGCGCGACAAGACCCGGCTCAGCCTCACGGCGGTGTCCGTGGGTTTCGCGCCGGCCCCCTCGGCGTTCGATCCGGGCCTGCTCGGCTCGCCCCTGGCGCCGCCGCCCGCCTCCCGGGTCACGCGCATAGCGCAGTGACGGAATGTTGAGAATTTCGTTGCGGCGGGGCCCTCTCGCGTGCCTGCTCATGGCCCGTTCGGTTCAATAAACGCCATGGCCACCCGTTCAGCTTCGGCTCCGCTAACGTTCGATTTGCCGATCTCCCTGATCGCAAAGATCGAGGGCCACAGGCGCAAGTACGGGCTCAAAACGGCGAGCGAGGTCGTCCGGCTCGCTATCGGCAAGTTTGACTTCGAGGGCTGCAAGCCGGCCCGCGACCCGCACCGGCAGGTCTCGGTCCGCCTGAGCTCGATCCAGCGCGCGATGCTGCGGCGCTACGCGAAGAAGAAGAACGCGAGCGTGGGCGAGCTGCTCCGGTTCGCGCTTGAGGCCCTGCCGGCCAAGAAGTCCAAGTCCCGCTGACGGCGGGGCGGGGGACGCCGGTCCCCGGGAAGATTGGGAAGGTCCCCTCTTGCGTTCCGGGCCGCGGCGTCCTTTTGATTGGGCTCCTTTGCTCAAGATGCCGACCTCCTCCCTGCCACCCCTCTCGACTTGGGCCCGCAACATAGCCCCGTCGCCGACGCTTGCCGTCGACGCCAAGGCCAAGGCCATGATGGCCGCGGGCGGGGACGTCTGCAGCTTCGCCGCAGGCGAGCCGGACTTTGACACGCCGCAGCACATCAAGGACGCGTGCATAGCCGCGCTCCAGTCCGGCAAGACGAAGTACGTGGCGACGGCCGGGATCGAGGAGCTGCGCCGGGCGATCGCGGAGTCGTACGCGACGTCGTACGGGCTCAAGGTCGCGCCCGGCCAGGTCGTCGTCAGCCCCGGCGGGAAGTTCTCGTGCTACCTCGCGGTCATGGCGACCTGCTCGCCCGGCGACGAGGTGATCATACCGGCGCCCTACTGGGTCAGCTATCCCGAGATGGCGAAGCTCGCGGGAGCGGTGCCCGTCCCCGTGCTCTGCCCGGACAGCGCGGGATTCAAGCTGACGCCCGAGAGGCTGTCCGCGGCGGTGACGGCCCGGAGCCGGCTCCTCATCCTCAACTCGCCGTGCAACCCGACCGGGGTCGTCTACTCGCGCCTGGAGCTCGCGGCCATCATGGAGGTGGCGGTCCGCCACAACCTCTACGTCCTGTCGGACGAGATGTACGAGAAGCTCATCTACGACGGGCTCTCCCCCACGTGCGTGGCGACCCTGGGCCCCGGGGCCGAGGAGAGGACCATCATTGTCGCGGGCTTCTCCAAGACCTATTCCATGACCGGGTGGAGGCTCGGGATGCTCGTCGCCCCGCCCGCGATCGCGAAGGCGGCGGCCGAGATCCAGGGGCAGACGGCGTCGAATGCGACCGCCTTCGCGCAGTACGGCGCGCTCGCCGCCCTCAGGGAGACGGAGAAGACGACGGCCGCGCTTGAGAGGATGCTCGCCGCCTTCGACAGGCGCAGGCGCCTCCTCCACGCCGGGCTCACGGGCATCCCCGGGGTGTCCTGCGTGCTCGCGCAGGGCGCGTTCTACCTCTTTCCCGCCATCTCGAGCTTCGGCCTCGGCTCCGTCGAGTTCTGCGAGCGGCTGCTCGAGGAGGAGAAGGTGGCGGCCGTCCCCGGCCTCGCCTTCGGCGCCGAGGGCTACCTGCGCATGAGCTACGCCACGGGCGACGAGGTCATCGTGAAGGGGATCGCGAGGCTCGCGAACTTCTGCCGCAGGCTCAAGGCTTGAGCCGCCCCCAGCAACCCACAGGATATCTCCATGGCCTACAAAGACGTCACACCCCCCGCGGGCGGGAAAATCTCAATCGCAGCCGGGCGGCTAAGCGTCCCCGACAACCCGGTCATCCCCTTCATCCGCGGTGACGGAACCGGCCCCGACATCTGGGCCTCGTCCGTGCGCGTCCTGGACGCCGCGGTCGAGAAGGCCTACGCCGGCGTGCGCCGGATCTCATGGTTCGAGGTCTTCGCCGGCGAGGAGAGCTTCAAGCGGTTCAACAACTGGCTCCCCGACGACACGGTCGAGGCGTTCAGGGAGTACATCGTCGGGATCAAGGGCCCGCTCACGACGCCGGTCGGCGGCGGCATCCGCTCGCTCAACGTCGCGCTCCGGCAGATGCTGGACCTCTACGTGTGCCTGAGGCCCGTGCAGTGGTTCATGGGCGTCCCGTCGCCCGTGAAGCGCCCGGACCTCGTGAACATGGTGATCTTCCGCGAGAACACGGAGGACATCTACGCGGGCATCGAGTTCGCGGCCGGCACGCCCGAGTCGCAGAAGGTCCTCGACTTCATCGCCAAGGAGTTTCCGAAGTCATTTGAGAAGATCCGATTCGGCACGAAGGCCAAGGCGGAGGCGTTCTGGAACGAGGTCGGCGCCAAGGGCTTCCCCAGCGACGTCCAGGTGGGGATCGGCATCAAGCCCGTCAGCTATTCCGGGAGCGTCCGGCTGATCCACAGCGCGATCGCCTACGCGATCAGGAACAAGCGCAAGAGCGTCACGATCGTCCACAAGGGCAACATCATGAAGTTCACCGAGGGCGCGTTCCGCGACTGGGGCTACAAGGTCGCGAAGGAGTTCTACGGGGCCGTCGAGATCGACGGAGGCCCCTGGTGCAAGATCCCCGAGGGAAAGCCGGGCGCCGGCATCGTCATCAAGGACTCGATCGCCGACATCACGCTCCAGCAGGTCCTGACCCGCCCCACGGATTTCGACGTGATCGCCACGCTCAACCTGAACGGGGACTACCTCTCAGACGCCCTCGCGGCCCAGGTCGGCGGCATAGGGATCGCACCGGGCGGCAACATCAACTACATCACCGGGCACGCCATATTCGAGGCGACCCACGGCACCGCGCCTAAGTACGCGAACAAGGACCAGGTGAACCCGGGCTCGGTGGTGCTCTCGGGCGAGATGATGCTGCGCTACATGGGGTGGGGCGAGGCTGCGGACCTGGTCCTGAAGGGCCTGAACGGCGCCATCGGGGCGAAGCGCGTCACCTACGACTTCGCGCGCCAGATGGACGGGGCGGCCGAGATAAAATGCTCGCATTTCGGGGACGCCATCATCGCGCACATGTGAGGGGCGCGGGGCGCCCGGGCGTCATTTCCTGATGAAACCCAGGAGCCAGACGAAGAGGAGCGCGCCAAGGACGGCGAAGATGAGCCGGCCGATGAGGCCGTAGGCCACGATCCCGAGCAGGCCGAAGCAGAGGCCCCCCAGGAAGGCGCCCACGATGCCGACGACGATGTTGCCCGCCGCGCCGAAGCCGCTCCCCTTCGTGAGGAGCCCGGCGATCCAACCGGCGGCGCCGCCGATGAGCAGGAACTCGATGAAGCTTGCGAGGCTCGCGGGGTGGCTGGCGCCGGCAGGGCCGCGGCGGGCTCCTTCGCGGGCGCGGGCTTTGTGAACTCCATCTTCTTCACGATGTCGACCAGCCGGCCGCGCAATATCTTGTCCTCCTCCACCTCGGTCTTGTTGTAGCGGGAGCCCTCGGTCACACGCTCGGAGAGCTCGGTGCTGACGACGTACGTGTACCCGTTCTTCACGAAGAGCAGGTTCCCGCGCTTGGCCACGGGAGGGTCGGCCGGGTCGCCGAACACGGGCTTGGTCGCGAACATGGAGCCCCCGGGGAGAAGGATGTAGGTGAAGAGCGCCCCGTCCAGCAGGTCGACCGAGAAGCCGGCGCTCTCAATCCGGGTGCCCGGGCAGAAGCGCCGGAAGTCGGGCAGGACGTAGTTGCCAAAGAAGTAGACCAGGTAGTCCTTGATCCCCCGCGTTGAGAGCTCCCAGCGCTGGGTGGCGTCGTGGACGAAGGCGCCCACACTTATCTGGGTCCCGAAGCCGTCGCGGAAGGTGACCACGTTGCTCGTGTCGTGGACCTCGCCCCCGAGCGCGGGCAGGACGGGGATCCCGATCTTGAACGCGCCGGTCGGGGACGTGTAGACGCCGCCGTCCACGCTGCCGGCGATCACCGAGGACGATTCCCCGGCGGCGGCCGGCGCTGCCGCCGCCAGGAGGATGAGGGGTAGGGCTCTCAGCATTTTCTCTTGCCGCAAGGATGGTCGAGCGTACGCGGCTTTCAAGCCGCGCTTGGGAGGCCGCGGAAGAGCCTGATCCAGACGGGAACGGGCAGGGCCTCGGCCCGCACCGTCGGCTCGAACCCCTCAGCCGCCAGGATCTCGCGCCACGCGCTCTCCCGGCCCGGGTCGGCCTCCCTTATCACGGCCCCGATCTGCTTCCGGCGCTGCTGAAAGCAGCGCCGGATGAGCGTCTTATGCCCGGGGCCGAACACGAAGGGCTCCGGCTTCCTGACCAGGTGAAGGAGCGCGGAATCCACGTCCGGCCTGGGATAGAAGCACGCCGGGCTGACGCGATGGCCCTGCGCGGAGTCGTAGGCCGCCTGCAGGAATATCGAGATCGCCCCGAAGCTCTTCGTCCCGCTGGCCGCGCCGTAGCGGTCGGCCGCCTCGCGCTGGAGCATGAGCACCATCCGGGAGGGGAGCGGCCCCGAGAGGACGGCGTCCATCCAGGGGGTCGAAATGGCGTAGGGCAGGTTGGCCACGACCTTGCTCCCCGCGGCCCGGCCGGCCGGGATCCCGGCCAGCGGCATCGCGACGGCGTCCCCCTCGGCCAGGTGGAACATCCCCTTGAACCTCTCGGCGAGCCCGGCCTCGAGGTGCGCGTGGAGCGTTCGGTCGGTCTCGACGGCCCAGACCTCGGCGCCGGCCTCGAGGAGGGCCCCCGTCAGCGTGCCGAGCCCCGGCCCGATCTCGGCCACGGCGTCGCCGGGCGCCACCTGTGCAAGCTCGAGCGACTTGCGGACGATGTTTCCGTCCACGAGGAAATTCTGGCCGAGGAACCGCTTCGGCGTGTGCCCGAGCCGCGCGAGGAGCTCGCGTGTTTCGGTGGGCGTGAGCGCCATGGGGTGCCCGCCCTAGGCGGCGCGGAAGGAGGCGATGAGCGCGGCCGGGTCCCGGGATCGCATCAGGGCCTCCCCCACGAGGACGGCGTGGGCGCCCGCAGCCCTCGCGCGCGCCGCATCCCTGGCCGTGTTGATCCCGCTCTCGCTCACGGCGACGGACGCGGCCGGGAAGCGCGGCATCAGGCTCTCGCTGAGCGCGAGGTCCGTCCGGAAGACCTCGAGGTCGCGGTTGTTGACGCCGATGACCGCGGCGCCGTGGGCTGAGGCGCGGGCGACCTCGTCCTCCGTGTGCACCTCGAAGAGAGCCTCGA
>Ga0302326_10000744_pt1 | contig 86327 bp, 63 predicted proteins | sample Palsa_T0_3_FD_202264 | JGI IMG/M metagenome (GOLD analysis project Ga0302326, IMG submission 202264) | Peat permafrost microbial communities from Stordalen Mire near Abisko, Sweden - Palsa_T0_3 | ecosystem: Environmental > Terrestrial > Soil > Palsa > Peat permafrost | place: Sweden: Abisko...
TTGGTCGCCGAAAATGAGGAAGGCGTTGATGCGGGCCCGGACCAAACGTTCACGACCGAGCCGGTGGGCGGCGAGTTCGCGCTGCCGGATGGGAGGGCGTGGGAACTGGTCTCCCCGCCTGATAAGGACGGGTCGGGGATCTACTCGCTGGAAGCTGAATATGGTGTGATCCAGGCCGCTGAAAATGGTGATGGGATTGCGTATATCGCCGCGGGGCCGATCCCGGGTGAAGGGCAGCCTGCTGGTAATCATGCGTTCGCGCCGACGCAGATCCTCTCCAAACGCGCGGGGGGTGGCTGGGGGACGCAGGACGTCCAGACGCCGCGCAACCCCGCGATCGGCCGCGGTGTTGGTTTGGGGAGCTCCGCGGAGTATGTTGCGTTCTCGAGTGATCTCTCGCTGGGGCTGCTCGAACCGCGCGCGCATGACCCGTTGGCGCCGCTCCCGGAAACGGCGGAAGAATCGGTGTATCTGCGTGATGACGAGGACGGCGCATACGAAGCGCTGGTGACGGCGGAAAACGTGTTCGAAGGCGCCAAATCCACATTCGGCACCCAGGAAGGACGCGGGAGCGGGGGTGTGATCGCGCTGGCTGGCAGCGCTGATCTGCGCCATGCCGTGCTGGAATCCCAGGAGGTGCCGTTGGTGGAAGGCGCGGGCGGTGAGGGCCTGTATGAGTGGACGGCGGGTGAGCCCGCGAGTGAACCGCTCGCGCTCATCAGCGTGCTCCCCGATGGTCAAACCCCAGGCAGAGGACATACGTCGTTCGGCCGCACGGATACGCTTCTCAGGCATGCGATCTCTGACGATGGCGAACGCGTCATCTGGGGTGCCGGGGAGAACGGAGATGCTGAGGCGGTGTATTTGCGTGAGAACGCGCTGCAGCCGCAGAGCCCGCTCGCCGATGGCGCGGCCTCCGGCAAGGGGAACTTGGAAAGCGGCTCTGACGAGGTCACGGGCGTCATCGCCACTAGTGGCGCTTTCCAGGTGGGTCAGACGATCGTCCAGGGTCTTGCTGGTGGGGCGATCCCCGCGAACACGACGATCATCAAGATCGAAGGCTCCAAGCTGATCCTCTCCGCGGCGGCGACCCAAACCACCATAGAACCCGCATCGCTGGAAGCGTCCAGCGAGTGCACGGTGCCCGGCGAAGCGTGCACGATACGGGTCAGCCCGGGTATAGCGTCGTATCAGACGGCGAGTAGTGATGGGTCGCGCGTGTTCTACACCGAAGACGGCGAGTTGTATGTGTTCACCGCGCCGGTCGGGGGAGGCCCGCCGTCGAGCACGGTGGACCTGACCGAAGGCGTGGGTGTCCAGGGTGATGTGATCGGCGCGAGCGAAAACGGCGAATACGTGTATCTCGTCACCGGCGGTGCGCTCAACCTAAGCGAAAACGCGGGGAAAACCGTGTCCGGCGCGGAAAACAGGAACGCGCGTGGGCAGGAACCCGAAGGCGGCGCCAACCTGTACGTGATCCACTACGAACACGAACAATGGAAGCCAACGTTCATCGCCAACCTCTCCGGCGCAGACGCCCCCGACTGGGACGGCGAGAGCGCGGTCGCGAGCCGGGGGGGAGACGATCTTGCCGGCTTGACGGCGCGGGTGTCACCCGACGGTAGCCATCTCGCGTTCATGTCCCAGGAACGCATAACGGGCTATGACAACACCGACCTCGCCAGCGGCGCCGCCGACCAAGAGGTCTACGAGTATGACGCGGCTAGCAACAGCACCGTGTGCGCGTCGTGCAACCCCACCGGCGAGCGCCCCACCGGCATATTCGACCCCAGCAGAAGCGCTCCGATCACGCCCCTGCTCGTGGACGAGCCTCAAGCGTGGGAAGCACACTGGCTCGCGGCAAGCGTCCCGGGATGGACAGCACAAGACGGTCAAGCGGCGCTTTACCAGTCGCGGTATCTCGATGACGATGGGCGGCTGTTCTTCGACAGCCCGGACACACTCGTCCCTGCCGACATCAACGCCAAGGAGAACGTCTACGAGTACGACCCCGAACACCGCGGCGACTGTACCAGCGAAACCGAGAACCCCGCCGAGGTCTACAGCCCCGAAGCGCACGGCTGCATCGGGCTGATCAGCTCAGGCACTTCAAGCGAAGAATCGGCGTTCCTGGACGCGAGCGCCGCTGGCCCCGGCGGCCAGGAAGCAGAAGACGTGTTCTTCATCACCAGCTCCAGGCTCGTCTCCCAGGACACCGACAGCGCCTACGACGTCTATGACGCGCACATCTGCTCCACGGCCGTACCCTGCCCCACCAGCGCCCCAGTATCCCCACCCCCATGCACCGCGGAATCCTGCCGCGCCGCCCCCACACCAGAACCCGGCGTCTTCGCCGCACCCCCGAGCTCCACCCTCACCGGCAACGGCAACACCACCACCTCACCACTATCCCCACCCTCGCCCCAGCCGCTGACCACCGCCCAGAAGCTCAGCAAAGCCCTCGAGGCGTGCAAGAAGAAGCCCAAGGGCAAACGCCACACCTGCGAAACCCAAGCACGACGAACCTACGACAACAAAAACAGCAAAAAATAACCGTGGGTGTCCGACCGTGTGTATAGGGGGGCTTGGTCGTTTCAGTCGGGTAGCCGGGCTTCGAAGTGGAGCTTGAACACAAGTAGCGCCCTTGTCCAAGCGCGAGTCCTTGTCCATTGCGGGACGGCTCATTTTGAGCCCCATCCGGGATGTCCTCGAAGGACATCTGGGAGGGCGTTACCCCTCCGTCACAGCTCATACGAGCCCATGCGCCAGACCAAAACCCTCCCCCCACCTCGGCTTGCGCCTTGAGCGAGGGGTCCTTGCAGGTTGCTGCCAACCCCTGCTGGGAGATGGCCCTTCCCGACATTATCTCTGCGACCCTTGTGCAGTGCAGGCGCTCGGACCCATACCCCGCCGCGCTCCCTGGCTGCGCTTGTCCATTCCTTCACCAAGGACACCGGCCTTCACCCACGGGAAAAGGGTTCGGCGCACGGATTTGACCCCGCCAAAGCAGCTTCGGCGAGGAGCCGATCATCGAGGCTGCAGTCATTCGATCACCTTCGGGCTCCTGCACTCGCTCGGCCCCCAGACTGCTCCGACCGCAGCACTCACGCACCAGGCCGCCGGGCCTTGCACACCACGCATCGCCCAGCCGGTCACCCAGACTGGGATGTGGCGTCGCTTCACGTCCGACACGGACAACTGACGTGGCTGGACTCTCACCAGCTGGGTCGCAGCCTTGTCGGCTGCTCCCTCCCGCACACGGCTCATGGCCACACAGACGGGCGGCCGCGGCGAGCGCGTGCCCCCCGGGCGGCAGGTTCTGCTTGCGCGCGCATGGGCTTGCGCGCGCATGGCTCGGCGGTCGTGAACGCTTCGAGCACGGCCCGCTCGAGCAGCCGTGCGTGCTCCGATGTCCGCAGGACTTGTCCAGCGCCCGCGGGAGCACGACGATGCCTTGCGACCCGCCGCCCTGCCGGGGAGAGGATCTCCAGGGCAAGCTCCCCCGAGCGCGCCCGGACGGTCACGTTCTGGCCGACAAGACCGGGCGGGACGCTGTAACTGTTGCCCTCGAACGCGACCATCGCGGTCCATGAGACGATCCGCTGGACCTCCAGGAGGGCCGGGAACGTGGCGGCGGGCAGCGCCAGCAGCTCCTCTTGGGCGGCGAGCTCCCCGATCGCAGCTGCGCTCCCACCTGGCCTACCTGAAGCTCCGCCCTCGCCGAGCGGCTACCCGCCGCGCTCGAGCAAGCCGAGAAGGACAAGCCCGGCTACACCCAGTTCCTGCACGACCTGCTCCAGGCGGAGGTCACCGCGACCGAGCAGCGCCGCCTACAAGGCCGGCTGCGGTTCGCGAACTTCCCGCACACCAAGACGCTCGAGGAATTCGACTACACCGCCCAGCCATCGCTCGACCGTGCGCTCGTCGGAGAGCTCGCGACGCTGCGATCGGGGCCCCCGGTCCTGTTTCACACTGCCCTCCTTGCGATCGTCATTGGTCAAATAGTCCAGTCGCGGTGCTGTTGACCTGAATTCTCAGGCCCTTTCGTCGGCCGGTGGTGACTTGGACGGCGTGCAGCTCTCCTCGTTGGACCTTGTGCAACACGGTCGAGTTGACAACTGGTCCGGCTCAGGTTCCGTGTGGCGTTTCTCTTTGCTCGAGGATGGTGTACGTCATGCTTGCCCGTGGTTCCCAATGTTCCACTCATCGACCTCGGGTGGTCATCGGACTACGTATTGCGTGTTTTGGAAGAGTTTGCTAGAACGTGGGGTGCTGCTGTCCCTTTCGGTGTGTGGACCCGGTGGGGTCTGGTGGAGCCTGCGGCACTCGGCGTGTTGTGCCGTGGTGCCGTGGGCTAGTCCCAGCCCTTGTGCGGGCTGGGTTTCTGTCCAACGAAGAAGGGGCATCGCCGATGGGTACCAAGGTATCGCGCGTTGTGCTGGTGGGTCGCTGAGCTTGGGCTATTTGGGCTTACCGAGTGTTTCAGTCGGGCGATCACCGTCGGCTCGACTGCGAACCCACTATCGTCTGGCCGGTCTGGTTGGGCGACTGCCCACTGACGCGAGAGGACCTTTGCGCCGTGTGGTGCTCCTTGGAACAAGGAGCGATAGACATGAGGTTGATCAACACTGTAGGACTGGCATTGCTCGCGTCGCTCGCGGTCGGTATGCTCGCGTCAGCGTCCGCATCGGCAACGCTCGGAGGTTTCGAGTGTGTAGCGGGTACCGGAAACAGCGGCCTTGGCGCAAACTGCTTAGCAGAAACAGGTGGCACGTTCACGATAAAAGCCATAACGGGAGCGAAGAGTACCGGCAAAGCCGTCGGCAGCACGGTGTTCGCCACTGCCACAAAACAAGTCACATGCACGGGTGGCACTGGAGAAGGCGTAGTTACCGGTCCGACGGAAGGCTTTGGGACGATCAAAATCACTGGCTGCAGAGAAGGGTCGAGCGGTGTCAATTGCGAAACGAGCGGCGCCGGAGCAGGGGTGCTCGTATTTCCGGTAAGCACGAAAATCGTGTCCTACCTGCAAAACTCGATATTAAAGGTCGGGCTGTTAGGGGCTGTCCGCAACGCGGCGGGCGCGAATGAAGTAACAATTGAATGCGCCGGGACCAGGGTCACATTATATGGTTCCGTGATTGGCTCTGTTGAACCGGAAGACACGGCATCCTTAAGCTTCACGGGCAAACTCGTAGTGACACAGGGAGTACAGGAAATCCAGGAGACGACGAACTCGCTGCGAGCAAAATTCGCTAGCGGTGCGACTGAAAAAGCCACGGAGACAGGCGAAGCGGTCACGAGCTTTGCATTAAAGGTGGAGATCATGGGATAGCGTTTCGTCTAGTAGTCAGGCTATGAGGCTGCCTGACATGGTGCGTGGGGACCCGTCGTCTCCACGCACCACTTCCTTGAACGGCTCTGATTCAGGCGACAGCCGGCGCGGAAATCCCACAGGGCACACTCACACGGCGACGCCCTCAACGCGCCCCCGCCTCCACCCCACCGGGTGCGAGCACGATGCCACCCCGCCCCGCGAGCCGCAAGGCGAGCCCTCTAAGAATCAGTCGTTCGCCGTGACCGCATCCAGCAGGTGGGCGAAGCGCTCGCGCGCCTGCTCACGCCGCCTCGGCAGGTACTCGCTGGGGACGCCGTCCGCCGGCGCCTCGTATCCGCGCAGCAGCTGACGCGCGACCGACTGGCGATGGACCTCGTCGGGCCCGTCGTAGATCCGCGCCGCCCGCGCGAAGCGGTACATCTGCTCGAGCGGCAGATCGGTCGAGTAGCCCAGCGAGCCGTGGAGCTGCAGCGCCCGGTCCACCACGTCGTGGAGCACCTTCGCCCCGTAGAACTTGATCAGCGCCACGTCCGTCCGCGCCGCGCTCGCACCCTGCGTGTCCATCAGCCACGCCGCGTGGAGCGTCATCAGCCGCGCCGCCTGCATCTCCGCGGCGCTGTCCGCGATCCAGCTCTGCACCGTCTGCTTCTCAGCCAGCACCGAGCCGTGCGCGTGGCGGTAGGTGGCCCGCTCGCACAGCATGTCGAACGCCCGTTTCGCCACCCCCAGCCAGCGCATGCAGTGGTGGATCCGCCCCGGCACCAGCCGGTGCTGGGCGAGCACGAAGCCCGTCCCCTCGGCGCCCAGCAGCGCCTGCGCCGGCACCCGCACGGACTCGTAGGCGATTTCCGCGTGGCCGCCGTAGCCGCCGTAGTGCTCCCACGGGTGCTCCATCGTGGGCACGTCCCGGAGGATCTCCACGCCCGGGGTGTCCACCGGCACGATGAACATCGACGCTCGCTGCGACGGACGCGCGTCGGGATTCGTCACCGCCATCACGATCAGGAAGTCCGCGATCGAGCCGTTCGAGGAGAACCACTTGCGCCCGTCGATCACCCAGTCCTCGCCGTCGCGCACCGCCCGCGTGCGCAGCTGCGTGGGGTCCGAGCCCGGCGTGTCCGGCTCGGTCATGGAGAACGCGCTGCGCAGGTCGCCCGCCAGCAGCGGGTGCAGCCAGCGGTCCTTCTGCTCCTCCGTGCCCGCCAGGGCGAGCAGCTCGGAGTTGCCCGAGTCCGGCGCCGCGTTGCCGAACGCCAGCGGCGCGATCGGGCAGGTGCCGAGGATCTCGTGCATCAGGCCCAAACGCACCTGGCCCATGCCCTGGCCGCCGAGCTCCGGCGGCAGGTGGGTCGCCCACAGGCCCCGCTCCTTGACCCGCTCGCGCAGCGGCTCCATCGCCCGCGACAGGCCGCCGAGTCCCAGCTCGTGCCAGATCGATTCCAGCGGCCAGATCTCCTCGCGCACGAACGCGGCCATCCAGTCGAGCTGCTCCTGGAAATCGGGGTCTGTGGAGAAGTCCCAGCTCATCAGCGGCCTCCTTGTCGTCGTGTGCGAGGCGCCGGGTCGCCGCCGACCCCTCCCGGCACAGCCTACGCCTTGCGCCGTCTCGCCCGCGCGTGCCCCGGCCTGGGGCAGCCCGATACCCCCACCTCGATCGTCTGTTTGACCACCGCCCCGTTCTGGCCCGTGATCTCGCTCGGCATCGACATCCGCGTTCCGCACAGGCTTCCGCGCGCGCCCGCCTTGACGTTGGCGGCGAGCAGCGAGTGGGGGCCGCGCCGGAGCTTCAGGTCGAAGCGCGAGATCGGCACGTCGGGCAGCGCTCTGAACGCCGCCGAGGTGACGCCCCGCGTGACGCTCGTCTGTCCTTCGATGCGCACCGTCAGCCCGTTCCCCCGCAGCACGATCGCCAGTCCGGGGAAGGCTCCGCCCCCGTGCGACACCAGGTACGCGCTCCCGATCAACGGGTAGGTGAGCGCCGGGGAGATCACGCTCGCGCTGCCCACCACCGCGGCGGGCGGGCACGCCGACGGGTCGGCTTCCACCACGTCCGCCGCACACGCGCTCTGCAGCGCCCCCAGACGCACGGACAGGCGCCTGGGGAGATCCACCTTCAGCGCGGCCATGTCCGCCTGCCCTGGCCCGGACACGAACCGCACGTGCAGGTAGGCGCCGGCGGCTTTGCTCGTCTGCGCGTGCGCCAGCGCGCTCAGCTTCGGCCGGAACGCCAGCGCCCTGCAGTTGGCCGCCTCGAAGCGGGAGGGGACGGTCGTGCTCGCGCCCGCAGCGCTCGTGAGCGTCCCTTCGATCGCCAGCGCCCGGCAGTCGGTCGGGTTGCGGATGAAGCCTTCGCGGTCGATGTCCAGGTTGAGCGTCCGCACCTGCAGCGGGATGCCGTCGATGCTCTGCGGCAACGGGTCGCTCGTGATCGTGAACGCGGCCGTGAGCGGGTCCACGGCGATGCGCGCGCCGAGCACGATGCTGCCGAGACCCAGCGGACCGGCCGCCGCCGGGACCACGATCGACAGGCCGTACGGGGCGCCCTCGTAGGGGCCGGTCAGGTACACGCTCCCGCGCAGGAACAGCGGATCGGGACCGGGGCCCGCGCCGATCGTGGCGCTGCCGAGCACGCTCTGGGCGGCGCACGTGCCCGCTCGCGCCTGGGGCTCAGGGCAAGGAGCCACGTGCGAGAGCATGCCGAGCAGACCCGGCGCCAGGCGCACGCTCAGCGACTGCAGGTCCTCGTCCTGGTCGGTCCGCGACAGCGTCATCGTCAGCGGGCTGTACGCGCCGGCCCGGTTGTCGGTGGTGCCCGCCACGAACGACGGCTGGAAGCGGGGCGCCGGACAGCCGCTGAGGGTGAACGGCTCACTCGAGGGTTCGGCGGGCGTTTCGCTGCTGTATGGGGTCAACCGCGAGCTGGCCCGCAGCGGCGACCCGCAGCCCGTGGGGTTGGCCAGCGCGGCGTCCGCGCCGCCCGCGAACGTCAGCTTCACGTCTTCGAACGGCAGCTCCGGGGCTTCCTCGAGGCTCGCCGTCAACTGGCCCGTCGCCTGGTCGATCGACACCGAGCCCGCGAGCTTGACCGTCACGCCCGAGCCCTGCGCCTGCACCAGCAGGCGCAGCAGCCTTCCTTCCTGGGCGTCGGTCGGGCTGCACGGCGAGCAGGCCGGTTCGCCGAGGAATATCTGCCCTTCCAGCGGGCTTGCCAGCAGCGGCGTGATGATCGTTATCGTGCCGATCTGCGACTGGGGCGGGCAGGTGGCGGGCGCGGTGGACTTCGCTTCGAACTGTTCGGTTGAGCACGCCTGCAAACCATTGGCCACGGACGGCGAGAGCACCACGCCGGCCGGCAGGCTCACGCTCGCCGTGCGCAGCGCCGGGGTGGCCAGGGCCCGCGGGTCTTCGTCCTGGGGCACGTGCAGATCCAGCGTGTACCCGCTGGGGGCGCCCGCCTGGGTGCTTTCGGGTGTGAGCGTCAGCGACGGGCTGAACGACAGCGCTTCGCAGCCGGTCACCGCCGCCGGGACCACCGCTTCGCCCGGGAAGGCTTCCAGTTGGCTCAAGGGGTGCTCCCAGGAGTCGTATCCCACGCCCACCGCCAGCTTCGAGCCCTGGCAGCGGCTGGGAAGCGTGAGGAAGGGCGCTTCCGATGCGCCGCTGGGACACCCTTCCAGCACGCCCGCGACGAGCTTCGGCGCGCACGATTCGGAGGGCAGGCCGCCTTCTCCCTGCGTGCCTTCGCGTTCGATGTCGTGGCTGCTCGCCGCGGGCACGCCCCACAGCGTCAGGATCGCCCCCTGCAGCGGGCCGGCCTCGGGGATGTTCTCGAGCGACGCCGTCAGCCCGTATTCCCCGTTGCCGCGAACGCCCAGGAACAGCGGCACCCGCCCGGTGCCGATCGAGAAGCCGAGCTCGGCCGGCTCGCCGGGGAGCGCCACGAGGTTGTAGACCGGGAACACGTGCGAGTGGAAGCTGCCGTAGAAGAACGCTTTGATCGTTCCCACCTGCGTGTCCAGCGGGCAGTTCGGGCGTTCCATTTCCATGAACGTCTGCTGGCTGCAGCGCGGGATCGCCGCCGCGTTGCCGAGCAGGCCGGGCGGCAGCGAGATGTCGAGGTCCTTCGGCGCGGCGAGCGCGAGCGGCGATTCGGATTCGACGGATTCGCGCCCGGCAACGGTGAAGGCGAGGGTGCTCGTCAGCTCGAACGGATGCGAGCCGGCCTGGGTATCCGGTTCGCCGGCTTCTCCCACGCTGGCGAGCTCGAACAGCGACAGGCCGAACGGCGCCGGCGAGGAACCGATCGTCACTGTGTCGGAGCTCGAGGCGCTCGGCGCGCCGCCCCCGGAGATCGTCGCCGTGCTCGCCCCCAGCGCGGTGATGCCTTCGGCGACCGACACCACGACCGTCATCACGAGCACCGCGCCGGGGAGAACCGGGGGTTCCCCTTCTTCCCCGTACGTGCACGTGACCGTGTTGCCCGCGGGTTCTTCGGGGCAGGCCATCTCGAGCCGGGGTTCCCCTTTGCCGTCCGCGCTTTCACCGGCGACCTTGACGCTCTGCACCGCGACGCCGGCCGGCAGCGTGTCGGTCAGGCTCACCGGTTCCTCGCTGGTGGCCGCTGCGCCGTCGTTGCGCACGACGACCACGTAGGCATCGGATGGAGCGCCTGCCACGAAGCGGGTGGGCTGTGACTCGGACACGATGCTCCAATGCGCCCGCGGCAGCGCGGCGGCAGCGCATGAGGCCTGGAGCGCCGCGGCGAGCGCAGCCACCAGCAGCGCGAGGCACAGTGCCAGGCACATCCCGATCGCGCCCCCGCGCCGACGATCCGCGCGGCTCACCTGCGCACGGGACGGCTCCCGGGGACGCCACGATGCGCGTTCCTGGGCCCGTACCGCCGCTCTGCCAGCTCCACGCACGCCGCGCGCCTGCGGTGCGCCTTCAGCTTCCTGCATCTGGCGAGCGCCCGCGCGAGCTGCTGCTTGCGGGTCGGCTTCGCCGTCGGCGGCGGCGGCGCGAAGTTGCCGAGGCCGGTGAACGACGCCGAGGCGGGCACGGCGAACGTCGGCGCGGGTTCGGGCGCTCGCTGGCAGCCGGACGGCCCGCACCCGATCGGCGGAGCCGCCACCGGGAGGCCGCCGTCGACGCGAGCGTCGTAGACGTCCACGAGTTCATCCGCGTCGGTGGGCGCGAGCCGTTCGCGGGTGGCGAGGAACACGTCGTCACCGCTCGCGCTCGCGTCGAGGAACACGTCGACGCCGCCGGGTTGCGTACCGGAGATGAGCTGGGGAGCGCCGTCCTCGTACTCGAAGACCTTGTCCGCGCCACCGGCCACGCCGGGGACGAGCGGATCGGGAGAGGTGAAGAACAGGCGACCGCCGTCGTCGCTGACGCTGCGGGGCTGGTGGAACGGGGTGCTCGCCCGTTCGCTCAGGCTCGCCCCGATGAACGCGCTGCCGAGCGGTTCCGCACCGCCGGGGTCGCACGAGGCGCATACGAGGCCTCCCGTTTCGGCGCTGTACTCGAACACCTCGTGATCGGCCACCTGCGTGCGCTCGCCGTCTTCGAGCACCGCCTGGCGGTTGTCGTATCCGGTCAGGGGTTCGGCGGACATGAACGCCAGGTGCCTCCCGTCGGGCGTCACGTAGGCCTGGGAGGCCCGCGGGTCGCTGCTCCAGTCGAGGACGTCGCCGCGATATGTGATCCCGGCCCCGGTCCGCTGGTCCTGGATGTCCACTTCTTCGCTCGCTTCGGGCGCGGCCAGCGTGGCGATGAACGCCACCGTCCCGGCGCCTTCGGCGGTTTCGTGCCAGACGTAGAGGTTCGGAAGGCCGGGCTGGGCGGTCTTGCCCTGGCCGTTCTCCTGCGCCGAGAGAACGCCCTTCGCGACGAAGTACACGTACGAGCCGTTTTCGCCGGCGCCGAGGACGCCGAGCACGCTCGCGCCGTCCGTTGCCGGTTCGGCGTCGGTCGTGAGATCGGCCAGAGTGCCCGTTTCGACGTCGTAGCGGTAGAGGTCGTTTCCGGGGGGTTCGGGGGGTTCGCTCCCGGTGTTCGGTTCGGGGCCCGTGTAGGACTGCCTGGTGAGCGCGGCTTTGCTCGTGAAGTACACCACCGAGCCATCCGTCGAGGCGCTCCACAGCTCCGCCGCGCCCGGATGGCACTCGCCCGCCTCGGTTTCGCAGTCGCCCGGCCGAGCCCCGGGGGCGGGAGCCGAGACCTCGACCGTGGTCGTGCCGTCGAGGCGATCGTAGAGCTCGAGCTTGCCCGCCTGTGCGGGTTCGGGCCCGCCGCCGTCGGCGTCGGCGGCGAACAGCACCCGCGATCCGTCCCGGGAGATCGCGCGTTCGAGCTCGCCGGCCTGTTCGCCGATTACCCTGATGGTGCCGCCGGCGCTCGCGCCGTGGGGGGCGATCACGCCGTCGGGGAGCACCCCCACGGGACGAACGTTCCCGCCCGTCGCTTCGTAGAGGTTTTCGATCTCGCGTTCTTCGCCGTCCGGTTCCACGACCTCGCCGCTCGGCGCACCTTCCAGGCCGTCGTTCGCCTCGAAGAAGATGCGACTGAAATCGCCGGACGCGCCGGCGAACATCGGCACGTCCTGTTCTTCGAAGCACGAGCCGCAGCCGCTCGCGGGTGGTTCCGGCGGAGCGCTGGTGGTCACGAGCGAGTACTCGCCCGCGCCGTCGCGGAGGAAGAGGTTGTAGACGTTCGGCGAGGCGTCCTGCGTGAGCTGTTGCTCAGGGACGCGAAGCACGGCCTGGGAGAGGTCGGCCGAGAAGGCGTAGGTGACGCGCGGCAGGCTGTCGGGCGGCGCCTGCGGCGTGGGCGGGGACAGCGGGGTGGTCTGCCACCCGCCGGCGCCCCGCGAGGACACGTAGGCGTTGGCGATCTCGTTCCCGGGCGCGCCGGCGAACGAGGAGCCGACATTCATGTACGCGATCGTACATGCTTCCCCGGGCCCGCACGCCGAGCTCTGCGCCGGCTGCATCGGTTCGAGCGTCACCGCGTCGAGCCCGCCCTTCTCCGGCGGCGAGACCTGCTCGAAGACGCGGCAGTCGGGCAGGCGTTCGGAGGCTCCGGAGCGAAACTGCGCGTTGGAACAGGCTTCGGCCCGCGCCGCGGTGGGCACCGCGGCTGCGAGCACGACGGCCGCGAGCACCGCGATGGATGCTCCCCCCGCGAAGGCGGGGACGCTCATCGAGGCGCCGCGCCGGGCACCCAGCGGGGCTCGCGCCCCGCGCTTCGCGACCGTGAGGCTACGCGGCGGCTATTTCCATTCCAGCGTCCCACCTTCGAGTTCTCCCTTGATGGTACCGCTGTACGAGGCTTCGGAATCCCCTCCGCAGAGACCGCCCGTTCCAATGATTTTGATGCTGGAGATCGAGGCTTTCGACTTCAGGTCGCCGCTGACGGTTTCGTAGCCGAGGCTTTCGTCGGTCTGCGGTTCGATGAGGATTTCGCAGCCGAGGCCCGGGCCTTTGATCACGACCTGGCTTTCGAGCTTCGCCGGACCGTTGGCGTTGAATTCGAAGGCCGCCGCCGAGACCGTCAGTTTTTTGCCCAGTCCGGAGCATTCGCTGTACGTGATCGTTTCTTTGTGCGTGGCCGACGTCAGCGCGGTTATTTCGCCCGTCCCGGACGCTTTCAAGCATTCGATCGTGCCCGCGGTGGTGCTGAAGATCTGGGAGTTGGTCGATTTGCTTTTGGTTTTGCCGGTTTTGCTCGCGATGAATTCATGACCCGACGCGGATACCGAGATGGCGTTGGCGCCGCCGATCGCGAGCGCCGCCAGGATGACCATGCCCAGCATCGTGGTCCGCTTCATGACGTCTCACCGCTCCTTTTTTCGTTTGCCAGCCAGCGACAGATGCTTAGGTTGACAACCCCGCACACCTTGGTACATTGTTGCCATAGTCTGGGAGAGTTCGGCTCTCCGGGCAGTTCGGGCCGAACTATCACAGAACCACTGGGTTCTGTCAAGCCGAAGCCGACAGTTTTTTGCAACTCTGCGCGCGTGCGCGGGCGAGGCCGCGCGGGCGCTCCGGCGGGTGGCCGCGAACGGGACGGGCCGGCGCGGCCCGCGAACGGCGGTCGACGGGCGCTTCGGCGCCGGTAGATTGAGCCCATGCCAAGGCCCCAGCCGGTGGAGATGACGCTGCTCAGCGGGTCGCGCGAGCTGCTCGCCGCCCACGCCCGCGAACTGCCCCAGCGCGACGACCTGTGCGGCGCGTTCTGCGGCGCATTGGCCCTGAGTGCTGCGGGGATCGAGGAGCGCGACGGGCAGCCGCTCGACCAGGACGCGGTGGCGCTCGCCGCCGGAAGCGTAGTCGCGGGCGCGCGCGAGGCGGGCACGCTTCCCCATGGGGAACGCGGACGGCGCGACTACCGGCTCTCGCTGCCGACGATCGAGGACGCCGACGCGTCGGGGACGACCGCGGCGGGGCTGCTCGGCGCGATCGAGCACCTCGGTGCCGGCGCGCTCAGCGCGATCCCCTACACGGGCCCCTGGAGCGCGGACACGCTCGCGGGCCTGTTCGACCTCGCCGCCGGCCTGGAGGACCCGGTGACGCTCGTGGCGAACCTCGCCACGCGCCATCTGTGGGGCGGGCACCCGAGCGTGGGCGAGCTGCTCGCCTGCCTGTACGACGGCGAGCTCGCCGGCCCGGCGCCGGATTGGGACGTGGGGCACTTCGCGTGTGTCGCGGGGCGGGTGCGCGGGCCGGCCGGCAGCCTGTACGTGCTCGCCGACACCTACCCCGCGCTCGGCGACGGCGGCGTCCACCTGCAGCCCGGGCAGCGCCTGGCGGCCGCCCTCGAGCGCCGCGACATGCCCGCCGGCGGCGTGATCGTGGTGAGCTCGCTCGCGGACGGCGCGCGCGTGCGCGCCGGTGCGCAGGCGCTGGGACTGCGCGAGGGCGTGTGGGACAACGGGACCGTGAGCATCGGGACGCTCACGTGAGCGCGGCCGAGCTGGTCGCGCTGGTGTGCTGCGATCTCGGCTCGATCGTGCGCGGACGCTCGGTGCCGGCGGGCGAGCTCGGCGAGCACCTGCGCACGGGCATCGGCTGGGTGCCCGCGAACCACGCGCTCACGCCGCTCGGGCCGGTGGCCGAGCCCAATCCCTTCGGCTCGACCGGCGACCTGCGCCTGCTGGGCGACGCCGCCACTCACACGCTCGTGCCCGGCGACGGCGAGGCGGGCGCCATGGAGCTGCTGCTGTGCGACATCGTCGAGCTCGACGGCCAGCCGTGGGAGTGCTGCCCGCGCGCCTTCCTGCGCGACGCTCTGGGCGCGCTCGAGCGGGAGCTGGGCGCGCGCGTGCGGGCGAGCTTCGAGCACGAGTTCCAGCTCCTGCGCGAGGACCCGCCGGCGCTGCCGTGGGAGAGCCCGCCGGCGCTGCCGTTCACGCTCGACGCGCAGCGGCGTGTCGCGCCCTTCCCCGAACGGGTGATGGGCGCGCTGATCGACGCCGGCCTCGAGCCCGAGCGCTTCTTCGCCGAGTACGCGCCCCACCAGTTCGAGATCCCGCTCGCGGCCAGCGAGGGCCTCACCAGCGCCGACCGCAGCGTGCTCCTGCGCGAGGTCGTGCGCGAGATCGCACGCCGGCAGGGCATGCGCGCGAGCTTCGTGCCGTTGCTCGACCCCGGGCAGGCGGGCAACGGCGTGCACATCCACCTGAGCCTGCTCGACGGCGACGGCGCACCCCTGCTCCACGACGCCGCCCGGCCCGCCCGCCTGAGTGAGCTCGGCGAGTCCTTCGCGGCCGGCATCCTCGCTCATGCGCGGGCGCTGAGCGCGCTCACCGCCCCGAGCCCCGTGTCGGGCGCGCGCCTGCGGCCCCACCGCTGGAGTGCCGGCGCGGTGTGCCTCGCGCAGCGCAACCGCGAGGCGCTGCTGCGGATCCCGCCCGTGGTCGAGCTCGGCGGCGCCGACGCGGCCGCCCAGCTGCACCTCGAGTACCGTGGCGCCGATGCCGCCGCCAACCCCTACCTGGCGCTCGGCGCGATCCTCCGCGCGGGCCTCGAGGGCGTGCGCGAGAAGCTGCCAGCGCCGGCGATGCTCGAGTGCGATCCCGCTGAGCTCGACGCCGTGCAGGCCGAGCGCTTCGGCGTGGGCGCGCTGCCGGCGACACTCGAGCAGTCGCTGGCGGCGCTCGCCGAGGACGGCGCGGTGCGGGGTTGGATGACCCCGCTCCTGTACGAGGCGTACATGAGCGTCAAGCGCGCCGAGCTCGACGCGACCGCCAGGCTGGACCTCGAGGAGGTCTGCCGCCGCTATGGCGCCATCTACTGACCCGGCGGCCGGCGCCCTGCTCGAGCGCCTGCTGCGGGGGATCGAGCAGGAGCTTCCCCGCGCGATCGCGCTGCGCCATCGCCTGCACGCCGAGCCCGAGCTCGCGCACGCGGAGGAGCACACCGCGGCGAGCATCGCCGCCGAGCTGCCCGTCGCCAGCGAGGCCGCCGCGGGGACCGGCCGGCTCGCGCGCGTCGAGGGCGGGAGCGACCGGGGCGGCGATCACGGGGGCGACCGGGGCGGCGACCAGGGAGGCGATGGTGGCGGCGCCGGTCCGCGTGGCCCGATCGCGGTGCGCGCGGAGCTCGACGGCCTGCCCATGCGAGAGCGCACGGGGGCGGCGTTCGCGGCCGGCGGCGAGGCGATGCACGCGTGCGGACACGACGTGCACATGGCCGCGCTGGTCGCCCTGGTCCGCGCGGCGTATGAGCTGCGCGACGCGCTGCCGGCGCCGCTGCTGGCGGTCTTCCAACCGAGCGAGGAGGCCTATCCGTCGGGTGCACGGCAGCTCGCGGAGGGCCCGCTCGCGGCGATCGCCCCGGCCGCGGTTGTGGCCGCCCACGTGCATCCCGAGCTCGCATGGGGCACCGTCGCGCTCGACCCCGGCATCGTCAACGCGTCGTGCGACACCGTCGAGATCACGATCGAGGGCGAGCCCTCGCACGGCGCCTACCCCCACCAGGGGCGCGATCCGATTCTGGCAATCGCCCAGGTGGTGGTCGCGCTGCACGCGCAGCTCGGCCGTCGCGTCGACCCCGTCAGCCCGGCCTCGCTGACGGTCGGCGTGCTCGAGGGAGGGAGCGCCGAGAACGTGATCCCCGCGCGGGCGCGCGCGCGCGCCGCGCTGCGGGCCTACCGCCAGCACGACCGGCTCGCGCTGCGGGCACTCGTCGAGGAGGTCGCCCACGGCATCGCCGCGGCCCACGGCTGCCGCGCGAGCGTCGCGCTGCTGGCGGGTGAGCCGGCGCTCGAGAACGACGCGGACATCGTCGGCCGGGCACGCCCGCTGCTCGCCCGCGCGGAGCTCGCACCGGCGGGCGCGTGGCGCTCGTGCGCCTCCGATGACTTCGCCTTCTTCGGCGCGCTCGCACCGTTGGCGATGGCGTTCGTGGGGCTCGACGGGGCCGACGGCTTCGCCACACGGCCGCTTCACCATCCCGAGCTGCTCCCCCCCGACGCGGCCGTGGGCGCGGTCGCCAGGACACAGGCGGTTCTGTACCTCGCGGCGGCCACTCACGTGGGGGCGGGCTGAGGCGGTTGATCGCCTCTCGATCGGGCGCCTCAGCAATCGAGTGTAGCTCTTGTGTTACATTCTCATGGTAGGCAGCATGGGCAGAAGGTCACAATGCCACTCGCACCAGTCCCAATCATGGCCAAGACTCTCGACACCAGCTACTACGAAAAGCGCCGCCAAGACTGGCTCGCAGACGAGGCCGCCCGCGCGGAGTATGAGCGCGCCCGGAGCGAGATCGAGCAGATCGATGCCGTCATCCGCTCACTGGACGAGCTGCGCGAGGACGCCGGAATGTCCAAGGCCGAGCTCGCGCGGCGCGTGGGACGCAACCCCGCCAGCATCAGACGCCTGTTCACGGCCGAGCAGGCGCGCCCAGAGCTACCTCTCATCATCTCGATAGCCAACGCTCTCGACGCCAGCATCGAGATCAAGCGCCACCCACGCAGATCGAACGGCAAGCGCGCCGCTGTAGAAGCCTGACGGACTTCAATAAGGGCCGCGCCGGTTCGTAGGCTGCGGCAATGGCGTGGGGTGTCATCTTCTATGCGACCGCCGAGGGCCCCGTGCCGGGAGCGGATTTCCTCGACGGCTGTCCCGCGAAGGTCCGAGGAACGATCCTGGCCGTGCTCGATGCGGTTGCGGCCGCCCCGCCGCCCGCGTTCTCCGGGGGAGGCAAGTGGGAGGCCATGCACGGCGACATGGGCGGCTACTACGAGATCCGCGTCACCGGACCAGGCCGCGAGCAGTTCCGTCTCTTCCGCCTGCTGGAGAACGCCGACAAGCGCGCGCTGACCGCGCGTGGCCTACGTGGCCCGGCTATCGCCGTGATCACCGGGATGCGCAAGAAAACCGGGACGGTCTTCAGCGACCGGGACTACGCCAAAGTCCGGCAGCTTGGTAAAGAGCACACCACACAGACACCAAGACGTATAGCGGGATAAGAGGCGTCGTCCACGACCAATCGATGGCATACGCTGCGCCCGACGATGAGCCGTGGACCGAGGATGACGAGGCCGCCGCGGCGGAGGGCAGGGCCGATCTGGCGGCCGGGCGCACGGTGTCGCTGGATGAGGCGCTGCGGGAATCCGAGTGAGCGACGCAGACCATTTGGTAACCACTTGCGCAAGGAGGGCGCGAGCGAAGAGCCCGATATCCCAGCGACCGGCAGCAGCCGGCCGGTACGATGCAGCGATGCCCGACCGCCTGTACTTCACCGACTCCGACGAGGCCAACGCGCTGATCGCCTCCGATCCGATGGCGCTGCTGACCGGGTTCGCGCTCGACCAGCAGGTCAGCGTGCAGAAGGCCTTCGCCGGGCCGCTCGCGCTACGCGAGCGACTCGGCTCGATTGCGCCGGCGACCCTGGCAGCGGCCGATCTGGACCCCGTGTTCCGAGAGAAGCCGGCGATCCACCGCTTTCCCGGCTCGATGGCGGCCCGCGTGCACGAGTTGGCGGTGCACGTGTGCGAGCGCTACGACGGCGATGCCGCGCGGGTGTGGACCGACGCGCCCGACACGGCCGCGCTGCGCGCGAACCTCCAGGCGCTGCCGGGCTTCGGCGAGATGAAGGTCAAGGCGCTGGGCGCGGTCCTCGCCAAGCGCTTCGGCGTGGCCGCCGCGGCGGGGCTCGTCCCCGCCCATCCCACGCTGGGCGACGTCGACTCGGCGCAGGCGCTGGTCGACTACCAGGCCGCCAAGCGCATCCACAAGGCGGAGTGGACGAAACTCAAGCCGCGCCGGTAGAGCGCCAGCGGAGCAACGCGGCCGGGCGGGTGGGCCCGGCGTCGAGATTCCTCAGAAGTCAGGCAGGTGATCGATCTCGGGCGAGCGCAGCGCAATGCCCAGCCCCGGGATCGACACGCGCCCGGACTGCGGGTAGAAGCGCATGTCGGTCGGCTCGCGGGTGCCGTAGGCGAGGTATGTGAGCCCCTCCTCGCCGGGGCTGATCGCGTGCGCGACGCCGGTGCCGGGCGGCCGCGAGACGACGTCGCCCACGCCCAGCGGATGCTCGTCGGGCGCGGTGGCGCCACGCTTCCACAGCTCGAGCGTGCCGGCGCCCTCGAGCACCACGAAGATCTCCTCCTCCTGCGAGTGGCAGTGGGCGGGCGCCCCCTGCCCGCGTGCCTCGAGCACCACATGATTGAGGCCCGACGCACGCGCTCCCGCGGCCTTACCAAGGCGGCGCAGGCGGCCATCGAGGATCGCCTCCACGCCCTCCAGTGCGACCACGTTGGGCGGCCGCTCGGCCTCCGCCGGCGGGCACTCGGGAGGACCGCTGGCGGCCTCGCGCGCGAACGGCGTATCGCCCTCGCCGAGCTCCACCCAGCGCGGGAACGACCACGCCACGCCGGCGCGGGGCAGCGCCGTCAGGCCCGGGTCCAGACGCTGGCCGAAGACGAGCACGTCGAGCCCGCCGGCACCGCCGCGCAACGTGTGCGGCCCGCTTTTCGGCCTGTGCGCGATGCAGTCGCCGGCGCCGACGTCGAACGTGCGCCCGTCCTGCCACAGCAGCCCGGCGCCCCCCAGCACGAAGAAGATCTCCTCGTCCGCCCCGTGTTCGTGGGCCGGTGTCGAGAAGTGCCCCTCGGCGACCGCGATCCGCCGCAGGCCGACCGTACGGGTGCCCGCCTGGCGCCCGATGTCGCGCCACACGCCCTTGATGTGGCCGACCGCGAGCTCGCCCGAGCGACACTCGTTGATGTTCACGATCGTCACCGCCGAGCAGACGCTATCAGTCGCCGCACGGCGCGCCACCCGGCGTGGACGCCTTGGCTCGCCGCCCGCGCCGGTCGGGCTCGATCGGTTTCAGGTTCCTTTCACGTTTGCCCGTCAGCATCCGCTCATGCACCTGCTGGTCGTCGATGACGACCCCTCCCTGCGCGAAGCGCTGGCGCTCGTGCTCGATCTCAACGGCTTCGAGGTGAGCACGGCGGTGGACGGTCGCGAGGCGATGCGCGCACTCGCGGTGAGCCCTCCGGACGCGGTCATCCTCGACGTGCTCATGCCGGGGCTCGACGGGCTGGAGGTGTGCAGGCGGATGCGTGCGATCGGCGATCGCACCCCGGTGCTGATGCTGACTGCGCGGACCGAGGTCTCAGAGCGCGTCGCCGGCCTGGAGGCCGGAGCCGACGACTACCTGGCCAAGCCGTTCGCGCGCGAGGAGCTGATCGCCCGCCTGCGCGCATTGCTGCGACGGACGGGATGGGAGGGCGAGGACCAGGTCCTGCGCTTCGAGGAGCTCGAGCTCGATCCGATCGCGCACGAGGCCCGCCGCGGCGATCGCGAGCTGGGGCTCACGCGTACCGAGTTCCTGCTGTTGGAGCTGCTCATGCGCCATCCGCGTCAGGTGCTCACCCGCGCGACGATCTTCGATCGCGTGTGGGGCTATGACTTCGGGCCCGCCTCCAACTCGCTGGAGGTCTACATCGGCTACCTGCGGCGCAAGACCGAGGCCGAGGGGGAGCCGCGGCTGGTGCACACGGTGCGCGGCGTCGGCTACGTGTTGAGGCCCTCCACGCGATGAGCTTCCGCCGCCGCACCGTGCTGCTGGCCGCCGGCGCGGTGGCGGCGGCCGTGGTGCTCGCGTCGGTGGTGGTGTACGTCGTGACCCGCGACGAGCTGCGCGGGCAGATCGACGCGAGCCTGCGCCAGAAGCTCACCCCCGGGCTACCGCAGGCGGTCCAGATCAAGACCAACCTCACACCGCAGCAACTGGCGACGCTCAAAAGGGAAGGCAAGCTGCCAACCCTGGCCCCGGGGTCGCCCGACATCGTCGGCCACGCGAGCGGCAGCGGCGGAGAAGTCTCGATCGAACGCAAGCTCTCGGTGGCTCCAGGCGGGCTCCTGCGAACGGAAAGATCATCGTTCGGCGGACCGCCCAGCGCGATCGCACGGCTCGTACTGCCCAGGCCGACGCTCGGCGGCGCCACCGGCTACATCCAGCTCCTGCGTTCCAACGGCAGCATCGTGGGCTCGGAAGGCGGGGGCTCGCTGCTGCCGATCACCGCTGCCACCCGCGCTGTCGCTGCGGGCCACCGCGGCACCTTCTTCAGCGACGCGACCGTCGCCGGCACGCCCGTGCGGATCCTCACCAAGCGCGCACCCGAAGCAGATGGGGTGTGGCAGGTGGCCCTGCCGCTCACCGACCTCGACAGCACGCTCGCGCACCTGAAGCTGGTGCTCGTGATCGTGAGCCTCGGCGGCATCGCGCTCGCCGCCGCGCTCGGGCTGCTCGTGTCGCGTGCCGCGCTCGTGCCCGTGCGACGACTGACGGGAGCCGCCGAACGCGTCGCGCGTACGCAGGATCTCGGCCACCGCATCGAGGTAGGCGAGCGGGACGAGCTCGGGCGCTTGTCGGAGAGCTTCAACACGATGCTCGCCGCCCTCGAGCGCTCGCGCCTGGCTCAGCGCCAACTCGTCTCCGACGCTTCGCACGAGCTGCGCACGCCGCTCACCAGCGTGCAGGCGAACCTCGACGCGCTTGCCATGGGCGAGCAGTTGCACGCGCCCGAGCGCGCGCGCGTGGTCGCCGCCGCGCAAGCGCAGCTGCGCGAGCTGACCGTGCTGGTCGGCGACCTCGTCGATCTGTCGAAGACCGACGTCGAGGCCGTCGCGGTCGAGGACGTGCGCCTCGACCTCGCCGCCACAGGAGCTCTCGAGCGCGCGCGCCTGCACGCGCCGAGATGCTCTTTCGTGCTCGACGCCGAGCCGTGTCTGGTGCGCGCCGCGCCCGCCAGGCTCGAGCGCGCGATCGCCAACCTGCTCGACAACGCGTGCAAATGGAATCCGCGCGAGATGCCCGTCGAGGTGCGGGTGCGCGACGGCCGCCTGGAGGTGCGCGACCACGGACCGGGCATCGCGGCCGAGGACCTGCCCCATGTGTTCGACCGCTTCTACCGCGCGCCGGCGGCCCGGGGGCGGCCCGGATCCGGGCTGGGGCTCGCGATCGTGCGCCAGATGGCCGAGTCCCACGGCGGAGCCGTGTACGCCGCCAACGCGGCGGACGGCGGCGCGAGGCTGACGCTCGAGCTGCCGTCGCCGGCGATGACCGCAGGCGAGCTCGCGGCGGCGAAGCCCGGCGCGGCCACGGAGCCCGGCGCAGGCTCCGCTCAGCGAGTTCCTCGCTCGCTCTAAGGCAATTCTCAGAAAGCCGGCGCTTGATGTCGTCAGCCATCGACCGCTCGCGCAGCCCGAGCAAAGGAGTCCCCATGTCGCAACCAAAGCCGGTCCCCGCCTGGACCAGATCACGTCTGCCGCGCCTGCTGGCGATCCCGGCGCTCGCCGCCGCGGGCGCGCTGCTCGCCGGCTGCGGCGGATCGACGCCGGCTTCCAACGCCGCCAACACCGAACAGGCCGGGGAACAGAAGGCCGAAGCGAAGTTCGCCGATTTCGCCAAGTGCCTGCGCGAACACGGCGTCAACGCCGAAGCCCAGTCGCGCCCCGGCGGCGGTCACGGCCTGAAGGTGTCGCCCGGATCAGGCGGACCTCAACAGGCCGAAGCGGCGCAGAAGGCCTGTAAGCGCTACCAGCCCGACCCGCAGAAGGTGAACCTGTCACCGCAGCAGAAGGTCGAACGCGAAGAAGCGGTGCGGAAGTTCGCGAAGTGCATGCGCGAACACGGGATCAAAGTCGAAGCCTCCACGCAGGGCGGTGGAATCCAGATCCGCATCCACGGCCACCCGGGCGAAGCAGGCGCGCCGAACCCTGAAAGCCCGGCGTTCCAGAAGTCGCAGAGCGCCTGCCAGAAGCTGCTGCCCGGGCCACCACCGGGCAGTGGTGCCGGCCCCGGCAAGTCCCAGAGCTCCGAAAGCTCCGCGGGCGTGGCGGCCGGCGGCTGAGCGGTGGGATCCGCGCCCGAGCACGGACACGGCGGCGAGCCGCCGCCCGCCACGCTCGTCCAGGAGCGGCCGCGCGACGACGCCTCCGCCGACGGCGCCCGTGCGAGCGCGCAGACGCCGCGACGCCTGCGCAGGCGCGGCGCGCTGGCGGCCGTGCTCGTAATCGCCGCGGCGGTCGTGGCGATCGTGGTGCTCGTGAGCGGGGGCGGCAAAGCCGCCGCACCCACGACCGGCGTGCCAGCTGGCGAGACGACCGCGACGGTCACGCGCCGAACGCTCACGGAAAGCTCGACCGTCGACGGCACGCTCGGGTACGGCACGTCGCTGGAACTGTACGACCGCGTGTCCGGCACATTCACATGGCTGCCGTCCGTGGGCGCGACGGTCTCCCGCGGCGGAACGCTGTGGCGCGTCAACAACCTGCCCGTGGTGCTCATGTACGGCTCGGTGCCGGCCTACCGCACGCTGAAGGAGGGCGTCAGCGACGGCCCCGACGTGACCCAGCTCAACGAGAACCTGATCGACCTCGGGTACGACCCCTACGGCGCGATCACGGACGACGAAGAGTTCGGTGAAGCGACGGCCGCCGCAGTGCGCCGCTGGCAGAAGGCTGAGGGACTCAGGGAAACGGGCGAAGTCGAACTCGGCCGCGTCGTCTTCGCCCCGGGCGCGCGCCGGGTCACGGCCGTGAAGGTCGCGCTCGGCCAGGATCCGCCGGGCGCGGCCGGGGCCGAAGGACCAAGCTCCAAAAAGCCGAGCTCGGATGCGCCCGACGAAGAACCGGGCACGAACGGAGATGCCACCGAGAAAAAGGCGGCGAAAGAAAAGGAGGCCAAGGAAAAGGCCGCCAAGGAAAAGGCTGACAAAGAACGGCATGGCAAGGAACCCGCTGAAGAACCGAACGACAAAGACGCCAGCAAAGAACCAGACGACAAAGAAGCAGCCAAGACGCCCGCCGACGATGACGAAAGCGACGGCAAAGAGCCGGCTGGGGGTAGCGAAGGCGCGTCGGGGGCGGGCATGGTCGTGCTGAGCACCACCTCCACACAGCAGCTCGTGCAGCTGAAGGTGAAAGCCGAACAGCAGACGCTCGCCCACGTGGGCGAGACAGCGCCCGTGACGCTTCCGGGCGGCGACGTCGTCCAGGGACGGATCATCGAAGTCGGATCAGTAGCGAGCACATCGTCGTCGGGCGAAAGCGAAAAGGGCAGCGCCGGCTCGAGCGGCGAAAGCGAATCGGCGACGATCCCCGTGACGCTCGCGCTCGCGCGCCCGGTCGCACACCTGGACGAGGCGCCGGTGAGCGTCGAACTGGTCAAGAGCGTGCGGCGCGACGTGCTGGCGGTCCCGGCGACGGCCCTGACGGCCACCGCCGGCAACCCGGTTGGCGCGGCCGGCAACCCGGCTGGCGCGGCCGACTATGCGATCGAGGTGCTCGCAGGCACCCGCCGCGTCGCGCTGGCGGTGACGCCGGGCATGTTCGCCGACGGCTACGTGCAGGTGGAAGGCCCCGGCGTGCGCGAAGGGCTGACCGTGATCGAGTCCGAATGACCGCGTCCGGATGAGCGCCCGGCCCGTCCTCGAGCTGATCAACGTCGTCAAGGAGTACTCCGGCGGCGTGCAGGCGCTGCGCGGTGTCGATCTCGTCGTTACGGAGGGCGAGCTGGGCGCGATCGTCGGGCCGTCGGGATCGGGCAAGTCGACGCTGCTGCACATCATCGGCACGCTCGAGCGGGCGAGCAGCGGGATCGTGCGGATCGCGGGGATCGACGTGGCAGCGGCCTCGGAGGGCGACCTCGCCGCGCTGCGAGCGCGGCGGATCGGCTTCGTCTTCCAGCAGTTCCATCTGCTGGAGGCGCACACCGCGCTCGAGAACGTCGCCAACGGACTGCTGTACGCGGGTATCCCCGCACGCGAGCGCCGGCGTGCTGCGCTGGCGGCACTCGATCGCGTCGGTCTCGGCGACCGCGCGCTGCACACCTCGGCGCTGCTCTCGGGGGGCGAGCGCCAGCGCGTGGCGATCGCCCGGGCGATCGTCAGCGCACCGGCGATCGTGCTCGCCGACGAGCCGACAGGCAATCTCGACAGCGCCAACGGAGTCGAGATCATGCGCCTGCTGCGCGCGCTGAACGCGCAGGGCACGACGGTGCTCGTGATCACCCACGACCGCGAGATCGCAGACACGTTGCCTCGGCGTGTGGAGCTGCGCGACGGGCGCCTGATCCACGACGAGCTCGTGGCAGCGCCGGCGTGAACACCGCAACGCCAGCGATCCCCCGCAGCCGCCTGCTGCCGGCGGATGTCCTGCGTGTCGCGAGTGTGGGGCTGCGCACGCGCCGCGTGCGGGCGGCGCTGTCCGCCCTCGGCGTGGCGATCGGCATCGCGGCGATGGTCGCCGTGCTGGGCATCTCCGACTCCAGCAAGGCCGGGCTGGTGGCGGAGCTGAACGAACTCGGGACGAACCTGCTGACGGTGGCCCCCGGGCAGACGTTCCTCGGCGCGGGCGCGCAGCTGCCGGAAGCGGCCGTCAGGGCGGTGCGCAACCTCTCGAGCGTGCGCTCGGCGGCCGCCGTGACGACCGTCTCGAACGCCAGCGTGCGGCGCAACCCCTTCATCGAAGCCGCCGAAACCTCCGGCATCACCGTGTACGCGTCCGACCCGCAGCTGCTGAGCACGCTGGGCGGGCACGTTGTGCGCGGGCGCTTCCTCGACGCGGCCAACGAACGCTATCCGCTGGCGGTGCTCGGCGCCGTCGCCGCGCGGCGCCTGGGCGTTGGCAGCCTGACGGTCGCGGGCCGGCCCGTGCAGGTCTATCTCGATGACATCTGGTTCACGGTTGCGGGCATCCTCGGCCCGCAGCCGCTCGCGCCGGAAATCGAACGTGCTGCCCTGATCGGCTACCCGATCGCCCACCGGCTGTTCGGCACGAGCCGTCACGCCACGATGCTGTATGCGCGCGCGGATCCGGAACGCGTGACCGAAGCGGACTCGCTGTTGGGGGCGACCGCGGATCCGCAGAACCCTGAAAACACCACCGTCAGCCGCCCCTCCGCCGCGCTCCAGGCGCGCGCAGATGCTCAGAGCACCCTCACGGCGGTGTTCCTCGGCCTGGGCGCAGTCGCGCTGCTGGTGGGGGGCGTGGGCATCGCCAACGTGATGGTCATATCCGTGCTCGAGCGTCGTCCCGAGATCGGCCTGCGCCGCGCGCTCGGCGCGCGGGCCGTGCACATCGGCGTCCAGTTCCTCGGCGAGTCGGTGCTGCTGTCGCTCCTGGGTGGGGTGGTGGGAATCGCCCTCGGCGCTGCTGCGACAGCCGCCTACGCCTCGTTCCAGGGCTGGATCCTGGTGGTGCCCGTGCTCGCGGTGGCGGGCGGGGTGGCGATCGCAGTGCTCCTGGGAGCGATCGCCGGCCTCTATCCGGCCGTACGGGCCGCGCGCTTGGCGCCTGCCGCCGCGCTCCGGAGCGTTTAGGCGCGAGGATGATAGTTGCATAGACAACTACTCCTTGGTACGTTTAGACGATGGAGCTCGGCCTCGCGACATTCGCAGACCTGGCGAGTGGGGTCAGCCCGCGCGAGCGCATGCAACAGCTGATGGAGGAGGTCGAGCTCGCAGACCAGCTCGGGTTGGACGTGTTCGGCATCGGCGAGCATCACCGCCCCGACTTCCTCGTGTCCTCGCCCGCGGTCGTGCTCGCGGCCGCCGCCGTCAAGACCGAGCGCATCCGGCTGTCGAGCGCCGTCACGGTGCTGAGCTCCGACGACCCGGTCCGCGTCTTCCAGCAGTTCGCCGAGGTCGATGTCCTGTCGAACGGACGCGCCGAGATCATGGCCGGCCGTGGCTCCTTCATCGAGTCCTTCCCACTGTTCGGCTACGACCTCGACGACTACGACGAGCTGTACGCCGAGAAGCTCGAATTGCTGCTCGAGCTGCGTGAGAAGGTCCGCGTCACCTGGTCCGGGGCCCATCGCCCGGCGCTCGTGGACGCCGAGGTGTGGCCGCGGCCGGTACAGCAGCCACTGCCGGTCTGGGTCGCCGTCGGCGGCTCCCCGCAATCTGTCGTCAGGGCGGGAACGCTGGGCCTGCCGCTCACGCTCGCCATCATCGGCGGCCAGCCCGCCCGCTTTGCGCCGCTGGTCGAGCTCTACCGAGAAGCTGCCGCCAAGGCCGGCCACGAGCGCCCGCACACCCGCGTCGCGATCAACACGCACGCGTTCGTAGGCGCCACCAGCGCTGAGGCAGACTCCGCGTTCGCCAGCGCATATCTGGCGATGATGAACCGCATCGGCCGCGAGCGGGGCTGGCCTGCGTCGGGACGGCCCGAGTACGAAGCGCTGCGCTCGCCGAGCGGGGCCCTGGCGGTCGGCTCGCCGGAGCAGGTGGCCGAGAAGATCCTCTACGAGCACGAGTTGTTCGGACACGATCGCTACATCGCCCAGATGAGCGTCGGCGCGGTGGCCCACGGGGACGTGCTGCGCTCGATGGAGCTGTTCGGTACCGAGGTGGCACCGCTCGTGCGCGCAGAGGTCGCCCGCCGGTAGGCTTTCGCGCCGCGAAACGAACACCGAGGAGTGGTCGATGGCCCCGCGGGATGAGAGCGCCACGAGGACAAACGGCTGGCACGTGATCGTCGCGTACGCGCTGGTGTGTGCGGCGACGCAGGTGCTGTGGCTCACCTACGCGGCGATCACGACCGAATCGGCGAGACGCTACGGCGTGTCGGTGGGGGCGATCGGGTGGCTCGCGGAGATCTTCCCGCTGCTGTACGTGGTGCTGGCGATCCCCGCGGGCATGCTGCTCGACCGCTGGTTTCGCCCGGCGCTCGCCGGCGGCGGAGCGCTGGTGGCGCTCGGCGGCCTCGTGCGGCTGGGCGGGCTGACGTTCGCGTGGGCGATGGCCGGCCAGGTGATCGTGGCGGTCGCCCAGCCGGTGGTGCTCTCCGGGGTCAGCAAGCTCGCCGGCGAGTACCTGCCGGTGGAGCAGCGCGCGGACGGCATCGCGCTCGGCTCCGCCGGCAACTTCGTGGGCATGCTGCTCGCCCTGCTGCTCGGCCCCACGCTCGGCGGGCACGGACAGCTCGAGCGGCTGCTGGTGCTCGAGGCCGCGCTTGCGGTGCTCGCGGCGGCGGCGCTCGCCTTCACGCTGCGACGTCCGGGGCACGCGAGCACGGAGCACGCCGCGATCGAGGGCAGCGCCGCCCGCGCCCTGTGGCGCCTTCGACCGATGCGCACCCAATGCGGTCTGGTGTTCCTGGGCTTCGGCATCTTCGTGGCGCTCGCCACCTGGCTGCAGACGCTGCTCCAGCCGGCGGGCGTCTCGGAAACGACGGCGGGCGTGCTGCTCGTCGGGATGATCATCGCGGGCATCGTCGGCTGCGCGGTGCTGCCGCCGCTGGTCGCCCGCCGGCGCGCCGAGCGCAGCTTCATGCGCACGACCGTGTGCGTCGGCTGCCTGGGCTGCGTGACGCTGGCCGTCACGCCGTGGCTGGGGACGTGGGCGTTCGCGCTGGCGGCGATGGGCCTGCTGCTGCTGCCCGCGCTGCCCGTGATCCTGACGGCCGCCGAGCAGCTCGCGGGCGCCGCCGCCGGCACCGCCGGGGCGATCGTGTGGATGGCCGGCAACCTCGGCGGCCTCGTGGTGGCGCTGCTCGTGCAGGTGCTCGTGCACCATCCCACGGCGGCGTTCCTGGCGATGGCGGGGGTTTCGCTGCTGGGGCTGCCGCTCGCGGCGCGCCTCACCTCGCCCGCGGCGCAGGAGGCCGCGGGCTCGCCGGCTCCCGCCGCGGCCGGCTGACGGGTCGAGGTGTGATCGTGTCCGAGTCGAGCGATGCACAGGTCCTGCGCACGCCCGACGAGCTGACCGCTTCGTGGCTCGGCGGCGTGCTCGACCACGGACCGGTGCGAGCGCTCGAGGTCATCCCGGTCGGCACCGGCCAGATGAGCCAGAGCTACCGCGTGAGCTTCACCGCGGACGGCGAGGAGCAGCCGCGTAGCGTCGTCGTCAAGCTCGCCTCGCTCGACCCGGGCAGCCGCGCCACGGGAGTCGGGCTGGGCGCATACGCCCGCGAGGTCCGCTTCTACCGCGAGCTCGCACCGCGCATCGGGGGCCCGCTGGCGGGGTGCTTGCACGCGGCCCTCGACGAGCGCGACGGTTGGTTCACGCTCGTGCTCGAGGACGTCGGCCCGGCGCACCAGGGCGACCAGATCGCCGGCTGCGACACGAGCCAGGCACGCCTGGCAATGGAGGTCCTCGCCGAGCTGCACGCACCGGTGCTCGGCGATCGGGAGCTGGGCCGCGCCGACTGGCTGAACGGACCGTCACCGCTCAACCAGGCCGTGCTGAGCCAGCTGCTGCCCGCGTTCCTCGAGCGCTACGGGGGGTCGATCGCCGCAGAGCACCGCGCCGTGACCGAGCAGTTCGTCGCGCGGGCCGACGGCTGGCTGGCCGAGAACCCCGAGCCGCGAGGCCTGGTGCACGCCGACTACCGCCTCGACAACCTGCTGTTCGGCGAGCCCGGGGCGCCGCGGCCGTTGACGGTGGTCGACTGGCAGACCGTCGGCTGGGGCTCGCCGATGCTCGACGCCGCGTACTTCCTCGGCTCAGGGTTGAGCGTCGCGGATCGCCGCGCGCACGAGCACGGGCTGGTGCGCGTGTACCACGACGCGTTGATAGCCCGCGGCGTCGAGGGACTCACGTGGGATCACTGCTGGCGCGAGTACCGGCGCATGAGCTTCCACGGCGTGGTCATGGCGGTGGCGGCGTCGATGCTCGTCGAACGCACGCCGCGCGGCGACGAGATGTTCACGACCCTGCTCGCACGCCACGCCCAGCATGCGATCGACCTCGACGCCGTCGAGCTGCTGCCCGCGGCCGGCACGGGGCGCCCGGCGCCGCTCGTGCCGCCGCCCGCCGACGAGGGCGCTCACGCGCCGACCGGCGAGCAGCTGTGGAACGAGAGCTGGTACTTCGATGCGATCGACGACGGCGGCCGGCTGGGGGCGTACGTGCGGATCGGCTCCTACCCCAACCTCGGCGTGTCGTGGTACACCGCCTGCGTGTGCGGCGCGGATCGTCCGTCTGTCGCCGTGGTCGACTTCCAGGCGCCCCTGCCCTCCGACGACGGCCGGCTGGCGATCGACACCGGGCGCATTCGCGCCGAGCACCTGTGCGAGGTCCCGCTCGAGCGCTTCGCGCTCACGCTGGCGGGTGGCGGCGCCGCCCACGCCGACGCCTCGGCTCCCCTGCGGGGCGAGCCGGGCGCGCCCGTCGACGTCGAGCTCGACCTCGTGTGGGACACCGCCGGGACGCCCTACGGGTATCGACTGGCCACGCGCTACGAGATCCCCTGCCGGGTGAGCGGGACGATCCGCGTCGGCGAGGAGCGCTTGCAGCTACGCGGCAGCGGCCAGCGCGACCACTCGTGGGGCACGCGCGACTGGTGGGCGATGGACTGGGTGTGGAGCGCCGCCGAGCTCGACGACGGCACGCGGGTGCACGGCGTGCAGTTGCGGCTCCCGGACCTGCCGACGATCGGCGTCGGCTACGTCCAGTCGCAGGCCTCGGGGGTGTCCGAGCTCGACGGCGTGGAGGCGAGCGAGACGGTGGCGCGGGACGGGCTGATCGAGCGCGCGCGGATCGGGCTGGCGCCGGCGGGGATCGAGCTGGACGTGGAGCCGATCGCCTTCGGGGCGCTGCGACTGCAGGCACCGGACGGACGCCTGGCGCTGTTCCCGCGGGCGATGTGCCGCGTGCGCGCGTCCGACGGACGCGCGGGGCTGGGCTGGGTGGAGTGGAACCTCAACCAGCGCTGAGCGGTCGATGACCCCTTGCGGCGCTCCCGCTAGATCGCCCGCTCGCGCCCGGCCCAGTAGGGGTCGCGCAGCCGGCGCTTGAAGATCTTGCCGGTGTCCTCGCGGGGCAGCGAGTCGACGAGCTCGACCACGCGCGGGGTCTTGTAGCCGGCGAGCCGCGAGTGCACGTGGTCGCGGATCTCATCGGCGCTCACCGCGACCCCGTCGTGCAGTTCGACGTGCGCCGCCAGCGCCTCGCCGAAGCCCTCGTCGGGGATCCCGAACACGGCGCAGTCACGGACGCCGGGCAGCGTCAGCAGGCACGCCTCGATCTCCGCGGGGTAGATGTTCACGCCGCCGCTGATCACCATGTCGCTCGCACGATCGTTCAGGTACAGGTAGCCGTCCGCGTCGAGGTAGCCGATGTCGCCACAGCTGATGAGGCCGTCGCGTTCGACCGCGCGGCGCTTGGCCGGATCGCCCTCGTAGGTGAAGTCAGAGAGGACGTCGAGGCGCATGTACACCTCTCCCGACTCGCCCGGAGGCAGCTCGTGACCGGCGGCGTCGAGGATCTTGACGGTGGCGTGGGGGAGCGTCCGGCCGACGGTCCCCGGACGCTCGAGCCACTCCCCGCTGGTGGCGAAGGTGATCAGGCCGACCTCCGTGCTGCCGTAGTACTCGGCCACGATCGGCCCCAGCCACTCGATCATCGCGCGCTTGACCTCCGGCGGGCAGGGCGCGGCGGCGTGCACGATCCAACGCAGCGAGGTGAGGTCGTAGCGCGAGCGCACCTGCTCGGGCAGGGCGAGCAGCCGCACGAACATCGTCGGCACCATCTGCACGACGGTGATCCGATCCTCGGCGACGAGGCGCAGGAACTCCTCGGGGTCGAAGGCGGTCATGATCGTCATGTGCAGGCCACGGACGACCGCCGCGTTCACGTACGCGTTGGGCGCCGAGTGGTACATCGGCGCGGGAATCAGCGTGCGCTCGCCGGGCAGCAGCTGGAAGACCTCGCTGAACAGGTCCTTGATCGCTTCCCGCTGTACGTCCGTGGGCGCCTCCCGCACCACCCCCTTGGGTCGCCCGGTGGTGCCGGAGGTGTAGATGATGCTGGCCGGCGGGGTCTCCGGCGCCTGCGCCCACGGCTCGTGCCGGGCGAGCCACTCGGGCCACCACGGCAGGCCATCCGCGGACCCCGCGCGCGGCGGCTCGCCGTTCGGCGGCGCATCCGGCGGCACGAGGATCACGCTCACGCCGTCGGGCACGCGCTCGCGGACCGCCGGCCACAACTCGGCGTGCACGATCAGCACCTTGGCGGCGCTGTCGGCGAGCACGTACGCGACCTCCTCGCCGCGCCAGTGCCAGTTGATCGGCACCTTCATCGCACCCAGCGGCACGGTCGCGACCGACGCCTCGACGAACTCGAGCGAGTTGCGCAGCAGCAGCGCGACCCGGTCGTCGTTGCCGACGCCCAGCTCCAATAGGCCCCGCGTCGCGCGCATGGCGCGCTCGTAGAGCTCCTCGTAGGTGGCGAAGCGCGCGCCGCAGCTGACCCCGCACGGCTGCTCCACGCTAGGACCCCGATCGGCTGGACTCGTCCACGAACGCTCCGCGCACCGCCGCCATCCTAGCCGCGGGTGCACCTACCGTATGAATGAGCCCGATGTCACCGCCGATCATGCCGCCCGTCTCCGACTGGCCCTCGCTCGCCCCGCATCCCGGGACGATCACCTGGCGGCGCGCAGGCGACGCGCGGGTGCTGATCGCCGCGGGCTACGCGCTGCTGCTGCAGGTGGCTCACCCGACGGTGGGCGCCGGGGTGAGCGAGCACTCGCAGTTCCAGCGCGACCCCTGGGGTCGCCTGCTGCGCACGCTCGACTACACCTACACGATGGGCTTCGGCGGCCCCCAGGCCGCCGGCGAGATGGGCCGGCGCATCCGCGCCTTCCATACGCAGATCAAGGGCACGGCGCCGGACGGGCGCCACTACCACGCGCTCGAGCCCACCGCCTACGCGTGGGTGCACGCGACGCTCGCCGAGGCGATCGTGCTCGCCCACGAGCGCTTCGGGCGTCGCTTCACCGCCGCCCAGCGCGAGCGGTTCTGGAGCGAGTGGCGCGCGCTCGGCTCGCTGCTCGGCATCCGCGAGCGCGACCTGCCCGTCGGCTGGCAGGCGTTTCGCGCGTACGTCGATGAGAAGATCGAGGACCAGCTCGAGCACACGACCGCGGTCGACGAAGTGCTGCACGGACTCGCGCGCCCAGCGCCGCCGGAGCTGGCGGCGCCGCTGGGCGTCATCTGGGGCGTCGTGCCCGGACCGCAGCTTGGCCACCTGATGACGCTCGCGACCGTGGGGCTGGCGCCACCCGTGCTGCGCCGGCGCCTGGGACTGCGCTGGACGCGCGCCAGCGAGCTGGAGCTGGGGGTGCTCGCCCGAGCGCTGCGCGCGGCCACGCCGCTGATGCCGGCCGCGCTGCGCAACACCGGACCGGGCTATTTGCGCTGGCGCGCCGAGGCCATCGCCCGAGGCGACGTCGCCTCGGCGGCGCTGCCCGGGCAGTGATAGGTTTGCCCTACCGAGTGGTCTACCCCAACGGGGAGCGGCGAGGGGCGGGTAGGCCTCGATCAGGTCAAGCCAGCACCACGAGGGAGAGGGAAATATGAGAGCAGTTCTAAAGACGATGCTCATCGCGGCAGCGGGCGTCCTCTGCGCCGCCCTGCCGGCCACCGCGAGCGCCGCCGGCGCAACGTATGTGGCGATGGGAGACTCCTACACCGCGGCCCCGGGAGTCACGCCCCAGGAGACGACCCCGCCGGGCGCGGAATGCGGCCGCTCCGAAGCCAACTACCCGCATCTGGTCGCGGCGGCGCTGGGCCTGTCGCTGACGGATGTGAGTTGCGGCGGCGCGAAGACGGAAAACTTCACCACCGAACAGTTCCCCGGCCAGCCGCCGCAGTTCGACGCGCTGGGTCCGAGCACGGAAGTCGTGAGCCTGGGCATGGGCGGCAACGACAACAACCTGTTCGCGACGCTCGTTGAGGGCTGCACCGAGCTCGACTACGGGGCGCCCAACGTCGGGGCTCCGTGCAAGAAACACTTCGAAAGCTTCGTCACGAAGACGTTCGAAGAAACCCGGGTGCCTCAGGAAGAAGCGCTCCGCGAGATCCACGTGCTGGCGCCGAACGCCAAGGTGTTCGTCGTCGGCTATCCCGAAATCACGCCCACGCACGGCTACTGCCCGAGCGCGATCCCATGGACGACCCTCGACCTGCGGTGGTTCCACGCCAAGGTGCAGGCTCGCGGCAACACCGGTCTCCGCAAGGAGGCGCGCGCCAACGGCGCCGTGTTCGTCAACACGTTCGTCCCCAGCGAGGGCCACAACGCGTGCGAAGCGGTGGGCACCCGCTGGATCGAACCGCTGTTCGGCTCACTGACAGGGGTCGCAGTGCACCCCAACGCCCTCGGCGAGGAAAACGACGCGCTCGACGTCGAGCGCGCGATGCTCAACGACGGCGTCCGCTAGGCACAGACACACGAGCAGGCAGCCGGCCGGGGCGTTTGCGAGCGCCCCGGCTGGCTCCGCTCGCGCAACCGTGCCGTGCACGGTTTGACACATTTTGATAGGTTTGTCGCAAATGGTCGCTTGGCGTGAGGGCGCCTGGCGGGGACAAATCGAAGGAGGAGATCAGATGCACAGGAAGCTGAAGCTATGGGCGGCGCTTGCCGCCACGGGGCTCGCCGCGCTCGTCGGCGTGGGCGCGCCCGCGAGCGCCGGCGCGGCGCTGCCGGTCCACTACGGCTCGACCGCCTCGGCCGAATCGCTGTTCGCCGAGGTCTACACACCGACGTACGTGCCCGGCGCGAACGACGGCTGCAAGCCCTCGAGCGCGCATCCCTACCCGGTCGTGCTCGTCCACGCCACCCTCTCGGACGAGGGATCCAACTGGGTGACGCTCGCGCCGCTGCTGGCCAACAGCGGCTACTGCGTGTACGCGTTCAACTACGGCGAAACCGGCCTGTCTGACTTCGGGCGGATCGACGCCCTCGGCTACATCGAAAAGTCGGCCGAAGAACTGTCGTCGTTCGTCAACAAGGTGCTCTCGGAGACGAAAGCGTCGAAGGTGGACCTCGTCGGCCACTCGCAGGGCGGGATGATGCCCAACTACTACATCCACTTCCTCGGCGGCGCGTCAAAGGTCAACGAGCTCGTCGGCCTCGCCCCGAGCAACCACGGCACCAACGAGGACGGCATCGTCACGCTGCTCAACAGCTTCCCGTGGGCAGCGGGACTCGCCCACCTGATCGAATTCATCGGCGCGCCGTCGCTCGTCCAGCAGGAGGAAGGCTCGGCGTTCAACGAGAAGCTCTTCGGCTCCGGCGAACCGCTCGCCGAAGGCGTCAAATACGTGGTGATCGAGACCGACCACGACGAGGTCGTCACGCCGTACACGAACGCGTTCCTGCACGGAGCGAACGTGACGGACATTCTTCTACAGGAACAGTGCCCGACCGACCCGGTCGAGCACATCGGGATGGCCTCGGACTCGCCGGCGCTGCAGAACGTTCTCAACGAGCTCAGCGCAAGCCCGAACCCGTCGTTCAAAGCGAAATGCGAAAACTTCGGGATCGACCTGTAGGGGGCGTACCGACGCACAGCAGCAATCCTCAATGCAGTAACCCTCGATGACAGGAGCCGCCCCGGTGCGCACAGGCGCCCGGGGCGGTTTCGCTTCACATACGATCACGCCCATGAGCGTCGAGAGCTCCAGCGTGACGCGTCCCGGACGGCTCGCCGGCCGGCGCATCCTCGTGGTGGGCGCGGGCCAGCAGGACTACGGCCTGGAGGACCCTCCGATCGGCAACGGCCGGGCGATGTCGGTGCTGTTCGCGCGCGAAGGCGCCGCCCTCGTGCTCGCGGACATCGACGCCGCCAGCCTCCAGGGGACCGAGACGCTCGTGCGCGAGCAGGGCGCGCAGTGCGCGAGCGTGCTCGCCGACGCGGCCCAGGAGAGCGGCGTCGAGGCGATGTTCGAGTGCGGGCGCGCGGCGTTCGGCGGACTGGACGGTCTGGTGATGAACGTGGGCATCGGCGGCGGGCTACGCTTCAAGGGCACCTCCGTCGAGGACTGGGATCGGGTGATGGCGGTCAACCTACGCTCGCACTTCCTCGGCTGCAAGCGGGCCCTGGAGAGCTTCGAGGACGGCGGCGCGGTGGTGCTGATCGGCTCGCTGGCGGGCCGCGAGTCGATGCCGATCCCCGCCTACGCGGCCTCGAAGGCGGCGCTCGAGGCGGTGTGCCGCAATGCGGCCGTCGAGGGCGCACCGGGGGTGCGCGTGAACGTGCTCGCGCCGGGCCTGATCGACACCTCGTTGGGCAGGATGGCGACGAGGCTCAACCCCGCGCGCGGCGAGGTCCGCATCCCGGCGGGCCGGCAGGGCAGCGCCTGGGAGGTGGCGCGGTGCGCCCTGTTCCTGATCAGCGAGGACGCCTCCTACGTCACGGGGCAGACACTCCTCGCCGACGGCGGGCTGAGCGTGGCCACCAGAGGCTGAGCGCGACCGGAGCGGCCGGGTGCGGCCGCCCGGCTGCGACGCTCACACGACGCGTGTCGCCTCGAGGTCCGGCCCGCTCGCGCCCGGCTCCGTCTCGGCGGCCGGCGCCTCCTCCTGCACGCCGGCTCGCAGCCCCACGAACGCGGCGATCGCGGCCGCGGCCATGATCGCGGCCATCACATACAACACCGATCGCGTCGCGTAGGCGAAGTCGAGCCGCACGAAGTGGGGGATCGACGCGACGGCGCCGGAGCCGTGCGATTGGGACAGCCTGGCCGCTTCGGCGTGCGCGCGTGCGGAGGAGGCCCCTTTTGCGATCAGCGAGCTCGCGACGTGCGAGCGCAGCTGCGAGACGAGGATCGTGCCGAGGATCGCGAGGCCCAGGCTGGCGGAGTAGTTGCGCACCGTCTGGGTGATGCCGGTGGCCTCGCCGTAGGAGAGCCGGGAGGCGCGGTTGACGGCGTCGGTATTGGCCGGCCCGAGCATCAGCCCCATGCCGGCCCCGGCGAGGATGATGTACACCTGCTGGGAGCCGAAGTCCAGGCCCGTGACCTTCCCGCCCCACAGCCAGAGCCCGACCGCGCTGAGCACGCAGCCGAGCACCACTGGGCGCTTGGCGCCGATGCGATCGAGCATGCGCCCGCCGATCTGGGCGGCGACGACGAAGCCGATGAAGAAGAAGAGGATGTACAGGCCGGCCTCGGACGGCGTCTTGCCGAGCGCGATCTGGGCGTACTCGCTGGCGAAGAAGAACACCGGGATGAAGACCATCATGGAGATCGCGAGCACGATGTTCTCGACCAGGAACGGCCGGATCCGGAAGATGCTGAGCTGCATCAGCGGCTCGGGCGTGCGGACCTCGACGAAGGCGAAGACGATCAGGAGCACGACGCCGGTGGCGATGCAGGCGCCGGTGGCGGGGTCGCTCCAGCCCCAGACGGCCGACTGCTGAAAGCCGAACACGCTCAGGCCCACACCGGAGGCGATCAGGACGAGGCCGCGGTAGTCCATGCGCGCGGGCTTGAACTGCGTGACCGGCTTGGAGATCGCGATCAGGATCAGCGCGATCACCGCCACCGGGATGTTCACCCAGAAGATCGCCCTCCACGTCCACTGCGTGAGGTAGCCGCCGAGGATCGGGCCGATCGCGGTCAGGCCGCCGGCGATGCCGAAGAAGATGGCGAGCGCGCGGCCCCGTTCGCGCAGGGCGAAGGTCTGCACGACGATTGCCAGCGCGGCCGGGAACATGATCGCCCCGCCCGCTCCCTGGACCACGCGGAACGTCACGATCCAGGCCTGCGCGATGCTTCCTTTCGGCGTCAGCCCGCACAGCGCGGACGCGGTGGCGAACACGACGACGCCGAGCGTGACCATCCTGCGGTGACCGACGGTGTCGGCGAGTCGCCCACCGAACGCGAACAGGGCAGCCAGCGACAGCAGGTAGGCGTTGACAGCCCACTGCACGCCGGTGTTCGTGAGGCCGAGCTGCTTCTGCACTTCGGGCGCGGCGATCGACACGATCGTCTGATCGATGAAGGTCATCGCGACGGCGAAGATCATCGCCGCGAGAATCAGGTTCCGGGGAGCCCTGTCCTGGGGGTCGGCATCCGTCATCTGGCCACCTCCGCGCATTCTGCACGCTTCGCGCGCGTGGCGTCCGGCCCCCGTGCAAACATCATTCCGCACTAAGTCGGTACCATCGGCACGGCCATGAGCACCCGCCCGAGCACATCCCAAAGCGCGCCCGACCCCAGCGTCCTGTGGTGGATCGGCTCCCTCGTCGGCTTGGGGACGTTCTGCGTGGGCGTGTTCCTGGTGGTCTCACCGCATGAAACGCTCGAAGTCCTGACCGTGGTCCTGGGGGTGCTGCTGCTGGTGGACGGGGCGTTCGCGGTCCTCGGAGCGATCGCGGGTGCGAGCGACAGTCGCGGCCTGCTGGCGATCGTGGGCGTGCTCAGCATGATCGCCGGTCTCCTGCTGGTCAAGAAACCGTTCGACACGCTGGTGGTGCTGACGCTGGTCGTGGGCGTGTGGTTCGTGGTCGCCGGCGTCGTGCGACTGGTCGCCGCGTTCGCCATGATCGGGAGCAAAGCTGCCACGATCGTCGCCGCCCTGGTGGACCTCGTCGCCGGCGCGCTGATCCTCTCCTGGCCAGAACTCGGACTCGCGACGTTCGCGGTGATCGTCGGGATCGTGCTGATCGTCCGTGGTGTGCTGCTGATGTACGCGGGCTGGCTGCTGCGCAAGCTGGACGAGAGCGAAAGCCAGGATCCGCTGTCCACCGCCGTGGCCTGAGCCGACGGCGAGCGCACCGCTCCCGCGGTCAGCGAACGTACACTGGGTCGGCATCCAGACCCCGCCCCGACCCCGTACCGAAGGAGCACAATGTCCGCCGCCCCCGCTGACTTCAACGCCCAGATCATCGATGAGTTCCACGCCAACGACGGACGCGTCGGCGGCATGTTCGACGGTATGCCGCTGCTGCTGCTGCACCACACCGGCGCGCGCTCGGGCAAGAGCCGCATCAACCCGCTGGCCTACCAGAGCGACGGCGAGCGCTACGTGATCTTCGCGTCCAAGGCCGGGGCGCCGACGAACCCCGACTGGTACCACAACCTCAAGGCCCACCCGAACGTCAAGATCGAGGTTGGGGCCGACACGATCGACGTGCTCGCCACGGAGGCGAGCGGCGAGGAGCGCGAGCGCCTGTACCGCACCCAGGCCGAGCGCGTGCCGCAGTTCGGCGAGTACGAGCAGAAGACCGACCGCGTGATCCCGGTGATCGTCCTCACGCCCACCGACGCCGGCTGAGCGAGCGCGAAAGGAGCACCCGACAGCCGGCGGGTGCGGCGGGCAGCGCCTACAACTGCAGCGACTTGACCTGCAGGAACTCCTCCAGGCCGAAGTGCCCCAGCTCGCGGCCGTAGCCGGACTGCTTGTAGCCGCCGAACGGGGCCAGCGGGTTGAAGGCGCCGCCGTTGATCTCGACCTGTCCGGTGCGGATGCGCCGCGCCACGCGCTTGGCGCGCTCCTCGTCGCCCGACCACACCCCGCCGGCGAGGCCGTAGACGGAGTCGTTGGCGATCCGCACGGCTTCCTCCTCGTCCTCGTAGGGCATCAGCACGAGCACCGGGCCGAAGATCTCCTCCTGGGCGATGGTCATGTCGGTGGTCACGTCGGAGAAGACGGTCGGGCGCACGAAGTAGCCCTGCTCGAGCCCGTCGGGCGCGTCGACGCCGCCGGTCAGGAGCTTTGCGCCCTCCTGCTCGCCCTTGACGATGTACTCGCGGACGAGCTTGCGCTGGTCCGCGGAGACGAGCGGTCCGAGCATCGTGCCCGCCTCGAAGGGATCGCCCGGCTTGAAGTACTCGGCCGTCGCCACCGCGATCTGCTCGGCCTCGGCCAGGCGCGAGCGCGGCACGAGCATGCGCGTGAGCGCGCTGCACGTCTGCCCCGAATTCAGGAAGCACTTGCCCACGCCGTCGGCGATCGCCTTCTGGAAGTCCGCGTCCTCGAGGATCACGTTCGGCGACTTGCCACCGAGCTCCAGCGCGATGCGCTTGATCGTCCCCGCGCCGGCTTCCGCCACGCGGCGTCCGGCGGCGGTCGAGCCGGTGAACGAGACCATGTCCACGTCCGGGTGCAGCGCGAGCGCCTCGCCGATCACCGAGCCGCGGCCCGTGACGAGGTTGAACACGCCCGCCGGCAGGCCCACGTCGTCGATCACCTCCGCCAGCAGGACCGCGTTCAGGGGCGCCACCTGCGAGGGCTTCAACACGACCGTGCAGCCGGCAGCCATCGCCGGTGCGACCTTCGCCGCGATCTGGTGCAGCGGGTAGTTCCACGGCGTGATCGCCGCGATCACGCCCACGGGCTCGCGCACGATCAGCGAGTTGCCCACCTGCTGCTCCCACTCCTGCTCGGCCAGCAGTTGGGGCATCGAGCCGAACGTGGTGGTCGGGAGTCCGGCCTGGATGAGGTTGGAGAGCTTGACCGGCATCCCCACCTCCTGAGCGATCAACGCCGCGATCTCGTCCATGCGCGCGCCCAGCGCGGCCGCGATGCGGCCCATCCAGTCAGAGCGCTCCTGCACGGAGGTCTGCGACCAGCTCTCGAACGCCGCGCGCGCCGCCGCCACCGCGCTGTCCACGTCCTCGGTCGTGCCGTCGGGCACGGAGCCCATCACCTGCTCGGTGGTCGAGTTGATCACCTCCAGGACGCCCGCGCCGGTGGCCTTGACCCACTCGCCGCCGATGTAGATCTTGTCCCGGACGTTGACGGCTTGATCGGTCGCGGTCGCCATGTCTATCTCTCCTCGTCGCTTGCGGTGGTGATCCAGTACATCACAGCAAAGGCTCGACCGCGTCCGCGCGCTCCGCGCCGGGCGCCTGCACCCATGTCACGTCCATGCGCACGCGCACCCTGGCGAGCACCCGCGCCAGCTCGGGGGCGAACGCGAGTCCGAAGAGCAAGCTCGCGACGACGCCCGTCACGTCGTAGGGCAGCCCCTGGCCGGCGACTGCCAGGAACGCGGCCGGGGTGTGGACCGCGCCGAGCGTCCACGTGTACAGGTCCATGATCTCCTCGGCGAGGAGCGCGGCCAGTGCGCAGGCAAGGGCGAGCGCCACGCGGCCGACGCGCTGGCGGCTCAGTCGCGCGAGCGCCGCGCCGCCGAGGCCGACCATGCCCCATGCGGCCATCTGCCAGGGCGTATACGGCCCTTGGCCGAGCACGAAGTTGGAGACGAGCATCCCGAGCGCACCGACGGTGAAGCCGGGGAGCGGGCCGAGCGCGTAGCCCACCACGAACGTCATGGCGGTGATCGGCTTGACGTCGGGCAGCGCGACAAAGGCGTCGCGTCCGAGCGCGGCGAGGGCGGACATGACCGCTACGACGGCCGCCATCCGCGCCGATGGGCGCCTGCGCTCATACGCGAGCCAGCCGACACCCAGTACGAGCCCGACGACCAGAAAGGAAGCGACCGGCCAGCCCATCACGCGACTCCCGGGACGATCGCGTGTGCGTCCCTGGCGTCGATCGGTGTCTCGGCGCCGTCCCGGCGGGCGCGCAGAAGCTCTGCGCCCTGCTCCGGCAGCAGCGCACGGGCGGCGCCGGAGAGGATGCGCGCGGTCTCGGTGGCGAAGTACCACCCGCCGGCGAGCAGCTCGGCAGCCGTGCCGTCGGCGATCACGCGCCCGTCGGCCATCAGGACCGCGCGGTCGGCGCAGGCCGCCGCGAACTCGGGGTCGTGCGTGGCGACGATCACCGCCTGTCCCCGCTCTGAGCGACGCCGCAGCTCCCGTGCCAGCTCGCCCTTGGCTTCGCGGTCCATGCCGCGGGTGGGCTCATCGAGCGCGAGCACCGCCGGCTCATCACCCGAGCCGGTGACGATCGCCAGCGCCAGGCGCTGGCGCTCTCCACCCGAGAGGTCGCGCGGGTTGCGCCCCGCCATCCCTGCCAAGCCGACCGCCGCCAGCGCCTGCTCGGGAGCCTCCTCGGCGACGCGCTCGTGCACGAAGTAGTCGCCGGGGTTCTGCAACAGCAGGGCCACCCTGCCAGCACGCTCGATGCGGCCTCGGGTGGGTTCGAGCAGGCCGGCTGCGTGGCGCAGCAGCGTCGACTTGCCGGCACCGTTGCGGCCCATCAGGGCGACGCTCTCGCCCGCCTGCACGCGCAGCGTGGCACCGCGCAGGATCGCCGGCCCGTTGCGCAACTCGTGCCACACGCCGTCGTACTCGAGCGCGGCTGCCGGCTTGGCCGCACGACGCAACTTCGCTTTCCGCCTGGGTCGGGCGGGCTGTGACTGGCCGATCCGCGATGGCTCCTCATCGGGAAGCAAACGGTGAGCGCGCAGCGTCGCGCGGGCCTCTCGCACGCCCGCGGGGGCGGGCCGCAGCCCCGCGAGCGCGAACAGCTTGGCGGCCGGTGTCTGCAGCGCCGGCGAGCTCTGTCCAGCCCACGCGAGGAACGCCTGCGGCTCTGAGTCACAGCCTACGCGCCCTCCCTCCAGGGCGATCACGCGATCGACGGACGACAGGCAGCGCTCCAGGCGATGCTCGGCCAGCACGATCGTGGTCTCCCACTCCTGGTTGAGCCTGCGCAGCAGGCCGATCAGCTCGTCTCCGGCGACCGGATCGAGCTGCGAGGTGGGCTCGTCGAGCAACACCAGCCGCGGGCGACCCGCGAGCGCGGCGCCGAGCGCCACGCGCTGCTTCTCGCCGCCTGACAGCTCGTGCGTGGAGCGATCCAGCAGGGAGTCGATGCCGAGCGCGAGCGCCACCTCCTCCACCCCGCGCGCGACAGCGGCGGCGCCGTGGCCACGGTTCTCCAGCGCGAGCGCCAGCTCGGCACGCACGCTGCTCATCACGAGTTGGGTCTCAGGGTCTTGGAAGAGCACCCCGGCGAAGGCCCCGAGACGCGCGGGCCCGTGCTCGCGCGTGTCCAGGCCCGCGAGCGTCACGCGGCCCGCGAAATGACCGCCGTGGAAATGCGGCACGAGACCGCAGGCCGCGTGCAGCAGCGTCGACTTGCCATGACCCGAGAGCCCTGCGAGCAGGCAGAACTCGCCCGGGCCGATCTCGAGGCTGACATCGTTCAGGGCGGGCGCCGCGACGCCGGGGTAGCTGTATGTGACGCGATCGAAAGACACCAGCGGCGCGGTCATACGTCGATCCCCCGACGATCCGCGAACGGCAGGAGCACGGCTGCCAGGAGTGCGACGCAGAGCACGATCGTGCCCGTGCTGATGGGAGCGTGAAGTTCCGGGTAGGCGCTGAAGCTCGCCGCCGCGGTGAGCCTGCCGAGGATGGCCAGCACGATGACGGCCACAGCGGAGACGAGGAAGGCGACGTCGTGACGCGACCAGGGACGCACCACGCGCGGTGCCCGCCGCGCGGTCTCGAAGCCGCGTACCTCGAGCGTGGCGGCCACGTCCATCGCGCGATCCAGCGAGCCTCCGATCACCGCGCGCAGCAGCGCCACCCGCCCGCGGGCACCGCGGGGCGGACCCTCCGGACGCGTCCGCTGTGCCTCGGCGAGTCGCTGGGCATCGGCGGCGAGGACAGGGATCATGCGCATGGCGAGCGATGCGGTGAGCGCCGAGCGAAACGACAGACGGCGTAGGAGCCTCAGCACCTGGTCCGGGTCGACGGTAAGGCTGGCCAGCGTGGTGATGAGGATCAGCAGCATCACCTTCAGGGCGATCACCGAGCCGTAGACGAGCGCCTCGAGCGTGAGGTTCCCCTGGCCGAAGGGACCGAGATCGCCGAGTCGTGCGAACACCGTGACGCCTTCGTGATAGACGAGCACGTTGACCACCACTATCGGCAGCCACACGATCGCGCCCGTTCGCATCGAGCGCGCGAGCACGCGCCCGACGCCGGCCCCCACCCCGGCACAGAGAACGGCCGCCAGCAGCGCGAGCAGCACCAGCGGGTTGTAGAGGACAAGCGTGGCGAGCGACAGCGCCGCCGCCCACAGTGCCCCCACGCCGGCGCGCGCCGCATGCAGAGGGCTGGGCAGACGGCGGTAGAAGAACGACATCGCCCTCATCGGCGCGGCGTCCCATCCGGCAGCGCGACTGCGCCGTCCGGCCCGAGCGCGACCGCGAAGCGGTCCTGCAGCGTGCCCTGGTCGAACGCGCGCGCTGCGAGTTCCACACCCTGAGCGTCCGTGCCGGTGACGAGCCACAGCGGCGGGCCTTCCCGCTGGCGCGTCGCGGCGATCAGTCCCGCGCCGGCGCGCAGGGTTTCGACCGGCCCTCCGTTCTGGTCGAGCAGCGTCAGCACCTGCCCGCTCGCTGAGAAGCGGGCATAGACGCCGCTCGCGCGCGGTCCTTGCTCCAGGCCCACGGCACCGGGGTCGTTTGCGACGTTCACCCACGGCGCGACCAGCACCCGCAGTGATTCCGGCCCGCCTCTGCTCCCGATCTGCGCGCTGGCCACGGGAATGGCGAGCGCGCGCAGGCGGCCTGCGACGGTGCCACAGGCATAGCCGGCGACGGACGCGCATTCGACGCGCACGGGCAGCCGCTTTCCTTCGATCCCGTTCAGGAACGGCTCGGGGAACGACCCGACCACGGCGGGGACCGTCTCGGTCTGGCTCCAGTCGTGCCTGTCCCACCAGATGTGATCGCCGGAGCGCACGTTCGTGGCGGCTGCTCCCCTGGTCGCTTCGACGCCGTTGACGTAGTAGAACCAGTCGACCGGCGCTCCCGCTTCCTCGCCGTCGGAGAGCCCGTCGATGCTCTCCACGAAGCCTCCTGCTTCGCGCGTGGCGACCCGGTAGTTGCGCGTGAGCAGGCTCATCGCCGTCACCTGCCCATGCACCTTCAGCGGGCCGGTGGTGGGCAGCGCCCGCGCGCCGAAGTCGCTCGTGACGACGAGCTTCACGGCACTCGGGGTGGGTCCAGCGCCGAGGCCACAGCCCGCGAGCGCGACGGCGCCGAGCGCGCTCGCAAGCGCTGTCGCCGCGAGCTTCATGGCTGCTTCTGGACGTACACGAGCTGCCCGTCGCTCAAGCGGTAGACCGTGCCGACGGGTTGGCCGTGGCCGCTCGCGACCGGTGCGCTGGTTGGCGAGGGCAGCGTCTGGGTGTGCTGAGTCGGCGTGCGCTGCTCCAGACGGTGTGTGGATTGGTTGACCGTCAGGCCGAGGCCGGCGATCAGGAACGCAACGGCGAGGACGATGCCGATGTCGAACAGATTCACCAGGCCGTCGAGCGGATCCCCGGCCGCGTCGCTCATCCCGCTGTGCCGGCCGAGCCCGGTACGCCGTGTCATCTGCCGGTCTCCGGGACCGGTGGCGTCGCCGGCTGGGCAGGCGCGGTGACGGTCATCGGACGGTCCAGGGACTGGGCAGCTGCTTGGGTTTGGCCATCGGGTGCTCGGGCTCCTGGCGCTGGCGCTGGCGCTGGCGCGATATAGCTGGTGGCGCGCTCCAGGGCGGTGAGGTCTTCGCTGTACATGCGCGTGCGTGTGAGCGTCAGCGCAAAGGCGACCGTGCCGACGAGGAGCCCGATCGTGGTGGCCGCGAACGCGGTCCGGAGGTCCGTCGCCAGCGTCGCCACGTCACCGTGGCCGAGCGCGGCGAGCCCCGGCGCCAGCGGGATCAGAGTGCCCATCAGGCCGAGGGCGGGCCCGGCACGGACGAGGATGCGGGTGCGCTCCAGGCGCCGCTGGACCGCCAGCTCGTAGTCGGCGAGCGCGTGCTCGATGCCCGCGCTTTCGCCAGCGAGGATGGCCCGCGCGATCTGCACGAGCGCTTCTCCCGCGAACGAGGTCGGGGCACGACGAGCGAGCGCGGCGGCCTGGCCGGGGTCGGCGATCACCTGACGGGTCAGGGTGCGCAGCGCGCCGCGGCCTGCGCGTGTGCGGGACCACAGCTCGGTGGCGAAGCGCCCGGTCTCCACCGCGCAGATGAGCAGCACCAGCAGCGCCAGGACGAGGACCGGGGTGCGCAGCGCGGAGGCGATTCGCGCGAGCGCTTCGGCGATGCTGCCGGCCGCTGCGAGCGTGCTCATAGGATCACCTGTGGGCGTCTGCGCTCAAGCTGTGAGCCTGCGAGGATCAGCAGCAAGATCATTCCACCGATGGCGATTGCCAGCCACGGTGTCTGGCCGGCGCCGGCGCCGGCGCCGCGCAGACCCGGAGCTCCGGGTTCGAGCGCGCCCTGCGTGTCGCTGATCAGGAAGCCCTTGATCTCTCGCCCGCCGGCGCCTGAGCCTCCGCCGCCCTTTCTACCGCCCGAGGACCCCGCACCGATCCCTTTGTGCCGGGAGGCGCTGGACGTGATGACAGGCACGGGCGTCTTGCGCGTCGGCCCGGGGTTGCGCCGCGGCTTGGTCGTGTTCTTCTTGGTCGTGTTCTTCTGAGCGGCCTTCGCGCGCTCGCTGGTGAGCAGTCGCACGCCGCCGGGCGTGTGGCCCTTGCTGGCGGGTTGGGGGCGGCTGAACAGAGGAGCGCCCGCGCCTCCGCCACCGGTGCTCACGCCGCTGCCGGGCTCGGCGGATTCCCCGCCCTGGCCAGCGCCCGGGCCGGTCGAGGAGCCCGCGGGGGGACCGCCGCTGGACGTTACGGACGGTGCCGGCGGGAGTTCTTCATAGGGCACTTCGGGGATCGGGTAGGGGTCGCCGGCCATCGCCGCCCCGACGTAGGCGGTCATCCAGACCCCGTTTTCTTCCTTGCTCTGCTCGTATCTGATGTGGCCGTCTTCTTGCTGCAGCGACGCCATGTAACCGAGCGGTCCTTCGCTTGCCAGCCCCGAGCGCGTGGCCCAGGTTTCGGGGTTGATCCCGGCCGACCACATCGCCTGCACCACCCACGCGGTCGAGGCGACGTTCGGTTCCTGCGCACCGGGCTCCTCCGCGAAGCCCCCGTTGGGGTCCTGCGCCGTCTTCAGGTATTCGAAGGCGTGCTGCTCGACCTGCTTGGCTACGCCCTGGCGTCCGGCGGCGTTCAGCGCCTCGATCGCCGCGCCGGTCATGTCCACTTCGCTTCCCGGTTCGCCCGCCAGCTCGCCCCCACCGGGCGGGCATTGTCCGCCGGTCCGGTGACCGGTGGAGGGCCAGCCGCGGTCGCAGTCCTGCTCCCTTTCCACCCATTCCGCTGCGGCCCGCACGGCGTCTTGGACCCGCGATTCGTGGATCGGGCTGAGCGCGAGGATCGCGAAGACAGTGTCGTTCATCGCGGGTTCGCTCGAGCCCGCTTCGTGTTCGAAGGCCCCCGCATTGGGGCCCGGCTGGGTCAGCTGGCGCTGCAGGATCCGTTCGAGGAGGTTCACACCGCCGAAGTCGGTCGGTGAGGCACCCGCCGCGTCCACGACGAGCAGGTCGCGCTCGAATTCGGTGCTCAGCGACAGTTCGCCGGCGTGTTCGCTCAGATAGCCGTAGACGCTGCGACCGCCGATGTAGTGCTGGCCGGCGGGGGTCTGGTCGCGCGGGTTGATCCCCGCCGCGGCGAGCGCCAGCGCGACCCACGCGCTGGAACCGGTGTTGGAGTTTTCTCCCGGTTCGCTTCCGAACCCGCCATCGGAGTTCTGGTCGTTCTGCAGATAGCGCACCAGGCTGTCGAGGCTTCCCTGGGAGCGCGCCGGCGCCGCGAGCGCCGAGCCCGCCTCACACCCCACGAGCAGGAGGCCCAAGACGAAGCTCAGCGCCCACGGGCGAGCGACGCGTCGCCGGGTTCTAGCCTTCGAGCGCCACGCCATCCAGATCGACCGTCCCCTTCAGCACGAGCAGGCTGACCGTCCCCGCCGTCGAGCGCTCCATCGCTGTGATCTGGCGGGGGACACCGGCAGGGCCCTTGGCGATCGCGAACACCTGACGGTGGGAGCCCGCATGCACTTCGACCTGCGCCGCTCCAGTGGTGCCGCGCAGCATGAACACAGGTCTTCCCGCGCCGAGCCTCATCGAGACCTCGGCGCCGCCGGTGCCGCGGCTGACCGTATCGAGCCACGCGCCCGACTGCTCGACCCGACGCCAGGAGCCGCGGTAGTGCAGGCCACTCCAGCGGTCGTCGTGGGGCACGAGCACCTTGCCGATCTGCGTGGTCGAGCTGCCCCCCGGCAGATCGGTGAAGGTGATCCGAAGCTCGTAGGCGGCGCCCGCGGGGAGCTTCAGGAGCGCCGCGGTAGCGCTCGCGCCTCCTGTCGCCCTGATCACATAGCCGGCGCCCGCGACGCCGAGCGTCTGCGAGGAGATCGTCCACGATCCGAGATCGTCCGCGCCTTCCAGCACCTGCCAGCTCACACCCACGAGCCCGCGGCCGGCGCCGAGGCCGTCCAGGCGCGGCGTCTGCACGCGCGGGGGACTCGCGATCCGGCTGCCCAACACTTCTTGGGAGGGTGTGCCCGTGGTCCCGGAGCCGCCCTTCTGTCCGGGGTTCGTGGGTTCGTGTTCGCTCGCGGGCGTGCCAGTACCCGTGAGCGGCAGCTCGATCGTCTGAGCGCTGCCCTGCAGCGCGAGGAGGAGCAGGGCTTCGCGCCGGCCGGTGGCGGTCGGATCGAAGCTCACCGACACTTCGCAGCTTTCCCCCGGCGCGAGCGTCCTACCGGTGCAGCTGCCACCGCCGGAACGGAAATCGCCGGCCTCGCCGCCCACGACGCTGACCCCGGCGATCGTCACGGGCCGCACGTCGTGGTTGCTCAGCGTGGCCGCCAGTGGCCGGCTCTGAGAGCCGACGTTGCGGGTTTCAAAGCTCAGCGACTGCTGATCGAACGCGGCGTCGTAGGGGCCGTACGGGCCGGCGGTGACGAGCGCGAGCAGCGCATCGATCGTCGGGGGCTGGGCTTCGGCGTACGGGCCGTAGCGGTTGTCGGAGCCGACGCCGAAGGCGAGCGCGCTACGGAGCGCTGCTTCGCTCGGCAGGAACGCCCCGATCACGTCTTCCGCCGGGGTGTGTTCGCCGGTTTCCGGGTTGCCGATACCGGCGTATTCGGCGGTCACCTGGTAGCGCGAGACCCATTGCGCGGCCTGTTCGGCCGCCGCCTGGCGGCCGCTCAGCGCCAGCCCGACCGCGCCGAGCGCGGTCGATTCGACGTTGGGGTCGAACAGGGGATTGGCTTCTTCCTGGCGACGAACGCCGCCGTCTGGTTCCTGGATGCTTTCGAGATAGCCGCCCGCCTTGGCCAAGGCCGCCTGGATCTTTTCGAGCCGGCTCTGTCCGAGCACGCTCGCGCCCTGTTCACGCGCGGCGACGAGGGCTTCGATCGCTTCGGCGTTCCCGGCTGTGGTGGCTTCCAAGCTGCCGGTGCTCGGGTCCTGCTGGGCGAGGATCAGATCGACTGTTTTCAGCGCCTTTTCGGGCAGCGCGCCGGTGCGAGCGAGCGCCAGCACGGTCGGCGCGGTGACTTCGACGCCGTCGCTGGGTTCGCCTTCGCTTTCGACTTCGCCGGTGGTCTTCTTGATCATGCCTTCGAGCGTGCCGCGCATGTCCATCCCGGCGAAGCTGGAGGGGTTCAGCCCGAGCGCCTGCAGGCCGAGCACCGCGAGCGCGAAGCGTTCGGCTCTCTGTTCTTCGCGCCGGGCGTTCGGGTTGGCGAGCTCGCGCAGCGGACAGCCTTCCACCGTGACGTGTTTTTCTTCGCAGCTGCGCGCCAGCCAGCCGGCGATCGGCGTCATCCTGGCCGGTTCCAAGCCCGCACGCGCGAGCGCGACGGCTCCTGGCAGCAGTTGTTCTGCTTCGGGATGTTCTGAGACCTTCTTGGCTTCGAGTTCTTCTGCCAGGGTGACGGTTCTTTCGAGTACCGGCGCGAGCCATTCGCGCGCCAGCCGAGCTGGTATCACCGAGGATTCCTGATCGGGCGGCAGCTGAAACGACGACGGGCCGCTGCCGTCCATCGGTTCGATCCGCGGGGCGCCGCCGCCCCCGAACGACCAGCCTTCGACCGAGTTGACCGGCGAGCGGCTCTGCGGGCTGTCGGCGCCACCGCCGCTGTAGCGCCAACGGCCGCCCGGTTTCCCACGCCAGTAGGACCAGTACGCGCCGGGTCCAGGCGTCGTCGTACACGACTCTTCCGCCGGTGTGGGCTCGCCGTCGATACGGCAGATGAACGCCAGCCCATAGGTCGTCGTGCCTTCCAGCACGAAGCCGGCATTTTCCAGCGCCTGCACACCGGTCGCCTGTTCCCCGAGCGCACAGCCGACATAGATCATGCCGTCGCCGAGCTTCTGGTCATCGACGATCACCGTGACCCCGGTGTTCGGTTCGCACGGTTCCCAACGCGCAATCAGCCCAGGGTCGGGGTTCGCCACGTTTTCCGCCGCAGCCACGGGGGCTCGAGCGGCGCCCGCGAGCAGCACGAGGAAGACCGCGATGCTCACTCCCGGGCGCCGCATTGCCTACGGCAGCCCCACCAGATGCGGGTAGCTCGTTGCGAACAGCCCGAAGATGCCCTGCGCGGTCGCGAGTACTTCGGGCGGACCGGCTTCGGTGCACGCCGGCAGGCCGCGTTCGCCCGCGGGCTGTGCTTCGACGATGCCTTCCAGCCATTTCTGCGCTTTGCCGAAGGAGGCTCCGCCCTCGACGTCGGCCATCATCGCGAGCGCCGTGCTGTTGACGCTCGGGAAGATCACCGAGGATTCTTCGAAGCTGCAGTAGTTCTCCCAGAACTTCGATTTCTGGCGCTGTTTTTTGAGCCAGCTCAGGGCAGCGTCCGCCGCGGATTTCGATTCGGCGGTCCCGTCGGCCAACAGCGCCTGGACGGCGGCGCCGGTCGAGTCCACTTCGACCGCGTTTTCGTTTTCGCTTTCGCTTTCAAACGGCGGCTCGTCGTTGCATGTGTCGGCTGCGAGGCCCATCGTCGAGCGGAACGCGCCGTTCAGCGATTTGGGTTTGCTTCCAGCGCACTGCTGTCCGCGCAGGTACCCCGCGCCCGCTTCGATCGAAGCTTTCAGGTTCGGTTTGCTCGCGCAGTTCACTTCGCACGCCTTCAGCGCGATGATCGCCAGCGACTGGCCGCTCACGTTGGTGAAGTTGGTCTGGTTCTTGTCGCTGAACCGGCCGGCTTCTTTCCCGGAGCCGATCTGCAGACACTTGAGATCGGCGATCAGGTTGCGCCCTTCGACGCTTTCGGGGTTGCCGTTCTGGGCCTCCACCGCGAGCGCGAGCTTCGCGACCGCGCCGGCCGACAGCGGCTTGCTCGTCGCTGCGCACGATTCGCTGCCGACGTATTTGCTCTTGTTTGCGAGAACCCATTTATAGGTCGCTTCACGCTGTGCCGCGAAGCCCGACCCGGCGGCCTTGAACGCCAGCCCGCATTCGATCGTCTCGCCCACGGATTGTTCGCCGAACAGTTCGCAGTAGGAGCCGTCGCCCGTCGGCTTCAGCTGCGAAGCGAGCCATTCTGCCGCTTCGGTTGGAGCGTGGTGCGGCTTCTTGGCCAGCGCGGGCGTGCTCGGCAACAGGCAACAGGCGAGCACCGCGACGGGCGCAAGCCGACAGAGCATCAGTTTCATCGGTGGAGCCTCCTTGAGATCTGGACGGGGCAGCTCCGACCAAGCTCCACTGAGAGCAACAGGCGTAACGACCAACCGTCCGTTCGCGAGAACAGGGTCCCTATGTGTTGGCCACCGGCAGGTACTCGGACTCGGGAAGCGAATCGTCGGTCGATCCGCTGCCCATACCGTTGCGCGTCAGTCCCGGACTCTCACCGGGTTCCCCCGACCGCGTGGCAGCAGGCACGATAACGGATGGCGGGCGATCGCGTCCGCGTCGCGATGCCGTAGAGCAAGCGCGACTTCTAGATGCACAATCTAGTGCATCTTGATGCGCTAAGATAAACACGTGCGTACGACACTCACCCTCGCCGACGACGTGGCCGCGGCCGTCGAGAAAGTGCGCCGTGAGCGCTCGATCGGCCTCAGCGAGGCGGTCAACGATCTCGTCCGCGCGGGCCTCGTCCAGCAGCAGGCGCCGAGGCCGTTCCGGCAGAAGGCCCACGATCTCGGCGAGGGCATCGACTACGGCAATGTTGCCGATGCGATCGAGACGCTCGACGGCCCAGCCACGCGTTGATGCTTCTCGACGCGAACCTGCTGCTATACGCAGTTCACAAAGGAGCCGATCGCCACGAGGCCGCTCGCAAGTGGCTGACCGAGCAGCTGAACGGCTCGCGCCGCGTCGGGATTCCGTGGTCCAGCCTGGGTGCCTTCCTGCGCATCGCAACTCACCCCCGCGCCTTTCCTCGCCCGTTGAGCCCCACGACCGCCTGCGAGCGAGTGAGCGACTGGCTGTCCGCACCCGTCGTGTGGATCCCGCAGCCAGGCCCCGAGTACAGTCGCATCCTCCGCCAGCTCGTCACCGAGCACGACGCTCGCGGCAACCTCGTTCCCGACGCGATGCTCGCCGCACTCGCCATCGAGCACGGTCTCACGCTCCACTCGACCGACACCGACTTTGCCAGGTTCAGCCCACTCCGCTGGATGAACCCCCTGGAGGACGTGTAGGAACTCGCGCAGCAGCGGCGGTGAACGAGCAGCAGCGTCCAGCGGGTGGACAGATGTTCGAGCGCGCCCCTCCTCGCCAGCGGGCGCGCCGGCGGCGGGGCTACTCGACGTGCCGAATTTGCGCGGCGATCTATCAAGCATCCGGCCTGAGAATCCGATGGGCGTTCGAATATGTCGTCTCCTGCCACCACGCCCGTTCGCTCTGCCGTGCCTTCGCTTTCGGGCGGGCGCTGGATCGATCGCTGGCTCGACACGCTCAGCGACATCGAGGCCCTGCGCGCCGGGCACCCGATGATGGACGCCGTCATCGAGGAGGTCGACGGCCGGATGATCCGCGTCGGCGATCATTGGTTGGCCGACTTCGCCTCGTGCAACTACCTGGGCTTCGATCTCGACCCGGAGATCATCCAGGCGATCCCGGCGTTCCTGGAGGCGTGGGGCACGCACCCGAGCTGGTCGAGGCTGCTCGGCAGCCCGGCGCTGTACGAGCAGATCGAGGCCAAGCTGACCGAGCTGCTCGGTTGCGAGGACTCACTGGTGCTGCCGACGATCACCCACATTCACGCCTCGGTGATTCCCATCCTGGCCGCCTCGGGGACGATCTTCCTGGACGCGCGCGCGCACAAGACGATCTACGACGGCTGCCAGGTAGCGCGTTCCCGCGGCGCCGCCGTGCGCCGCTTCCGCTTCGAGGACCCGAGCCATCTCGACGAGCTGCTCGCCGCCGAGCGCGACCAGGCGCGGCTCGTGTGCATGGACGGCGTCAACAGCATGACGGGCAACGCACCCGACCTGCGGGCGTTCGCCGAGGTGGCGCGGCGCCACGGCGCCCTGCTGTATGTCGACGACGCCCATGGCTTCGGGGTCATCGGCGAGCGCCGCGCGGAGGAGCCCTGCTCCTACGGGATGCGGGGCAACAGCATCGTGCGCCACTTCGACGAGAGCTATGAGGACATCGTGCTCGTGGGCGGGTTCTCCAAGGCCTACTCCTCGCTGCTCGCCTTCATCGCCTGCCCGTCCGAGGTCAAGAACCTGCTCAAGGTCGCCGCGGCGCCCTACCTGTACTCGGGGCCCTCGCCGGTGGCCTCGCTGGCGACGGTCCTGGCCGGCTTCGAGGCCAACGAGCTTCGCGGCGAGGAGCTGCGGGGCGTCCTTCACCGCCACACCGCCCGCGTGCTGGAGGCGCTGCGCGAGCTCGGCGTCCACACGCCCAACCACTCGGGGCTCCCGATCGTCGAGGTCCCGCTGCGCGATCACCGGAACATCGATCACGTGGGGCGCCTGCTGTTCGACCGCGGCGTGTACGTCACGCTCGCGGCACACCCGCTGGTGCCCAAGGCCGAGGTGGGCTTCCGCGTGCAGCTCACCGCGGCGAACACCGGCGAGCAGGTCGACCGCCTGATCGAGGTCCTGGGCGAGCTCGCACAGCGGGGCGAGCTGCAGTCCATCGCCGAGCAGCGCCTCGAGCAGGCTGCGTGATGCGTCCGTCCCCGCTCGAGTCCTCGGATCTCGTCGTGGGGCCTGCCGCAGCCCGGGGGAGCCGATCGCAAGTGCGCGCCTGGCAGGTGTATGTGGCCGCGTGCGCACTGGGCATGTGCCTGTACCTGCTCGTACCGCCCCTGAAGGGCAACCCGGTGCTGCTCAACACGATCGGCATGAGCACGTGGATCGCGATGATCTTCGGCATCCGCCGCAACAAGCCCGCCTACGCGCTGCCGTGGCGGCTGTTCGCGCTCGGGTTCTTCCTGTACTGGCTGGGCGACGTCTACACCTACAGCTACCCGCAGCTCATCCTCCATCACGAAGTCCCGTTCCCGTCGATCGGGGACGCGCTCTACCTGATGGTCTACCCACTGCAGATGCTGGGACTGCTGCTGCTGGTGCGCCGGCGCAACCCGCAGCGCAACCGCAACACGCTGATCGACGCCGCGATCCTCACCCTGGGGCTGTCGCTGCTGTCGTGGATCCTGCAGATCGCCCCGTACCTGCACGAAGGCGAAATGGGCCTGCTGCCCAAGCTCGTGTCCGTCGCCTATCCGCTCGGGGACATCCTCCTGCTCGCCGCCGCCATCCGCCTCGTCCTCGACGCCGGGCGGCGCCACCCGGCCTTCTACCTGCTGAGCGCCAGCCTGCTCTCGGTGCTGGTGACCGACTTCGTCTACGGGATCCTGACCCTCCACAACGCCTACCACCACCAGTTGATCCTCGACCTCGGCTGGACCTCCTACTCGGTGCTGTGGGCCACGGCCGCGCTGCACCCCTCGATGCGCTCGATGGAAGAGCCCGTCACCGAGCACCAGGACGCCAAGCTGACGCCGTTGCGCCTGTCGCTGCTGACCGGCGCATCGCTGATCGCCCCGATCTGCATCCTCCTGAAGGAGCTGCGACGCGGCGATCTGGACCTGATCGTGATCATCTGCGCGTCGGTCGTGCTGTTCGGCTTCGTGGTGATGCGGATGGTGGACCTGGTGCGCCAGCAGGAGCGCTCGGTGGCGCGCGAGCGGATTCTCAGCTCGTGTGGCGCCGCGCTGGCGGCCTGCGCCACGCGCGAGGAGATGCAGCAGTCGGCGCTGGGTGTGATCGCGCCGCTGCTCGAGGGTCCGGGCGTGGGGGTGTTGTGCCTGGTCGAGGAAGATGCGCTCGCGGCGGTGGCGCGGACCGACGACCACGCGTGGCCGGCGCGGAGGCTGCCCGACGAGGTGGGCGAGCGGCTGCTCGCGCTCGCCACCGCGGGTTCGCCGCAGGGGATGACCCTGGACGCCACGGTGCTCACGAGCATGGAGCTGGCGGAGGAGTTCTCCAGGGGACTCGTGCTGGCGCTCCCGGCGCGCAGCGGGGTGGTGGGCGTACTGGTGCTCGCACGCCCCGTGCAGACCTCCAAGCAGGTGCGGGCGGCGCTCGAGGGACTCAGCACCCTGCTCGCGCTAGCGCTCGAGGGCGGTCGGCTGACCGAGCAGATCCACGTCCAGCGCTCCGAGGCGCGCTTCGCCTCCCTCGTCCAGCACTCCAGCGACCTGATCACGGTGGTCGGGGCGGACGCGACGATCACATACCAGAGCCCGTCTTCCGAGCACGTCCTCGGGTATCCGCCGGAGGAGCTCCTCGGCACCCGCTTCGACCGCCTGGTGGCAGAGGAGGACGCCGGCCAGTTGCTGCGGCTGCTCGCCGACGGCGCGGCCTACGCCCGTCCGGACGGACAGGTCATCGAGTGCACGCTGCGCCACCGCGACGGCGAGCTGCGGCAGTTCGAGATCCTCCACACCAACCTGCTGGACGACGAGCACGTGCGCGGCATCGTCCTGAACGCCCGCGACATCAGCGAGCGCAAGGTCTTCGAGGAGCAGCTCGCGCACCAGGCGTTTCACGATCCGGTCACCAACCTGGCCAACCGGGCGCTGTTCGTCGAGCGCGTGCGCCACGCGATCGGGCGCGCCCGACGGGAGGATCGCGAGCTCGGTGTGATGTTCCTCGACATCGACGACTTCAAGACCATCAACGACAGCCTCGGACACGGGGCGGGCGACGCTGCGCTGATCGACGTGGCCAAGCGACTGTCCGCCAGCATCCGCTCCGGCGACACGGCCGCGCGCTTCGGCGGCGACGAGTTCGTCGTGCTGCTCGAGGACCTCGAGGGCAGCGAGGCAGCCGTCGAGGTCGCCGAACGGGTGCTCGAGGACATGCGCCAGCCGTTGACCGTCGCCGGCAAGGAGCTGGCCGTGCGCGGCAGCATCGGCATCTCGATCATGAAGGGCACCTCGAGCATCGGCGCGGACGAGCTGATCCGCGACGCGGACGCCGCCATGTACATCGCCAAGCGCGACGGCAAGGGCAGCTACCGGCTGTTCGAGCCGGAGATGCACGCAGGCGTGCTCGCGCGTCTCGAGCTGCGCGCCGACCTCCAGCGTGGCCTGGACTCCGGCCAGTTCGAGCTGCACTACCAGCCGATCATCCGCCTCGCGGACGGCCACGTCGCCGGGATGGAGGCGCTGCTGCGCTGGCATCACCCCGAGCGCGGGCTGGTCGCCCCGGGAGACTTCATCCCGTTCGCCGAGGAGACCGGGCTGATCGTCCCGATCGGCCGCTGGGTGCTGCGCGAGGCCTGCAAACAGGCGGTCGAGGTGCAGGCGCTGTGGACCGACGACACCCCGCTCTACATGTGCGTCAACCTGTCAGTCCGGCAGCTGCAGCACAGCGACGTGATCGCGGATGTCCGCGACGCGCTCGAGGAGTCCGGCCTGGACCCAAGCCTGCTGATGCTCGAGATCACCGAGTCGATGCTGATCGAGGACCCCGACATCGCGGTGGTCAAGCTCAAGGAGCTGCGGGCGCTCGGCGTCCGCATCGCGATGGACGACTTCGGCACGGGCTACTCGTCGCTGAGCTATCTCAGCCGCTTCCCCGTGGACGTCATCAAGATGGACCGCTCGTTCCTGCGCCCGGAGGCCACCCAGGAGGCCGTCGACCTGTCGAGCGCCGTGGTGGCACTCGGCAGCTCGCTGGCGCTCGAGGTCGTCGCCGAGGGCATCGAGTTCGACGAGCAGTTCCAGCGCCTGCGCGACCTCGGTTGCGAGCTCGGTCAGGGCTTCCACTTCGCGCATCCGATGGAGTCGGACAGCCTCGTCGACTACCTCGCGCAGGCACCCGAGCGCGCGCGCGCCGGCTCCGCCGCATCGATGCCGTCTTCGCGCGATGGTGCGTAGCGGCATCCTCGCCAACCGCGACTTTCGCCTGCTGTTCGCCGGTCGCTCCATCTCGCTGGTCGGAGACGGCGCATTCCTGGTGGCGATGGCCTGGCAGGCCTACACGCTGTCGAACGCGCCAACGGCGCTGTCGCTGCTCGGCATCGCGATGACCGTTCCGCTCATCGGGCTGCTGCTGTTCGGCGGAGTCCTCAGCGACCGCCACCGCCGGCGGCGGGTCATGCTGATCGCTGATCTGGCACGGGCGGCGCTGCTCGCGCTGCTCGGCGCGCTGGCCGTGAGCGGGGCGCTGCGGCTGTGGCAGATGATCGTGATCGTCGCGCTGTACGGTGGCGCCCAGGCGTTCTTCGACCCCGCCAGCGACGCGATCCTGCCGGAGCTGCTGCCCGAGTCCCAGCTCGCGCAGGCCAACGCCTTCGAGCAGGTCGTCCGTCCGCTGGCCCTGCGCCTTGGCGGGCCGGCGATCGGAGGAGTGCTCGTGGGGGTGCTCGGCGCCGGGTCCGCCTTCCTGGCCGACGGCGCGACCTTCATCGTCTCCGCCGCGACGCTGTGGTCGATGTCGACACGCGTGTCGGTCGCGCCCGGCAGCGCTCCGGCGAACCAGGGGCGCGCCCTGCGCGCCGAGATGCGCGAGGGCTGGTCCTACGTGCGCGGCCACGTGTGGCTGTGGGGGACGTTCGCGAGCGCCGGGCTCGCCTACCTGCTGTTCATGGGGCCCGCCGAGGTGCTGCTGCCGTTCATGGTCAAGCACGAGCTCGGCGGCAGCGGCGAGCAGCTCGGCTTCGTGCTGGGCGCGGGCGGGCTCGGCTCGGTGGCCACCGGTCTGGTGATGGCGCGCAGCGGACTGCCGACGCGGAGCATGACGTTCATCTACGTGGTGTGGACGCTCGCCACGCTCGCCGTCGCCGGCTACGGGCTGGCCACCTCGGTGTGGGAGCTGATGCTCGCCAGCCTCATCTTCAACCTGCTCGAGACCGCGGGCACGATCGTGTGGGCGACGATCAAGCAGCTGCACGTGCCCGGCCACATGCTCGGACGCGTGTCGAGTCTCGACTGGCTGATCTCGATCGGCCTGCTGCCCGTCTCGTTCGCGCTGACCGCGCCCATCAGCGCCGCGCTCGGGGTGCGTGCCACGCTGATCGCCGCAGGCGCGGCGGGGGCGGCGGCGACGCTCGGCGGGCTGATGCTCCGGGGCATGCGCGGGGCCGACTACGCCGCGGAACCGTCGACGCTCACGGGCATCTCCGCGGCGGCGTCGACGGCCGACGCGTAGTCGCCGCGGGACGCGACGATCGTTTTCCGAAGCGAAGGGGCGGTGATACCCTCCACAGATCCGAAGGGGGTGTAAAGGGCGACCGCAGGCAGTCGTAGGGCGCGGGGCCCGCTCGGCTGGTGAATGAGATGACCGCGACGGCACGATCTCTCCGCGCCAGCACCCTGCTTACGGGCATCGTCTGTGTGCTACTCGCGCTCGCATGGCTCGCGCCCGAGGCGCAGGGTGGCGAGCCTCACACGCTGTCCCACCTGCCCGTCTCCGGTTACTCGGTGCGCCCGGTCTGCCCGCCTGCGGCGCCGGGTTATGCGAGCTGCGCGGCGCTCGAGCTCGTGCCCGAGACACCCGCGGCGCGGCTTCCCAGCGACCGCCTGCCCGTCACGCGGAACGCCCCTGCCAGCAGCGACGCGGCTGGAGAATGTGAACCGCCTGTCGCCTTCGAGGGCTGCAAGGGCCTGCGCCCGCAGGATCTGCACAGCGCGTACGCGCTGCCCACGAACTCCCCGTCAGCTCAGACGATCGCGCTCGTCGACGCCTACGACGACCCCACCGCCGAACACGATCTCAAGACCTACGACGAATACTTCGGGCTACCCGCGTGCACTGGCGCAACTGGCTGCTTCGAGAAGGTCAACCAGGACGGCAAGCGCAAACCCCTTCCCGAAGCGAACGGCAAAGCGGCGTTCGAGATCTCGATCGACATCGAGGTCGCGCATGCCGTCTGCCAGAACTGCCACATCCTGCTCGTGGAGGCCGAATCGCTTAAAAACAGCAACCTGGAAACGGCCGAGGATCGCGCCGTGACGCTGGGCGCCACCGAGATCTCCAACTCGTGGGACACGAACGAGCCGGTCACCGACAGCCCCGCCTTCGACCACCCGGGCATCGTGATCACCGCGGCCGCAGGCGACTACGGCTACCTCAACTGGGACTTCTCCGGGGAACCCGAGCCGGAAGAAATAGAACGCGGCTCGGTCAACTACCCGGCCTCCTCGCCGCACGTGGTCGCCGTCGGCGGTACGCGCCTGGAACTGAGCGGCCCGCTGGATGCCTTGCAGAGAAACCGGGAAAACGAGACCGTGTGGAACGGCTACGGCGCCACCGGGAGTGGCTGCAGTGCGTTTCCTGCCCCGCAGTGGCAACTTGAAACGAGCGACTGGGCTTCCGTTGGCTGCGGCGCGAAGCGGGCGGTGGCCGATGTGGCCGCGGACGCAGACATCTATACGGGGGTGGCCGTCTACGACTCCACCCCCGAGGGAAAGGCGCCGCCCGGATGGGCGACTGCCAACGGCACGAGCCTCGCCTCGCCCCTGATCGCCGCCGTCTTCGCGCTGGCGGGGGGGTCCGGTGGCGTCGAATACCCGGCCAAGACGCTGTACGAAAACGAGGCCTCGCTGTACGATGTCGAATCCGGATCCGACGGTGAATGCACCAAGCGTCCCACCTCCGAAGGGCTGTCGGGCTGCACGGTGGGCGAAGAGGGGGCGAAGTGCGCCGGCGAAGCGATCTGCGTCGCCCGGACGGGCTACGACGGCCCCTCGGGCGTGGGCACGCCGGACGGGCTCGGCGCGTTCGAGCCGACCGGCGAACCGGGCAAGGCCGCGCAGACCATCGAATTCACCTCCAGCCCGCCGCCGAAGCCGACCGCCGGCGCCGGGCCCTACGCCGTGGCCGCCGACGCCTCTTCGCTGCTGCTGCCGGTGCTCTTCACCTCGGGCACGCCGTTCGTGTGCACGGTGACGGGGTCGACCGTCAGCCTGATCGGCGCCGGGACGTGCACGATCGACGCCGACCAGGCCGGCGATCGCGCCTACAAAGCCGCGCCGCAGGCGCGGCAGTCCTTCGTCGTGGACAAGGGCTCGCAGACGATCGAATTCACCTCGGACGCACCGGCGTCGGCGACCGTCGGCGGGCCCGCCTACGCCGTGGCCGCGACGGCCTCCTCTGAGCTGGAAGTGTCGCTCGCCTCGGAAACACCTGAAGTGTGCGCGCTCTCAGGCTCGACCGTGAGCTTCCTCGCCACGGGGACGTGCACGATCACGGCCGAACAGGCGGGCGACGCCAACTACAAGGCCGCGCCCCCCGCGCGGCAGGTGTTCGCGGTCGGCAGGAGAACGCAGGTGATCGAATTCACCTCCGAAGCACCAGCGTCGGCGAGCGTCGGCGGCGGCGCCTACGCGGTGGCCGCGACGGCCTCCTCGGGGCTGGCGGTGTCGTTCTCCTCGGCCACCCCGGGGGTGTGCACGCTGACGGGCTCCACCGTGAGCTTCGCCGCGACCGGGACGTGCACGATCGAGGCCGAACAGCCGGGCGACGCGGAATATGACGAGGCGTCCGCTGCGGAGCAGACCTTCGCGGTCTACCCGGCCCCCATACAGGCCCCGGCGCCGGCGCCCGTGCAGCCGCTCGCCTCCGTTTCCATCCTGCCCTTCATGTCCTCGCTCCCGCCCCAACCCACGCTGGCCGCGGACAGCTCCTTCAGCCTGCTCGGGAAACCCGCAGTGGAGCGCAGAAGCGGCGCCATCAGCTTCACGGCGACGGTGACGAACCCCGGCGTACTCAGCTGGAGGCTCACATTTGCGAACGGACGGTTCGGGGCCTTCCAGGCGAGCGCCACACCGTGCGCAGCCGGCCGGATCACGCTCACGGGGAGGTGCCGCCCGGCGAACGTCATCTTCGCCAGCGGCGCGATTGCAGTGGGCGCGGCGGGCAGCGTCAGCTTCACGGTCGAGCCGAGCGCGTCGGCGCGGAAGGCACTCGAGACCGCCGTTCTTCGCCGACGCGGCCTACCGGTCAGCGCGACCCTGACGTTTCAATCAGCGCTGGGTGCTCCGGCCGTCTCGCACACGCGGCTGATCACCGACGCCCCCACGGAGATCGGCCGGCACCGCACGAGCTAGGCGCTCGTGCGGTGCGTGCGGCGGGCGCGACCGTCGCCGCTCGCCGGGCTCAGCCGATCGGACCCCCCGGGTTGGTGTTGATCTCCATCTCCTGCTCGTCGGTGGTGGTGAACGAGGCGGTCATGACGGTCTTGTGCGCTTTCCCGTCAAGCGTGGTCTCGAGTTCCTGTTCACCGACGCCTTTCATGAACACCGATTTGCTCGTCGAGCTCATCGCATCGACGACGCCGGTGGTTTCTCCGCGGAACCCGCCCTGCAGCGTGTAGGTTTCACTCCCGCAGGTGAAGGTCATGATCGGGTCCTGGAAGACTTCCGTGTCGACCGCCTCGCCTTCGTCTTCGATGAACGTTTCGAGCAGAGCCGTCTCGATCGTTCCGGGTTTCGCGCCGCTGCTCGCGCATTCGGTCTTCGCGAGTTTGCAGCCCGCGAAGGTGATCGTTTCGGTGCCTGCTTTCTGACCCGTGAGCTTGCCCGCCGAGGCGCTCGAGCTGCATTCCAGCGTACCCACCGATTCGATTTCGAATTTGGCGACGCCGCCGGTGGCGGTGACCGCGCCGCCACCGCCGCTTTCGAACTTGCCCTTCGGCTTGTTCTTCTTCACGTCGAGCGTCTGGCACGCCGATTCGGAGTACTGGCCGTGCTTCTCGGGGAAGCAGCCAACGGGGTTGGCATACCATTCGAACTTGCCCTTGAATTCCGTGCCTTTGTTCTTCGCATCGGCGGTGAGGCAGCTCCCTTCTTCGTAGAAGCCGTCCTTCTTCGCCTCGCATTTGCCATAGGCCAGCGGGCCTGGGAGCGCGCCGAAGCGCGTACCGAAGCGGGTGCCCGTCAGCTCGGCCACGCTCGGTTTGGTGCTTTCGGTGAGCGTCACCGTGATGCACGCCGGCGAACCTGCGGTGTAGACGGCGGGGGGTTCGGAGATCGGTTCCCAGGTGCCCGCAGGGTTGTACCACCAGATCGTCTTCGCTTCACCCAGTTCGCAGTCCTTCACTACGATCTTCGTGAAGCTGCTGCCGGCGGCGCGGTAGGCGTCGATGTACTTGCCGGCGCTCTTCGGCAGCGCCGGCCCGCCGATGTCCGATCCATATGGCCCCACGGTGATTTTGCCGGTGCCGCCGCTGGCGATCACCGTGAGCTGGCCGTCTTTGGCTTCAGTTTCACCGGTTTCACTGGTGGCGAGCGTCGTGAACGTCTGATCGGCGCCATGGCTGGTGCCGCTGGGGTTGCTTGCGGCGATGCGGAAGTGATAGGTCGTGTTAGCGGTGAGGCCACTGAGCGACGCCGACACCGCCACCGGGCTGTCGCCCGAGCCCGGCTGGGACGAGCACACCGCGATTTTCCCGTAGGAGGTCGTGGTCCCGTATTCGAACTCACATTCGCTGTTTTCTTCGTTGGGGTCGACGGTGGCGCTCAGCTTCGCGGACATCGGCTTGACTTCCGAGCCGGTGCCCGTTTCAACCCCCGGTCCGCTCACGAACACCCACGTGGCGCCGAGCGAGCCGTTGTCCGCGGGGCCGCCGATCAGCGCTGTGTCGGCGCTTTCGGAGAGCGCCACGCCGTTACCGAAGTTGCCCGCGCCCGTCTCTTTGGATCCGGTGAGTTTTTCGCCGTGGGTGCTCCAGAGGCCCTTTTCGCGGGTGAACACCCAAGCCGCGCCCAGTTCCCCGGGGCCGCCGACGAGCGCCATGTTGCCGTTGGCCGACAGGGACACGCTCGTGCCGAATCCGCCGAATTCGACCCCGCTCGTGAATTCTTCGCCCTGCGGGCTCCAGCTCGAGCCTTCGCGCGTGAAGACCTGCGCTCCTCCGGAGTGCTCATTGGCGGCGAGGCCGCCGATCAGCGCCGTGTTGCCATCCGCGGAGAGCGCCGCGCTGTCGCCGTAGAGGTCTTGGAATTCGGCCTGTTTGCTCCAGGTGGACCCCGATCGCACGTACACCCAGAAGCCGCCCTCGCTGAACGGTCCGGGAGGCGGTCCGCCGATCACAAGGGTATTTCCGTCAGCGGACAGGGCGACGCTCGTGCCCCAGTCCTTGGTGCTGTCCGGGGTGGGGCATTCTTCCTGCGCAACGGTGAATTCTGTCTGCTTGCTCCACGTCGAGCCCGAGCGCGTGAACGTCCAGGCGGCGCCCACGCAGCTCTTGTCCTCGGGGGCCCCGACGAGTGCCGTGCTGCCTTCCCCGGAGAGCGCCACGCTCGCGCCGAAGCGGCCGTCGCCGACCTCGCCTTTCGCGACGATCTTCGCCTGCTGGGTCCAGGTGGAGCCCGAGCGCGTGAACACCCACGCGGCGCCCACGCCACCGTTGTCGCCTGGGCCGCCGATCAGCGCGGTGTTGCCGTCCGCGGACAGGGCCACCTTGGCGCCGAATTCGCCGGCACCGCTCTCTTCGCCGCCCGTGAGCTTTTCGCCCTGCTGGGTCCAGGTGGAGCCCGAGCGCGTGAACACCCACACGGCGCCCACGCCACCGTTGTCGTCGGGCCCGCCGATCAGCGCGGTGCGGCCGTTTCCGGACAGCGCCACGCTGTAGCCGAAGGCACCGTCGCCAGTCTCTTTGCCGCCGGTCAGCTTTTCGCCCTGCTGTAGGAGCGGGTCGATCCGCAGCGGGTAGCGTGCACCGCTCGCGTTCACGCGGAGCAGGATCCGTCCGTCTTGGAGCCCGAGCCAGGTGTGCAGCAGGTGCCCGCGTGCGTCGGTCGCGCTCAGGCCCGTGTAGCGCATCACGACCCGGCCCGCGCGCGAGAGCGTGACGGTCTGGCCGCCGTCGGTGAGCGCGGCGCGCGCGTTGCCCGACAGCCCGATGGCCAGCGTCAGCGGCCCGACCGCCTGCCCGCCGGGAGCCCTGCTGAGCGTGAAGCCCTGCTCGAGACCGAGCGGCCCGTTCACGTACCACTCGCCGAGACCCGGGCGCGCATACACGACGCGGTTGCCCTCGGCGCGGGGCGAGACGGCGCCCAGGGCCGTCAGCGAGGAGCCGGAGCCGACGCCGTCCAGGCGCAGCGCAACGCGCGTCGCGCCGGCACGCACCGTTACCCCCGAGTCGGTGAAGCGGCTGCTCAAACGCTGCGCCGGGCTCGCCGCGTTGAACTCGCCCCCTGCCCCGCTGACCCGGTAGGCAGCGCTGTCGGCGCCCAGCGCCGCGGACACCGAACCCTGGGCGGTGGCCGGAAGGCCCAGGAGCCCGAAGCCCGACAGGCGCTGCGACTGCCCGAGGCCGGCGGCGGGCGCTGCGCCCGTCTGCGCCGAGCCGCCGCCGGGCAGGCACTCGTACAGGATCGCCGCGAGCGCGAGCGACAGCGTGGCGAGGGCCAGCAGCGCCCGCCACGAGAGCCCCCCACGACGCCCCAGCGCCAGGCCGCCGCCGATGGAAGCGTCCGCAACGCCCTGCAAACAGCTTGTCCTTCCGTGACTCATGCTCGCCTGCTCGAACGACCTCACCGCGACCACCCCCATCTCAGATTTGCGGACGACCAGCTTCCTGCCGTGAAACGACGATACTCAAATGCCCTGAACCGCGTGAGCCCTGCGACTGTCGCGGGGCTCGCTGCGACTATTTCTCGCGAATGCCAAGCGTTGTGTTGATCTCCATTTCGTGTGGCTCCGTGGTGTGGTAGGAGACGGCCATGATCGTCTTGTGGGCTTTGCCGCTCACCACGGTCTCGAGTTCCTGTTCGCCGACGCCCTGCCCGAACACCGATTCGCTCGTCGCGCTCATGGCGTCGATGCCACCGGTGGTTTCGCCGCGGAACCCACCCTGCAATGTGTAGGTTTCGCTCCCGCAGGTGAAGGTCATAATCGGGTCCTGGAACACTTCGGTGTCGACCACTTCGCCTTCGCCCTCGTCTTCGATGAACGTTTCCAGCGGGAACGTCTCGATCGTGCCAGCCTTCGCGCCGCTGCTCGTGCATTCGTTTTTCGCGAGCTTGCAGCCCTCGAAGGTGATCGTCTCGGTGCCCGATTTCGGCGTAGCGATCACACCCACCGAGCCGTTCGAGCTGCATTCCACGCTGCCGATGGTTTCGATTTCAAGCTTCGCCGTGCCGCCGGCGCCGGTGAATTCGGTGCTCCCTCCGACTTCGAACTTGCCTTTTGCCTTGCCCTTCTTCACATCGAGCGTCTGACACGCCGATTCGGAGTACTGGCCGTGCTTCTCGGGGAAGCATCCGACGGGGTTCGCATACCATTCGAACTTGCCCTTGGTTTCGAGGCCTTTGTTCTTGGCGTCGGCCGTCACGCATTTGTCTTCTGCGTAGTAGCCATCCTTCGTGGCCTCGCATTTGCCGTATTCCAGCGGGCCGGGGAGCGTGCCGAAGCGCGTGCCGAAGCGCGTCCCCGTGAGCTCGGCCACACTGGGTTTGGTGCTTTCGGTGAGCGTCACCGTGATGCACGCCGGGGAGCCTTCGGTGTAGACGGCTGGGGGTTCGGAGATCGGTTCCCAGGTGCCTGCGGGGTTGTCCCACCAGATCGTCTTCGCCCCACCCAGTTCGCAGTCCTTGACTTCGATCTTCGTGAATTTGCTGGTCGCGCTCCTGTAGGCGTCGATGTACTTGCCGGCGCTCTTGGGTAGCGCGGGCCCGCCGATGTCTTCGCCGTAGGGGCCCACCGTGATCTTGCCGGTGCCGCCGCTGGCGGTCGCCGTCAGCTTGCCGTCTTTGGCTTCGGCTGGTTTTTTTTCTTCTTTGGTTTCGGCGGATTCGCTGGTGGCGAGCGTCGTGAGCGTCTCGTCGGAGCCCGTGCTCGTGCCACGTTCGTTGGTGGCCGAGATGCGGTAGTGATAGGTGCTGTCGACCGCGAGGCCGCTGAGGGACGCCGACACCGCCACGGGGCTCCCCCCGGATCCCGGCGAGGGCGAGCACGTCGCGGTTTTCCCGTAGGCGATCGTGAGGCCGTATTCGAACTTGCACGCGGTGACCGTTTCTTCGTTGGGGTTCACCGTGGCGCTCACGGCGGCCAAGGTCGGCGTGACTTCCGAGGCGATCCCCGTCGTCGCGGCGGGACCGGCCGTGAACGCCCACACCGCGCCGACGTTGCCGTTGTCGCCGGAGCCGCCGATCAGCGCGGTGTTGCCATCGGCGGACAGCGCCACGCCGTGACCGAACTGCCCTTCGCCTTTCTCTCCGGAGCCCGTGAGCTTTTCGCCCTGCTGGAGCCACTTTTCGCCCGAGCGGGTGAACACCCACGCCGCGCCGACGCTGCCGTTGTCGGTGCGGCCGCCGATCAGCGCGATGTTGCCTTCGGAGGACAGCGCGACGTTGTTGCCGAACTGCCCTTCGCCTTTCTCGCCCGCGCCCGTGAGCTTTTCGCCCTGCTGGGCCCACCGTTCGCCCGAGCGGGTGAACACCCACGCGGCGCCCACGTTGGTGTTGTCGAACCTGCCACCGATCAACGCCGTGTTGCCGCTGGCGGACAAGGCCACGCCGTCGCCGAAGAAGGAGTTTTCGCCGAGCTCGCCCGTACCGGTGAGCTTCTGCCCCTGCTGAGTCCATTTTTCGCTGGCGCGCGTGAACACGTACACCGAGCCCACTTCGCCGTAGTCCGGCGGGCTCGATTCGACGGGAGCGCCGATCAGTGCGGTGTTGCCGTTTTCGGACAGCGCGACACTGGAGCCGAACTCGCCTTCGCCGAACTGCCCTGCGCCCGTGAGCTTCTTGCCCTGCTGCGTCCATTTTTCGCCCGAGCGCGTGAACACCCACGCAGCGCCCGTTTCGCTGTTGTCGCCGGTGCCGCCGATCAGCGCGGTGTTGCCTTCGGAGGAGAGCGCGACGCTGTAGCCGAACAGCACACCGCTCGGCGCTGGCACCTCTTCACTCCCGGTGAGCTTTTCGCCCTGCTGTGTCCATTTCACTCCGGAGCGCGTGAACACCCAGGCGGCGCCGAGGAAGGCGTGGTCTTTGTCGCCGCCGATCAGCGCGGTGTTGCCGTTCGCGGAAAGCGCCACGCTGTAGCCGAATTCGCCCACTTCGGACTCTCCGCCGCCTGTGAGCTTTTCGCCCTGCTGGGTCCAGGTCGAGCCCGAGCGCGTGAACACCCACGCCGCGCCGATCCCGCCGTTGTCCTCGGGGGCTCCGACGAGCGCGGTGTTGCCGTTCGCGGACAGCGCCACGCGGAAGCCGAGCTGGCCCGCGCCCGTCTCACCGCTCCCGGTGAGCTTTTCGCCCTGCTGCAGGAACGGATCGATCTGCAGCGGATAGCGCGCGCCCGCGGCGTCCACCCGCAGCTCGAGGCGGTCGCCCGCGAGCGCGAGCCGACTGGGCAGCACGCGTCCGCTCGCGTCTCGTGCGGTGAGGCCGGTGTAGCGCAGGACGGTCCTGCCCGCATGCCTCAGCACGAGGCTGTGCCCGCCGGCGGCCAGGGAGGCGCGGGCGTTGCCGGAGAGCGCGATCGAGAGCGTCAACGGGCCGGCTGGGTGCCCGGCCGGGGCTTTGTCGACGGTGAAGCCCTGCTCGAGGCCGAGCGGTCCGTTCGCATACCACTCGCTGACGCCGGGATGGACGTAGACGACGCGATCACCGCCGGCGTGTGCGGGTACGCTCGCGAGCGCCGTCAGCGCCGGCCCGTAGCCGACGCCGCGCAGGCTCAGCCCGAGACGGGTGGAACCCGAGGCCACCGCCACCCCGGAGCTCGTGAAGCTGACGCTGAGGCGCTGCGCCGGGTTGCTCGCCCTGAACCCCCCGGTCGTCGCGCGTACGCGATAGTCATGGATGTCCGCGCCGACGGCCGCCGACACCGGCCCCTGCGCTGCCTGGGGAAGGCTCAACAGGCCCTCGCGCGAGGCGCCGATGTGACGGTGCACGGCCGCCGCCGAGGAGACGCGCGAGCCGTTCACGCCACCGAGCAGCGCGAAGGCGAGCGCCAGGGCAAGCGCCACTGCCGCCACCGGCGCGCCAAGCACCTTGACGCGCAGCGCCGGAACATCGAGCGCCGCCGTGCTCGGGGCGCTCGAGCGGCGCCCGGACGCTGCGGGCATGATGCCGGCTTGACCCTCGAACGTTCCCATCACGCCACCTCCAGGCTTCTCTGATCGGTGAGCAAAAAAGAGCTCTCGCCCGCTGCATCCAGCTTGCGAGCAGATGATTGCTGTTTGTCGCGCGCGTGTCTGTGACATCGCGCACTTCGTCTCGGTATCACAAGGCGACAGCGGTGTCAACGCGAGTGGCCGCCCCGGCCAGGCCGCATGGGCACGAGCCGGCCGCCTGGGAGGCTGCGCGCGTGTCCGCGGAGCTCGGCGAGCTACGGGGTGATCGTGTCGGCCGGCGAGACCTGGAGGGCCTGGGCGCGGACCAGCGCCGGTCGGGCGCCGAGCGCCTCGAGCGCAGCGCACGCCTCGCGCAGCAGCGGCTCGGCCTCGGAGCTTCGGTCCTGGTCGATCAGCCAGGACGCGAGGTCGGTCTGGGCGCGGGCGAGCCAGTAGGGGTAGCCGAGGGAGCGCAGGCCGTCGACTGCGACGGTGAGGCTCGCGGCGGCGGTGTCGTGGTCGCCCGTGGCGGCCGCGAGCAGCCCGCGGCCGCGGGCGAGCTGGGCGCGCAGATAGGGCGGGAGGTGGCCGGGCGGCTGCTCGTAGAGCAGCGCCAGCAGCTCGGCCGCGGCGTCGGTGCGGCCGAGCTCGAGCGCGGCCTGCAGCGCATCCGGCCAGGCGTTTCGCACCGTGTCGTGCGAGGTGCCGAGTGCCTTGATCGCTTGCTCGACGTGTCCGTCTGCCAGATGCACGCGGATCGCCAGCGAGGCGTGGATCGCCCGCAGCTCGTCGTCGTCGCCAAGCTCCCAGGCGACCATGCACGCGAAGCTCTTGCGCGCCGAGGCGAGCTCGCCCTGGAGGGTGCGCAGGATGGTGAGCGGAAAGTGCAGGAACTCCGGCCCGGGCCGCTCGGCGAAGTCGTCGAGCAGCTTGGCGGTGAGGCTCTCGATCTCGTCCCAGCGTCCGGCGAACAGGTAGAGGTAGGCGAGGTTGCCGGCGGCGACGCTCTCCTGGAAGCGGTCGCCCTGACGGCGTGCGAGCGAGAGCGCCTCCGCGTAGTGCTCGGCCGCCTCGGGCAGATCCCATTGCATGCCGAGGCTGCCGCTGTTGCCGCGGGCGAGCAGGAGCTCAGCGGGCAGGTGGTGGCGCTCGGCGGTCGCCTGCGCGGCGCTGAGGAAGGCGCGCGCCTCCTCGATGCGGCCCTCCTGCATGCAGATGACGCCCTTGTCGATCAGCGCCCGGCTGAGCACGTCGGGGAGCTCCAGCTCCTGGGCGATTCCCAGCGCCGTCTCCAGCGGCGGCCCGGCCTCCTCGAAGCGCCCTACGAACAGCAACGCGTGGCCGAGCACGGCCTGGAGGGCGCCCACCTCGGCGTCCAGCTCGTCGGCGCCGAGCGTCCCCAGCGCCGGGGTGATCCGCTCGATCGCCTCCTCGTTGCGCCCCAGCCGGCTGAGCGCCCGCCCGATCTGGCCGGCGACCTGCGCCGCGTCGCGCTCGCGCCCTGCCGCCAGATGGGCGGCGGCAACCGTGTCGAACAGCTCCAGGGCGGCCTCCAAGCGGCCTGCCTGGAGCGCCATGTCGCCGGCCGCCCGCGTCAGCTCCGTGCGTTCGCCCTCCTCGCCGGCCAGCTCCATCGCCGTCCGGTAGGCGCGCTCGGCCGTGTCGGGGGCCCCGACGGCCGCCGCGCGCTGGGCCGCGCGCGCCAGCGCGGCGATCGTCTCGGTGCGCAGCTCGGCGGCGTCCGCGTCGCGCTGGGCCGCACGGTAGGCGTCGAGGTAGTGCGATGCGATCGCCTCGGCGACGTCCTCGCCGTCGTTGGGAAAGACCCGCCGGAGGTACTCCGCGGCAGCCCGGTGGCGGGGCTTTCGCTCTCTGCGCGAGAGCATCTCGTAGGCGACCGTGCGCAGCAGGCCCTGGACGAACATGTACTGCCCCCTGTCCGGTGACAGGGGGTCGGCGCGGATCCTCAGCACCTGCTTGCGCACGAGGGCATCCAGGACGGCGTCGAGATGGTCCTCCGGCACGTCGCCCAGGGCGACGGCGGCGGAGCGCGAGAAGGCGCCACCGACCACCGCCATGGCCTTCACCAGGTGGCGCTCGGCCGGCTCGAGCGCGTCCAGGCGCGCGGCCAGCAGCGAGCTGAGGCTCGCCGGGACGTTGAGGTCGCCGAGCTCGCCGCTCACGTGCAGACGCCCGTCGCGCTCCTCCAGTGCGCCGCGGTTGGTGAGGGCGCGGATCGTCTCGATCGCGTACAGCGGTATGCCCTCGGCGCGGTCGATGATCTTCCTGCGCACCCGCTCGGGCAGGTCCACGGCGAGCTCGTCGAGCAACTCGCCCATGGGACCGTGCTCGAGGGGCTCGAGGTGCAGCAGCGTGGCGCCGCGGCGCCCTGCCGGCCACGGCCAGCCCTCGCGCGGCGCGGCGAAATCCGGCCGCGCGAGCGTGAGCATGAAGATCGGGCTGGCGGCCGACCAGTCCAACAGATGCTCGATGAAGTCGAGCAGGCCCTCGTCCGCCCACTGCAGGTCCTCGAACACCAGGACCACCGGTAGATGCTCGGCCAGGCGCTCGAGGAACAGCCGCCAGCCGGCGAACAGCTCGGCGCGGGGCAGCCCCGGTTCGGCCACACCCAGGAGCGCCCCAAGCCGCGGCGAGAGGAACTCGCGGTCCGCCGGCTCGGCGATCCACCGATCGAGCCCCAGCTCGAGCTTCTCGAGCGCGTCCTGCGCCGGGGCCTCCTCCGCGATCCCGAGGCGCTGGCGAACCATCTCCGCGAGCGCCCAGTAGGCGACGCCGTCGCCGTAGGAGAGGCACCGCCCCGAGTGCCACAGGACGGTCTCGGCGAGGCCGTCGGCGTACTTGTCGAACTCCCACAGCAGCCGTGTCTTGCCGACCCCGGCGGGTCCGGAGACAGCCACCAGGCGCGCCCCCTGGCGCTCGAGCGCACCGTGGAAGAGCTCCTTGAGCAGACGCAGGTCGGCGTCGCGTCCGAGCAGCGGCGCCTCGAGGATCCGCTCGCGCTGCGAGCCGCCCACACCGGCGACCACGCGCACGGCCCGCCACAGATGCAGCGGCTCGGACTTGCCCTTCACCGCGTGCTCGCCGGTGTCCTCGTAGGCGATCGCCGCCGAGGTCACTTCGTGGGTGACCTTGTCCACGACCACCGTCCCCGGCCGGGCCGCCGATTGGGCGCGGGAGGCCGCGTTCACGCGATCGCCGACGACCAGGCCTTCGCCGGGGTTGGGCATCGACGCGACCTGCCCCGTGGTGACCCCCGCCCGCGCCCGCAGCTCGGGGACGCCGACCTGCTGACCGAAGGCGGCCACCGCGTCCACCAGCTCGAGCCCGGCCCGCACCGCTCGCTCGGCGTCATCCTCGCGCGCCACCGGCACGCCCCACACCGCCATCACCGCGTCGCCTATGAACTTTTCGGTGGTGCCGGCGTAGCGGTGGATGATCTTGCGCGCCGAGTCGAAGTAGCGGCCGAGCAGCTCGCGCACCTCCTCGGCATCGCGGCCCTCCGACAGCGCGGTGTAGCCGACGAGGTCGATGAACAACACCGACACGAGGCGCAACTCCGGCGGGCGCGGCGCCAGCTCGAGCGGGGCGGGTGGCGAGGCCACGGCCGCCTCCACAGCGTCCAACGGCGCTCCGCACTCAGCGCAGAACCGCTGGTCGGGGGGATGTTGGGTGCCGCAGGCCCGGCAGCGCTGCACCAGCGCGGTCCCGCACTCGATGCAGAACTTCGCGCCCTCCGCGACCTCCGTCTCACACGCCGGGCAGACCATTTCAGTTCCTCATAGTGGCGGGCCGCAAAGCCTAGCTGCCGAACTGGGTGATCGCGTGTGCCCTGTGAGCAGCCATCCTCGGGGTGGCGCGTCAACCTCGACGCAGGATCACGGCGAACTCGTGCAGGTGCTGCTGGGCGAGCTCGAGCTCGAGCGGCAGCGCCACGGCGGCCAGGAACTCGAGGAAGTGCGGGAGCTCCCAGACGTGAAAGTGATGGCGGGTACCATCGCGGCCGAACTCCGCCACCCGCGCGGCGATCCTGTCGGGTGGCAGGCACTCCACGACCGCCCATTCGCGGTAGTGCTCTTCGCGGGAGACCTCGGGGCCCTCGCGGTGATCGCGGAGGAGGTGCTCGACGGTGGTGCGGGGGCGCAGCGCGTCGAAGGTGTGGCGGGCGTCGGGGAGCGTGAGGAACAGGGTCCCACCCGGGCGCAGCACGCGGACGAAGTGCTCCAGGGTCGCGATCGGGTCCTCTGTGTGCTCGAGCATGTGGTTGGCGATCACGAAGTCGAGCGTGTGGTCGGCGACGGTCCCCAGCCGCTCGCCGTCGTCGAGGATGTCCGTCTCGACCACCCACAGGGGGTTGTCGTAGACGTCGATGGAGTACGCCGCGATCAACTGCTCGCGGGTCATCACGTCGACGTATCGCACCCTCGCCCGCTTGGGCACGCGAAGCGGCAGGTGCAGCGCCCCGATCTCGATTCCGTCTCCGCTCAGGTAGCGGCGGGCGAGGTCCTCGCGGAACGTCGCCAGGTCCTCCTGGTCGCTGGCGCGTAGCAGCAGGTCGCGCCCGCGGCGGCGCAGGGACCGCAGGAGCAGAGGGGGGCGGAGCCTTTCGATGATGTTCATGGGTGAGTTGGCTCGCGCATGACATCAGCCTCCGCCGAGGTCGGCGACGCGGCGAGCGCGCGCGCCGCCGCCCGTCGCTGAATCCAGAGCGTGAGGCTGCCCGAGAGGACGAGCAGGACGACGTTGACGAAGAGCACCACCAGGGCGCTGGCGCCGTTCTCTCCAACGCCGACCGCGACGCCCAGGTATGCGGACGCCGGGATGGTGGTCACCGAGATGGCGACCCCGACCGCGGCGCCGGCACGGGTCTCGAAGGAGAGCATGGCCGCCACCCCGGCAGCCAGGGCGACCAGGACCGTCGAGTAGTCGGTTCGCGCGAGCGTCCCCAGTCCTCCCTGCCCGACCTGGAAGTCAGCGGGCAGCAGGCCGACCAGATTGAGCAGGGCGGCGATGATCGCGGCTACGACCGATACCAGCGCGAGCCCGAGGACGAGCGTGAAGAGCGATCGTCGCGCGAGCGTCCAGCGCAACCCGACGATCGCTACGCAGATCGCGCAGATCGGCAGGAGGTCCGGGCTGACTGCCATCGCGCCCACGATCAGGATGCTGTTGCCCTTGATCACCCCGAGCGCGGCGATCACACCGGCGGTGATGATCAACGCCAGGTAGCGTGCGAGTGGACGGGAGTTGGCCCGCGCCTGACCCATCACCTCGACCCACGCGAAGGTCGCCCGTGAGGCAAGCGGACCACGCGACAGTGGGCTCGGCGCCACGACCTCCAGACGGGTCAGCAGATAGTCCTCGCCAGCCACCCCGAAGCGCTCGAGCACGGCCATGGTCGCGTCCGCCGCCGACGGGATCACATCGGCGAAGAGCACCACCTCCTCGGGGCCCTCGGCCGGAGTGCGGGTGAGACGGCGAACCCCGCCGGTCTGCTCCAGCGCGCGGGCAAGCTCGTCGACCCGCACGCTCTCGACGGACACGCCCAGTCTCAACATCGCCCGAGTCTAAGCGCCAGTACCGCTTGCCGGTGGTGGCGAGCGGGAGGTCCTTCGCTATGGTCAGCGGCAACCCAACACAGGAGACACACGATGAGCGAGAACCCGGTCTTCATCTATGCGGCGGTCTATTCCGATCTCATCGGTGCCGAGGCGGATTACGAGACACTGCTCGACCTGCACGCGGCAGACCTGATCGGCACGTATGACGTGGCGCTCATCGACAAGGACGAGGCGGGCAAGGTCCACGTGCTGAAGCACGAGAAGCCCACCCAGCACGCGGCCTGGACCGGGATCGCGGTAGGCGCCGTCGTCGGCATCCTCTTCCCGCCCTCGATCCTCGGGGCGGCGGTCGTCGGGGGCGCGACCGGCGGGGTGCTCGGGCACTTCTTCCGCGGCATGTCGCGGGGCGACGCCAAGGAGCTCGGAGAGCTCCTCGACGACGGGCAGGCGGCGCTGATCGTGATCGGGAAGTCGCGCCTGCAGGAGCAGCTCGACAAGGCCCTCGAGCGCGCCCAGAAGAGCATCGAGCGCGAAGTGGCTGCCGACACAGAGGAGCTCGAGCGAGAGCTGAAGGCCGCCGGGAGCTAGGCGCGCGGAGGGCGAGCGCGACCTTATAGTACCTGCGCCAGGCGCGGCCCAAGCTACGGTCGATAAAGACCGGCAGGGTCCTTCATTTCCATTCGATAGTTCCCCCCACCAGTTCCAGCTCCGACGCCCCTTTGTATTCGCCCGTCGTGCCGGACGAACCGCACGCACCGCCAGACGATGTATACGTGATCCCCGTCACGCTGGATTTCACTTCGAGCTTGCCACCTTCGAGGTTTTTGTAGTTCACGGTTTTGAGAGTGGAGTTGTGTGCCGGCTCGATCTTGATGTCACATCCCAAGCCCGGAACTTTGACTTCCAGCAGACTTTCGATAGACACTTCGCCAGTGGCGCGAAATCTCACTTTTGGCTTCGAAAGTTCCGCATCTTCCCCGAGGAAGATACATGCTTCGAACGTCTCTATCTCTTCGAAAGCTTCGAGTTTACCGGAGCTGGCCGTACCATGTGACGACTCTTTTTCACACGAGAGATCGCCCGCCGCGAAAACCCATTCAACCTCTTTCAGGTTCTTATCGCGGTGTTCGCCAGCTTTGCTAAAGACAAATTCGTGTGCGGATGCAGACGCCTGAACAGCGACACAAGACAGCATCAGGACGGCAACGATCACAATACCAAGCTTTCGCTTCATGGTCACTCCCGTTCGGTTCGAGACGCACAGTAGCTACGTACTAGCACAAGATTGACACGCCGCGAGCACCCGTGGAATCTGAGACGGACTGCTTCATCCTCGGAATGGCCACTGGCCGTCGATCGATGAAGGAACCTCCAGCACCTGGCGCTAAATCTATGTGTGGAGGCCCATGAGACCGAGACACACCGTGCCGTTCCTCCGGCACCCCGAGTCGAAGAGTGCCGTTTCTCTCTCAAGACACCCACTCACAAAGGACGGGGGGTACTTCCGCTCATTCGTAGGTGTACTGGTCGCCCGGCGGGTTCTTCTTGCTCAGCTTGCCAACGCGCGCGCGTACGTCGACCGTCCCGGGCCTGGGCACGGCGGGAACGATGACGGTGCACGTGCTGGTCGAGCTGCAGTCCGCGTCGCTGCCGACCGTCTTGCCGAAGAGGAAGCTGGCACCAGACGCACCCGGGTAGAAGCCGCTACCCGTGACCGTCACGACGTTTCGGCCCGCTGTGCTCCCGCGACTGGGCGATATTTCCGATACGGTGGGCTCCTCGTAGGTGAACCGCGCCTTCGCGCTCACCGCGCTCGTGCCGTTGGGGGTGGTCACCGTCACGTCCGCCACACCCGTAGATCCCGCAGGGGTTACGGCCGTGATCGAGTTGGCCGAGTTGACGGTGACGCTCGACGCGTTGGTCGCACCGAGCTTGACCGCCGTGACGTCGACGAAACCCGTGCCTGTGATGGTCAGCGAGGTGTCGCCTGCCGCGACCCCCTTCTTTGCCGAGAGCTTCGTGACCGTCGGTGCTGGTCCCGGCGGTACGTAGGTGAACTCGTCAGCTTCGACCGACGGGGTCGTGCCCGCGGGCGTCGTCACGCTGACGTTCACCGTGCCAGTACCCGCTGGGGCCTGCGCAGTGATCGATGTGGACGATTCGACGGTGAAGCTTTGCGCCTCGCTCGCGCCGAACTTCACGGCGGTCGCTTCGGCCAATTCGGCGCCCGTGATCGTCACTGTGGTGCCACCTGCGTCGAGGCCGCCATCCGGAGTGACGCCGGTGATCGTCGGACGGCTGGCCGGCGGTGTCATGAACGACTGTTCGATGCCGTAGCTCGCGGCGTACGCATTGGCGGCGACGAGCCGGAAGTCGTATATCGCTGCCGGGACGAGGTCCGCCAGCGAAGCGGACACCGCGACCGGGCTCGTGCCGGCTCCCGGTAGCGTCGTACAGGGTGCGCTGGAATCGTAGAACGGCGATACGCTGTATTCGAAATAGCATTCGCTCACAGGCAGGCCATTCGGATCCACGGTGCCGTTGACCGTCGCCGAGTGTGCCTGCACCGAGGACGCCGCGCCGGTGACAGCCGCCGGCGGCGGCTCGTAGGTGAAGCGATCGCTCGACACGGCCGCGCTGGTGGCGCCCGGGGTCTGCACGGTGACATCGACGGTGCCGCTGCCCGGTGGCGCGACCGCCGAGACTTCGGTCGCCGAGTCCACCTGGACTTCCGTGGCCGGCGCAGCGCCGAAGTCGACTGCCGTGGTCCCCCCGAGGTTGGTGCCGACGATGTTCACACGCGTACCGCCGCTCGCCGCGCCCATGCCCGGCTGCACGCCGGCCACGGTCGGAGTCGACGGCAGGGCGAGGCTTACGAGGTCGTGGACATGGCCTGTCGCGATCGCGACGACCTTGCCTTCGCCATAGAGATATGGGCCGTCCGGGCACGGACCTGTCGCGTCGGTGGCACACACGGGCACGGGCGTGTCCTGTGCGCCTTCGGTTCCGGGCGGAGCTCCAGCCGCCGCCGCGGCGTCGCCATCGCCGAGACTGCCGTCGAAGTTGCCACCCCACGCCAGCAGTTCCCCGTCCTTGCGCAGCGCCAAGCTGTCATCCGCGGTCTCGCCGGCCGCGATCGCCGTCACTTCGCTCAGATCACCGACCGCCACCGGCACCCGGCTGCAGTCACACCCGCCGCTCGTAAAGGTCCCGTCCCCGAGCTCTCCTTCGTAGTTGTACCCCCAGGCTTTCACCGCCCCGTCCTTCAGCAGGGCCAAGCCGTAGCCACCACCGGCGGCAATCGCCTGCACTTCGCCGAGAACACCGCCGCAGGGAGCGCTTTCTCCCGCCGCGCATACGGCCACGGGCACGTCGCTACCTGCTTCCACGCCATCACCGAGCTCGCCGAGCTGATTGTCGCCCCACGCCAGGACCGTGCCGTTGCCGAGCAGAGCCACGCTGTCTTCGTCACCGGCCGCGATGGCGGTGACATCGCCGAGACGGTTCGCGCACGGCACTTTCCTTTCGCCCGCCGCGCAGACGGGCACCGGCGCGTAGCTGTTCGCCGTCCCGCCGTCGCCGAGCGCCCCGTGTTCGTTCTCGCCCCAGGACACGACCGTGCCGTTCTCGAGCAGTGCGAGGCCGTGTTCGTCCCCGGCCGCGACCGCAGTCACTTCTTTGAGGTAGTGCTGAGGCTTGCACGGGTCTTCTTCGACGGTGCAAACGGGAGTCGGCACGCGGCTTTTGAAGCCGGTGATGTAGCCGGAGCCGAGTTCTCCCCAGTAGTTGCGACCCCAGGCCACGACGGTCCCGTTCTTCAGCAGGGCGAGGCTGTAGGTACCTCCTGCCGACACCGCTGCGACTTCCTTGAGGTACGGACCGGCTGTGCATTCGCCGACGCCCGGCGCGCAGACCTTGCTCGGCGTGAGACTCGCCATGATCCCGCCGTCACCCACCCCACCGTTCTCACCTGACCCCCAGGACTCTACTTCGCCATCTGCCAGGAGCGCCAGGCTCACGCCACCGGCGGAGAGGGCTGTCACTTCCGGAAGGGCGCCGACTTCGACGGCCGTGTCACTGTCGGCGAGCACCCCATCCCCGAGGCTTCCGCCGTTCTGTCCCCACGCCCGTGCCGAGTCCAGCAGCACATCGGTGAACTGATCTGCCGTCGAGGCGCTGCTCGTGCCGGCCGGCGTGGTTACGGTCACGTCGACGGTCCCGCTGCCCTTTGGCGCGACGGCCTTGATGACGTCAGGCGATTCCACGACGAAGCTCTTCGCGTCGCTCGAGCCGAACCGCACGGCGGTGACGGCGACGAAGTTCGCGCCGCTTACCGTCACGCTCGTGCCGCCATCGGTCGGGCCGCCGTGGGGCGCGATGCCCGTCACGCTCGGTAGCGCGGTCCTGAACGTGGCGTCCGCGCCGGTGGAGGCTCCGGCCCCGTTGCTTGCGAGTAGCCGGTAGTGATAGGTGGTGTCCGGCTGAAGGCCCGTGAGCGTGGTGTTGACGGCGTGTTCGCTCACGCCCGATCCCGCGGCGCCTCCTGACGCCGGCGCGCTCGCGCCGTATGACGTGCTGGTCCCGTATTCGAAGCTGTACCTGGTTTCGAGGCCCTGAGCATCGACCTCGCCGTTGATGGTGGCCGTCGTGGCGGTCACCGCGCCGGCTGGCCTCGTCGCGACCATGGGCGGGGCGCTCTCTAGCTCGAGCGGCCCGTTGGGCGTCCCGTTGCCGGTGGGGCCGTCGTAGCCGAGCTCGGCGTGGCATAGATATTCATCTCCGGCCGGCGGCGTGCATTCGCCGTTGCTCCCGCCGGTGACGTCGAACAGCCCGCCGCCGTCGGCGTAGAAGGCGTCCGCGCCGGGCAGCGAGCGAGCATAGGCGCTTGCGTGCGCCTCGATCCCCGCGACGATGGGGGTGCTCGCACTAGTGCCACATACGTTCGCCCAGCCTTTGTATTCCGGTGTGACGTAGACGGAGAGCGGCGTGATGCAGGCGCCGACCGCGGCGACGTCGTTGTCGCTTCTGTTCGCGCAGGACGGATCGGTCTGCCACACGGGCTTCGGCTCGGACAGGCTGCAGCCGCTGCCGGTACCGCTCAGGATGCCGCCACCGCCTTCGGGATATGCCCACACTTCTTCAGACCAGCCGCGCGCGTTCGAAGCCCGTTGCAGGCTCGTGCCCCCGACTGCAACCACATATGGCGAAGACGCGGGGAAGTTCGGCGCTTCGCCGCCCGTAGTTTGATTCTCATAGCCCCAATCCCCGGCGCCGGCCGCGATCAGGACACCCGGATGGTCATAGTAGGAGTTGTATTCTTCGCAGTGGTCTTGCCCACACGCGCCCTCCTCGATCGCGTAGCTGTTCGAGATCTCCGTCGCGCCCAGGCCCGCGGCCGTGTTCACCGACCTTGCGAGGGCCTGGATGGACGAGGAACCGGCCTCTACCAACAGGATGTGACACGACGGGCACGTGGCCGACGCCATGTCGAGATCGAGGGCGCTCTCGGTGTCCCATTCGGGCGAGGCAGAAGGGTAGTTCGCTTCTTCGCCCTGTTCGTTCACCTTTCGGAAACAGCCGTTCGCGGTGGTGCACGGCGGCAGACCGTACCGTTCACGGTATGTCGCGAGGTCTGATTCGGCTGCTGGATAGCCGTCGGCGTCGACGAGCGCGATCGTCTGATTCGACGCACCCGAGGTGGGGATGTCGTACGCCGACTGCAGATCCTGCGGGTCGAGCCCTCCCTTTTCGCCACCTCCTTCCAGCAGCGACCCTCCGGCGGGGAGCCTCCAGTGACCTGACTCCCTCACCGCCGGCGGATCGACGATCGCTTCACACGGGGCTTCTGGACAGGCAAGGTGCGGCCTCGTCCTGGACGGCGCGAGCGAGATCCCCACAGGCGGCTCCTCGCTGCGACGCCTGACACCTGACAGGCGTGCCACCGCCGTGCCCTCGCTGGTACCCAGGCGCGCGAGTGCGCCAGCGACTGCCCTGGCACTCGCGGGCGGCGCCGCGGCCGCGGCGAGTGTGACAAGCAGGCCCAGCAACAGCAGTCCCAGTGCCCCTCTCCGACCCCCCGCAAATGCGCGGCCCGCCAGCCTCAACGTCTCGATCTCCCCTGTCGCCCCGGCAAACTGACGGCCACCCGGCCTACTACTACCAGTCCCTGGGAACTCCTCCTGCAAGCTCGAGGAGACCGACGGTGAGATGGATCGCGGCTGTGTTGCCGGCTGTCGCGCGCCCGTGACGCGTGGTGTGCGACTTCAGAGCGTCGCCGGCACCTCCCCTCGCGTGCGAATACAGGAGTCGGCCGACGTGCAGTGTCGGCCGGTAGCTCCTGGTAAGGGGCTCTTTGGTCGTCGCGATCCGCGGTGAGCGGAACCAAGCCGATGCCAGGCGGGGATCAAGCCAGACCGGATGCGGGTTCTCGTCAGGGACGTCCAGTGGCCGCAGCACGGTCTCGATTCCGGTGTCGGCGATTGCTTTCCAGCCGAGCTCCGCGAGCTTCTGCCGGCGCGCCTCCTTGCCGCCCTCGATCCACAATGCACGCAGCATCACCAGGCCGATGATGATCGCGGGCAAGCCAAGCAGGACAACTCGAAATTCGCGCAAGCTGAGCAGCGTGAACACGTAACCGACGTCCGGGATGTGAAACACGACGACGTCCTGGCTGCTCTGATTGAGTGTGAACTGCCACGCATCGGGGTGCTTGTTCGCGTCGCCCTTCGTCCTGTAGATACGCTGGCCGTCCGCGCCGCGCCCGATCCACCAGATGCGGTGGGTCACGCACGTCTGACTCGTGAACCCCGGTGGCGGCGAATAGGTGATCGGATCTCCCACCTTCAGATCGGCGGTGGGTATCGGGCGGTCGAACACGATCGAGCCCCGGTCGTAGGTGCCCGTCATCGAGCCCGTCAGGATCACGTAGCGCTGAAAGCCGAGCAGTGCTGGCCCGAGCATGATGATCACGCTGGCGAACATCGCCGCAAAGGCGCAGTTGAGCGCGAGCCGCCCCGCCCTGCGGGCGAACCGACGCGCAGCAGAGTCCGGCGGGAGCTCCACAGGGGTGACGTCCGGCAGGATGGACGGCTGTGAGACGCCAGGGAGGCGCCCGACTACGATTGCGTGGCCGTCCACACGTATTCCACTCGGGTGGCGGCGCCCTCGTAGGCATTGTCGGCCCCGTTGACGCCTTCGGGAAACGACACCGTGAACGTGTACCTGTGCGTCGCCCCAGCCACGAAGGCGCCGAGGGAGAGCGTGCCCATCGCACCGAGCGCGCCCGTGTAGACGGTGACCGGAGCAGGACACGAGCTAACGCAGGCGGGATCTCCCAGATCCTTGACTTCGAGTACCAGCTTGGCCGACAGTGCCGGAGACGCAGGCGTGTCGGAGAGGCCAGCCTTTGCGAGAGTGAAGGTGGCGGGGATGTTGCCGCCGTTCTCGATGTTGACCGCCCCGGAGCTCGATCCCCCGGGTTTCATCAGTTTCGCGGTCAGGATCGCCGCCCCGCTCTGCGAGTCTGTGACGACGAGCGTTCCGGCGGTGATCAGCGTCCCTGGGTTCGCCGAGGTGGAGTTGAAGTTGGCGCCGGAGCCGACCGCGGCCGCGGTGGCGATCGTCAGGCCCCCCAAGACGAGCAGAAGTCGACGAGGTGAGGCGGTGAGCATGGACGCGGGGGAGAACACGGCCTTGGAATCATCCGAGTCAGACAGCCGCGGGCTGTGCGAATTGCTCGTAGCCGGCTGCAAAGGGCGCCTCGAACCACGCGATCAGCTCGGCGAGCGGCAGGGGCGCGCTGAAGTAGTAGCCCTGCGCTTCGTCGCACTCGATCTCCGCCAGGTCGTTGAGCGTGTCGAGGTCCTCGACCCCCTCGGCGATGACCCGAACGTCGAGCCCGTGTGCGAGCTGGACAATCAGCCGAACGATCATCTTGTCCCGAGGCCGCAGGTGGAGACCCCGGACGAACTTGCGGTCCACCTTGAGCTCTGCCACGGGCAGGTCGCGCAGGGAGGCAAGCGATGAGTACCCGGTGCCGAAGTCGTCGATGCAGATCCGCACACCGAGGCTATCGAGGGACCGGAGCATCCTCGCTGACTTCTCGGGGTCAGCGACCAGTGCCGCCTCGGTCACCTCGAGCCCGAGAGCTCCGGGCGGGATCCCCGCGCTCGCGAGCATCTTGCCGATCTGCTCACACAGCGCGTCGTCCAGCACGTTCGGAACCGACAGGTTGACGTTGACGCCCGCGTCTATGCCGCGTTCGCGCCACGCCTCACAGGCGCGCACAGCCAGTCCGATGACGTGCAGGGCAAGTTCGCTGTTCAGCGCACCGTCGACCACGGTCGGCAGGAACTCGCTCGGCGCGAGCAGCCCACGCTTGGGGTGGCGCCATCGCAGCAGTGCCTCGACGCCCGTCACGCGACCCTGCGCGAGATTGACCGTCGGCTGATACTGCAGCAGCAGCTCGCCGTTTTTGATTGCGTTTCCCAGCTCGCGCAGCAGTGCCTTCTTGCGCGGGTCGGACTGACTGCGGGCGGCCTTTGAGGCGCGCAGCAGGATGGGCCAGAGGGCCGCGTAGAAGATCAGGGCGGCACCGAACAGGACGAAGTCGATGCGCTGCGTCTGTTTGGCCACCTGCTGTGCGACGGGCGCTTCGGGAATGATCAGCTCGGCCACGGCGATGGGCTTGGTCCCGTTCTGCCGGTAGAAGGGCACGGCCACGTCCATCTGCGTGCCGACGAAGGTTTCCGTCGACCAGGGCACACGTCCGCGAACCGCGGTGGACGTCTTGCCGGAGAAGGCAGCGAGCACCTCCGGAGGTCGAGGCACCGTCATCCCGATCAGCCGGTGGTCAGTCGAGTACAGCATCCGCGAGCGCGCCGTCCAGATGCCGCCTCCGTCGATGCCGACCGTCTGCCGTGCGGCGAGCATGGCCTGGTCGAGCGTCTTGAGTTGCACCACGTCGAGATGCCCGGAACCGGCGAGCAGCTCTGGTCCCAAGGTCGATACCACCAGCAGTTCGGCCGAGCGCGTCGCGCTGGCCCGCTGGGCGCTTTGGAGTTCGGCGCCGACGATCCGCGAGACGGCGAAAGCCACCAACGCCACTGCGAGCAGGCCGGCAGCACTGAAGGTCAGGAGGAAACCAGGCCGCACGTAACGCAGCTCCGGAAGGGCTGCGAGAGCGGGTCGGTGCGGCTTGTGCATCTACTTTGCCATCGGCATCCGGCGAGCAGACGGTGAATTGGCCTGATGCGCCCGCGACCGCCAGCGAGCTCGCGATGCCCGATCCAGCCTCCGTTGCTCGACGTTATGACGTAGCAATCACCCTGCCATTACTGCTCGGCGCCATCGCTGCCGAATGAAGAAGGACAACCATCCGGTCTGATCGCCTGCGGGCACTCTCCGGCAAAGGAGATGCTATGCACAGGCTCAAGTCCCTCTGGACGGCCTCACCCCGCAAGGTGCTCGTCGCTTTCGCGGGCCTACTGGTCGCCGCCGCAGTGGCCGTCGGCTCAGGCGCGAACTTCAACTCCACCTCAGCGAACCCCAGCAACGTCTTTACCGCCGGGACCATCAGTCACTCGAACTCGAAAGCCGGCGCGGCGATCCTGACCGCGGCGAACATGGTTCCGGGCGGCACTGCCGCCGGTACCGTGGACATCAAGAACACCGGCTCCGTGAACGGCACCTTCACGCTCGCTCACACGGTAGCCGTGGACACGCCTACGTCGCCCGGGCTCTCCAAAAAGCTCACGATTGTCGTTCAGGATCTTGGCGAACCGGCGTGCGTCTCGTCATGCCCGGCCGCCGTCACGCTCTACACCGGGCTGCTGAGCGCGATGCCGAGCACAATCGCGCTCGGCGTATTCCCCGCCGGATACACGCACCGCTACACGTTCACGGTCACCTTCCCGGACTCGGGACTCAACGGCGCTGACAATGCCTACCAGGGCGCTTCGACGAGCGTCGAATACGACTGGTCCTCAACGAGCTGATCACCCGTAACGCTCCCGACGACGCTCCTCATGGAGGACGAGACGGGATCCGCAGAAACCGACGCGGTTCCGGGCGACCGGCGACCCGGAGCCGCGTCATCCGCTCCAAAGGTATCTCCCGGCCACCTCGACCGCCGCGCCTGCGGGGTGGCCGTCAAGCTCGCTGCGAGCGCTGCCGTCCTTGTCGCGTGCGCGCTGCTCGTCGGCACCGCGACCTGGTCGAACCTCAACGCCACGGCCACCAACCCGTCCAACTCGATCAGTGCGGGCACGGTCCAGCTGACGTCAGGCTCCTTCACGGCCCCCGTGATTTCGCTGACGAGCGCGAAGCCCGGAGCCGTCTCCACCGGTTGCATCCAGATAACCAACAGTGGGACGCTGTCTGTCCAGATGAAGCTCTACGGGACCGGCTCCGGGACCGGGCTGAACGAATACCTGAAGCTGGTGGTCACACGGGGCAGCTTCAGCGGCACTCCCGCAGCCGGGTCGTGCACGGGGTTCACCCCAGACGCCACGAACTACATAGCCCAGGGCGCCGGCGTCATATACAGCGGCACTCTGGCTGACTGGCCGAGCAGCGCGAGCACGGCACTCCCCGACCCAACAGCTGCGAGTCCGGCCACGTGGAGTCCTCAGGCTACGCACAGCTATCAGCTTCAGGTCACGGTGCTGAGTGATGTCAGAGCCCAGGGTCTTACCGGCCATGAGACGTTCACCTTCGAAGAGGACAGCATCTGATGGACGCGCTCGCGCCATCGCTGCCGCGCACGGAAGGGGCGGGAGTTCGCCCGAGCCGTGCCCTGCGGCTCGCCGAACGCGCGTCGAGCGTGCTATGCGCGCTGGCGCTTGCGCTGCTCGCGCTGCTTCTCCTGGCGCGCCTGGCCGGGTACCGACCGCTCATCGACTATTCGAACAGCATGAGGCCGGCGATCAACGCGGGGGACATCCTGATCAGCCATGGCGCTCCGGCGCAGAGCATCCGTCCCGGTGACATCGTCAGCTTCAGCGATCGGGCGCTCCAGGGCCGGCTCGTCACACATCGGGTGCTCGCGGTCCATGCCGAGCACCAGCGGCTGTACTTCGTGACGCGAGGAGACGCCAACGCCGTTCCCGAGCGCTGGTCGGTGGCGAGAACGAGCTTCATCTCCGAGGTGGATCTGCGGATCCCTGAGCTTGGATGGGTAGCCGCGTGGCTCGACAGCGGCCTCGCACGCTCCGTGACGTTGTCCCTGCTCGCGCTCGTGCTGGGCGCCACACTGCTGCGACGAATCTGGAGAGCGTGATGGCCCGTGGTGCGGCGCGAGCAGCGCTTGCCGTTCTCGCTCTCTGCGCCGCCTGCGCGGCCACGCTCGGCGGCACGCTTTCAGCCTTCAACGTCTCCTCCACGACGCCGTTGGCGTCATTCACCGCCGCCAACGACTGGACTGCTCCGAGCGCGTCCGCGGCGGTGATAGGGCGCGCGACGGCCTATTACAGCGGCTACATCAAGCAGGGCGCGAGCTACTACGTGTATGCCAACGTCACCGACACCGGCAACCCCGCGAGCGGAATTGAAGGTGTCACCGCCAACGTAAACACGACCACCTCCGCGCACCCTGCCGTCACGCTCGTAGCCGGCAGCTACAACGCCAGCGGAGTCGCATACAACTACCGCACGGCATCACTCACCGCCAACAGCACCCTCGCGGCCGGCAGCTACGCCTTCACGATCACCTCCACCGACAAAGCGGCCAACTCGGAAACCCAGAGCTTCTCCGTGACCGTCGACAACACCGCGCCGACGGCGTCCGACGTCCAGAGCACGAACGTAGGCGGCGGCACCGTTGGCCATCTGGACCAGGGCGACACGCTGACGCTCACCTACAACGGGATCATCGATCCAAATTCGATCCTCAGCGGCTGGAGTGGGGCCAGCACCAAGGTACAGGTCGCCCTCGTCGATGGCGGCACCAGCGCCGATGACTCCATATATGTGTACAACACGGAAGCCACTCCCGTGCAGATCCCAGTCGGCACCGTCGACCTCGGGAGCAGGGGCTACCTGAACACCGGATCCGGGCAGTACATCGTGTACGGCGCGACGGGAACGGCCACGCCTTCGACCATGGTCCAGAGCGGCTCCAGCATCGTGATTACACTGGGCACCTCGGGCGGGGCCTCGTCAACGAGCACGACACACGCGCCCATGGTATGGACCCCTTCGACGTCGCCCACCGACATTGCGGGCAACGCCGTGAGCGCAACCGCCGCCACTCAGAGCGGCTCCGTTCATGTCAATTTCTGAGCAAAAGCGATGGCCAGACCCAGATTCGAACTGGGGACACCACGATTTTCAGCGGTGGGCCGATGCAACTGAGAAGGGGGACGATGCGCCCGAGAACTAGTACGCGTTCAGTGGTAGGGGGACATAACTCTGCTTCGTCGAATCTTGGGGTGTGGAGCGCGCGGAGGCTGAGGCGATCTATGACGCGGGGCGTGAGGCTGTAGTTGAGGTGTTGCTGGCGATGGATCGCCGTATTCAGCAGCTCGAAGCGCGGGTAGAGAAGCTGGAGCGCGAGTTGGCGAAGAGCTCGCGTAACTCTTCGCTGCCGCCGAGCTCGGATCCGCCGGGCGCGTCACGGCCACAACGAGGAAAGATCGCTCGGGGCGAGCACGGGGCGCCCAGCCGGGGCATGAGGGCCACGGCCGCGAGCTCGTCGAGCACTGGCCTGAGCGCTGTGAGTGCGGCCACGTCTTCGCGGCGGTGGATCTGCTCGGTGTGGGTGAGCCGGTGCGCCATCAGATCGAAGAGCTACCGGTCATCTCAGCTCGGGTGATCGAGCATCGCTGCCCACGCGTGCGCTGCCCCGGCTGTGGTGAGCGGACACGGGCACGGCTGCCCGCCGATATCGCCGGCAGCGCGTTCGGCCCGCGCTTGCAGGCGGCCGTGGCGG
>Ga0302326_10000745_pt1 | contig 86177 bp, 71 predicted proteins | sample Palsa_T0_3_FD_202264 | JGI IMG/M metagenome (GOLD analysis project Ga0302326, IMG submission 202264) | Peat permafrost microbial communities from Stordalen Mire near Abisko, Sweden - Palsa_T0_3 | ecosystem: Environmental > Terrestrial > Soil > Palsa > Peat permafrost | place: Sweden: Abisko...
TGGACGACGAAGGGCACGCCACCCAGCGCAATGTCCTGATCGAAAACGGCATCCTGCGCGGCTACCTGCAGGACAAGCTTTCGAGCCGTGTGACGGGCGCCGCGGAGACCGGCAGCGGCCGCCGCGAGAGCTATGCGCACATTCCCATGCCACGCATGACCAACACCTTTATGCTGGCCGGAGAGAGCGATCCGGCGGAGATCATACGCTCGGTGCCGAAGGGGCTTTATTGCGTAAACTTCGGCGGCGGCCAGGTGGATATCACCAGCGGCAATTTCGTATTTTCCGCGTCGGAGAGCTATCTCATCGAAGACGGCAAAGTAACCCGTCCGGTGCGCAACGCCAGCCTGATCGGCAACGGTCCGGAAGCGTTGAAGTACGTGAGCATGGTGGGCAACGATCTGAAGCTGGACGAAGGCATAGGGGTTTGCGGCAAGGAGGGCCAGAGCGTGCCGGTGGGCGTGGGCATCCCGACCATCAAGATCGACCGCATGACCGTGGGAGGCACGGCTTGAGAGCCGATGACTACGCCGATCTGGCGGCGGACATTGTAAAGCAGGCTCTGGCGGCAGGCGCCACGGACGCCGAGTGCACCATCAGCGAAGGCGACGAGTTTTCCGCCAGCGTGCGCCTGCGGGAGCTGGAGACTCTCAAGGAAGCGGGCTCGCGCGCCGCGGGGCTGCGCATCCTGCGGGGCCTCCATACTGGTTCGGCGTACACTTCCGATCTCTCGGCGGACGGCCTGCGGCACATGGTGCGCTCGGCGATGGAGCTGGCTGAGATCACCAGCGAGGATCCGCACGCGGGCTTACCCGACTCCTCCGATCTGGGGTCCATTGAGGGCGATCTGGGCCTCTATTGCAGCGACGTGGAGCGCCTGGAGACGGAGCTGAAGATCGACACGGCGCGCCGCGCCGAGGACGCCGCGCTGCGCACGGACCCACGCATTACCAATTCCGAAGGCGCATCCTTCGATACGTATCTAGGCAATCGCGCTTTCGCCAACTCGCGCGGCTTCGCGGGGCAGTATCGCTCGAGCTATTGTTCGTTGAGCGTGGTGCCGGTGGCCCGCGAGGGCGAATCCATGGAGCGCGACTACTGGTTCTCGACGGCGCGCGGCTTTGCCGGCCTGGAGAAGCCGGAAGACATCGGGCGTATCGCCGCCGGGCGCGCGCTGCGCCGGCTAGGAGCGGTCAAAGTCGAAACCAAGAAAGTGCCGGTGGTGTTCGAGCCTCGCACGGCGCGGGCGCTGCTCGATCACATTTTCGACGCGGTGCATGGCGGGGCCGTCTACCGCAACGAATCCTTCCTGGCGGGCAAGCTGGGCGAGCGCATTGCGTCCGAGAAACTGACGGTGATCGACGACGGAACCATTCCGGGCCTGTTCGGCACGTCGCCCTTCGACGATGAAGGAGTGCCAACGCGTCGCACTGTGGTGATCGAGAACGGCGTGTTGCGGAGCTACCTGTTGAACACCTACACCGCGCGCAAGCTGGGGCTCACCACTACCGGCAATGCCTCGCGCGGCCTGGCGGGAAACGCCGGCGTGGGCAATGGCAACCTATATATTGAAAAGGGCGCGGCCTCCCCCGAGCAACTCATCGCGGGCATACGGGACGGGTTCTACGTCACCGAACTGATGGGCTTCGGTGCTAATATCGTGACCGGGGATTATTCCCGCGGCGCAGCCGGTCTTTGGATTCGCAACGGCGAGCTGGCCTTCCCGGTTTCGGAGGTGACCATTGCGGGCACTCTCCAGCAGATGCTGCTCGACCTGGAAGCGGTTGGCGCGGATTTCGAATTCCGCGGTTCCATGGCGGCGCCGACTCTGGTGATTGCGGAGATGACGGTTGGCGGCCGATAAAACAGCAGTCGAACAGAAAAGCATTCCGGTAGCGCGGATCGTCATCGCGCTGGTAGTAATCCTGGGCGCGGGTTGCTTCCTATACCTCGATCGCCTGTCGCATCGCCCGCCTGCGCCACCACCGCCTCTCACCGGAGACGCGAAAGCGTACGTCCGCAGCCTGCGGTTGTTGGACGTGGATATGCAGAAGCACGAGAGCTACCTGAAGCAGGCGGTGGTGGAGATCACCGGAAAGCTTGGCAACAACGGCGACCGCGTGCTGAACGTGGTGGAAATCAACTGCGTGTTTTACGATCTATACGGACAGGTGGTGCTGCGCGAGCGTGTGCCGATCGTGAGCCGGAAGATCGGCGGCCTGGCACCGGGAGAGATCAAGAATTTCCGATTGGCCTTCGACAACATTCCGGAAAGCTGGAACCAGGCTCTGCCGCAGCTGGTGATTGCGCAGATCGTTTTCGGCTGACGGGCATGGCGGCGCGCGCGGCGGTGGGCTTTCGGGCGCATTCCGGATGGGCGGCGGCGGTGGCCGTGGCCGGGCCGGCGGATGCTCCAGCGGCCATCGCGCGGCGGCGCATCGAGATGGTGGATCGGGGCGTTCCGGGCGCGGCGCAACCGTACCATGCGGCTGCCGGCCTGAACGTACGCGACGCGGAGCGCATTGTCACCAACTGCGCGGCGCGGGCGGCGCTGCTGGCGCAACGGGCGCTGGCGGCGATGGTGGAGGAGCTTCTGAGTGCGGGATACGCAGTGACGGGCTGCGGCCTGCTGCTGGCTTCCGGCCGGCCGTTGCCCGCGCTCGAGAGCATCCTCGCCTCCCACCCGCTGATCCACACGGCCGAAGGCGAGCTTTTCCGCGAAGCGCTGCGAGCGGCCAGCCGGGAATGCGGTGTGCCCATGGCGGCCGTCAAAGAGCGCGAGCTGTTCACGTGCGGGGCGGCCGAGTTGGGCATACCGGCGGATGCGCTGCAGCAGCGGCTCTCCGAGATGGGGCGGGTTATCGGGGCGCCGTGGCGGCAGGATGAGAAGTACGCCGCGATGGTTGGGTGGCTGGCGTTGGCGGGGAAGATTCGCTGAAGTTGTATCGACCTACCTGCCCGCGCCCGCCCGCACACCCGCACCCGCCATCTCCCGTTCCGGCGCCACAAACTCCCGCACCGCCCTGCCGATCTCCGGCGGCATGTCGAACCGTTCAATCTCATTCAAATCGCCGGCCGCATACTTCACCGCTTCGCCCTCCATCGTAATGGCGATAAACAGGCGCCGCGTCACCTCTCCGAACAGCCCTCTTGGCTCTTCCTTCTCCGCCTGGAAGGTGAGGGCCCGAATCCGTCCCTCGCCTTCCGACAGACTTCGTTCATGAGCCATGGCTACTTCGGTTGCAATACGCTTCTCGAAATCCGCTTCCATCCGCCGCGCGCGGTCCCGCCAGGAAAACTCCTGGTAAACCAGCGCGGCGATGGCCAGCAACAATGCTATTTCCATGGGAGTCATAGAATCGGGCTCCTTCAGCCCCGCTTGGCCTTCATGTCCGCCAGCATCTTCTCTATCTGGTCCTGCTTCTCGAGCGAGACCAGTTGCTCCTCCACGTCATCCTTGATCAGATCGGCCTTCGCCTGGCTGAACGCTTCGCTGTGCCGCACTTTCTCCTTCATGCGGTCGAAGGTATCGGCCGCGGACTGGCCGGCGCTGGCCGACTGCGCGTCGTTGGCCTTGCCGGTCGAGCGCGCGCGGCGGTGCTGGGCAATCAGCACGTCCTTCTTGGCCTGCGCTTCCGCCAGCTTCTGCGCCAGCTTTTGCAACGCGGACTTCAGGTTCTCCACCTGCGCCTTCTGGTCGGCCACCTGCTGCTGAAAGCTCGCGGCCATCTGGCGGTAGCTCACCGAGCGCTCGAGCGCGACGCGCGCCAGGTCGTCCTGCTTCTTGTCCACGGCCATCTCGGCCTTGCGCACCCATTCCGCCACCTTCTCTTCGGTTTCCTTGTGCTTCTTATCCAGCACGTGTTGATCTGCAATGGCGATGGCCACCTGCGTCTTCACCTGCAACAGTTGGTTCTGCATATCCAGAATCACCTGCTTGATCATCTTTTCTGGGTCTTCGGCCTTATCGATGAGGTCGTTCAAATTTGCGCGAATCAGTGTAGATACTCTTTCCAGTAGTGCCATAATTTTCCCCTTTCCTCACTTGCGTTATTTAACTTGCCGCTGCCTTGGTATTCCCATCGGACGGCGGCGGGTTCTTCTCCCCGATCTGCTTGACCTTGGAGAACAGCTCGGACATCTTCATTCCGGAGAGGCTTTCAAACAGCGCGGGAATCTGCGCAGCCATGGCGGCCATGTCTCCGGTGATCTTGTTCATGCCGGCGGTGTGGCCATCGCCGGTCGAGACGATGGTGATCTTGTCCACATTGGCCAGCGGCGCGGCCAGCGCCCGCACGATGTCGGGCAAGCTGCTAATGAGCTTGTCCACGACCGCGGCCTGGTTATATTCCTGGTAGGCCTCGGCTTTCACGTTCATGGCTCTGGCCTCGGCGTCCCCCTTCTTGAAGATGATTTCGGCTTCAGCCTCGCCCTGCGCGCGGATGGCGGAGGCGTGGCCCTCGGCTTCCATCACCAGCTTCGATTTCTCGGCTTCGGCCAGCGTTTCGATGCGCCGGCGCTCGACTTCCGCCGGCTTCAGCACGGTGGCCACCAGCTCGCGCTCGCGGCGCTGGATTTCAGCGTCCTGCACGGCGATTTCGTGCTCTTTCTGAACCTGCTGAATTTTCACCTGCTCAGCCATCAACTGCTGCTGCATGATGTTGGTCTGTATGTCGTAAGCCTTGTCGGCCGAGGCCTGCTGCTTCTTGATGGTCTCGTTGTAATTGGCTTTCTTGATCTCTAGGTCGCGCGTGGCTTCGGCCTGCTTGGCCTGCGAGAGCGTTTCGGCCAGCACGCGCTCCTGGTCCGCCTGGGCCCTGGCAACGGCGGCGGCGCGGGTGGCTTCGGCGCGTTTGATGGCCGTGTCGCGCTCGGCTTCGGCGGCCGCCACGTCGGCATCGCGCTTGATGCGCGCGACATCGGGCCGGCCCATGTTGCTGATGTATTCGTTCTTGTCGCGGACTTCCTTGATGGTGAACGAAATCACTTCCAGGCCCATCTTATTGATGTCATCCGCGCAGGTGGAGCGCATGCGGTCGCCCACCATCTCCGGCTGCTTGACGATCTCTTCCACCGTAAGCTGGCCGATGATGCCTCGCAGGTGGCCTTCCATCACCAGACGGATCAGGCCATCACGCTCCGCCGGGCTCTTGGTCAGAAACTGCTCGGCGGCAGTTTGAATGGACTCCGGATCGGACTTCACCTTGATCTGCGCAACGGCTTCCACGGTCACCGCCACGCCCTGGCGTGTATAGAGATCCTGCTGGGGCGCGACGTCGAACGACATCAGCTCCAGCGACAGGAGGCGGCAGTACTCGATCATCGGAAAAATCACCGTGCCGCGACCTTTCACAATGCGCGTGCCGCGGAACCCGTACACCACCAGCGCCTCGTGCGGACCGGCTTTGCGATAGAGGCGCGCCAGCATCGAAATCAGCAACACGATCGCCAGCAACATCAGCAGGACGATCACCACCACTCCACTTTGCGTTTGCATAACTCTCCTTTGTCAGCCCCGTGTTACGGGCCCAACCAAATCCTCCGCCGTCCCCGCCATATCTTCCCAGCGCCGGACATAAGCGATGCCTCTCTCGTAGCGCGTCACCACCACCTCCGCGCCTTTGGGGATGGCCGCGCCATCCTCGCTGCGCGCGCCCGAGACGCGCCGCACGCCTTCCTGGGCGAAAATGATTTCGCCTGTGCCGCCCTCGCGAATGGGCAGGCTCAGCTTCCCCAGCACGCCGATCATGTCGTAATCCGCCGGGTCCAGGTTCTCCTCTTTGGAAACCAGGAACTTCAACAGAAACCAGGCCACGATGGCCGCCCCGCCCAGACCGCTCAGGGTCGCGACCCCAAGCGCCGCCACGAACCAGACCGAGTAATAGTGTTCCAGCAGGTAGCCGGTGCCGCCGAACCAGGCGAGAAACGCCGTGATCGTTCCGAAATTGAGCCATGGCAGGCCTTCGCCTTGGCCGCCGTGCCCGCCCGGCGCGGGCGCATGGGGCACGCCGTGAAAGTGCAGGTGTATGTGCGGCAAGTGCAGCCGCGCGATGCCCGAAACCAGCGACAACAAGCTCAACGCGAGCCCCAACAGGAAACAGATGAGATAGAAATCAGACCATGTCATTGTCATTGCGACCGCCTCTTCTTTGGGAGCGAAGCCGGCAGCGAAGCCGGTGGCTCACCGGTCGGCGCCGCTGGAGCAGGTTTCAATACCTGCAACAAACGCTCGGCCAGCCCCGGGTTGTCCAGTATGGCGCCCAGCAACACCAGGCACATGCGCGACGCGTCGTGGCGCGCTACACGCAACAAAGCCTGGCACAGCTCGGCGTCCCTGTGGAAACGCTCCGCGCCGTTGATCAGCCACTGGTCCAGCTTGTCCTCCCGCACTCCCACATCGGAAATCAGCTCCTCCTGATAACCTTCGGGATCGTCCACCAGGTAGCCCGGATGCACCTTGAAAAACTTCGCCAGCAGCATGCGGCTGGCATTGGTCAGGTGGGGCCGGGCGCCGCTTTCAATCTGCGAGAGATACGACTGGCTGATGGTCTTGCCCAGCTCCTTGCGGAGCAGACGAACCATTTCAAGCTGCGTGAGGGCCCCTGGGCGGCCGCGCAGCGCGCCTTCGATTTCCCGCAGGTACCGGAGTTTTTCGCCTAATCTCATATTGCAGATCGTTATAACTATATAGCAATCTGCCATAATTAGTCAAGCGAAATATTTGGTTTGCTTTCATAGCTCTGCTGGATGCTATGATGTTTCTGGCGCGTTTCAGGGCGCCCCCGTGTCCGCGGAAAGGACTGCGTCCTCCTGAAATGTCAGTTCTCCGGATCTTGGTTTCGATGAACTCTTTTCTGCCCGAGCAAGCGGACACCGGGCGCAACGGAAAGGAGCTCAGATGAAACTGAAGTTACCCACGCGCCGGATGCGGGAGCGTCCGGATCTCGAACAACTGAAACGGCAGGCGAAGCAGTTGCTGCGAAGGCTGGTGGCCGGCGAGGCGGAGGCCGTTGCGGAGGTCAACGCGCATTACCGCGCGGCTGACGCATCGACATTCGCGCTGCACGACGCGCAACTTGTGGTCGCCAGAAGCTACGGCTTTGAGAGTTGGCCCAAACTCAAGTCGTATGTGGACGGGGTTACAGTCAAGCGGCTGGCCGATGCCGTGCGCACCGACGATCTGGCGCAGGTGCGGGCAATGCTCCAGGCGCGGCCGGAACTTGCCGATTTGACGATGTCTTATGGCGACGAGCATCGACCCATCCATTACGCAGTGATGAAACGTTCGCCGGAGATGGTGCGGCTGTTGATGCGCCACGGGGCGAATGCGCGGCACGGCATCCATCCGCACCGGGACGCGACGGCTGCCTGGACGATCGCGAAGGAGCGCGGGTACCAGGAGATCGTCGCGATTATCGAGGAGGAAGAGCTGCGGCGCGGCGAGCCGGGGAGCGCGGCCAGGCCGGAAGTGATCGGCGACGAGGCGGCTCGTGCAGCCGTGGCCTCGGGCGACATGGAGTGGCTGCGCGCGCGGCTCGCCGAAGGGAGCCTGGTGAACCCCATTCGGTGGGATGGGGGCGGGCTGCTCACGGTCGCGGTGCGGCACAACCGGCCGGAGATGCTGCCGCTGCTGCTGGACTTCGGCTTCGACCCGGATGAGCGCGTCTCGTCGGGCGAAGGCGATTGGGTGGCGTACTCGCAGGGATATCCGCTGTGGTATTGCGCGGCGCTCGGCAGGCGCGAGATGGCTGAGATGCTGCTACAGCGCGGAGCGAATCCGAATGTTCACGTGGACTCGAGCGGCTCGGCGGTGTACAGCGCGTATAGCCATAAGCAATGGGACATGGTCGAGTTGTTGCGGCGCCATGGCGGCGTGGTGAGCGCCGATACGGCGGCCATTTACCGGCAGACAGATCTGGCACGGCAGATGCTGGCGGACGAGGCTCGCGGGAAGCTGCCGGAGGGGATCGTTGCGCCCGGCAAACCGGTGGCAGAGGAACTGCTGCGCTTCGGGGCAAGCGGCGGCGATCCGGAGATCGTGCGGATGGCTCTGGAACGGATCGACTGGCCGCGAGACGACCCGGGGTGGTTCCGATCTATGACGGAGCCGCTTTATTTCTGGCACCACATTCCGTGGCTGTACGCGGGAAATCGCGAACTGGATCGCGGAACGTATCTGCCGTGCTTCCGCCTGATTCTGGAGCGGTGCGACCCAAACCTGATCGGGAGTTTTGGGCGGACGGTGCTACATGAGGTCGCCGCGATGGGCGAGCACGTGACGGAGGAAGAGGCGGCGGCGTTCGCGGGCGCGCTCCTGGACGCCGGGGCGAGGATGGACGTGCGCGATGACATTTTGAAGAGCACGCCGCTGGGCTGGGCGTGCCGTTGGGGTCGCGCGGGAGTGGCAAGTGTGATCCTTAAGCGGGGCGCGGATCCGGTCGAAGCAGATGCCGAGCCGTGGGCCCGACCACGGGCGTGGGCGGAAAAGATGGGACACGGCGGCGTTTTGACGGTACTGCGGGAGCACGGTGTTTGAAACGCCTGCTCATACGCCCCGGCGCTATCGGCGACTTCGTAGTCTCCCTTCCCGCCATGGAATGTCTGCGCTGCGATTACCTGGAAGTTTGGGCTGCCACGCAAAACGTGCCGCTGGCGCGCTTCGCACACCACGCCCGGTCGATCGCCAGTACCGGCCTCGATCTGCTCGAGCTCGCCGAACCTGACCCGCGCCTGCTCGCCGCCTTGCGCGGCTTCGATTCGATCGTTTCCTGGTATGGCGCGAGGCGCCCCGAGTTTCGTGATTGCGTGGCCGCGCTGGGGCTGCCGTTCCGCTTCTTCCCTGCCCTGCCCCCGGAAGGCGGCGGCATGCATGCAGTCGACTTTTATCTGAATCAGGTGCGCACTATTGCGGACTGCCCAAGCGACGGCGTCCCGCGCATCGCCTGTCCGTTTATCAGTGGCGACGGCGCCGTGATTCATCCATTTTCCGGCAGCCGGAAAAAATGCTGGCCGCTCGAACGCTTCCAGGAACTCGGCCGCCGCCTGGCCGCGCGCATGCCCGTTGCCTTGTGCGCCGGACCCGAAGACGATCTGTCCTCCGCCGTCCGCTTTTCGGATCTCTACGAACTGGCCTGCTGGCTCCGCTCGGCGCGCATCTATATCGGCAACGACTCCGGCCCTACCCATCTGGCCGCGGCCGTGGGCACGCCCGTGGTCGCGCTCTACGGAGCTTCCGACCCCGCCGTATGGGCGCCGCGTGGCCCGCAAGTGGCCCTGGCCTCTGCCCCATCGCTCGAAGCCATCGCCGTCGACCAGGTCGAAAGTCTGGTCAACTATATTCTGGGAGGCAAAAGTTGAAGCGCATCGCACTGTTATTTCTGGTTCTCTCGGCCGCGACGGCCGCGCAGGATTCCGCCCTCGTCGATCGCGTGGGCTCGACCGGCTTCGTGCAGTTGGAAGCCGAGAGCTTCCGTAAGCTGGCGCCCCGCGAACAGGCCCTGGCCTACTGGCTCAGCCAGGCGTCCGTCGCCATTGATCCCATCATCTACGATCAGTTGTCGCGGTTTGGCCCGCGTCAGAAGCGGCTGCTCGAAAACATCGTCCTGCACCCCCAAGGCGTCCCTCCGGATGCGATGAAAAAGATCGCCGATTTCACCAAGCTATTCTGGGCCAACAAGGGCAACCACAATGAGAATACTTCGCAGAAATTCCTGCCCGAATTCACTTTCGAAGAGTTGAAAAAGGCCGCCGGACCGAACCTGGCCGGCGAAGTGGACGTCCTCAAGGCATCCCTCTTCGATCCGGATTTCGAGCCTATGATCACCGCCAAAAGCCCGCGAGGCAGTCTCGATATCCTGCAGGCGAGCGCCAATAATTTCTATTCTCCGGGACTGAGCCTGGCCGACATAAAGACATTTCACGAACAATATCCCTTGAACTCGCGGCTTGCAAAGAATGCGGACGGCGCCCTGGTGGAACAGATCTATCGCGCCGGCACGCCCGATGGCAAAGTGCCGCCGGGCCTCTATGCGGACGAGCTGCGCAAGGCCTGCGAGGCTCTCGAAAAGGCGCGAGGCTATGCCGGGCCGGAACAGGGCCAAGCCATCGCCAGCCTGGTTCGCTTCTATCGGACCGGGGACCCGCGGGACTGGATTCAATTCGGCATCGACTGGGTGCGGACCAACCCGGCGGTCGATTTCGACAACGGCTTCATCGAAGTTTATCGCGACGCCCGTGGCGCCAAGGGCAGTTCGCAGAGCTTCGTCACCGTGACCGACGAATCGCTCGCCGGCCGTATGCGCAAGCTCTCCGATAACGCGCAGTATTTCGAAGACCACGCCCCCTGGCTGCCGCAATATAAGATGCAGGGCGTCAAGCCGCCCGTGGCCAAAGCCGTCGAAGCGCTGATCGAGACCGGCGATTTCCATGCCACCACCATCGGCGACAATCTGCCCAACGAGAATGAGGTCCACGAAAAGTACGGATCGAAGAGCTTCATGTTCACCGCCAGCATCCACGCCCTCGAGCACGCCACCGGCTTTGGTCCTCTCGATGAGTTTGCAGCTTCACCAGAGGAGATCGCCATAGGCAAAAAGTACGGCGACGAAGCCGATGACCTCGTGACTGCCCTGCACGAAGTGATCGGCCATGGCTCCGGCAAGGTCAGTGGGAAGCTCACCCACGAGCCCAGTTACTATCTCAAGGAGTACTTCTCCACGCTCGAGGAGGCCCGCGCCGATCTCATGGCGCTGTGGAACGCTTTCGATCCCAAGCTCAAAGAGCTAGGCCTGATCTCCAGTCCGGACGTGGCCAAGGCCATGTATTACTCGGCGGCCCGCGTGGCCCTGGTGCAATTGCGCCGCATTCCGAAGGGCGACACCATCGAAGAAGACCATCAGCGCGACCGCCAGTTGATCGCCCGCTACATTATGGATAAGACCGGCGCCATTGAACAACTGGAACGCAACGGCAAGACTTACATCACTGTGCGGGATTTCGAGAAGATGCGCAAGGGCGTGGGCATGCTGCTGGCCGAGCTGATGCGCATCAAAGCGGAGGGCGACTATGCTGCCATCAAAGCTCTGGTGGACCGCTATGGCGTGCGCTTCGATCCCAAACTGCGCGACCAGGTAGTGACTCGCTACGCGAAGCTCGACCTACCCACTTACTGGGCCGGAATCAATCCGCAATTGATCGCGGAGTTCACACCGGACGGCGCCGTCCGGAAAGTGACTATGTCTTATCCGCGCGATTACATGCGCCAGCAGCTGGCATATGCGTTCGAAAACAGGCACGCGCGGCCGCGTCCCAGGCCCGCGCCGGCACGGGTGTTACAATAACCGTCGAAATGGCTGCGCGCCTCGACCCCGCTCCAAGAGCGCAGAGTCCTAGTCTTGTAGATCTGCGCCACTTGCGCTCCGAAGATCTGGGTCCCTTGCTGGACGAGGAAGTCAACACCTGGCGCGATCTTCTGGACTGGGATTTCGGTAAGTCGGCCGACCTGGTGCGCCGCTTTGTGGACCTGCGCACACTGAATGGATTTGCGCTGGTCGACGGGCGCGAGGCCGTCGGTTACGCCTATTATGTGCTCGAGGAGCACAAGGGCCTGATCGGCGATCTGTTCTTGCGCCAGGCCTTCCGGACCCTTGAAAACGAAAACCGGCTGCTTGAGTGCGTTCTGGAATCGCTCATCGGCGCTGCCCAGCTCACCCGCATCGAATCGCAACTGATGATGGCCCATTCCGCCGGCCGCCGGCCCATGCCGATGCCCCGCTATCTGAGCGAATTCGAGCGCAACTTCATGATGCTCGACCTGGAGCGGGCCACCCTCGGACCGGCGCGGCGGCGTCCCCCGGCGGCCAACCGGGTTTACTTCGAAAGGTGGTCGGAGCACTATCAGGAACCTGCCGCCCAATTGATCGCCGCGGCTTACCTCGGCCATGTGGATAGCCGCATCAACGATCAATACCGCTCGGTACCCGGGGCCCGCCGGTTCCTGTTCAACATCGTGCAGTATCCCGGATGCGGCGTCTTTTTCAAGCCCGCCTCGGTGGCCGCCTTCGACCGCGCGACCGGTCGTATCTGCGGCATCTGCCTGGTGAGCATGGTGCTGCCGCATTGCGGCCATGTCACGCAGATCTGCGTGGCGCCCTGGGTGCATGGCGCCGGTGTGGGTTACGAGCTGCTGCGGCAATCGCTCGAAGCGCTGCGCGCGGCCGGCTGCCGCCGCACCAGCCTCACGGTCACGGCATCCAATCGCGACGCAATCGAGTTATACGAGGGCGTGGGTTTCACCACCATCCGCAAGTTCTCCGCCTACGTTTGGGAAGGATTCTGAATGCTCAACTGGCTTTTCTCGGACCCTCTGGCGGCCGGCTCGAAGGCCCCGGAGTTTTCACTGCCCGGCCAGGATGGAAAAGCCGTCCGGCTATCCAAGCTGCGCGGCAAGAACGTCGTATTGGTCTTCTATCCGGGTGACGATACCATGGTTTGCCGCAAGCAATTGTGCGAGTTTCGCGATCAATGGCAGCAGGCTCGCAAGCGCAACGTGGAGGTTTTCGGAGTCAATCCGGGAAGCGCCGAGAGCCATCGCAAGTTTCAGGAGAAATATCATTTTCCGTTTCCCTTGCTGGTGGACGACGGCCAAAAGGTTGCCGAGGTGTACCACGCCAACGGCTTGTTCATCAAGCGTACGGTATACCTGATCGGCCCGGACGGCGTGATCCTCTACGCCAAACGCGGCAAACCCGACCCCGCCGAAGTACTGGCCGCGGCGCGCTGATGCCGGCTATCGTTTTGTTACGCCGAAGTGGCGGAGCTGCCCTCGTTGTCGGTTAGCACGCTCGCTATGGTTCTGCGCCAGGCTTGCGGACTGGCTGGACTGTGCACGGCTTCATCGACGCCCAGCTGCTTCAGACGCCCTAGGAATGAGCCATCGAAAAAACTACTGGCGGCGATGATTTTTGTCGTTTTGGGGACCCGATGGATCAGGTGTCCAATCAAAGCCAGGCCGCCGGGAAATTCCAGATCGACGATGGTGAGATCTGTCTGGGAGCGGGTTGAATTCAGGATTTCGACCGCCTGCCGCGTTTGCTTCGCGTGATGGAGTTCGTATTTCGCGGCGCCCAGCGCGCTCTTGAGAGCCCCAATGAGAGCTCCGTTCTCGGCCACCACCAGAATCGCCGGCCTGGGTCTGGACTTTTCTGGCATGGTTTAATTATTAAGCTAAAAATCTTTAAAATTCGGTACGAAACAGCACCTAATACGGTCAGAATAAGCTTAAATCTTCGTTACTGTCAATAGAAATAAAAAAATATATCGATTCGGGTCCGTGGCGCCCCAGCATTTTCCGCCTGGCCGTTGGCGTGCTAGTCTAGATGGCGAGAGACTGTCCCGGCGGTGACCATTTCTGCTGCTTCCGGAATCCTTGGCCGCGCCGAAGAAGAGCAGCGTCAGGCGCGACACGGGACAGTCCATCGCAGCGCTTCAGTGCCGCACGGGAATGGTCACCGACCCGACCGCGCCCAGTGCCGCATCAAAGACGATCACGCGGACCTTGCGGCTGGCCTCCCCGACGGGAATTGCCTGGCTGAGTCGAATCTCGCCCTGGGTGGCCGTCCCGGGCTGCTCCGGGGTCAGGCTGACCGGAACTGGAGGCGAGAGCTGTTGCAGCCCTTCGTCGTAGGCGGCGAACACGACGGAGACCTTCCCGGCGCCGCTATCCCGCGCGGCTAGCGGCAGCAGGTCCGCTGCATCGATGTGGATTTCAAAACGCATGGTCCGCGGGGTGGCAGGATCGGGCGAAACACTCGCCCGAAGCCCGATATCGGTAGCGTCGAACGGACTATGGGCGGCGACTTGAACCTCCATCGGCGACTCGGAGGAGCCGGCTGCGCCGGTAGAGGGGCCGCCCGGCGAGACCGGCGGCCCGAACGAATAGAACTCATGTTCCGTTTGTAAGCGCACTTCCTTGCGCGCGCAAGTTACCCGAATTTTGTGATGTTTCCCATCGGAATTTGGCGACGTCGAGTAGTAGGCGATCTCGTAGTTCGCGCGGGAATCCGTCCTGGCCTGTTCGATGGCTTCGCCGGCGCGGTCGCTCGTATATCCGCGCCCGCCCGTAATGCCGGTAAATTCTTCGAGGGTTTCGACGCTGGTGGTCCCTACCCCTTCCGCGGCCCCGGCCATCGACTGGTCCACGGTGTACACGGCTATCTGAGCCTGCTGCAGCCCTTGGCAAAGCGACTGTAGCGGTTTCGTAAAATCGAGGCGACCTTGCCCCGAGATGGAATAGCCGTATATGGGAAAGCCGTGCGACACCCAGACGAGATTCTTACGTCCCGATACTTCCCCCATCTGCCCGCCGAGCTCCCGCATCGCGTTCACGGTGAGGTTGAAACGGACCGCGATGTCACGGTCGTCGACAGGTTTTATGGCGAACAAGTTTTTTATCGCCGCTTGCATCAGGGGTGCGATAAGCCGCGTCCACGGTTCGGCGGGCGGCATAACCTCGGTGTCGGGTTTGGGCAGCGGATGGATGGGATACAGATCGCCGCGCGGGGTCAGAATATACAGGTACAGATCCTCGCTCGATTCGAGATTCTTCAAGGCGTCGGTGATCTCGCGGCTAATGGTCGAGTCGCCCATAATACGGTCGCTGAGCAGATCGATGAGCACCACGGTGGTGTGCGAGGCGGCGCCGGCGCGGTTGGAATACTCGCCGGGACCCGGCTTGGCTGCCAGCGCCTGGCCTCCCGTGAAACGAAGAAAGACGATGTCCCGGGGCTTCCCATCCTCCTGAAGGTGGAAATCCGCGCTGCGCAGTCCGGTCACGGGCTGGCCCTGCGCGTCGAGCGCCGCGACATTTAATTTGATCAGTCCGGCAGGTGGTGTGGCTTTGGACGCGGTGGCGACGGCAACCGCCCAGAGAAGAATTGCGGCCGCTACGAGGACGCCCTTCATACCCCGATCATACATCATCGTACATCGCGGCGATTTCAATCGCGCGCGCGGGTGAAGTATAAAGCTAGCGGCGCAGTCCAGTTCGGCGGGCGTCATTTCGGGCGCGCGATCCACCGGCGCTTACGAACATTTACAAACTTCCATCGCCCCTCCGCCCACTAACATGCCATACTGGCCGCACAGAAGGTAAGGAGGCAGCGATGCACGTAAGACTCAATCGAGCGCTGGTCGCGTTCTGGGCGGCAGTGCCATTGGCGCTGGCGGCACAGGGAGCAGTAGACCCGCTTTCCTTCAATGCTCCCAGAGTCTATCCTGTCTCCGGCGCCGTCGCGGTGGCTGTTGGCGACTTCAATAACGACGGTAAGCCGGACCTGGCGCTGACTGACGGGCATTCCGATACCATTGCGATCCTGTTGGCCGACGGCCACGGCGGCTTCCGGACGGCGGTGGACTATGCCGTAGGCGACGATTCTATCGCCGTCGCCGTGGGCGACTTCAATGCGGACGGAAAGCTCGATCTGGCGGTGGTCAACTCCCAATCCGATAACATCTCGATCCTGTTGGGCAATGGTGATGGCACCTTCGAGCCGCAGGTCACTTACGCGGTGGGCTCCGGCCCCGATTCCGTGGCTATCGGGGACTTCAATGGGGATGGAAAACTCGACTTAGCGGTCAATACCAGCGGCAGCGTCTCCATCCTGTTAGGCAAGGGCGATGGCAGCTTCCGGGCGGCAGTGAACTATCCTCTGCCAAGAGGGAATGGCTCGGTTGTCGTGGCGGACTTCAACCGGAATGGAAGACTTGACCTGGCGGTGACAAACGCTAACTCGGGCACTGTGTCGATCCTGCTGGGAAATGGCGATGGCACCTTCCAGCCGCCGGTCTCCTTTGCGGCCGGGCCTGATGCTTATTCCGTTGCCGTGGGAGATTTCAATGGCGATGGCAACCCGGACCTGGCAGTGGGGAGCTTACGGACGAATACCGTCTCCATCCTGCTGGGCAACGGCAATGGCACCTTCCAGCCCCTAGTGAGCTACACGGTAGGCGCTCTTTCTGTATATTCGGTGACCGTGGGGGACTTCAACGGGGACGGTAAGTTGGACCTCGCCCTGGCTGGCTCCAGGACTTCCATACTCCTAGGCAACGGCGATGGCACCTTTCAGCCGTCCGAGAGCTTCCCTCCGGGGGGGCAATCGGTGGCCGTCGCGGACTTTAATGGCGATGGGAACCTGGACCTGGGAGTGACCGATGGCGCCGGCGTCGTGGTCCTGCTGGGCAATGGCAGCGGCGAGTTCCAGACGGAAAAGGACTACCCGGTAAGCGGCGGCGCGGTGTTCGTGGCGGCGGGGGACTTCCGTGGAGACGGGAAGCTGGATCTGGCGATGGCCAACTACGACTACTCCAAGGTTTCCGTCCTGCTGGGCAATGGCAATGGCACCTTCCAGCCCCAGGTGGATTATTTTGTGGCAGCTGCCCCCAGCGGCGTTGCGGTGGCGGACTTCAACGGAGATGGCAAGCTGGATTTGGCGGTGGCGGACTATGGCAGCTTTCCCGGCTACCCTGGCAACACCGTTTCCATCCTGCTAGGCAACGGCGATGGCACCTTCCAGCCGGAGGCTGACTACCCGACCCAATTGGACTACCTCGGATTCGTGGCCGTGGGGGATTTCAATGGCGACGGCCATCCGGACCTGGTGTTGACCAGCGCGGTTTACAGCAGCGGCCTGTCGATTCTGCTGGGCAATGGCGATGGTACCTTCCAGCCGCCCCTTACCTATCCCCTAAGCCCTGGACCTTTGACCGTGGCCGTGGGAGACTTCAACGGAGACGGAAACCTGGATTTGGCGGTGACTCCCCAAGGCGGTTCTGACATTTCAATCCTCCTGGGCAACGGTGACGGCACCTTTCAGCCGCCGGTCAGCTACGCAGTGGGAACGTCTCCTGTCTCAATCGTGGTGGCGGACTTTAATAGGGATGGGAAGCTGGACCTGGCGGTGGCGAACACGGGTTCCGGTACGATCTCAATCCTGCTGGGCAAGGGCAATGGCGACTTCCTGCCACAGGTCACTTACCCGGTCGCATACGCCGATTCGTTGGCCGTCGGGGACTTCAACGGCGATGGAAACCCGGACTTGGCAACAGCCAGTGGTTCCATTCTGCTGGGCAATGGCAACGGCACCTTCCAGGCACAAATTGTGTACCTGACGGAAGGGTCGTCATTGGCCGTCGGCGACTTCACAGGCGATGGAAAGCCGGACCTGGTGACGGCCAACCAGCGTCCGGCCATCTTTGAAGTGTTGATCGATACCACGGGATCGAAAGCGTCCTATAAGTAGGGCGATGGACAGTGGGGTTCGAGGCGTCATTCGTACCTCAGTGCGACCACCTATCACACGCACTCTCTTTTCAATCGCGCGCGCGGGTGAAGTATAAGCTAGCGGCGCAGTCCAGTTCGGCGGGCGTCATTTCGGGCGCGCGATCCTCGTACTCGCTGCGCCAGATGAGGATATCGATCAGATCCGAGGGATAGCAGGCTTTCAACGCCTGGCTGTGGTGGCGGCACAATTCCACGAAGTAGCCGGCGGTGGGCGCGTCGCAGGCGATCTGGCGAGCGCGCAGCACCCGCGCGAGGATTTCACGAAAGGTCGACTCACTCACCGGCTCGACGTAGATCTTGTTGTGGATGCGCCGCAGGAACGCCTCGTCGGCGAGCTCGGATGGGTCCAGATTGGTGGCGAAGACCACCATCACTTCGAAGGGGATGCGAAGCTTTTGTCCGTGCTTCAGGGTGAGGTAGTCGACCCGCCGATCCAGCGGCACGATCCAGCGGTTCAGCAGGTCGCGGGGCGAGATGACCTGGCGGCCGAAGTCGTCGATCACCATAATGCCGTTGTTGGCCTTCATCTGCAGCGGCGCGGCGTAGATGCCGGAAGCGCTGTCGGCGCGCAGCTCGAGCATTTCCGAAACCAGCTCGCCGCCCACGGTCACACACGGGCGGTGGCAAAGGACCCAGCGCGCATCCAGGTCATCCGGCTGCTCGTCGAGCGGCCGGTGCAATACGGGGTCGAATACCGTGATGATGTGGCCGTTCAACTCCAGGGCATAGGGAATCGCCACCGCATCGTCGTAAACGCGCAGCAGCCGCTCGGCCAGGCTGGTCTTGCCATTGCCGGTCGGTCCGTAAAGGAACATGGCCCGTTGCGAAACGAGCGCGGGACCCAGTTGGTCGAGCAAGCTGTCGGGAACCACCAGGTCGCCGAGGGCTTTGCGCAAGGCTTCGCGATGCACATGTATGTGCGCCACCTGAGCGCGCACGGCACGATCGTATTCTGCAAGCGAAACCGGAGCTGGGCCGGCGTAGGATGAGAACGATGCGCGCTCGGCCGCCAGGGTCTTGCCCATGGTAGTGAGGCAAAAGGAGTAGTCGTCGCCCTGAATGCCCTTCACGTCCAGACACTGCTGCTGGCGCAGGTGGCGGAAGGTGGGTTCGAGCACCGTCATGGGAAGTTTCATGCGCTGCCGGAGCGAGCCGAGGCTGGACTGGCCCTCCTCCCGGACTGTCCGCAGAAACAGGTCCTGGACCAAGGTGGTCGAGATGTCGAGAGTGGCCAGATTCTCCGGCGGCGCGGGCCGGAAAAGAACGGGCTCAGGCCTGGAGAGGAGCATCATCGAGGCAACGTTTCCGGCCCGGACCAGCGAGCGAGAGGGGAGTGGTGAATTCCACCCCTACAGAATACTTGAGCCCGTCTCGGGTACAGTATCGAACCGAGGCATTGCCCAAAGCGCCGTAGCGGGCGGAGAGCAAGGCGATGCTGGCTCGCGCCGGGACTGGCACCTCGGTTTCCAGGCGAGCTCCTTCCGCGGACAGGTCCAGGCATTGGGCCGACAGACTCTTCGGCAAGCCCCGCGAGTCGTTCCAGACCACTCGCACCACACCTTGAAACCTCCGGCGGTCGTGCCTCCTTAGCTTGGCAAGCTTGGCTTTCGAGTGCTCTGGAGTCGTCATCGTTACCCGTAGATCATATAGTGTCCTGGACAGGATCGAAATCTCCGTCGAAAATCGGGGAAAATGGTAATACTTGTTTCATGTGATTTACTGGAGCAGAGGACCAACGGAGGGCGGTAGTTTGCGTCCATGTTCTGCTTTGTCTGTCCGGCCTTATCGGTGGTCTAAAAAAAGCGGTTGCTAACGAAGGCGTTTGGATGTATATTCGGTGCTGGTCAGGATGGCAAGAACTGAAAATCCTGGTCAAGGAGGGTTATGGTACGTCTGTGTCTCTCGCGTGTATACACCTGCGCACTGTTTGTCACACTGGTACTGACCGCGACCGTTGCCTTTGGCAAAGATGGCCGTAACTTCGGTGGGTATTTCAACATCACCGACATGACACAGGAAGGCGACAGGGTGGAGGTGACGCTTTCATTACAGATCTTCAATTACAGCGGCGAGGATTTGAAGCAGGCAGTAGTTACTCTCCGTGAGTCTCACCCCACATTGCGAGTAATAGACACGTTCGATGCTATTCCGGTCTGGCGAAGCGGAAAGAGCGTTACCCTCAGCCGGCAGGTAACCATTACGCGCCACGAATACCTGCGATGGAGCACCAAGGGCCAGCCGAACGTATTTGTCGCCTACCGCGACGGCGACGGGCGGCAATTGGAATGGACCGCGCAATTGACCTCGCGGCCCACGCCGCCGCTCTAGCCGTTCGATTAGTGATTTTCAGGAGAAAATGCAATGCGCCGCTTTCGGTCCCACTTTATTTTCCTATCCATCTTCGCGCTGTCCTGCCTGCCCGCAATGGCCCAGCAGGACGTAATTTCGACCCTGATTGGCGGCGGTCCGAACGACATAACGGCGCTTCAGTCCGATCTCAACACTCCGATTGTGGTTGCGCTGGATAATGCCGGGAACTACTATATTGCCGCGTGCAGTTCCACCCAGAACCGGGTGTTCAAGGTCAATACCAGCGGGATACTGACCGTGGTGGCGGGCGCGGGCCCGGCAGGCTACAGCGGCGACGGCGTGACGGGCGGTGCGGCGAATGCGTTTCTGAATTGCCCGGCCGGCATTGCGGTAGACAGCTCGGGTGACGTCTATATCTCGGACTACAACAACTATGTCGTTCGCAAGGTGGATACGACTAACACGATCACAACTATTGCCGGCATAGGCAATACCCGCGGGTATTCCGGCGATGGCGGACCGGCCACCTCGGCCGAGTTGAACTTCCCTTTTGGTATATCACTGGATACTTCCGGCAATTTGTATATCGCCGACAGCTACAACTGTCGGGTGCGAAAGGTGATTGTCTCGACCGACATCATCAGCACGTATGCCGGCGACGGATCCTGCGGTTACCTAGGCGACGGCGGACTGGCCACCAGCGCGGAGTTGAACTATCCCAGCGGTGTAGCGACCGACGCCGCGGGAAACCTTTATATCGCTGACACCAATAACTACCGGATTCGGTACGTCGTGAAATCCACCGGAATCATCACCACGATCGCCGGGAGCGGTACCTACGGATTTGCGGGAGACGGGGCCCTGGCAACCGCCGCCGAGATCACCCAGGTCTACGACGGCATCGCGGTGAATGCGGCCGGGACGACGGTGACCATTGCCGATTACAGCAACTGGCGGATCCGCCAGTTTACGGTCTCCGGCAACCCGAACACCGGCACTATCAATACGATCGCCGGCTCGGGTACCGGCGGGTTCTGCGGAGATAACGGCCCGGCGCTCAGCGCCTGCCTGTACTACCCGGAGGGTGTCGCAGTTACCACCAGCGGGAGTGTCTACGTGGCGGATCGGGACAACGATCGCGTCCGATTTTTCACGGTCACGGGCATCCCGAACACCGGCATCATCAACACGGTCGCCGGCAACGGCAACACTACGTTTCCCACCCTGACGAGCGGTGTTCCGCCGCAGGGCGTGGTGCTCAATTATCCCTTTGCTGTTTACGAAGATCCATCAGCAAACGTGTTTGTCTCAGACACAAGTAACTGCCTGGTTCGCGAACTGGTGCAGGCCACAGACCTGGTGAACTTCTTCGCCGGGACAAGCACGTGCGGGTATTCCGGCGATAACGGACCGGCCACCGCGGCTGAGTTGAACAAGACCTATGGCGTGGCCCGCGACAGCTCCGGGAATATCTATATCGCGGACACGGTGAACCAGAGAATCCGCATGGTGAGCCCTGGCCCCTCCGGAACGATCACCACTTTCGCCGGGACGGGCACGGCCGGATTTTCGGGCGATGGCGGACCAGCCACGAGCGCCGAACTGTACAACCCGTATGGCGTGACCGTGGACAGCAAAAACAACGTCTATATCGCCGACACTTATAATAACCGCATACGCAAGGTGAGCGGCGGCACGATCACGACTTTTGCCGGCAACGGCACCGCCGGTTACCTAGGCGATGGCGATCCGGCGACGGACGCGAAGATCAACTACCCGTATGGAGTATCGACCGACGCCGCGGGCAACGTGTACATCGCGGACACCAGCAACTGCCGCATCCGTGAAGTGAGCGCGGCCACCGGCATCATCGATACCGTGGCGGGCGATGGGCCTTGCGGCTTCAGCGGCGACGGTCCGGCAATCCAGAATGAGATTAACTCGCCAGACGGCGTCTGGTCCGATGCCAACGGGAACCTGTTCATCGCGGACACGAACAATCAGCGCATCCGCTGGGTCAATCTGTCCGGATACATGACCACGATAGCCGGAAATGGAACGCCGGCTTATACCGGAGACGGCGGAGTAGCGACCAGCGCGGAACTGTATTACCCCAGCGGAGTCGCGCTGGACGCTTCAGGCGATATTCTGGTCGCCGATCAATTCAATTTCCGCGTCCGCAAAATCTCCGCCTTCGCAGCGCTGAATACGTCCGCCGAGAGCCTCGCTTTCGGCCTCGTGCCAGTGGGCTCAACGAGCACCGCGCAAGTCCTCACCGTCAGCGCAGTCGGGCCGCTGACCATCAGCAGTATCGTGACCAGCGGCAATTTCGCGGAGGCGGACGACTGCGGATCCAGCTTAGCTAACGGCAAGACCTGTGAGGTCTATGTCTATTTCAAGCCCAAGAGCGCGGGAAATCTCACGGGATCGCTCATGATCGAAGACAACGGATACTTCGGCGATTTCACGATCGTCAGCCTGACCGGCACGGGAAGCGCGATCTCCGTGACAGGGGGCCCGCTGGTCTTCGGCAACCAACTGGCCAAGACTACGAGCGCGCCACAGACCGTGACCGTTACTAACGATGGTACGACCGCCATCACCATGGGAGCGATCAATCTCAATGACACGACGGACTTCGCTATATCCGCGAATACCTGTCCGGCGTCGGGCCACACCCTGGCGTCCCATGCGAATTGCACGATCAGTGTGACCTTCACGCCGGCCACCACTGGAGCCAAAAAGGGCGCGTTGGTCATCAACGACAGCGACCCCAGCAGTCCGCAATTTGTCGGGTTGACCGGTACGGGCACCAGCAACGTCGTCCTGAGTCCCAGCACGGTGGCCTTTCCCGCGCAACCGGTGGGGGTTACGACGCCTACCAGCAGCGCCAAGAAGATCACGCTCACCAACAGCACTGGCGCGTTGTTGACGCTCGGCAATCCGGCCATATCCATCACCGGCCCGTTCAGCAAGCTCAGCGGGCCTACAAGCTGCACCAATAATCTGGTGGTGGCAGTCTCCGGCACTTGCGTCATCTACGTCCTGTTCACACCCACGGCGGTAGGCTTCCCCACCGGGACCCTGAGCGTGGCGGACAGCGACGCGACCAGCCCGCAAACGGTGGCACTCTCGGGGACCGGCACCGGGGTCGAATTCACTCCGTCCTCGGTGAATTTCGGCACCGCCACGGTCGGGGTCCAGGTTTCGTCTACCGTCACCATCACGAATGTGGGAACCACGCCGATCACGTTCACGGCCGCGGCCATCACGGGCACGAACAGTAAGGACTTCTCTACCAGCGCAAGCGACCCGCCTTGCAGTGGGTCGCTGGCTCCGGCCGCCGTCTGCACGTTCACCATGTACTTTAAGCCGTCGATTGTCGGGTCGGAATCGGCAACCTACGTGGTGTTCGACAATAGCGCCGCGAGTCCGCAGAGCCTGCCGCTGACCGGCACGGGGCAATAGCGGGAGGGGATCAAGCCTGGAACAGCGAAATCCCGGCGATCCCCGCCGCACCCGCTTCCATGCACGCGGCGGCATTTTCGGTGGTCACGCCACCCAGCGCCAGCACGGGCATTCGTACGGCGCGGGTTGCCTCGCGCAAACGATGGAGGCCCAGGGGTGCGCCGTAGGCCGCCTTCGATGGCGTGAAGAAGATCGGGCCGAATAGGGCGAAATCCGCCTCTTCGCTCTCGGCCCGGCGCACTTCATCCACCGTGTGGCACGAAACCCCGATCACGAACCCGCGCGGCACGATCTTGCGCCAGATTGCCGGAGCGATCGAGTCCGCCGGCAGATGCACGCCCTGTGCCCCACAGGCGAGCGCCACATCGGTTCGTGCATTCACCAGAAACGCCGTTCCGTGCGGATTTGGAAGCCGCAGCGCGCAGCGCACCAGATCCGCCAATTCGCGTGCGGACAGGTCCTTCTCCCGGATCTGTATGCGCTCGACTCCGGCCGCGAGCGCCCGTGCGATAGCCTGCAGAAGCGCCGCGCATCCGCCCAGCGGCCGGCGGTCGGTAATGTAGTAGCGCAGCATTATTATCAGAATTAGTTCAGATCAGAGCGGTTCGTAATAGCGCTCGCCCGCGCAGGATTTGCAGAGCACGCGCTCATCGCGAACCACTTCGCGCTTGAAGTTGATGCCTTCGCCGCACTGCGCGCAAATCGCGCGTTCGCCCTTGTAGCCGGGGAACTCTTCCGGTCCCAGCTTCACGCGCACCCATTGCGAGCGGAACAGCTCTTCATCCGGCATCTCGCGATAGGCGCGCATTTGCTGCGCATTCCGTCCGCCGATCTCCGGAAACATTTCACTGGCGCGCTGTTTGGAGCTTTCGAGCGCCACCACGCGCACGGCCCGGTCCGCCTCCAGGTCGCAGAACGTAGCCGCCACTTTGCCGAAATCGCGGAACTTGAGCGCGCGTTTGCCGAGCCGGCAGCCGGTCACCACCGGGATGGCATCGGTGGCGCAGCGATCGATTTCGATGAAAGTCACCAAGCGCTTGCGGTGCTTGCCGGTGGGATCGTCCAGCGCCAGCAATTTCAGGCCGTAGATCGCCATGCGCAGCCCAAGAATCTGGCCGGCGCAAATATGCCCGTGCGCCTGCTCGGCGAGCGCCATGTATTCGTCAAAGCTTTTCAGCGGCATCGATCACAACACCCGCAGCGCCCGCGGCGGAAACTCCACCAGCCACTCTTTATTATCCTTCTGCAGCTCGAAGTCGGGGCGCGCGATATCGGCCACAATGGCGCCGGCAAATTCGAGGCGCACGGATCGCGGCATTTCCAACGCACGCTCGAGACGCAAGGCGACCTGGTTGGATTGCGGCTTCGATCCATCGTGCGGCCCCACCCGCAGCTCACCCGGCTGCACGCAGAGCCATACGCGATCGCCGAGCAGGCGGCCCGGAAAATAATGCCCGGTCAACTCGAAGGCCTCAAGACGCAGACGGCTGGTGTTGCGGCCGGGATCGAGCGCCACAATCTCGGCGGGAAACAAATTTCGGATGCCGAGCAGGCGCGCGGCTTGTACGCTGGCGGGCTGATCGAGCACTTTTCGCGGCGGTCCGGTTTGGAGGAGGCGGCCCGCGTTGAGCAGGAGCATGTTGTTCGCAAGCTCGAAGCAGGTCTCCAAGTCGCGCGTCGAGAGCAGTACCGGCAAACCGGTTTCCTCGCGCACTCGCCGCAGGATGGTGTGCCACTCCGCCCGCAGCGCTATGTCCATGCCGCTCGAAGGCTCGTCTACCAGCAGCAGTTTCGGCTCACCAATTAACGCACGGGCGAAGACGCAGCGCAAGCGCTCCGCGGGCGATACCGCATGGGGGCGGCGCGGGGCGGCTTCGTGCAGCGAGAACCGCTCCAGCATCTCTTTGACGCGCCGGCGCCGCTCCAGGCGCGCCAGATGGGTCAGGGGGAACTGCAGATTATCGCGCAGGCTCATGTGCGGGAACAGCGCCCAATGCCGCGCGACGTACCCGCAATGTCGGAGGCGCGGCGGACGGTTTAAGCGGGATGCGCCATCGAACAGGATTTCGTCGTCCAGAATAATGCGGCCGGCGCGGGGCGTCAGAAGGCCGGCGATGGCATCGAGGATCAGAGTCTTGCCCGCGCCGGCGGGTCCGAACAGGGCCGTGATACCGGCAGCGGCCTGGAATTCGACCTCCAGGCCCAAGGCTGCCACGCGGGCCTGTATCATGCCGGAGCCCGTCCGCGCTGCAAGCGATTTCCGGCATAAAGGGCGGCCAGCACCGCGACGCCGATGAGCAGCAGCAGCGCGAAGGTCTGGGCGGTGTCCTTTGAATTGATGATGACAATGGCAGTGAGGCCGAAGTCCGCGACCGCGCGCGCCAGACCGGCCAGCATAGCGGCCAGCAGTCCACGCCAGGCGAGCGGCGTCGTGATCCACCAAAAAACACGCAACTCAGAGGCGCCCAGGCAGCGCGCTGCGTTTTCGAAGCTGTGGTCCACTGCCGCAAGGCTGGCGCGCGACATGCGCATCAACAGTGGCAGCGTGTAAATCGTGGATAGCGCCACTGCCCAATCCCAACTGAACGCCACAGGCCAGCGGCGCAATGCGCTGAGCAGGTAATAAATCAGCACCGCGGGCGGCAGCACCAATGGAAGATTAGCAGCAGCATCCAGCAGATCCCGCCCCGGAAACTCGCGGCGCGCCAGTATATACGCAAGCAGCATGCCGGGCGGAATGGAGAGAAGCGTGGCCAGCCCGGCATAGCGGAGGCTGAGCCACAACGGGTCGAGTGACATGCGCTGACCGCGGCGCTTCGCGCGCGTTATTGTGCGCTGAACGTGGTCCAGGGCCGCGAAGGCATGTCGCGCAGAATGGGGCGCTGCCAGGCGAACTCAGGGTGCTTGCGCAGGTGCTCGGCGGCCTTGAACCCGATGCCGCAGGAGTGGCCCAGCGAAGCTGTCAGAGTCATGGCTTCGCCCATGGCGGCGTCGGCGGCTTTCGATTGAACCGCGCCCGCCGTGCCATAAGCCGGAACCCACGGCAGGTCGCCGCGCTTCGACAGATCGATGTGGCCGCAAAGGGTGCGCTCGTCCGGATCGATCTTATCTTCGAAAGTATCCAGATGGTCGGCCAGAAAGCGCTGCGCGGCCGGCACATCGATCTTGCCCTTGTACTGCTCCATGAGCTGCCGCCAGCGCACGTGGCGCGCATTCGGACTCTCGCCCGGATTGTTCAAATCGAATTCGGTTTCTTCCTTCGCCAGCTTTTCATTGATGGGAAAGTTGGAGCCCACGAAGTAACCATCGCTCGAGCGATCGAGCGTCACGTTCTTCAGGCCCAGTTCCAGGCTGGCGACCTCATTGGTTTTGCGGTCAGCCACCAGCCAGTCGTTGGCATACCCGCCGTTGTTGCCGTCTTTCATGATGCGCGCGAAGTCGTCGATGGAAGCGGAATACTGCATAGCCTTGCGGGCGCGCACGAATTCCGGAACGGCGTCGGGATCGAAGCCGTTGAAGCGGCTGATGGTGGTTTCGGTAATCATGATGCCGGCGGAGTTGATGCCGAAATCGTCGCCGCTGTGAATCAGTCCGGGCATGCCGTCCATCAGAAAATGGTTGCCTTGCGCGGGCACTACGTCGAAGATGATGTTCCAGCGCTCCCCGGTCTGATAGCTGGTCCAGTTGTTATGCGCAATGACCACGCGGCCATCTTTCGTATAACTGCCGGTGGCCACGAACGCACTGCAATGTTCGCCTGCCGCGGCCGAGACGGGAAGGTTGTGCTGCTTGTCGAACACCTTGTCGAAATAAGGCATCTCCAGCCAGGCATTCAGCGCCACCACGTCCCACAGGTCCAGCTTGACGCCGCGCGCCACCGCGCCATCCACGATGCCTTGCAATTCAGCGCGATACTCGGCCTCCACGTGCGGCCATAGCATGTTCTGCGCCTTGTCACGGAAGAACTGCCAGTCCTTCTTTTCCTCGTGTATCATTTCAACCGAGACGGTGTGCAGCGTATCGCGGATCTCGGGCGCCAGCAGGTATCCGTGCTGAAACCCAATATCGGACGGAGCGCCCTCCAGGTGCACGAAGATCCAGCCGTTTTGCTCGGGGCGGCGGGAGGCATGCTTGAGGCGCGGATCGATTTGAGGCTCGCGGGAGACTAGCGCAAAGGCCAGGCCCAAGAGTAGGACGACAACCACAATGGGAGTTCGACGCATTCCGTTATTATAGTAGGGACTGATCTCCAATGGCTGACACCACCGAATTACGCAAGCTGACGGCTCACGTGAAAGCCGGGGGTTGCGCGTCTAAGCTGAGTCCAAAAATTCTGGACCGGGTTTTGGCGAGCATTCCCCGCGTGGTGAACGAAAAAGTGCTGGTGGGCTTCGACACCGGCGACGATGCCGGAGTTTACCAGTTAACGGCGGAGCTGGCCCTGGTGCAGACCGTCGATTTCTTCACGCCGGTGGTGGACGACCCGTTCACCTTTGGCGCCATCGCCGCCACGAATGCGCTGAGCGACGTTTACGCCATGGGCGGCCGGCCGATCTCGGCGCTTTCCATTCTGGCTTATCCCGCCAAGGGCGATTTGGAAGACCTGGAGCAGATCCTGAAAGGCGGCGCGGAGAAGATGCGCGAGGCCGGGTGCGCCATTCTGGGCGGCCATAGCGTCGCCGACGAGGAGATCAAGTTCGGCTATGCGGTTACCGGCACGATCCATCCGCAACGCATCAAGACGAATGCGGGAGCGCAGCCGGGCGATGCGCTGGTGTTCACCAAGCGGCTGGGCACGGGCGTGATCTCCACGGCGCTGAAACGCGGCGGTGCGAGTGACTCGGATGTGCGGGCCTCCGTCGATTCGATGCTGACGCTGAATCGCAAGGCGTGCGAAGCGATGCTCGAATACGATGTACACGGCTGCACGGACGTCACCGGCTTTGGGCTTATGGGGCACGCTCGTGGAATGGCGTTAGCCAGTAACGTGACTCTGGAAATCGACGTGGATCGCCTGCGGTTTCTGCCCGGTGCGCTCGAGTATGCGCGCCTGGGCGCCATTCCGGGCGGTCTGAAGAATAATCGGGAATTCAGCTCTTGCGTAGTGGAGATGACGCGAGCCTTGCCGACGGAAGTGGAGGATCTGCTCTACGATCCGCAGACGTCGGGCGGGTTGTTGATCTCGCTTCCTGAAGCGGACCGGGCGGCGCTCGAAGGCTCACTTCCAGATGCCTACTGCATCGGGCGCGTAATGTCGCGTCAGGTTAAGCCCATCAGATTAATATGAACGACCACATGATCGTAGCGCTCGATGTAGATTCGGCCGCGGAGGCGCGCACGCTGGTTGCACGGCTGGGCAGTCACATAGGCTTCTATAAGGTTGGCATGGAACTCTACGCTGCTGCCGGCATGGACTTCGTGCGCGAGCTGCTGGGTCAGGGCAAAGACGTATTCCTGGATATGAAATACTACGACATCGGCGAGACGGTGAAGCGCGCCGTCCGCGTCGCGTCCCGCAGCGGAGTGCGTTTCCTGACAGTGCATGGCAGCAGCCAGGTGATGCGCGCGGCGGTGGCGGGCCGTGCGGACGCGCCGACCAGGCTGCTGGCCGTCACCGTGCTGACCAGCTTCGACCAACAGGATCTGGCGGACATGGGCTATGAGTGCACCATTTCCGAGCTGGTCTCGCTGCGCGTGCGCAAAGCCATGGAGGCCGGTATGGACGGGCTGGTATGTTCCCCCCTGGACGCAGCGGTGGTCCGCGCGCAGGCCGGAACGCAAGCCATCCTGGTTACTCCGGGCGTGCGCTCGGGCGGGGCGTCCAAAGGCGATCAGAAGCGGGTGGCCACACCGGCCGAGGCCATACGCGACGGCGCGGACTACGTGGTGATCGGCCGCCAGATCACGCGCGCGTCCGATCCCGCGGCCGAGGCGGCGCGCATAGCTGAAGAGATCGCAGAAGCTCCGCGAGTTGTGGAGTGCCGGTAGTCGGGCTGATCTCGGATACGCACGGATTGCTGCGGGACGAAGCTTTGCGCGCGCTCGACGGCTGCGATCTTATCGTTCATGCGGGAGATGTGGGAAAGCCGGAGATCCTCGAAGCGCTGAAGGCTCTAGCGCCCCTGGTCGCGGTCAGGGGCAACATCGATAAGGGCGCCTGGGCATCGGCCTTGCCGGTAACCGCGGTGGCCCAGGCCGGGCGCGTTGCGATCTATGTTCTGCACGACGTACACCAGCTTGACCTTGACCCCGCCGCCGCCCGATTCCAGGTGGTCGTCAGCGGCCACTCGCATCAGCCGGCTCGCAGGGAGCAGTCAGGCGTGCTTTTTCTCAACCCGGGCAGCGCCGGTCCGCGGCGATTCAAGTTGCCGGTGACCGTGGCGCGGCTGGATCTCGAGCGGAAACCTTGGGAAGTAAAATTCATCCAGTTAGACAGCAGCCACGACAGGCCAGGAGTCCTGTCCCACGTACTACCATGAGAATGGAGTCACAAGGAGCTTCGATATGCAGGTTGGCGTGATCGGTCTTGGCAGAATGGGCTCGAATATGGTTCGGCGGTGGATGCGCGGCGGGCATCAGTGCGTAGTGTTCGACCTGCATGCCGATGCGGTAGCCGCCTTAGTAAAAGATGGAGCTACAGGGGCGGCGTCGATGGAGGAGTTCGTCGGCAAGCTTAAACCTCCGCGGGTCGCCTGGATGATGGTGCCGGCGGGCGCGGTGGATGCCACGCTGGGCGGTCTGAGCCCGCGAATGGAAAAGGAAGACATCATCATCGATGGAGGCAACTCTTATTACATCGATGACCTGCGGCGCGCGGAAGAGCTGCGCGCGCGGGGTATCTATTACATCGACGCCGGAACGAGCGGGGGCGTGTGGGGCCTCGAGCGAGGCTTCTGCCTGATGATTGGCGGCGATGAAGGGGCCGTGCGGCGGCTCGATCCGATTTTCAAAACGCTGGCGCCGGGACGCGGCGATGTGGAGCGCACGGCCGGGCGGGAAAAAGCCGGCGGCACGGCCGAAGAGGGCTACCTGTACTGCGGCCCCTCGGGCGCGGGGCGCTTTGTGAAGATGGTCCACAACGGCATCGAATACGGGCTGATGGCGGCCTACGCGGAAGGGTTGAATATTCTGCGGCAGGCAAATGCCGGCAAGCAGACGCGTACGGACGATGCCGAGACGACGCCGCTGCGGCATCCGGAGCGTTACCAGTACGACTTCAACCTCGCGGATGTGGCCGAGGTGTGGCGGCGCGGCAGTGTGATTGCATCGTGGCTGCTCGATCTGACCGCCGGCGCGCTGTTCAAAGCGCCCGATCTCGCCGACTTTTCAGGACATGTCTCGGATTCCGGCGAAGGGCGATGGACGCTGGCGGCGGCGCTCGATGAAGGTGTGCCAGCGCCGGTGATCAGCGCGGCGATTTACCAGCGATTCGCATCCAGGGGCGAGGATGAGTTCGCGGATAAGCTGCTGTCCGCGATGAGACTCGGCTTCGGCGGACACCAGGAGAAGAAGCAGTGACAGCCATAAAGAAGCATGCCGGGAAGGATGCCAAAAAGATCCTGGTAATCGATGTCGGCGGCACGAACGTGAAGATGCTGGCGACAGGGCAGCGCGCCGAGCGGAAGATTCCATCGGGGCCAGGAATGACTGCCGCGCAGATGGTACGCGACGTAAAAGAGGCAACCAAGGATTGGGAGTACGACGCAATTTCAATCGGATATCCGGGAGTGGTGGTTCACGATCGCGCGGTACACGAACCGCACAATCTGGCGAGCGGATGGGTGGGATTCGATTTCGCCAAGGCGTTCGGGCATCCCGTGAAGTTAATCAATGACGCGGCCATGCAGGCGCTGGGAGACTACAAAGGGGGCCGCATGTTGTTTCTCGGACTTGGGACGGGACTTGGATCAGCGATGATTGTCGACGGAGTGCTGGAGCCCATGGAACTGGCGCACCTTCCCTACAAAAAGGGAAAGACCTACGAGGATTATGTGGGCATCAGTGGACTGCAGCGGCTTGGCAGGAAGAAGTGGCAGAAGCACGTCATCGATGTGGTGAACCGACTGCGCGAGGCGCTCGAGGCGGAGGATGTAGTGCTGGGCGGCGGGAACGCGCAGAAGCTGACGGAGCTTCCACCCGGGGCGCGGGTTGCGGACAATGCCAACGCCATGATCGGTGGAGCGCGTATGTGGGAGGCTGCGAAATCCAAATGAGCCCAATGGAAACGGATCAGGTGGCGACGAGCGTGAAGAAGGCTTCCGATGCGCTGGTGTTCTTCGGCGCGACGGGCGACTTGGCCTACAAGAAGATTTTTCCGGCGCTGCAGAGCATGGTGCGTCGGGGCAATTTAAAGGTGCCGGTGATCGGCGTGGCCAAGTCGGGATGGAAAATCGAACAGCTTCGGGACCGGGCGCGCGACAGCCTGGCGAAGAACGGCGGCGGCGTGGACGAGCAGGTGTGGCCGAAGCTTCAGGAGCTGCTGCAGTATATCGACGGCGACTATGCGTCGCCGGAAACCTTCGTGCAACTGAAGAAGGCGCTGGGAGGGGCGGTCGCGCCGGCGCACTATCTGGCGATTCCGCCGAGCCTGTTCCCGACCGTGGTGGAGGAGCTGGGGCAGTCGGGTTGCGCGGAGGGCGCGCGGGTGATCGTTGAAAAGCCGTTCGGGCGCGATCTGGCGACGGCGCAGAACTTGAATGCGGTCCTGCATTCGGTATTTCCGGAGAGCTCGATTTTCCGGATCGATCACTATTTGGGGAAAGAGGCGGTGGAGAATCTGCTCTTCTTCCGCTTCGCCAATACGTTTCTCGAGCCGATCTGGAACAGGAACTACGTTCACAGCGTTCAGATTACGATGGCGGAGCAGTTTGGAGTCGCGGGGAGGGGGCCGCTTTACGAGCAACTCGGACTGATTCGCGATGTGGTTCAGAACCATCTACTGCAAGTGGTTGCGCTGCTCGCGATGGAGCCGCCGACGAGTATGTATCTGGAGTCGCTGCACGATGAGCAGGTGAAGATTTTCCGGATGATCCCTCCCTTCGATCCGGCGCACATGGCACGCGGGCAGTACAACGGCTACCGGAAAGAGGCGGGCGTGGCGGCCGATTCGCAGGTGGAAACCTTCGCCGCGATTCGCACGGAGGTGGATTCCTGGCGCTGGTCGGGCGTTCCGTTCCTGATTCGCTCCGGCAAGTCACTGCCGGTTACGGCCACCGAAGTTCTGGTGAAGCTGAGGCAGCCGCCATTGAGCAAAGCGGCGCCAGGGAGCAACTATTTTCGCTTTCGGCTCAGCCCTGGTCTGTCGCTTTCTCTGGGGGCTAGGGTGAAGCAGTTGGGCCCGGGGATGCGGTCGGTGCCGGCGGAGCTTGCGGCGGTGGACCGGGAGCATTCGGGGGAACTGGACGCTTATGAGCGGCTGTTGACGGATGCGATGAACGGCCAGTCCATGTTATTCGTGCGGCAGGATGCGGTGGAGGCGGCGTGGTCCATTGTGGACCCGGTGCTGGGGAATGCGACACCGCTACATACGTATGAGCCGGGTACATGGGGACCGGCGGAGGCGGATGGGCTGGCGGAAGATATCGGGGGATGGCATAATCCCGAGGACACGCAATAACCGCAGCGATAATCGATAGCTATCGGCAACCGATTTCAAGCGCTTTTCTTGATGTCTTCAAGCATCGCTTCGCGGAGCACACTGTTGAGCCTGGTCTGATACCCCCTTCCCTGGTGGCGGAGCCAAGCTACCACATCGGCGTGGATGCGCACGGTGAGTTGCTGCTTCACCGGCCGGTAGAACGGATTGCGGACAGCGTTTTTCCAAAAGCTGTCTTTGAGCGGCGGAATGTCCGAAAAATCGATCTCCGCATCAGGGCGCTCGGCGAGCTGAGCCAGTTTGCGCTTGCGCGCGGTCGTAATCGGGCTGTCAGACAGTGTCTTGCGCATGAGTTTGGTCATAACGGTTTCGCTCCCTCCGGGTGGCTCGGCGCGCCGAAAGGAGGCGGACTACCCAGCGCAACTCGCCCGCTTAGTCGCTACGATCCTGCTCGAACAGCGCGTACGGATCGTCAAAGACGTGCATGGCGTCCTCGAAGGTGACGCCGTGCTTCCGCTGGTTGGTCCGCGCTTTCGGCGGGTCCCACTCGAACCGAACCATCCCGAACTAAGTGTAACGCTAAATTTGTAACTACAGATAGCGGCGGCTTGGCGGGAAGAACCGGCGGAAGCAGACGGTTAAGCACCCGGCGGCGTCCGGCTCCTCCAACCCGAACCGATCTGATATCATCCTTAACGAAGCGACCGTGAACAAACGAACTTTCCTCAACCTGCTCTCGACCAGCATCGCGAGCCCCGTCATCGGACCCCTCTCCGCCTGGGCGGACGAGCAGAAGCTGACCAACTGGGCGGGCAATCTCGCCTACAGTACGCAGCGCCTGCGCGAGGCCGCTTCGGAGGCGCAGCTTCGGTCCCTGTTGCGATCGCTGGACAAAGTGAAAGTGCTCGGCACTCGCCACTGTTTCAACTCCATTGCGGATAGCAGTCACAACTTGCTGTCGCTGAAACCGATGCATGGGGTTGTGGCGCTCGACCGCGGGACCCACACAGTGACTGTCCAGGCCGGCATCACCTACGGCCAGCTCTGCCCGTACCTCGACAGCCATGGCTTTGCCCTCCACAACCTGGCTTCGCTCCCTCACATCTCGATCGCGGGAGCCTGCAGCACGGCCACGCACGGCTCGGGCCAGAAGAACGGCAATCTCGCTACCGCAGTCGCCGGCCTCGAAATCGTCACCGCTGCGGGCGACGTGATGAAATTGTCTCGCAAGGCCGACGGCGAAGTCTTCCAGGGAGCCGTGGTCGGGCTCGGTGCTCTCGGCGCGATCACCAAGATCACACTCGACATTCAGCCGACCTACATGATGCGGCAGTATGTGTATGAGAATCTGCCGCTGGCTCAAATGAAGGACCACTTCGATGACATTCAGTCGAGTGGCTACAGCGTCAGTCTGTTCACTGACTGGCAGAAGCAGCGGCTCAATGAGGTCTGGATCAAGAGCCGTGTCGGAGACGGGCAGGCATTCGCGGCTCCCCAGGAGTTCTTCGGCGCCAAGCTTGCAGTCCGAAACCTTCACCCCATTGCCGAGCTTTCCGCCGAGAACTGCACCGAGCAGATGGGAGTGCCCGGCCCCTGGTACGAGCGGCTGCCGCACTTCCGCATGGGCTTTACACCGAGCGCGGGGAAAGAGCTCCAGTCGGAATACTTCGTGCCTCGCCGCAATGCGGTGGATGCGATTCTGGCGGTGGAGCGGCTGCGCGACCAAGTAACTCCGCACCTGCTGATCTCGGAGATCCGCACTATCGCCGCTGATGATCTGTGGATGAGTACCTGTTACCGGCAGCCAAGCGTTACTATCCACTTCACCTGGAAGCCGGACTGGCCCGCGGTCAGTCGAGTGCTTCCTGTCATTGAAAAGGAACTTTCCCCGTTTCAGCCCCGCCCTCACTGGGGCAAGCTGTTCACGCTGTCCCCGGCCGAGATCCGGTCGAGGTATGACAAGCTGGCCGATTTCATTCAACTGGCCACAAAGTACGATCCGAAAGGGAAGTTCCGCAATGACTTCCTGAACACATACGTCTTCGCGGGCTAACTCTCGCTCACGTCGCCGAAAAATCGGCGCGCGCCGTACCCTCGGCATCGGCACTTTTCCGGACATCGTCGCATCTCTTTGATAACCTTCCCATTCGCACTCGCCCTGCGCCTGCGCTACTCTTGGCCAATGCGCATCACCATTCGGGAGTCCGCTCCGGCTATCACTTTCAAGCTCGAAGGCAAGCTCACCGGAGCATGGGTGAGCGAGCTTGAACAATGCTGGACCGCGGCCACATCGCCCATGCCCGGCCGCCCCGTAGCGATCGACCTGGCCGATGTCACTTTCATCGAGCTCGTCCGCAGCCCGCTGAATCAAGCGATCGTGGACCAGATCGCGCGCGCCAGAAAGACCGCCCTGGTGGTGCTGGCGGTTGCGCTGGCTCTGGCCGCCGGCGCCCCTGCGCAGGATACGACTCCGCTGCGCCTCACGCTGCGCGACGCTGTGCGCCTGGCGCTAAGCCAGAATCCGCAGGTGCAGATTGCCAATGTGAGCCTGGCGCAGAGCCAGCAGGACCAGTCCATCGCGCGCTCCGGGCTGCTTCCGCAAGCCAGTATGCAGGCTTTCGAACAGACGCGCCGCTTCAGCGTGCCGGCGCAGTTCGGCTTCCCGCATTTTCCGGGATTCCCGCTGCCCGGGCACATCGGCCCGTTCGAGATATACCAGGGCGGTCCCGTCGTTTCGGCCCCGGTTTTTGATTTGACGCTTTGGCGCCGGTGGCAAGCATCCAAGCAAGGAGTGGGCCAGACGCGCGCGCAAAGCCAGGGGGTCCGCGAGCAGATCGCCACCCTGGTGGTCTCTCAATACCTCGGCAGCCTGCGCGCCGCCGCCGATGTCAAAGCCGCGAAATCGCGCGTGGAGCTGGCGCAGGCTGTCTACGACCAGGCCGCCGATATGCAAAAGAACGGCGTGGGCACCGGCATCGACACGCTGCGCTCCAACGTCGAGTTACAGAACGAGCGGCAGCGGCTGATCGAGGCGCAAACCCAGCTTCAGACGTCGTTATACGGCCTGGCGCAATTGCTGAGCGTGGATCCTCAGCGGCAAATCGACTTGACCGATCAGGTCAGCTTCTTTGAGACTCCCGCTATTCAAGTTGATCAAAGCCTCGAAGCCGCCTACGCCAACCGTCCGGAAATGAAGGCGCTGCTCTCTCGCGAGCAGCAGGCCAAGCTCGAAAAGCAGGAGGCCTCCGATGCCCGCTATCCGACCCTGCGCTTCGATGGCTACTGGTCGGAGCAGGGATTGACTCCGGGCACCGCGGTTCCAGGCTACACCTACGGGCTTACTCTGAATGTTCCGATGTTCACCGGAGGGCGCATCGGCGCCGAAACCGCGCGCGCCGATCTGGAGATCCGTAAAGTTGCCGAACAGCAGCAGGAGCAGCGCAACCAGATCGCGCTGCAGGTGAAGACGGCCATCGCGCAGCTTGCCGCCGCGCGCACCGAAGTGGATGTGGCCAACCAGGCCGTGGCACTGGCCGGCGAAGAGGTGACCCAGGCGCGCGACCGCTTCCAGGCCGGCGTGGCCAACAATCTCGAAGTCGTCACCGCGCAGGATGCGCTGGCCCGCGCCAACGACAACCAGATTGTGGCGCTCTATCGCTACAACCAGGCGCGCGCCGACCTGGCCCGCTCTACAGGCCAAATGGAAGCCGTCTACGCCAATTAATCGCTCGAGAGGACGAAAATGGAAAGTTACATGACCGAAGAGGAAAAACCCATCGAAGAACAGGTACCGGAGAATAAGCCGGTGCGCCCGAAGCCGCGGTCCAATGCACTGCCGATCGCCCTTGGAGCAGGCTTGCTGCTGGCCCTGGTGGCAGTGGGATTCTGGTGGCACTCCCGGAATCGCGTCTCGACGGACGACGCCGAAGTGGACGGTCACATCGCGCCGGTATCCGCGAAGATTTCAGGCAGCGTGCTCGAGGTGCTGGTCAATGATAACCAACTGGTAAAGGCCGGCGATGTACTGGTGCGCATCGATCCGCGCGATTTCCAGGCCAAGGTGGATCAGCAGCGAGCCGCCCTGGCATTGGCCGAGAGTCAGGCTCGCGCCGCGCAGGTGGCCGTGCCGCTCACTCGTGAGACCACTCAAAGCGGCACTTCCAGTGTGTCGGCCGTGTTGGCCTCCGCGGAGGCCCAGGCCACGCAAGCCAGCTTGGCTGCCCAACAGGCCGCCACTTCCGATCTTTCGTACGCGCGTTCGAATCTGGCCGCGGCCGAGGCCAGCAACGAAAAGGCTCAGGCGGATCTGGCCCGTATGCGTCCGCTGGTCGCCAAGGTCGAGATCTCGCAGCAACAATTCGATTCTTACGTGGCCGCCGCCAAGGTCGCCGGAGCCCAGTTGAAAGCGGCCCAGGATCGTGTCGAGTCCGCGCAACAGGCGGCCGCCAACAGCCGCGCCGCTTCCCAGGGCGCTCAGGCGCGCGTCGAACAAGCCCGCGCGGAGCTTGCCCAATCCAGGGCCAATCAGCAGCAGGTGCAGGTTTCTGCTGCACAAGCCGCGTCGGCAGCCGCGCGCGTGCGGGAGGCTCAGGCCAATCTGGCGGCTGCCGAGCTGGATCTCAGCTATACCACCATCGTCGCGCCCATGCATGGCGCGGTCACTAAGAAGTCCGTCGAAGTCGGCCAGATCGTGCAACCCGGCCAGGGCTTGATGGCCATCATTCCGCTCAAGGACGTCTGGGTCACGGCCAATTTCAAAGAGACGGATTTGGCGGATGTGCACGCCGGCCAGAAGGCCGAAGTCAAAGTCGACATGTACGGCCGGACCATCGAGGGGACAGTGGACTCGATTGCCGGAGGGACCGGCGGCCGCATGAGCCTGCTGCCGCCTGAAAACGCCACCGGCAACTTCGTCAAGGTGGTGCAGCGCATCCCGGTGAAGATCGTCTTCGATGCGCTGCCGCCCGACGTGATCCTGCGGCCTGGCATGAACGTAGACGCCACCATCATTACCAAATAGCGGCCATGTCAACCAGGGACAACGCGACAGGCTCGCCTATCAATCCGTGGATCATCGCCATGACAGTGATGCTGGCCACTTTCATGGAGGTGCTGGATACCAGCGTGGTCAACGGCCATGCGCAGCGGGCTGGTGCTTTCGCCCGGAGGCATGGTGATCGCCCTGACCATGCCACTGGTTGGCTTCCTGCTGGCGAAAGTGGAGGCACGCTGGCTGGTGATATTCGAACTGGTGATTCCCTCTGTCGGACTATTTGACATGGCGAGCTTCAACCTGAATATCGATTACCATACGGCCATGATGGCACGCGTGATGCAGAGCGCCGGCCTAGCCTTCCTGTTCGTGCCTATCAATACGATGGCGTTTTCCGCCGTGGCCCGGGCAAAAATGGGCAACGCCACAGGCCTCATGAACCTCACACGCAACATCGGCGGCAGCTCGGGAATAGCAATTGTCACTACGATGCTGGCGCGGCGCCAGCAGTTCCATCAGCACGGGCTGGTGGCGCACCTTACGCCGTTCGATGCGGGCTATGCGCAGGCGCTGGCCGGCACAGCCCACAGGCTCACCACGCAAGGTGCCAGCTCTTCCCAGGCCATGGCTCAAGCGGAGGCCCTGTTGTACGGCATGGTGCAGCGGCAATCCACGATGAAGGCGTTTATCGATAACTTCTGGATGCTCGGGATTATCTTTCTGGCGATCGTTCCGCTGATGTTTTTCATGAAGCGGGTGACGCCGCACAATGGCGCGGTCATTATGGAATGACGCCCCCTTTGAATTTCTGACGGAAACCGCTCCCTGATGGTCGCGGCTCGGTAACGGTCGCGGTGATTTCGCAAGGGTTACTGAGCCGCGAGCGTTAGCGACCGCCGCACTCCCGAAGACTGTTAAGCACCACTTTAGGCCTGCCGCCGCCCGGAGAGCCGTGCTATCTGGTAGCATGTTGCCGATGGCTCCGCGCACCTTATATCAGGTCCTTGAAGAGACCGCGGCGAAATACGGCGACGCTCCCGCTCTGTTGCAGCCCGCCACCAGTAAAGACGGCAAACGTCAATATCTAACCTATTCCTGGAATCAGTACAAGACGGCGGCACAAGAGATCGCCGCGGGTCTGCGCTCGATCGGCATCCGCAAAGGCGATGTCGTGGCGCTCGATTCGGAGACGCGCCTGGAGTTCTACCTGGCCGATCTTGGAATCCTGGCTACAGGCGGTATTGCGGCCGCCTTGTATCCCAACTATCCTCCCAAGGATTTGATCCGCACCATCCGGGCTTGCGGCGCCAAAGCCCTGTTCGTCGAAGACCCGAAGACCCTTAGCGCGCTCGAGCAAGCCGCGCTCGAGGAAGCCTCGAGCATCCCGCGTGTGCTGCTCACCGGCGAAGCCGACGGCGCCCTGACCCTCGAGCAGTTGCGCGACCGCGGGCGCCTGGCGCTTGCCGAGGATCCGGATTATATGCCCCGGCTGAAGGCCGAAGTCAGTCCCTCCGACTACGCTATTCTGTATCTGACTTCGGGCGCAACCGGCGAGCCCAAGATGGCGCTGGTCACGCACTCGGCGGTGGTAGCGAACCTGGACATGGGTCCTTTCGTGCTGCCCCTGGGTCCCGAAGATTCTACCGTGGCCTACCTGCCATCGGCGCACATCGCGCAGCGCGTGGTGATCGAGTTCCTGCCCATGCGCGGCGGCATGCCGGTGACCTTCGCCGAAAGCCTCATGAAGCTGCCGCAGGATATCCGGGCCGTGCGGCCAACCCTGCTGCTGGCGCCGCCGCGCATGTGGGAGCGTATTTACTCCACCCTCTGTACCGAGCTGCGAAAGCGGCCCGCGGTGGCCCGCAAGGCATTCTACGGCGCTTTGGGCCTGGCCCTGGCGGCCGCCAATTACAAACGGCAGGGAAAGCCCGTGCCCCTGCGCATCCGCGCCCCGCTCAAAATTGCCGACAAGCTGTTCTTTCAAAAAGTGCGGGCGCGCTTCGGTGGGCGCCTGATCAAAGCCTGTTCCGGCGCGGCGCCGCTGGGCAAAGAGCTCGCCGAGTTTTACGAAGCGATCGGCATGCCCTTGATCGAGGGCTACGGCTTGACCGAAGGTGGCGTAGCTGCATTGAATCCGCTGGACCATCCCAAACCCGGCAGCATAGGCAAAGCGCTTCCGGGCGTTGAGGTGCGCATCGCGACAGAGGATAGTGAGCTGCTGGTCAAAGGTCCCTGCCTGTTCTCCGAATACTTCGGCGACCCGCAGACCACCGCCGAGGTGCTGCGCGACGGCTGGCTGCACACCGGCGACATCGCGTTCATCGACGACGAGGGCTACATTTTTATTACCGGCCGCAAGAAAGAGCTGATCGTTTCTTCGACCGGCAAGAAAATCCATCCCTCGCGCGTCGAGAGCTTCTTCAAGTTCGAGCCGCTCATCAGCCAGGTTATGCTGATCGGCGACCGCCTGCCGTATCTCACGGCGCTGTTCACCATAAATACCGCCGTCGCCGAAACACTTAAAGGCATGGAACAGCTTCAGGGCCGCCCTGCCGCGGAGCTTTCCGCCGCGCCGCCGGTCCAAAAGGAAATCCAGAAAGTGGTGGCGCGTATCAACAAACAACTGGCGCCCTTCGAGCAGATCCGCAAATACCGCGTGCTGGGCCGCGATTTCAGCATTGAAGACGGCGAGCTGACCGCCACCATGAAGGTCCGGCGCGCCCGCGTGATGGAGAATTTCCGCAAAAGCATTGAAGAGCTGTACGCCGGCAAAGAAATGTAGCGTGGCGTGACTGTCCTCTATCTCGCGGCGCACGGCTTCGCGGAAGATGCTCTGCCGCTCGGCGGGGGCGCGGCCGTCTGCTCGCAACTGCTCCGCGAATGGTCGCGTACGCAACCCTTTCCCGTGCAGCTCGTCAGCCCCGCCATCCTTGCCCTCCAGGCGGGCGGGAATGCGCCGTCCGGCAGCGACCTCATTCGTTACAACGAGCGCCGATACGCCGCCTTCTGTCGCCGCTTTGAAGCCGCCGCCACGGCCGAAGTCCTGCGTCACGATCCCGCGCGCACCGCCGTCCTGGTGAACGATATCTCCGAAGGCCCGGATTTCGGCCGTCTCGCCGCCGCCGGCTTCCCTATCGTGACCATCTATCACGTGGACGTGGTGGCCTATGTAGCTGCCATCTACGCGCGCCAGTTGGTTTCCCCAGCTACGCTCGTCCGCTGCTACGAGAGTCTGCGGCGCTCCCCGTTCGGCGCGCTCATCCCCGCAATGGCCAAGCTCGTTTTCGAGAAGCAGCGCGACAGCCTGCGCTATTCCCGCGCCGTGGTAGTCCCCTCGCGGAGCATGCGCGAGCTGTTGCTGGGCTCGTATCCGGACACGCCGCCTGAAACAATCCACGTGCTCCCCTGGGGAGTGTGCGACCCCGGTTACGACGATACTACCGTCGCCCGCGAAGCAGCGGCTCTGCGCCACGAATACGGCATCCCGCGCGATGCTCTAGTCCTGCTTACCCTGAGCCGCATCTCTCCCGAAAAAGGTCAGGACCTGTTGCTCCACGCGCTGCTCGACTGGGAGCGCCTCTCCGATTTCCCACCGCAGCCGCTCTGGCTGTTCATCTGCGGCGATGCGGCTTACATGCAAGGCCGCCGGTTTCTCGGCCGGTTGCAATCGCTTGTCCCGCGGCTCCGCAAAACGCGCGTCATCTTTCCCGGCCACGTCACCGGCATCCGCAAGCAGGCATTCTTTGCGCTCGCCGACCTCTACATCTTCCCTTCGCGGCACGAGAGCTATGGGCTCACCCTGGTCGAAGCACTTCGCGCGGGCCTGCCGGCCGTATGTCTCGACCACCACGGAGCGCGCGAAGTTCTGCGGCCCGATTGCGGCTTGCTGGCGACGAAGGAACAACTGCGCGAAGCGATTGCCCGCCTGCTGTTCGATGCGGACCTCCGCGCCCGTATGGGCCGCGCAGCCCGTGATTATGCCGTTACGCTACGATTCTCCGATGCCGCCGCGGCGTTGGCTGGGATCATCCGGCGTTAGTCTTGGCCGCAAGCGGGAGACGTTGAACCACAGCGTTGATGGACCGTAAATCGCGGCCTTTCGTGCTATAAAACGGATGTGAGGTATTCGATGTGAAAGTTGACCTTGGCATATTTCTTGGTTTGACCGCGATGGGGCTGTTGGCGCCCTTTGCCGAAGGGCATTTCAGATTGATCGAACCGAAGTCGTGGGTTGTGGAGAACGAGGTAGGCAATCCCCAGAAACCGGGACCCTGCGGCGGAACCGAGGGCCCCGGTGTCTCGCCGACGAACGCAGTCACCGCGGTGCAAGGCGGACAAGAGATCCACGTAAAGGTGCAAGAAGTCGTGTTTCATCCCGGCCATTACCGCGTCGCACTGGCGGTGAATTCGCGGTCCGAGTTGCCGGAAGACTCTGCTGTGGTGACCCGTGAAACAGCTAAAGGCCCTTGGTCCGTTTCGGCGAAGATCGACAGTCCTCCCAAGGTTCCCGTGCTGGCCGATGGGCTGTGGCAACACACATCGAGATCGACCGAACCGTTTGAAACCGATGTGCAACTGCCCAACATTAATTGCCCCACATGCACGTTGCAGATCGTGGAATTCATGGCGGAACACGGCTATAACAAGGAAGGGGGCTACTTCTACCATCATTGCGCCGTGCTGAACATCACCGCGGACCCGTCCAAGCCTGTTGACGCCCGTTGGCCCGCCGCAAAATAAAGAACCTGACGTACAACTGCGCGAGGCGATTGCCCCGCTGCTGCTCAATGCGGATCTCCGCGCCTGTAGGCGCCAGGCTATGCGCGACGACGTTCTCTTTCGAGCCGCTCGGCGAGGAAGACTTTCAGCAGCGACTGATAGGGAACGTCGCGTTTGTTGGCGAGCACTTTGAGATCCTCGATCATCGATACGGGTAGACGCAGAGAGATAGTGCGCAGCGACGGCTTCAGATTTGGGAACCGGCGCGTTCGCGCAGTTTGCCAATCGATGTAGTCGGTGGAATCGTGCTCAGCCCAAAACTTGCGCTCGGCTTCTTCTGAACGTAATTCAGGGATTTTCTTCTTGGTAGCGGCTTATTGAAGAAGATGGCTTCGGATTTAAGTATACGATGAGCATATACTGCCAGTCCCCGCCAGGCCGAGGCTCACTCCGCCGCAAACGCCAGCAGCACATTCCCCGGCATCCCGCCAAACTGTCCGTAGCCCGAGTTGACGAACAGCATCCCGCCACTCGCCACCGCGCCCGTCGCGCTCATCGATCCGCCCTTCGCCTTCACGCCATTCACCGTCTCGAAATCGCGTGCCGTGTCGAAGTCCCAAAGTACCGCGCCGTCCGCCGTTCCATACGCCCTCAGATGTCCGTCCATCGAGCCTGAAAATACTACGCCGGGAATCACCGTCGCGGGCGCCATTTGCGCCGGTGTACAGCCGGACTTACCCGTACAGGCGTCCTTCTCCGGCGCTCTGTACCAGGCCTTCTCTCCGGTCGCAATGCGGAGCGCGAACAGCCCGCCGCCCATGACCGGATTCGACATGTTCCAATCCGACAACGGCACGTATACCTTCTCTCGATCCGCCGCCGCACCCCACATGATTCCCCCCAGTTCTCCGCCCTTCCCGATGCGCGTCTGCCACACGATCGCGCCTTTGGCGTCGGGATCGAGCGCCGACATTACTCCGGACTTCTGTCCGACAAGTAGCAGCCGCTTTCCGCTTTGCAATTCCACCAGTATCGGCGACGAGCCGACATCGTGATCCCCGCCCGGCTTCTCCGGACAATTCGCGCTGTCAGGGTTCACGCAGGCCACGTTCCACCGGTCATCGGCGGTGAGTTGCCTGGTCCACAGTATGCTGCCTGTCTCCAGATCGAGCGCCATCACCCCGTCGCTATAGCGGGTTGCCGGCTCGGAATGGTCATTGCCCGTCCCGACGTAGAGTACTTTGTGTTGGATGTCCACCGTGGGCGACGACCACACCGAGACCCCCGACGGCCCCATCAATTGCACGCCCTCCTTGCTCTTGCGCGTCGGGCCTGCCGGGTCCGGAATAGTATATGTCTTCCAGATCCGCTTGCCGGTCTGTGGGTCCAGCGCCACCACACTCCCGCGCGCCGTGCAGCATGCGTACTTCGGATTGGTGGCGGCAAACTCCTCCACGCCCGCCGAAACCGGCACGTACAGCCGCCCGTCCTCGAGCCGGGGAGTCCCTGTGATGCCTGTCAGGGGATGTTCCTCCACCGGCGTCTGCCAAAGCGGCGCTCCACTCTGTGCATCCACGGCGTAGACATTCGCGCGCCCGTCGCCGAAGTAGGCCGCGTAACGGCCCTTTCCGTACGGCCCCACGCTGATGGCGGTCCGCACCGTCTGGCTGGCCAAGAAGGTCCAATAGGTGCATCCCGTCCGCGCGTCCAGAGCGTATACCGCGCCGCTGGCGCTGCCTACGAACACTCGCCCGCCGGCCACCGACGGCTGCCCGTAGGCCGTGATGGCGCCTGGGAATCCGAATGCCCATTTCAGTTTCAGCTTGCCCACTTTGCCCGCATCCAGACCCGCCGCCGCGCCATTCTGAAACCGGCTGTTGGCCGCGTCCGCGGACCAACCTTGCCAGCCGCGCGCGTCGTGCAGCGGTCCTGCGCCAGTTTCGCAGCGGCCCGCGCTAGATGGTTCGGGCTCCTTGCGAGCCAGGTAGTCCGCGATCGCTTCGCGCCCAGACAGGCTCAACGAAGCCGCCTGCACCAACATTTTCCCCGTCAGCAGAGACTCCATGATCGCCTGCCGCGACATCTGCCGGAGCGACTGCGGCAGCGGCGCCCCCGTCGGGCTGCCCTCTTTGTGGCAACCCGCGCAGTTCTTTTCGAATAGCTCACCCCCGCCCTGCGCACCCGCCAGGCACGCCGGCAACGAGGCCAGCAGCAACCACGATAGTCTTTGCATCGTTCGATCCTTACGATCCTAAGGTTGCGGTAACATTCTTGTCAATGGCGCCGATTCTGCGAAGACGCAACTTTCTCATTTTCGGCGGTTGCGCCTTTCCCTTTCTGCGGTCTCTGGATGCTCAGAGCGGGCCGGTCCCGTTCAAGACGACGGCGGGACTCGACGATTTCGTCACGGAAAAATATCACGACCAGATCGCTGCGGTCCTTGCGCAATGGAGCGCGAGCCTGCTCGAATCTCCGCAGAACATGCAGGCGGTCGAAAAGATTCTGAGCCCCGGTTTCACGGGATCCTCCATGCGACCCGCGGAATCCCGGTTGATACGTTCCGGTCCGATGCTTGAAGTTCATCGGGTTACCTACGAAGCACTCCTCGGACAGGACGCCTTTCTCCAGGAACTGCGCTCCGCTATGAGTACCTTTTCGAAGATCATGACCGCTGAGTTCCAGGTGACTCGGATTGACGCGAGTTCCGGCCGGCTGCATACTCGCGTGCGCTATGACTTAGTAGGCGCCGGCCATAATTTCCACCGTGAGCAACGCGTGGGATTCTGGGAACTCGAATGGGAGGCGGTCTCTCAGGGGGAATATCGTTTACGCCGCTGGCAGGCGCGGGACGAGACACGCAGCCGGTCCGCCGGACCCTGTTATGCGGACGTCACTCCGCAGGCGTTCGGCAGTAACTCCTCCTACTCTCAACAGATGCTTCGGGGCGTCGATTACTGGCGCACCGTTCTCGATGGCGCGTGTGGTATCGACATTTATGGCCACAACGGAGTGTCAGTCGGAGATATCGACGATGACGGGTTCGACGATCTTTACGTCTGCCAGCCGGCCGGCCTTCCCAACCGGCTCTATCGAAACAGGGGAGACGGAACGTTCGAAGACATCACCGAAGCGTCCGGCGTCGGTATTCTCGAAAACACGGCGTGCGCGCTTTTTTGCGACTTCGACAACGACGGCCGCCAGGACCTGGTGGTGGTGCGCGCCGACGGACCGCTGTTGTTCCTGAACCAGGGCGGAGGCAAGTTTCGCCAAAAGCCCGGCGCGTTTCAATTCGCCAACCGGCCGCAAGGGACCTTCACCGGCGCGGCCGCCGCCGACTATGACCGCGACGGCTGGCTGGATATTTATTTCTGTCTCTATGTCTATTACCAGGGCACGGATCAGTATAAGTACCCCGTTCCTTACTACGCCGCCGAGAACGGACCTCCCAATTTCCTGATGCGCAACAACCGGGATGGGAGCTTTCGCGACGTCACCGCGGAGACAGGTCTCGACCGGAACAACACTCGCTACAGTTTCTGCTGCGGTTGGAGCGACTACAACCGGGATGGATGGCCCGACCTGTATGTAGTAAACGACTTCGGTCGGAAGAATCTCTACCGCAACAAAGGCGACGGAACGTTTACCGACGTTGCGCCCCAGGCGGGTGTCGAAGATATAGGCGCGGGAATGAGTGTCTGTTGGTTGGACTATGACAATGACGGCGCGGAGGATCTCTACGTTGCCGATATGTGGACTGCCGCCGGCGAACGCATCTCCACGCAGGCAGCCTTCCAGAAAGAGCAGCCTGAACCAGTCCGGGAGTTATATCGTAAACACGCCATGGGCAATTCCCTGTTCCGAAACAGCGGCGATGGCGCTTTTCAAGATCGAAGCGCTTCCGCGCAAGTGGGGATGGGCCGATGGTCGTGGTCGAGCGACGCCTGGGACTTCGACCATGATGGCTTTCCCGATCTCTACATCGCCAACGGCATGCTTTCCGGCCCTTTGCGCGACGACCTCAATAGTCTTTTCTGGCGGCAGGTAGTTGCCAATTCGCCCGATACAGCCAAAGCTTCTCCGGATTACGAACAGGGATGGAACACTGTTAATGAGCTGATCCGCGCCGACCATACATGGAGCGGATTCGAAAGGAACGTATTCTACGCGAACAACAGGGATGGAACGTTTTCCGACGTTTCCGGCGTCGTCGGTATGGACTTCGTCGAGGATGGCCGAGCGTTCGCCCTGGCCGACTTCGATCATGACGGACGGCAGGAAGTGTTGCTGAAAAATCGCAATGCTCCGCAGTTGCGCCTGTTGCAGAACGTGATGGAGCGCCTGCCACCGTCGATCGTCTTCCGTCTGCGCGGCCTAAAAAGCAATCGTGACGCCATCGGTGCGGCTGTCACCGTGGAGACCGCCGCGGGACGCCAGACACGGCTGCTCCAAGCCGGATCGGGGTTCCTTTCGCAACACAGCAAGGAGGTGTTCTTCGGGCTGGGAGAGACGCAGGGTCCTGTGAATGCGTCTATACGTTGGCCGAGCGGCCTGGTGCAGCAACTCCGCGGCCTCCCGCCCAACCATAGAGTCTGGGTAGAAGAGGGAGCCGAGCCCATTCGCCTGGAGCCGTTCAAGACCGTGAAGCCGGGGCGTGCCGCTTCCCTGCCCCAGGAAAGCGAACCCCTCTCGGCTACGGTCGAGACCTGGCTGCTCGTGCCCGTGTCCGCTCCCGACTTTCCGCTGCTTTACGCGCTGCGCGGCGGGCCGGTGCTTCTCCAGTTCTGGACGGAGGGGTCGCCGGAATGCCAGAAAGATCTGGAGACGTTCAAGCGGCTCCAGGCAAGTTGGGCCGCCGAAGGCCTCCAAGTGCTCACGGTGAACGTCGATAAGTCGGATGACCTGACCGGCATTTTCAACACTCTCTATCGTTACTTGTTTGACCGGCACCGCGACCTCCGCTTTCCCACATCGTTCCTGATCGACGAGAAGGGGGACATCGTCAAGTTGTACCAGGGGTCGGTCAACCCGGAGAATGTCGAGCAAGACTTCCGGCACATTCCCCAAACTACCGCGGAGCGCTTGAGGAAAGCGCTGCCCTTTCCGGGTGTTGCCGCCAGCTATGACTTCGGGCGAAACTATCTCTCTTTCGGCTCGGTTTTTTTTCAGCGGGGCTATCTCGATCAGGCTGAAGCTTGGTTCCGGCTCGCTCTTCGCGACGATCCATCGGGCGCCGAGGCCCAGTACGGCCTGGGGAGCGTTTATCTGAAACAGGACAAGACGAGTGCGGCCCGAGACAGCTTCGAACGCGTTGTGAAACTCGCCGCGAGCTATCCCGATACCCTGCCAAACGCATGGAACAACCTCGGTCTGCTGGACACTCGCGAGGGGCGCACCGACGAGGCCATCGGCTGCTTTCAAGAGGCTCTCCGGCTGAGCCCCGACCACTTGATCGCGCTCGAAAATCTCGGGAACGCTTATCGCCAGCAGAAGCGCTGGGAGGAAGCACGCAGAACGCTCGAGCGGGCTTTGGCCGTCAGACCACAGGATCCCGAGGCAAACTACAGTCTGGGCATGGTCTTTGCGCAAACCGACGAGACCGAGCGCGCCTACGAATATCTGCAGAGAGCCTTGCACTCTCGTCCGGCTTACCCCGAAGCTCTGAACAACCTCGGAGTGCTTTATCTGCGAACCGGGCGGCGGGATGAAGCGGTAGCGAGGTTCGAAGAGTGCATCCGCGTTGCGCCCGGCTTCGATCAGGCTTACCTGAACCTCGCGCGAGTCTATAGCCTGGAGGGCGAGTCGCGCAAAGCCCGGGCCCTGCTGCTCGAACTTCTCAGGCAGTACCCTTGGCACCTGCAGGCTCAGAAGGAACTCGAGCAACTGCGGTAACAGCGGCCGGGAAGCAGTGACAGAGTGCCGGCAATCGAGCCCACGGATGGCGAAAATCGCAGTATAATGTAGTGACATCGACCCAACGTCCTGAGGTCAGGTGCGATAGACACGGAGAGGTGGCTGAGTGGTCGAAAGCAGCGGTTTGCTAAACCGTCGTAGGGTCAAAAGCTCTACCGGGGGTTCGAATCCCCCCCTCTCCGCCATATCAATAATTTACAGGAAATTTCAAGGCATCGAAACCGAACGTTCTGGTGGTCAAAAAAGGCGATTTGCGAATCCCTTGCTAATTCGGCAAACTTTCACGCCAGCGAGCGCCGCTGTTTTGAGTGTCCCCAGTCGCGCCGAGATCACCTGCGGATCGACGCCAGAACGCCGAGGGCGCCCAGACGCGGCCATCGTCCCGACAGCAGATCAGATCGTTATCCTCTTAGTCGCTCGCGAGAGTCCGCTTAACCTCCGCTTTTTTTCGGTGGTGAGCAGCCAGCATCTCGACTGTAATTGCTGGCAGATAGAGCGCCCGGACGCCGACCCTTGGGTTCCTTGAAGAACAGGCCCTCGCGCATCTCCTGAAGCGACCTTCGCACCGTGACGGTGTGTAAGACACAGTCCACGTCCTGCCACCGGGCGGCCAGGATTTCACCGCGGCGCATGCCGGCGGTGATCGCGAGCAGGATCGGGATCTGAAGCCGCGTTCCTCGGGCGGCATCGAGCAGCCAAGCCGTCTGTGTCTCCTCCGGGGCCCGCATCTCGCGATACTCCGGCCGCGGCGGCCCGACAGCATCAGCAACGTTCCGCGCCACGAGTTGCCGGCGAACCGCTTGCTTCGGAGCCTCTCTCAAGACGGCGTGATGGCGCAGGACGGTCGGAGCCGAGAGCCCACCCCCTCTTCCGTCCTTTCGACCGCCTCGAAGCCAGTTCGAGTAACACGCCTGGAGGTGAAGCGGTTGCAGCTTGATCAACTCGATTCTTCCAAGCTCTGGAACAAGATGATCCCAACAATTCCCGAGTAACGCTCAAAGGTCTTCCTTCCCACTCAAGTATCCTGTCATTTACGGAGCCATCCTTTCACGCTTTCGACATCTGAGTTTAGGCGCTCAGCGATCTCACTGACGGCTACCGCATGAGCGTGGAATTCCCGAGCCTTTGCTTGGCGCATACGATAGGCCCTAAATCGGCACGCCTTACGGCAGAACTTCGCGCCCGCGCGGGCATGGGCACTTAGTTCGAACCATGTTTTGCTGGTGTCGCACCGCCGATATTCCTTGCCACCCTCAACAGCAGTAGCAAACTGCATCCATATCGCAGCGAGCAAGAAGCTTGGTATCGATCCAATTTGAAGGCTCTCTTGAGGTGTTCCAGAGGCCCCGATCGGAATTTCCGGCCCGACATAGCGAACAATAATCGCGTGATCATCACCGTCGCGGCTGAGTTTTGCTCCTGATTTTCCAACGGATTCCGGAAATCCACACCAAGGCGACCGTACCGGTTGGCAAACTGCCGGATGCCCTGTAGTGTCGGCTCAGTATCGGCGAAGATGCGGTGCAGTCCTGTGATATTGAGCGGTCCAAGAAACGGACTGCGGCGATCAGAGAGAAAGGTAAACTTGGCGGGAACCTCGACGCGTTGGTGCCGACTCGACCGCCGAAGCGCGTACGCCAAAACCCGTCCGCCTTCGTCGCCACAACGACGCGCCGCAACGCGCGGGCGCATTGCAATGGGGCATGATGAGCACTCCAGGTATGAAGAGCGCGCTGTGTCAAGAAGGCACGCAGAGTGCCATGCTTCGGAGTCGCCTTGGAGGAGGAGGCTCCAAGCTGGCGGAAGCGCCTCGGACAAAGGCCGCAGTGATGAACTTTTGAAAAGGCATGGCATTTGATCACGCGGCTTCGCTTTGCGACACAGTTTGCGGGGCGGCTCCGCAAGCGCCGCATTGGCTGGCGCATGTTTTACGGTACAAATATCTAGATGCCTAAATTGCTAGCCCGTTTTGTATTTGCCCTCTCCGCAACGTTCGCGCTCTGCTCCCAATTCCCGGTGGTGATGAGTCGCTACAACCATTCCGGCACCTCCGCGGACTCGCGCGAGGACACCCTCAACGGGTCCAACGTCAACCAGGCCAGCTTCGGCAAGCTCTACGGCTACTACGTGGATGGCGCCGTATTCGCCCAGCCGTTGTACCTTCCGGCGGTGCCGATTCCTGGGCGTGGAGCGCGCAACGTGCTCTATGTCGCCACCATGAACGATAAGGTTTACGCTTTCGACGCTGACCGTCCCGGGCCGCCTGTGTGGATGCGCAGCCTCACCGATGAGATGGCCGGCATCACGCCCGTACCGATCACCGACATAACCAACGATAACGACCTGAATATCGTCGGCAACGTCGGCATCGAGGGCACGCCGGTAGTTGACGCCGCATCCGACGCCATCTTTCTGGTTGCATGCACGCGCGAGAGCGGAAGCTACGTGCAGCGGATCCACAAGCTCGACGTGCGTGACGGTAAAGACCTGTTGCCCGCGACGGTCATCGAAGCCAGCGTCCCTGGCGCCGCCAAGGATGCTGTCGCCGGCAACCTGCGCTTCGACCCCAAGGCGGGCCATCAGCGCCCAGCGCTGGCGCTTGTCGAGGGAACTGTTATCGTCGCATGGGCCTCGCACGAAGACATCCGTCCCTACCATGGCTGGGTGATGGCTTATGATGCGACGACGCTGCGGCAGCGCGCGGCATGGTGTGTCACGCCCGACGGCGCTGATGGCGGCATCTGGCAATCCGGCCGCGGCCCCGCCGTCGACGTGGCGGGCAACATTTATTTCGAAACCGGCAACGGCGATTGGGACGGCCGGCGCAACTTTGGAACGTCGCTCGTCAAGTTGAGGCTGGCTGCTAACACGTTCGTCGTGGACGACTACTTCACCCCGAAGGACTTCCAACAACTCAACGATCACGATGCCGACCTCGGTTCCACCGGCCCCATGCTGGTGCCTGGAACGAGTCTGCTCATCGCCGGCAGCAAAGAGGGCATCGTTTATCTATTCGATACAACGAAGCTTGGACACATGACGGCGAATGGCGATGGGGTGCTGCAAACCATCCCAGTGAACGGCGGTCGGATCATGGCCGGCCCCGCGCTGTGGGACGGCCCCGCCGGTCGTAATGTATATCTGTGGTGCGAGGCCGATTTTCTTAAAGGCTTCCGCCTCAGCGGCCGTAATCTGGAGACCACGCCCTTCGCGAGAGGGAGGATCCCCAACCGGGGCTCGCCCGGTGGCACGCTCACGGTTTCCTCCAACGGCAACCAGTCCGGTACAGGCATTGTATGGGCGACCCATACCAAAAACAAGAGCGCCGACGCGGGAAACGCTCCTGGAGTGCTTCGCGCTTTTGACGCCGAGACGCTACACGAAATCTGGGATAGTGAGCAGAGGCCAGAGCGGGACCGCCTGGGTACTCTGATGAAGTTTGTTCCGCCGCTCGTGGTCGGGGGCAAGGTCTACGTTCCCAACTACGACGACGCTGTCAACGTCTACGGCTTGTTGAGTCCGTAGCCCGAAACGTGCAGGGCACTCTTGCTTACGCGCGAGGCGTGTCCATCGCGCTACAAATCTGCGCCGTGGGGCCCGCGCAGCCAAGGAGGCGAACAGTGTCCGGCTAAAGGACAGGCGTGTTTTCTGCTACTTGGTCTGAAACGGAGTTCCTGTCGCCCGCTGGGCAAAGGCCGCTGAAATGCGGACAGGAGCGGCAGTGTTCGCCTTCGTTGAGCGGAAAGTGCAAGCGCTCCTGTGCTTCGCGGAAGGCGCGCACCAGGGGTTCTGGAGCGTTAAATAGCGAGGGCCGCAAGTCGACCGGCACAGCCACGTTCGGCCGCAGGAAATAGATGTAGGCTTCCTGGGGCGCGCGGCCGTTGAGCCGCTCGAGAGCCAGCGCATAGAGGCGCAATTGCTGCCCGTATTGCTCCGCGCGGGCGGGCGCGCCGGCGGCGTCCACGCGATCGGTCTTGTAGTCTACCAGCACGGTCCCGCCGCGATCTTCGAACCACAGGTCGATCTGGCCCCGCAGCACCAGGCTTTCCACTTCCATGAGGAAATCGAACTCGCGTTCGACTACGGCACGATCCGCGCGCCGGCCTAGCGCGCTGTTGCGGAATGCCTTGGCCAGGCTGACCGCCTCGGGATCGGGCGATTCGACTGTGGCGCCGGCGAGCAGCGCGTGTACCTGTTTGCCTAAGTTGCTGGCGCTCTGCTGCACGGTCTCGAATCCCAGGTAGCGGGAAAGATAGTAGCGCCGCGGACAATCGGCGAACAGCGCAATGGAAGTCACGTTGGCCTGCGCATCGTACTGCCCGGCGAGGGTGGGCCGCGCGAGCGACTGCTCAGTGATGGCAGTCTCGTCGATGTCCCGCCGCGCGGGCCGGTCCGGCGGCGCGTTGACGCACCTTACCAATACGCGAGCGGGTGCACCGCCCGGAGCGGTGATAGTGATGGTTTCCTGGTGCGGCGCAGCCAGGTCCAAATGCAGGTTGTTCTTGACCAGCTCAGCCCAATTCGAAGGCTTCTTGCCATCGTTCGAGAACGACAGCACCAGGTGCTCTTCGGCGCGGGTCATGGCGACGTAGAGCAGCCTGTTGCCTTCCTCTTCCTCGCGCTGTTTGAGCTCCTCGCGGATGGCGTGCTGGAAGGCGTCGTCCTTGTCTTTGTCCTTGCCGTCGGCGAGCGGATGGCGCCAGCGCGCGCCCAGGCCAATGCGCGGAGAGAATGAAATGCCGCCCGGTCCGGCCTCGATGCCTTTGTGCAGCGCGGCTAAGAAGACCACAGGGAATTCCAGCCCCTTGGCGGAATGCACGGTCATGATCTTGACGGCGTTGGCCGAATCTTCCGGAGGCGCGTCGGGCTCGCGCGGCTTGGAAGCCCGCACCAGTTCGATTTCCTCCAGGAATTCAGCGAGCGATTGGCGCGCGCCGGATGCCCGCGCCTGCGCCAGAAACTTTTCGATATTGGCCGCGCCGCGCGGGCCCGCGGTCGACTCGTAGCCGCACTCGTCAATAGCGCGAGCGAGCAATTGGTCGATGGCTGCATAATCGCGTGACGCGCGCCAACGCGCCAGTTGGCCGCGAAAACAGGCTAGTTTCGCCGCATCGTCCGGCGCGAGGCCGGACAGAGTAGCGGGGTCAAGACGCTCGACCGCGCCGCCGATATTGCCCAGCAAATGCAGCCGCAACAGCGCCTCATCGGAAACTTCCACGAACGGTGAGCGCAGCAGGGCCGCCATGGCGATCTCATCGCGCGGATTCACCAGCACCCGCAGAAGCTCGATCAAGTCCACCACTTCGCGCGTTTCGTAGAAGCCTTTTCCGCGGTTCACCACGTAGGGGATGCCGAAATCGTCGAAGGCGCGGGTGAATTCAGCCATCACTTCCGAGTTGCGCGCGAGGACGGCGAAGTCGCGAAACTCGGCGGCCCTGTTATGGACATGCAACCAGCCTTCCAGCTCAAGGATGCGAGCTGCCATCCACTGGGCTTCCCATTGGAGCGCGGTATCCAGGTCGTCCGCCACGGCCGCCAGTATCTCGACCGAAGGATCGGCCTTGTCGGGAAACGACAAGCCGGGCAGCAGCGGGCGCGGCTCAATGCCCGGGGCGTCCCGCAACACAGACTCGACCGCAAGCAGGATGTCCGGCCGGCTGCGGAAGTTTTCGACCAGTTCCACCAGCCGCTGCCCGTCCCGCGCCACGGCGTCGCGATATTCGCGGAACACGCGCGGCTCCGCGTGCCGAAAGCCATAGATCGACTGATTGATATCGCCGACGGCGTAGAAGCGATCGGGCGGCCGCAGCAGCTTCAGCAGCCTTGCCTGGCGGCCATTGGTGTCCTGAAACTCGTCCATAAGCACCTGGTCGAATTGCCCCTGCACGCGCCGACGCACGTCGGGGTTTTCTTCGAGCAGACGCACGGCGTACTCTTCCAGATCGTCGTAATCCAGGCCGCCGGATTGTTGTTTGCGCTTGCGGTATAGGTTATCGAAACGACCAAGCAGGGCGAAGATGGTGGCGCGCTCGGCTGCGTAATATTCGGTGACGAGCGAATATTCGAGGTCGGGCAGTAACACGTTTTTGATCGATTTGGCCAGCTCATACGTCGGGGTGCCGCGCTTCAACTTCTGCAGATTGCAGGTGAACGACTGCATGGCGCGCAGCGTTGGCTCCGGTCCCTTGGGCATGGCCGCCAGGATACGCTCCGCCCCATCTTGCACCTCGGCCAGGTAAGCCCGCTGCTCGAATTTCCAGGTCGCCGGGGGCTGCCCGCGCAGTTCTTCCATAGCCGCGCTCAGGTCCAGTGTGGGCGGAGCGGGGAAACGCTCCAGTTCGTCGAGATCGACGCCAGCGGCACGAATCGCATCATAGGCATCCAGAATAGCCGAGCCTGTGTCGGCGGCGGATAACGCGCACATCAGCGCGCGCATACGCTCGGGTTGCACCGCGAACATGGTGTCCAGAGCCTCGTCCACGGCAACGCGCCGCGCCCGCGCCGACTCGCGTTCGTCCATCACGTAGAACTCCGGGTCGATACCCGCGAAGATGGCGTTCTCCCTGAGCAGCCGGGCACAGAAGGCGTGTACCGTGGAAACGTACCCGCGATCCCGAAACGCGAGCCCCAGTTTCGTCTGCATGTTGTTGGCGGCCTTCTCGGTGAAGGTGATCGCCAAGATGCGCAGAGGGTCCGTGCCATTGGCCACCAGGCGCTTGAAGTATTCGACCAGGACCGTAGTCTTCCCCGAGCCCGGCCCTGCGACGATGCAGGTGTCCCGCGCGGGTTCCTGGACTGCCACTGCTTCCAATTGGCGCGTGGTCAATCCCACAATGGCGACCCCTCCGCGAGCTCCCCGGTGGCGGCCTCGAAACGGCACACGTCGCGGAAGTCGCAGAAGCGGCATTTTCCGGGATCGGCCGGGCTCGGTTCTACGCGGCCTGCGCGGATCTCGCCCGCGATGCGCAGGGTGGTCTCGATGGCTTGCTCGCGCCATCCCGGCGGGAATGGCTCACTCCAGCCCTTTCGCTGGATGCCGCCTTTGAGCCCCCAATAGAACATGCCCGCCGCGCGCAATCCGAAGAGCCGCTCGACCGCCAGCACGTAGAGCTGCGGCTGCAGAAGGTTCTCGTCGGCCGCGCGATTTTTGACGCCTTGCGCACCGCTATACTTGTAATCGATCACCAGGGCGCTGCCATCGGGAGTTACATCCATGCGGTCTATGCGCCCGCTGATTTCGACATCTTCCGCGAGCGTGTAGCGGAACTTCTGCTCCGGGCGTGTCTCGAATTCTCCCGCCCATTGGGGGTCTTCGACGAGCGTGCGCAGGTCCGCCAACATGCGCTGGCGCAAGGCTTCCGTGCGATAGCCCGGCGGCACGCGCAGCTCTTCGCACTGGAGGCGGAAGATGTGGTCGAAGGCTTCGTCGAGTGGCTGTGGATCGCGGTGAATCTCTGCCAGCACGTCATGCACGATAGTGCCCTGCGCGCGGAAATCGAGCCTCTCTGCGGGCCTGGGCGGCGCCGCTTCGAGCTGTAGCGTGTAGCGTCCGAAGAATTGGAATGGACATTGCAAATAGGATTCGAGCGAAGTGGGACGGAAGCGGCTGTGCCGGTTCGCCAGCACCGGCAGAAGATCGGCGGCGGCGATTACGGAGGCCGGCCGCGCCTGGCCTGCGTGATGTCCCGCTTGCGGCCGAACCGCTTGCAAAGGAGCGGGTGTCGCAGACACGCCGCTGAGCGTGAGCTCTTCGGTGGCGCGGGTGACTGTCCAATCGAACAGGAAGCGCTCTTCGGCTTCAAAATCGGCGGCCGTGCGCAGGCGGATGCCGGCGCGCTGCAACTGGGCTCGGGCGGCATCCGGAAAGAAGGGATCCTGCGTGTGGAACCTGAGGAACTGTCCCTCGACGAGGCCGCAAACAAAGACCACCGGCAATTGCCATTGGCGCGCTTCGTGGGCTCCGAGCACGTGCACCACGTCGCGGCGGCGGTCATCCACGCGCAAAGGCGTAAGCCGCAGGACAGACTTGGCCGCTCGCCAAAATTCGCTCAGCGGGATGGGACGCTCGGCCAGGGCGCGGGCCGCTTCATCGAGGGCGCCTTCGAACAGATCGAGCGCCACCGCCTGGCTGCGACCCATAGCGGCTTCGAAAGTGGCTGGCTCGGGCCGAGGCGGTCGGAATAGTTCACGCAATCGCTTCAACCGCGCAGCCCAGTCGGCCGGAGAGAGCGCCAGCGCGCGCCAGGTATCCAATATCTCGAACGATTCCAACAATCCGGTAACGGAAGTCTCCGCGTCGGCTGCAATGGTCTTGAGTGCCGCCAGGCCCGCCCCCGGAAGAGCCTTTCGTACGGCAAAATCGAACGCATCGCACGCCATGCCCGGAGCCAGCCGCAACGCTGCGAGTGTCTCCGCATGCTCCCATCCGCCGAGCATGGCATCCACCGCGCCTGCCAGATAGCGCACCAGCGCATGCCTGGATAGCTCCGCATCGAAATAGAAACATGCCGGGATGCCGAACCGATCGAGCGTAGTGGATAGGATGGACGCATAGATTTGGGGACTGCGTGCGATAACGCCCATTTCGCGGAACGGCCGTCCGGCGGCAGCCTGCTCCAGGATGCGCCGCGCGATTTCATCCGCCTCGCGTTCGATGGAGGGAGCTTCGCAGAGTTCGGTGTGGGCCGGCACGCGCGCGCGATTGCAGATTTCTTCGGTGAAGCCCATGGCCAGCAAACGTGCCCGCGTGGGTTCTGTGATGGCCGCGGCCGGCAGTGTAAGAGTGACGTCCGCGTGGCGGCACAGCGCGTCGATCGCGGCCAGGTCGGGATCGGGCAGGGCATGGAAACCGTCCAGCCAAATTGTATGAACGCCGGCGAGGCCTTCGCGCGCGATACGCCCAGCCGCATGCAGAAGCCGCTGGGAGCGGGTGGCCAGTCCGCGCCGGGCTAACTCGCGATCGACCTCGCGGTAAATGGCCAGAAACGCTTCGCCCAGCGGGGCGGCGGCTTTGCGAGGCAGGCTATTGGCCAGGCGCGCGGCATCGCAGCCCGCGGCCGAGAACTCCTCCATGGCCCGCGCCAGCGCCGCGCAAAAGCCAGGCAGATGGACCACGCGCGCGAACTCCGGCCGGTTCACGCGGCGGGCGGCGTCTTCCACAAGAAGATAGAGCAGCGGTTCGGAGACTTGCGGCAGATCCGCGGCGAAGGCATACACAAAGCGCGACAACGTCCCGATAAGCGCTGGCCGGAAGACGAAGCCTTCGCGCGCCAGCCGGTTTTGGACGTGCCGCGCCATCGTGGCGGTAGGCGTCAGCAGCCGCACGCCGGAATCTCCGCGCTCGAATGCGGCGCGCAACCGCTCCAGAATCCGGAAAGTCTTTCCGGAGCCGGCCGGGCCGGTTAACAATAACATCAAACCTTTATGTTATCGCCATCTCCAGCCATGTTATAGCTATAAGAAGAACTTGAAAATACTGGTCCGGAACCAGACTCGCAATACCGTGCTGGCGGATTCGGCCGACGTTGCCGACACCAGCGCCAAGCGGCGCACGGGGCTGCTTAAGCAAGATGGCCTGGCGCCTGGCCACGGGCTGTGGATAGTGCCCTGCGAGTCGGTACACAGCTTCTTCATGAAGTTCGCGATCGACCTGGTCTATCTGGACCGGAAGCACAAGGTGCGTAAGGTGCGCCATAATATGGCGCCCTGGCGGATGTCCATATGTCTGAGCGCACACTCCATTCTGGAGCTGCCGGCCGGCGTTTTGGAAGCGACTGGCACACAGGCGGGGGATCAGTTGGCGATTGAAGAGCGCTGATTGAAAAACAATAGTTTACGAACTACCGATCAGCACGCCCGCTAGAAATACCAGCACACCGCCAACCACCACTTGCAGTGCAGCCGTAACGAACGGGCTATCCATATAGCGATGGCGGATGTAGCTTATTATGCCGAGCTCGGTCGCCACCACCAGGACGGCGATGGTAAACGCGATGTGGAAATTCGCAATGAGAAAAGGCAGCGTATGTCCGATGCCGCCGGCGGTGGTCATCAGGCCGCAGATCACGCCGCGCACCCAGGGATGGCCGCGGCCGGTGAGCGACCCATCGTCGGAGAGCGCCTCGGCGAAGCCCATGGAGATGCCCGCGCCAACCGAGGCCGCCAGGCCCACCAGGAACGCATCTGCGCTGCTTTTGGTAGCGAACGCGGCGGCGAATAGCGGAGCGAGCGTCGAAACCGAGCCATCCATCAATCCGGCGAGCCCGGGCTGCACGATCTGCAGCATAAACAAGCGCCGGCTGGCGGCTTCCTCCTGCTCCCGCACGTTGGTGGTCAGCTTTTCATCGAGCGACTGGGCGGCCGCCTGGTGCTTGCGCTCGGCTTCCGCGAGATCGCCGAGCAATTTGCGCACGGACGCATCGGTGACGCGCTCCTGGGCGCGCTCATAGAACTGGCGGGTTTCGAGCTCCATGATCTCGGCCTGCTTGCGCACGACGCTGATGCCCAGCGGGCGCACCAGCCAGACTGGCCTGCGGGTGATGAAGCCTTTGACGTCGTGCCGGCGGATCAGCGGAATGTGCTCCCCGAAGCGCTGCACGTAGGTGTCGATCAGGCTGCGGCGATGGTCGGATTCCTCCGCCTGCATCTCCTCGAACATCTGTGCTGTAGCCGGGTAGGTGTGGCGCAAGCCGTCCACGAAATCGCCGAAGATGCGGCCATCCTCCTCTTCGAGCGAAATGGCCAGCGCCAGGATCTCCTGCTCGGTCAGGTCTTTGAAATTCTTCGCCATGCTGTCACTGTACACGTAACGCAAGCATGCGGGTGGCAGGTGCGGCACCCTGACGGACGGTCACCTTGATTTCATACTGGCCCGGGCGCTCTGCGCTGGCTCCTGATAGACCCTTGTCTTCATAGATGTGAGAACAGCGGGCGCGTTTGAGCGCGGCCAAGCTGGAACACGGTTGTCTGGTCTTCGGTGGTTCGGACGCGTACCGCGTAATGCATGTGGCATCGTGAAACAGGCTTATGAAAGACGTCAACTCAGCCATTGACGGGCCTTCGGGCGATGTTTCGAGACCCGCCCTTTTCGGAAACGCGAGAGTCGGTTCAGTCTGGATGCAAACCTCGAATCCAAATTAAAACCCGATTTGACCCAGATTGTTGACTCCGAACTGGCCAGCGGTGAGATTGGGAATTTCGACAATATTGTTTGGAAGTACGCCGGGAGCCGCTATCGTCGCGATCGAAGCGTTATAGCCAGGGTCTTGAGGTCCCGGATGGGCGAATACGACAATGACGCTGGTCCAAGGCGGATTGCCGAGTGCCGCCCGCGCCGCAGTTACATCACCGTGGCCCACATGCCCTGCGTTGGCGTGGTGAATAAAGGTGCCAGCGAAAGCGCCTGGATCGGTGGAAGCATAGATCACTGAAGCACAGGTGATCAGTCCGATAGCAACGGCTTTTGCGGGTGCGACAGCGATTGGAAGAAGATGAGTCCCACTTGGGCCCAGGTTCGTCACCGCCCCCGCCGGAAGCTGTGGCAGCGGGCCCTGGGCTAGTCCGTGGGCCGCAATCTGCAAAACGAAAGTCGAGATGTTGATTGCACCTCCAAAATTACCGTTGAGGGTATATATAGGCATCACGACGATGCTATCATACGAACCCTCTGTGAGATGCACGCCTCGTGCTCCAGCAATCCGGGAAGGGCAGCCCAGTCGTTCGATAGCTCGCGGGTCGCAACCTAAACACCCCAGCAGTAGTCTTCGACGGCCTTCTCGATGGAGTCGTCCTGCTCGGTGAGCCGCATTAATTCCAGGCGGATGGCGTCCACCAAAGCGTTCCAGCTTGCCACTATCACGTTGTCCGATACGCCCACCGTGGACCAGCTCTTGCGGTGGTCGGACCACTCGATGAGCACGCGCACCTTGGCTGCCGTGCCCTTGCGCGGCTCGAGGACACGCACCTTGTAATCGGTCAAACGAACGTCGGCCATGCGCGGGTACACCGACGATAGACATTTTCGCAGACAGAGGTGCAAAGCGTTGAACGGGCCCTGTCCGCCGGCCGTGGCGGAGTGTACGCCATCCTGGGTACGCACGGTGATGTTGGCGGTAGAACGGGCGTCGCCCACGCCGGCGGCCTTGGTGACCACCTCGTAAGCTTCCACCTCGAAGAAGTGCGCGCCCGGATACAGGACTTCGCGCACGAGCAGCTCGAAGGTCCCTTCGGCGGCCTCCAGCTCATAGCCCTCGTATTCCATCTGCTTGATGCGCTCGAGCAGTTCGCGGCGGGAGTCTTCGGTCAGCCGGTCGGCCAAGCCGTGCTGCTTGAGCTTATACAGAATATTGCCGCGGCCGGACAGATCGCTGATGAGCACGCGCTGGCGGTTGCCCACGGCCTCCGGAACGACATGCTCGTAGGTGGCGGATTCCTTCAAGACAGCGGAAACATGCACGCCGCCTTTGTGCGCAAATGCGCTATGTCCCACGAAAGGCTGATTGTTGGGCAGCGGCAGATTGGCCAGTTCGGCGACGAAGCGCGATACGTTGGCGAGAGTGATGAGCTTGTCCTGGCCGATGGCGGTGTGGCCGAGCTTCAGCTCGAGATTGGCGATGATGGAGCACAGGTTGGCGTTGCCGCATCGCTCGCCGTAGCCGTTGATGCAGCCCTGCACGTGCGTGGCGCCGGCCTCGACGGCGGCCAGCGTATTGGCCACGGCTACATCGGAATCGTTGTGGGTATGGATGCCCAGGATGCCGTCGAAGCGCTTGCGGACGTCGGCGACGATTTCCGTCAGGCGGCCGGTAAGAGTGCCGCCATTGGTATCGCACAGGCAGAGCACATCGGCGCCGGCGCTGCGGGCGGCTTCAAGCGTGCGCAGGGCAAAGGCCGCATTGGCGTTGTAGCCGTCGAAGAAGTGCTCGGCATCGTAGACTACTTCTTTGCCATGGTCCTTCAGATATTTGACGGTTTCGTAGATCAACTTCAGATTTTCTTCTTCGGTGATGCCGAGAGCGTAGGTGGTGTGCAGGTCCCAGCTCTTGCCAAAGATGGAGACCACCGGAGTGCCGGCGGCGATCAGGGCTTGCACGCTGCGGTCCTGTTCGACCGTGTGGCGGGCGAAGCGCGTGGCGCCGAAGGCGGTGAGCCGGGCGTGCTTAAGTTGCAGCTCGGATGCGGCGCGGGCGAAGAATTCCTTGTCCTTGGGGTTGGACCCGGGCCAGCCGCCTTCGATATAGTCGATGCCAAGCTCATCGAGCTTTTGCGCGATGACCAGTTTGTCGTCGACCGAGAAAGAAATCGACTCGCCCTGCGAGCCGTCGCGGAGGGTGGTATCGAAAGTGAAGATCTTCATTTTGTTGCCGGCCGCGCGGCCAGCGGCGCTTGCTCCTGCGGCACCCCGGCTTCCTTTTTCTTTTTGAGGAAGGTCATCATTTCGCGGAGCCCGCTGCCGACCGTTTCGAGAGGCTGGTTGCGGGCGGCTTCGCGCATGGCCAGGAAATTGTGGCGTCCGGTTTTGTTTTCCTGGATCCATTGGCGGGCGAACTCACCCGATTGTATTTCGCTCAGAATCTTTTTCATCTCGGCGCGGACGCGCTGATCGACGATGCGCGGGCCGCGCGTGTAGTCGCCATATTCGGCGGTGTCGGAGATGGAGTAGCGCATGTAGCCGAGGCCGCCCTCCTGAATGAGATCGACGATCAGCTTAAGCTCATGCAGGCACTCGAAGTAGGCGATTTCGGGCGCATATCCGGCTTCCACGAGAGTTTCGAAACCGGCGCGGATCAACTCCGAGACTCCGCCGCATAATACGGACTGCTCGCCGAACAGATCGCTTTCGGTCTCCTCCCTGAAGTTGGTTTCGATGACGCCGGCCTTGAGGCTTCCGAGCGCGCTGGCGTAGGCCAGGGCGACTTCGAGCGCGTGCCCCGAGGCATCCTGATGCACCGCGACCAGGGAAGGCACGCCCACGCCTTCGGTGAACAACTCGCGCACGCGGTGACCGGGCGCTTTCGGAGCGACCATCGAAACGTCCACGCCGGCGGGCGGCTTGATCTGACCGAAGTGGATGTTGAAGCCGTGCGCGAACATGAGCGTCTTGCCCGGAGTAAGATGCGGCGCGATCTCCTTCTCATACAAATCCGCCTGGATATGATCGGAGACCAGAATCATGATGATATCGGCGGCTTTGGCGGCATCGACGGTATCGGCCACTTTGAGACCGGCGGCTTCCGCCTTGGAACGCGATTTGCTGCCGGGATAGAGCCCGACCACCACATCCACGCCGGAATCGCGCAGGTTGAGGGCGTGCGCGTGACCCTGGCTGCCATAGCCAATGATTGCGACGGTACGGCCTTTGAGTAAGTCGAGGTTGCCGTCTTTTTCGTAATATCGTTTCGCCACTGATGACTCCTATTGGACTGGTTCTTCTATCGCCACCTTAGTGAATATGGGCGGCTGCAGCTTCAGCTTCCTGGGATCGAGCGACACGGCCACCACGCCCGAGCGGGTAGTTTCGATCTCGCCATAGCTGCGCATGACTTCGATAAATTCGTCGAGCTTTTCAGGATCGCCGGTAGCTTCCAGGGCAAAACCATCCACGGAGGAATCCACCACGCGCGCGCCGAAAATCTCGGCTTCCTGCAGCACGGCCGTGCGATTCTCCTGCGTGGTGCGCACGCGGACCAGCACCATTTCCCGGCGGACGGCGGGCGACTCGGTGAGGTCCACGGCCTGCAGCACGTTCACCAGCTTGTTCATTTGCTTGATGACCTGCTGGCGGAGCGCGGCATCCACGTCCACTACGATGGTCATGCGGGAGAGCTCGGGATCGAGGGTCCGGGCCACCGTAAGACTTTCGATGTTATACGCGCGCGCGCTGAGTAAGCCAGTGACACGCATCAGAGCACCGGGCCTATTTTCAACTAATAGAGAGATGACTTGCAACATGGGAAATCCTATTTGGGCACGGCCACCGGCTGGGGAGGCGCGAGCACCATTTCATTTATGGCGCCACCCGCGGGCACCATGGGATACACATTTTCGAACGGAGACACTTTGACGTTCAGCAGATACGGGCCGGGCTCGCGCACGGCTTCTTCCAAAGCGGACGCGAGCTCGGAGGGCTTGTCAATGGTGCGGCCTTTGAATCCGTAGGCGCCGGCCAGCTTTTCGGCATCGGGAAAACAATCCAGCGTCACGGCGCTCAGGCGGTTGTTGTAAAACAGTTCCTGCCACTGGCGGACCATGCCGAGATAGCCATTGTTCATGACCACGATTTTGATAGGCAGGCCATACGCGGCAACGGTAGCCAGTTCCGGGATGGACATTTGGAATCCGCCATCGCCGGCCAGCGCGAAGACCAGTTTGTCGGGACGGGCGAACTGCGCGCCGATGGCCGAAGGAAGTCCGAAGCCCATGGAACCCAGGCCCCCGGAGTTGATCCACAGGCGCGGGGCGTTGAAGCGGACGAATTGCGCGGCCCACATCTGGTGCTGGCCGACATCGGAGCAGACGATGGCATCGCCTTGGGAAAGGCGATCGATCTCCATCATGAGGTGTTGCGGCTTGATTTCGGAATCGGAGGTGACCGGCGCCAGCGGATGTTCGAGCTTCCAATCGCGGATGCGGGTCCACCAGGCCTGACGCGCGGCGGTCAGGCGATCCTTGCGTTCGGGGCTGGTTTCGGCGAGCACCTTATTCAAGCGGCCGAGGACGCGCTTCACGTCGCCCACGATGGGCACGTCGGGGACGCGGATCTTTCCGATCTCGGCAGGATCGATATCCACGTGGATGACTTTGGCATGGGGCGCGAAAGCCGTCAGGCGGCCGGTGACGCGGTCGTCAAAGCGCACTCCCAGCGCGATGAGCACGTCACAGTGAGTCATGGCCATGTTAGCGGCATAACTGCCGTGCATTCCAGGCATGCTCACGAAGTTGGGATGATTGGCGGCGAGGCCGCCGAGGCCCATGAGTGTAGTGACGGCGGGCGCGTCCAGGGTTTCGACCAGTTCACGCAACTCAGCGGAGGCGTCTGCCGCCACGATGCCGCCGCCGGCATAAACCATGGGCCGCTCGGCTTCCCACATCAGTTGCGCGGCGCGGCGGACCTGGCCGGTGTGGCCCTCGGTGAAGACCTTGTATCCGGGAAGATGGATGGAAGTGACCGGGATATAGTGACCCTGGGCCTGGAAAACATCCTTGGGGATATCGACCAGCACGGGGCCGGGGCGGCCACTGGCGGCGATGTAGAAAGCCTCATGCACCACCTGCGGCAGGTCTTCCAGTTTCTTAACAAGATAGTTGTGCTTGGTGCAGGAGCGTGTGATGCCGAAAGTGTCGGCCTCCTGGAACGCGTCGCTGCCGATCAGTTTGCTCGAGACCTGGCCAGTGAGGGCCACGATGGGGATGGAATCCATCATGGCATCCACGAGACCGGTCACCAGGTTGGTAGCTCCGGGTCCGGAGGTGGCGCAGCAGACGCCCACTTTACCAGTGGCGCGCGCGTAGCCCTCGGCAGCGAAACAGGCGTTCTCTTCGTGGCGCACCAATACATGCCGGATGTGGTGATCGTAGATCGCGTCATAGAAAGGGAGAGTGACGCCTCCGGGATATCCGAAGAAGCAGTCGACGCCTTCCCGCGCCAGACATTCCAGCAGCATTTTCGCGCCGTTCATCAGACTTGCCATATCTTCCTCAAAAAATCGGTCTCCAAAATAAAAAAGGCCACCAGCCGGCTTGATGCGCCCCGCTGATGGCCTCGGAACTGCTCCGAGCCTCAGGCGGGGCCGGCTACGATGACCAATACGATAATAATGATGCCAACCGGTGTAGACAGACGGGACGGGATAAATGGGATGAGACGCCGGCTTGTGCCGCTGGCTGACATACTGATTCCCTGAGTGTACCCTACAAGTTTTGCAAATGCAAGGGTGAGTTGGGATTAGAAATGTTTATAGGGATATTTGCCAGGAGGCGCGGGACGCGGAGACGCCATAGCTGCCACTCCAGTCTCTTCTTCCTGATGCTGAGGCAACCACAGCTCACACACGCCGGCTCTTCCGCCAGGATTCGAAATCGGCCTCGACCTCTTCCTCGCTCAAACCGCGCTTCTTAATCTGGCGTTTGTAGCTCGTCGCTCAGAACTGAGAAAAGATCGCGCTTCAACTCGATGGGCAGCATGGCCTGGGGGAGTGGACAAAAACCGTGCGTGAGCAGAATGGGTTCTTTTGAACCCAGCAGAACAGTCGCATTGTCACGGAATTCTCGAACTGTACTGATCTTCATATGCCATTCTACCTTCTAGCCTCTAGCGCGCCTCAGTAGTGGTACCGACAGGCGAGGGCTCGTACCTTGTCCTGTTGCACTTGATAGACGAGGCGATGCTCTCGCGCTCCACCCACCATGCGAGGTCCTCGAAAGCCGCCGCGTCAAATTCCAAGCTTCTCAATGACTGCCTCGAGCGGGAGCCCTTGCTGACGGTCCCTCGCCTCCAGGAGACGGCGTCTCATCGTCTCCGATTCCAGGAGATACGCTGTCTCTCGTTGGGATTCTATTTCGCGCCATAGGGCAATCGGCACGATTACGGCGGTCGTCTCGCCGCTATCGTCGGAAACGTATTGAATCTCAGTGCTTGCCATCAACTTCAGTGTACTCCCTCAGTCACTCGAGCGACCATCACAAAGCATAAGCTATATACCGAGAATTCTCGAATGCCGGCGTGCGGCCCGCCAGACGATGTTCGGGCGACAGCACGATGTAATCGATGCCGAGAGAGCGGTAGTCAACCACGGTATTCGGGTCGTAGGGTTTGGCTAGCACCTTCTGCCAGCGGGACCACCACTCGAGGGCCAGTCCGGCAAGGTAGTTCACTTGGCCGCCGCCCTTCCAGTCCACATATATCGCCCGCGCGGCCGCAGTGCGGAAGATGCCGGGCTCCAGATGCTTGCCCGCGTCGGCGAACAGGAACATGGCGTCGCGAGGCGTCGAGGCGCGCGCCCAAGCGGAAAGCTGCGCCAGCTCCGGCGTGTGGAGGCGCGGATACGTGGGCACCGCGCCGAACGTCGGAATCAGGAAGAAGGCCGCGACGCCCACGCCCGCTATGGCTAACACGTTCCATCGGAATTCACGGGCGGCCAGGCAGGCAACTCCGGCTAACATCGCGACTAACAGCGCTCGCGGCCAAGAAAGCATCCAGATAACGTTGGCGTTCACCGGAACCAGGTAAGCCAACGCGAGCCACGCGAACGCTTCGAGGTAGCGACGCGAGTGCGCGGCCAGGATGCCCGCCGCGGCCGCGGAGAACTGCGCGATGACTGTGACGAACAGCAGCGCGCGCATCGGCTGGAACTGCGGCAGAAGTGCCCACTTGATGCGTTCGAGCAGCACCCAGGAAACCGGTACGCTCAGGATTCCCACCAGCGGCAATCCGAACAGGAAGAAGCGCAAATCGGGCGGCACGCGCCGGCGCAGGCGCAGGCAAGCCAGTAGGGATGCGGCGTACAGAAGGAGGTAGTGCGGCAGCCACTCCCGCCACCATTCCGAGATCCAGGAATATGGGGCGCGCATGCGCTGCAGACTTGCGATCGCCGGCGTGAGCCGTGAGAACAAGACCTGGGCCCCGGTGATGCCCTCCTGATGGCGGCCGGCGATCCATAAAACAACGCCCGCGCAGAGCAGCGGAACAAAAGCCGTCAGCCGGCGACGCCACAACGCCAGACAGAGGTATACGGCCCAGAACGGGTAAACAGTGGGCGGATGCAGGAGGGAGGCCACGGCGGCCGTAACTCCGGCGGCGGAGTCCCAACCGTGCGCGACAAGGCCAACCGCCAGAAACAGGAGGGGCACGGCGAGGCCGCGCGGGTCCGGCTCGATTTCGCACGACAGAACGGCTGGGCCGCCGATGGTGGCGCCTAACGAAATGATGCCGGCTACCAGCAGGGATGCGGGCGCGGAGAGTCCCAGGGCCGTGGCCATGAGGTACAGGCCCCAGATGCCCAGCGCGCGGGTGACGACTTGCTGGCCTTCGAGCACCTCGCGAAAACCCAGGCCGGTGACCGCGCCAAGGCCGCGTGCGATCTCGTCATAGAGCGTGAAAGAGACTTGCGGGCTGGCGACCAGAATATCGCGCCGGAGTACGGCGGGATCCCGCAGGTGCTCGAGTATTGGCGCGTAGATCTGGGTGTCCTGCTGCAGCCAGGTGTGGCCCGGGAACTCGAACCAGGTGAGCGCGGTGAGGAGCAGAATCCCCGCGGCGACTGCCAGGCTCTTCATTTTGCGGGCGTTGCAGCCGCCGCGGGCGTCTTGTCCAACTGCTCCTTGATCCAAACGCGGTTGGGATCGAGCTCCAGGGCTTTGGCGAATTCGCGGCGGGCATCGGCATCGTGATGATCCTTGCGCTCGGCCAGCCCCAGCCACAAGTATGCCTCGGCGGATTTCGGATCCAGCTCGATGGCCTTGCGAAAATCCGGGATCGCCACGGACGGACCGCCGCCCAGTGCGTCCGGCAGATAGTAGTTGCCGATGCCGCGAGCGAGATACGCTTTCGCCGATTTGGGATCGAGCTCCAGGGCCTTGCCGATAGCATCGCGAGCGCGCTTACCGTAGGAGAAACCTGCCATTATGTTGGCCGGAATCACCTGGCCGCAGAGCGTTCCGAGCACGCGATAGTACTCGGCATTATGGGAATCGAGCTCGATGGCCCGCTCGGCGGCATGAATGCCGGATTCCGCGGTATGCTCGGCCTGGGTCTTATCGCGCAGCTCGAGCGCGATTTCGGCCAGGTATGAGGACGCCAAAGCCAGCCGGTATTGCGCTTCGGCATCGCGGGGCGCTTTTTGGGCCTCCGCGGAGAGCTCCGAGATCTGGTTCTGTAGTGCGGCTCGATCCTGGCGGTCGCGGGCGTTTTCGAGCGCGCCGGGCGCCATCATCAGCGCGGCCATGAGGAAGAAAAAAGACATATCTTTATTACAACGCACTTCGATTACAATGCGGCTACGCGCCGCTGCACCAGCAGGAAGTAGCCGCCCAGTACCAGCAGCAGCAGGCCATTGACGGCCATTACGCTGGGCGCGGAGAATATCGGCATCAGCCACCCGGTAGTGAGGCTGCCGAGTGGCATGCCTCCGCGAAAGGCCATGTTGTAGACGCTCATCACGCGCCCGCGCATTTCGTTGGCGGTGATGAGCTGCACAAGGGTGCTGATCATGGAGAAGACCGCCATCAGCGCGGCGCCGGAAATCAGTAGAAGTACACAGCTCAGCACCGTCGATCTGGAGAGCGCGAATGCCACGATACCGCCTCCCAGCAGCAGCAACATGAAAAGCGCCGTCAGTCCCTTTTTCCGGATATTGCCCAGGGCGGCCACGACCAGCGCGCCCAGCACAGAGCCCAGACCGGAACACGAGAGCAGCATGCTGTAAGCGCCCGGCCCGCTGTGGAGCACGGTTTTGGCGAAGACCGGAAGGAAGGCGATCATGGGCATGGCCAGAGCCGTCATAAAGAAGGCCAAGCCGATCAAGCCGACCATGGCTCCCTGATTGCGAACGAATGCCAAGCCTTGCCGAACGCCGGTAAGAATGGATTCACCCGTGTTCTGCGGTACGAAATGGATGGTCAGCAGGAGCAGCGAAATGATGACTGCGATAAACGAGATGCCGTTGAGCGCGAAGCACCAGGCCGCGCCGAGCCGGACGAGCGCGAGACCGCCGAGCACGGGTCCGATGACTCGCGCCAGATTGAACTGAATGGAATTGAGGGCGATGGCGTTGGGCAGATCTTCCTTTTCGACCAGCATCGGCACCAGCGCCGAGTAGGCGGGGCCGCCAAAGGCCTGGGCACATCCCACGACGAAGGAAAGGGCGAGGATGTGCCATACATGGATGACTTTGAAAAAGATCAACAGCGTGAGCAGGAAGGAGGAGGTCATCTGCACATACTGCGATCCGAGCAGCACGCGGCGGCGATCGATGCGGTCCGCGATGACGCCTCCGATCAGGGAGAACAGGACGATGGGCAGCTGAGCCAGAAAGTTGTCGAGGCCCAGCAGAAATGCCGAACCCGAGATGTTAAAAACCAGCCAGCTCTGGGCCAGAATCTGCATCCAGGTGCCGATGCTGGAAGTGCAGGAGCCGAACCAGAGCAGCCGGAACTCGCGGTATTGGAAAGCCTTGAAAACCCGGCCCAGCACAGGATTCAGGGCAAAGGCTTTTCGCGCTGGATGAGGTGCAGAATGTTGCCGTCGCCATCCGCGAAAAACAGAAGCCGGTTCCCTTGTCTGTTCACAGGCTCGCCCAGGAAGCCCACGCCGGCAGCCTGGAGCTGGCGATGCGCGGCATCGAAATCATCCACCATGATGGCCAGATGGCGAATGCCCGGATCGTCGAATTGAGGAGGCGCGGCAGCGGCTTTACCGGGGATGATTTCGAGCATGGTCCCGTTGGCGGCTTTGACAAAATAATTGCCGCCGTATTCGTAATTGATGATGAATTCGAGGTGATCGACGTACCATTGCGCGAGTTTGCGCGGGTCCGGCGAGGCGATGGCGGTGTGCTCCACTCCCTTGAACATAGAAAGGATTGTAGCAGGATTGCCGCTTGCTACTGGATGTCCACCGTCACCACGTTCGACACCGTTCCCGACACCGTCACACTGACGTTGACCGTTCCACTGCCGGCCAGGCTCGCCGGGAGCAATACATCCACCTGGTCCTCCCCGGCATAGTTGGGCGCGGCGCCTGCATATGTGGCCGGGAGCGTGTGGCTGCCAATTGTCACTGTGACATCGGAAAGCGCGGCGCGGTTCTCAATGCCGGTCCCGTAGAGCACCAGGGCGGTATTGCCCCCACTCACATCCAAGGGAACGGCAACGCAGCTTCCGGCTCCCCCGGAGCACTGGAATATATCCACGGTGGTCTGCGTGCCATTGGACTGGTCGGCGACAAACTGCGCCGCGGCCACACCCGCGCCGGTCTGGTTCGCGGAGAACAGGCCTGGCGCTACGGCGGCCAGCGTTACGGGAGCTTTCTGGCTGCCAGAGGCCGTGGTGATGGTGAGGGTCGCCCCACCCGTAGCCGCGCTCTGCGGGATCTCCGCGTTGATCTGTTTGGGGCTGGCGTAGAACAAGGGCAGCGCCGTTTGGGCGCCGCTGCTATCGGTGACAGTCACGCTGGCCCCACCCAGGCTGGTGGGCAGTGGCAGCGTCGTCGCCGATGCTGCGCTGGCAGCCAGATCGCTGCCGTAAATACTCACGATCGAGCCGGGGGCCACTGGCGCCGTGCCGCTGGCAGCCGAAACTACTACTGCCGCGGTGGCGGAGTAGGTGTTCAGCAGTATGCTTACGGTGCTGTCGTCCGCATTTGCGACGGCGAGGTCCGGCTTGCCATCTCCGTTGAAGTCCGCCACTGCCACGAATTCAGGATCTGTTCCCACGTTGAACGGGCTGCCCGGGGCCTCGGTAAAGCCGCCCTTTCCGTTGCCATAGAGCTCCGTTACGTTGTTGCTGCCGCTATTGGCGATGACGAGGTCCAAATTGCCGTCCCCGTTGAAGTCCCCCACTGCCACAGAAACGGGTTGGTCTCCCACGGGGAAGGGGCTGGCCGGGGCCTGGGTGAACCCGCCCGATCCGTTATTCAGCAGCACCGTGACGGTGTCGTTTCCCTCGTTTACCAGGGCCAGGTCCGGCTTGCCATCCCGGTTGAAGTTTCCTTCAGCCACGAAAATAGGATCTGCTCCGGCCGGGAACGGACTGCCCGAGGCCGCCGTGAACCCGCCCGATCCGTTGCCCAGCAGCACTGTTACGGTGCCGTCGGTTGCATTGGCGACGGCGAGGTCCAGATTGCCATCTCCATTGAAGTCCGCCGCCACCAGCGAGTGAGGACCATTTCCCACGGCGAATGGGCTGCCCGTGGCCGCCGTAAACCCGCCCGATCCGTTGCCCAGCAGCAGCGTTACGTTGTTGCCGAGTTCATTGGCGAAGGCGAGGTCCAGTTTGCCATCTTTGTTGAAGTCCCCCACCACCACGGATGTGGGTTCCGCTCCCACCGAGAACGGGCTGTTGGTGGCCGCCGTGAACACGCCCGATTTACTATTCAGCAGCACCGTTACAGTACCGTCGTTGGAATTGGCGATGGCGAGGTCTGGCAGGCCATCGCCATTGAAGTCCCCAATCGCCACGGACTTGGGATTTGTTCCCACCGGGTACGGACTGCTCGGGCCGGGTAAGAACTCGCCCGTTCCGTTGCCTATCAGCACTGTCACGGTGTCGGCACTGGGATCTGCGATGGCGAGATCCTGGGGGCCGTTTCCATTGAGGTCCGCCACCGCCACCCAAATGGGAAAACAAAAAGTACACACCGCGATCGGGCTGCCCGTTGCCGGCGTGAACTGGGCATTCGCGGCTCCCGAGAGCGCCAGCAAAATGCCGAGAGCCCGAGGAACCCACAGCAATCTATGTGTCGGCACGGTTAAACTCCCCCTTGAGACAGGCCATAACCATTAAGGATCGCACGGCTGGCCAGATGTTACACAGCGGCGAAGGCGTCCTACTCGCCGAAGCCCGCGCGTTTGTCCAAAAGGTCCAGAAAAATGTTCACCTGGTCGTCCCAGAAATCCCAGGAGTGCGAGCGCGGGGAGATTTCGCGGTACTCGTAAGGGATCTTCTTTTCCGCTAGCAACTGGACGAACTGGCGGTTCTCCCTGAGGAGGCCGTCCTGGCCGCCGCAGGCGACGTAGATCATGGGCATTTCGGCGGGCGGCACTTTTTCAACCAGCGCCAGCGGGTCGCGCTGCTCGCGTTCGGGCGAGCCGGGCGGGCCGAAGACGGGGAGAATTTCCTGTTGAAATTCGCGGACCTGCTCGGTGTCGTGCTCGGTGGGAATATCGTGCGCGGCAGTCAGCGCGCCGCTAAACGTCCCGATGGCGGTGAACAGGCGATAGTGCTTCAAGCCCAGGAAAGCAGCGCCGTATCCGCCCATGGAAAGCCCCGCCACGGCGCGGGCGCGCGGCAGCGGCACGGTGCGGTAGTGGCTGTCGACGTAGCCGATGATGTCCTTCACGATGTAGTCTTCAAAGCGCGCCTTAGGGTCGGCGACGCCGTTGACGTACCAGCTATTGGAGGCGTCCGGCATGACGACGATCAGCTCATGCCGGGCGGCATAGCCGGACAGGTTGGTCATGTAGGACCAGGAACTGCCGCCCTGGCCGTAGCCGTGCAGCAGATAGAGCGCGGGATAGCGGCGGGTCGAGGATTCGTAATCGAGCGGCAGGAGGATATTGAAGGCGCGCTCCTGACCGAGCGACTCGCTTTGAAACTTAACGGTTGTAATATTTTTGGCGGCGACGCCCTGCTTGATATCGGCGGGCCACGCAGCGGTGGTGAGCAGGAACAGCGAGGCAAACAGCGTGCGGGGCATAGAGTCCCCAGGCTATCATGCGCCGATTCACCGGACCAGCCAGATTACGCCGTAAGCCAGCCCGGAGCCGATCAGGGCGCCGGCCAGCACGTCGCTGAGAAAGTGCATGCCCAACAGAATGCGCGAGACGGCGATGCTGGAGGCGCAAAACAGCAGACCCACGAGCAGGCTGGGATAGAAGCCGGCCAGCGATAACGCCACGGCAAAAGCCGTAATGGTGTGGCCGGAGGGGAAGGAGAAGCGATCGGGAGGCAGCAAGGTGGCCCAACAATGCGGCTCGATGGCGCAGGGTCGCTGGCGGCGGGCGCATTTCTTCAGGAAACGGAATGCGGCGATACCTAATCCGGCGGAGAGAGCAGCAGCCCCGGCCGCCGCGAAGCGCGAGCGCCCTCCGAACAACAGGATGACCAGCCCCATGGCGTACCACAGCCAGCCATCGCCGCCGCGCGTGGCACAAATCATCCAGACCCGAATCCAGTGCGGCGCCGGCCACCGATGCACACGCCGCATCAGGCTGTAATCGCGCGCGTTGATGAATTCCAACACCATGCCTACTTTATTTTAGGGCCTGCAATCCTACAAGACCGTGACATCCCGGCAAAACATTGATGAAATAGCGGTTAAATCGTGAGCAAACGCCCGGTTCGTGCCAGAATTTAAGAGTGCGGAAGCTGGATTTCCTCTATTTCGACGCGGGAGGCGGGCATCGCAGCGCCGCCACGGCGCTCGAGCGGGTGATCGCGCAGCAGGGCCGGCCATGGCAGATCCGCCTGGTGAACCTGCAGGAACAGCTTGACGCGCTGGATGTTTTCCGCCGGATCACGGGCATCCGCCTGCAGGACATTTACAACCTGCTGCTGAAGAAGGGCTGGACGCTGGGGTCGGCCGGGATGTTGGAGGGGCTGCACCTGTTGATCCGCGCGATGCAGCCCGCGCTGGTCGACAGGCTGCGCAAGTTCTGGAGCGAGAGCCGGCCGGACATGGTGGTTTCGCTCATTCCGAATTTCAACCGCGCGCTGTGGCTGAGCCTGGAGTCCGCGTTGCCGGGCACGCCGCTCGCGACCATCCTGACGGACATCGCCGATTACCCGCCGCATTTCTGGATCGAGCGCCAGCCACAGTACCTGATCTGCGGCTCCCAGCGGGCGGTCGAGCAGGCCCGCCAACTGGGGCATCCGGACGGCTGCATCTTCCGGACGTCGGGAATGATCCTGAACCCACGCTTCTATGAGCCGATAGCGATCGATCGAGCCTCGGAACGGCAGCGCCTGGGGCTTGACCCGGAGTTGCCCACGGGCCTGGTTTTATTCGGCGGGGAAGGCTCGATGACCATGCGCGAAATTGCGAGGCGCCTGCAATCGACCGCGCGCCCGCTGCAGTTGATTTTGATTTGCGGACGCAACCAGAAGCTGGCGGCGGAGCTGCGGGCGATGCGCTCACGCATCCCGATGTTCGTGGAGGGTTTCACGCGCGAGGTGCCGTATTACATGCACCTTGCGGATTTCTTCATCGGCAAGCCGGGGCCCGGCAGCATCAGCGAGGCGATCGCCATGAAGCTGCCGGTGATTGTGGAGCGCAATGCCTGGAACCTGCCGCAGGAGCGCTACAACACGGAGTGGGTGCGGGAACAGCAGGTGGGGCTGGTGCTGCGCAATTTCCGGCAGATCGGGCGGGCGGTTGGGGAGCTGCTCGAGCCGGCAACGTACGCTGGAATGCGGGCGCGCGCCGCCGCGCTGACTAATCGGGCTGTGTTCGAGATTCCGGATATGTTGGAGAGCATTCTTGCGAAACGCGAGGGTTTGCACTGATGCAGGGTTCTGATCACATGGTCTGAAGTGGGCCTCGGCGCTCCGCTAGATAGAGATCTATGGCCGCTCGGATGTTTGATCGAGCCTCATCTTCGGTCTCGTTCGCGGACGCGCTTCCAGTCGGCACGGGATCGCCAGAGGCGATACAGTCGTCGACGTAGAGGTCTGCCGCCTCGCGGATGTTCTTCAGCACTTCGTCGCGAGTATCGCCCTGGGAGACGCAACCAAGGAGTGCGGGCACGGTGGCGACGTATCCGCCATCTGGCTCCTGCTCAAGAATCACCGTATAGCGCATTGAGACCGGCTGTTGATTCGATCATACCAACCGTCAAAGGTTTGGGAAACAGGTTACGCAGCGCCGCCCATCGTCGGCGTCCTCAGATCGAGATATTCCTGAAACTCTTACCACTCGGCGCGCGGCAGATCGGTCCGGGAGAAATCGTCGCCTTTGTAGAGCAGGGGCTCGGCGTGAGTGACAGCGGCAGCGTAGGCGCAACAATCGCCGAGATTCAGCGCCGCCGGATGGCGTCCTTTGCCGAAGCGCCGCCAAGCGGTCCGGGCTTCCACCATCTGTGCGTGATCGAAAGGCGCGGGCTCCACCTCAAGGTCCCGCAGGATGAGCAGCGCATCGTCGCCGATTCCGCTCCGTGCCGGCCTTCGAGGACTATCAGGGTTTCGAGCCAGTTGACCGTTGACATATGCCGTACTGGTGAGGCGGCAATGGCGGCGGCGATACGTTCCGCGCCCGGCTCCTGGAACACGATGGCGAGAATCGCCGAGGAGTCGATCATCACGAACGCGGCACCCCAAATTCGTCATAACCTAGAATCTGCTCGTGGCTGCGGGGATCCAGTACCGGACGCGAGGATGCGCGACGGCCGAGAGCGAGAACGCGCGCGATCAGGCGGCGCTGATCGGACTTGGCCGCGCGCTCGCGCGCCAAACGGTCACGAAGCGCCTCCTTCACCGCCTGGGTGAGCGTCTGGCCGGTACGCTCGGCGAGCTCGACTGCCAACGCGTGCACTTCGGGATCTTTGATGTTCAGGATGGCCACTGTTTCCTCCTTTCGTCCTCATTATCCTCCCCGCAGCCAACCAGCCGCAATTCTAAACCAGATTCGGAAGCTTGCGGCTAACCAAAATCCCGGTAGTCCGTCTACCCTGTTCAGGCGGATTTTGGGTAGAATATCTACCAGCTGATATGCGTTGGAACCGGCGTCGACATCGCGAGCGGGATCTGGAGCGGGAGCTCGGTTCGCACCTGGAGCTGGAGGCCGAGGAACGGCGCGAAGCCGGCTTATCGACCGAAGAAGCCCGGTCCGCAGCGCGGCGCATTCTGGGGAACCAGACATCGATCCAGGAGGAGGTACGGGAGATGTGGGGGTGGGTGACTGTCGAACAAATCGCGCAGGACACGCGCTACGCTTTTCGCGGGATGCGGAAGAGTCCTGGATTCGCGCTGACCGCGGTACTGTCGCTGGCTCTCGGCATCGGCGCCAATACCGCGATCTTCACGGTGGTCCATGCCGTGCTGCTGAAGCCGCTGCCTTTCCCGCAGCCGGATCGGCTGGTGCAGATATGGGAGTCGCAGCCCGCCAAAGGGTGGTTCCGAAACGTGGTCAACCCGATTACCTTTCTCGACTGGCGGGAGCGCACGCACAGCTTCGAAAATATGGCCGCAGTGTCGGGTCACACGATGAATCTGACGGGATTGGGTGATCCTATCGCGCTGGAGGGAACCCAGATCTCGCCGCAATATTTTTCGATCCTGAGGGTCTTCCCGGCCCTCGGCCGGCCGTTTAGCGCCGAGGAAGGTAAGGCGGGCCAGGACAACGTTGCCATCCTGAGCTTCGGGCTCTGGCAGTCGCGGTTTGGCGGCGATCCTTCGGTAGTGGGGCGGAAAATCACGATAGATGGCACGCCGATCACCATCGTCGGCGTGATGCCGCGGGGATTCACGATTCCCAAGGACAATGCCGATGTCTGGACGCCGCTCCCCATCGTGCGTTCCAAGGAGTGGGAGGGAGGACGGTATCTCACGGTAGTGGCGCGGCTAAAGCCCGGCGTCACACTCCAGCAGGCGCGGGACGACCTGCGCTCCGTGGCCGGCCAGATCGCGCGCGAGCGTCCTGGCGACAACCAGGGGTGGAGCGCCGACGCCGTGCCGATGCTCGAAGATGCAACGGAGAACGTCCGCCTGCCGCTGCTGGTGCTGCTGGCGGCGGTGGGCCTGGTGCTTTTGATCGCATGCGCCAACGTTGCCAATTTGCTGCTGATGCGGGCAGCGGGCCGGTCGCGCGAAATCGCCGTTCGCGCGGCGCTGGGGGCCGGCAAAGCGCGCCTCGTGCGGCAACTGCTCGCGGAGAGCTTGGTGCTGGCGCTGGCGGCTTGTGCCGCGGGTCTGGCCGCTGCTCACTGGGGCGTCGAGGCGCTGCTGACCATAATTCCGCGCCAGAGCCAGCTTCCGCGTATGGACGCGATCCACATGGACGGCCCGGTATTCCTATTCGCCCTTGCGCTATCCATAGTCACGGCGGCGATCTTCGGTCTGGTTCCATCTCTTCAGGTTTCGCAACTCGAGCCTTACCAGACCCTGCAGCAAGGCGCTGTGCGAACGGCCGCTAGCAGCGTGCTGCGGCGGGCGCTGGTGGTTGCGGAAATCGCACTCTCTCTGGTTCTGCTGACCGGCGCCGGGTTGATGCTGCGCAGCTTCCAGCGGCTCGTCTCGGTCAACCCCGGATTTGAAACGCAACACATCCTGACCATGGCGATGTTCACGTCGCCGGCCAAGTACGGCGAAGACCGTAAGCGGGCCCAATACTTCGGGCGCATGCTGGACGAGATTCGTACCGTGGCTGGCGTGCGCGAGGCGGGGTCCGTACATTTTCTTCCTCTGCAGGAACGCGTATCGGGCTCCTGCTTCGCACTTGGGAGCGAGCCTCCTCCAAATCCGAGCACCGCGCCCGGAGCGGACTTCCTGGTCATCAGTCCCGGCTATTTCCAGACCATGGGGACTCCGCTCGCGCGCGGGCGCCACTTTGACGGTCGCGACCGTTTCGGCGCGCCGAGCGTCATCATGGTGAACCAGGAGTTTGCGAAACGATTCTTCCCCAATCGCGATCCGATCGGCCAGAAGCTGAATCTGTGCTGGACGATTCAGAATCCCGCCGCAATCGTGGGCGTGGTGGCCGACGCGCGACAGACGGAGTTGCAGGAGGCCCCAAAGCCCACGATCTTCGTCGATAACATGCAGGCGCCTATGTATTTCGCTCAGCTGGTGGTGCGCGCGGCGGGCGATCCTGCGCGAGTCGGGCGCGCCGTTCAGAATGCCATTCATCGCGTGGATCCCGAGCAGGCCATCACGCACGTCGAAACCATGGAGCAAGTCTTTTCGGACTCTGTGGCACAGCCCAGGCTGCAACTAGTCCTGCTGGCGGTGTTCGGCGGAATCGCCGGGCTGCTGGCGATGATCGGCATTTATGGGGTCGTGGCGTATTCCGCGGCGCGGCGGACGCGCGAGATTGGCATCCGCATGGCTTTGGGCGCGCTGCCCAACGATGTGAGGCGCCTGATTCTGCGCGAGAGTATGATGCTCGCTGCGCTCGGAATCGGCACCGGACTGGTCGGCGCGCTGGCGCTGACGAGAGTCCTCCGCAGTCTGCTTTTTGAAACTACTCCGGCCGATCCGGCGACGCTGGCGTCGGTCGTGGGCGCCGTATTGGTAATCGTGATCGTGGCGACGCTGATCCCGGCGAATCGCGCGGCACGAATCCATCCGACCGTGGCGCTACGCTACGAGTAACCTGAGAAACTCCCCGCGCGCAGCCACTAATTAATCTAATTCAGTGGAGTTGAAAAATCCGTGTTCATCCGTGTTCATCCGCGGCCCATTTTCTTTTGCTTGGTGGAACTGTTAGGCCGCTTCAACACAAAGGATATTGGCCGCCGATGAACACGGATGAACGCGGATAACTAATGCGCGATCCCTTGCTGCCGCCGCTGGCTGCCATCGCCATTGGCATCCTGGCTTCGCGATTTGTCTCCTTCGGAGTCCGCGAACTGATCATCGTCCTCCTGGCATTCCTCGCCCTGGGCGCCATCGCCTTCTGGCGGGGGGCGCGCGTGCTGGCAGGCGCAAGCTGCCTGCTGGGGATGGTCTTCGCGGGCGCGCTGACGGATGTGGCGCACCGGCCAGGACCTCGTCCGGAGCTCGATGCCGAAGGGCGCGAGCCGGTGATTCTGAGCGGATGCGTGGTCCAGCCACCGGCCCTTTCGGGCGACCGTGAGCGCTTCGTGGTGGACCTGGAGCCGGGCGCGGGCGTGCAGGTGACGGCGTATGCGCGGGAGGGGGAGCCGCCCCCCGCGTTGCACTACGGCCAGCGAGTGGAGTTCGAGGCGCGCGTGCGGCGGCCGCGGAATTTCGGCAACCCGGGCGCGTTCGACTACGAGAGGTATCTGGCGCGCCGCAAGATCTATTGGACTGCCTCGGTGAGCACCGGCACCCCGGTGACAGTGCTGCCGGGAACCTGCGGGTCGCGTTTCCAGGCGGCCATCATGGGCCTGCGGGTATGGACACTCGAACGGCTGGCGCAGCTTTATAGCGGCAAACCATACGAGACCGGCATGATGCAGGCCGTCATGATCGGTGAGACCTACCAGATGCAGCGCGTGTGGACGGAGCAGTTTCGCAATACCGGCACGTACCATGCGCTGGTCATCTCGGGCATGCACGTAGCGGTGCTGGCGGCGTTCCTGATGCTGATACTGCGGCTGTGCTTCGTCAGGCGGGATGTCGCACTGTTGGTGACTGCGGCGGCCCTGTGGCTGTACGCGCTGGTGACGGGCTGGGGAGCGCCCTGCGTACGCTGCGCGGCCGGCTTTACGCTGTTTGCCATTGCCAGCTACTTCTTCCGGCGGCGGCGCGTGCTGAACATCCTGGCGGCGGTGGCCCTGGCATTTCTGGTGGTGGACCCCGAACAGATGTTCGAAGCCAGTTTCCAGCTCACGTTTCTGGCGGTGGGATTCATCGGCGCGTTTGCGACGCCGCTGCTCGAGCGCACCGCATACCCGCGTGCGCGAGCCCTGGCGGACTTGCCGGATACCGGGCGCGACCTGCGCCTGACGCCCATGGTGGCCCAGTTTCGCGTGGAGATGCGGCTGCTGGCCGAGACCGTGCGGCTCTGGACCCGGCTCCCCGAGCGCGCCAGTTGCCTGATGGTAACGGTCCCGGCGCGCCTGCTGTTCTACCTGTTCCAGCTGGTGGCGATCTCGGCCATCGTGCAGGTCGGGCTGGCGCTTCCGATGGTGGTCTACTTTCACCGCATCGGGTTTTCGGGAATTTCGGCCAACGCTATCGTGGTGCCCTTGATGGCGGCCGTGATTCCGGTCGGCTTCATCGCCATTTTCACCGGCTGGGTCTGGGTCGGGAAAGTAGCCGGCGGGCTGCTGGCGCTGTCGCACATAGTTGTCGACTGGCACATGCGAGTGGAGCCGAACTGGCGCATTCCGACACCGCCCGTGTGGCTCTCCATCGCGATCGGCGCGGCGCTGATCGTGGCGGCTCTGTCGAGGCGCGCGGGCCGCCTCTGGTTCACCCTAGCCGGGGGTGTGCTGGCGGCGCTGATCACGCTGCTGATCTGGCATCCGTTCCCGCCCGAGATCGCCAAAAACAAACTGGCGATGACCGTGATCGACGTGGGACAGGGCGACAGCATCCTGCTCACGTTCCCGGATGGCAAGCTGATGCTGGTGGATGGGGGCGGTATTCCGACCTTCGGGCATCGGGCTCCGGCACAGATGGATATCGGCGAGGACGTGGTGTCTCCCTACCTGTGGGACCGCTCGATCCGCAACATCGACGTGATGGTCGTCACGCACGCGCACGCCGATCACATAGGGGGCATGCCGGCGCTAATGGAAAACTTCCACGCTAAGGAGGTATGGACCGGGGCCAATTCGGAAAACCCGACTTGGGCCGCGTTCCGGGAAAAGGCGCGGAAGGACGGAGTCCGCATTGTTGCGCTGCACCGCGGGCAGTGTTTCGAGTATGGCGGCACGGAGCTGGAGGTGCTGGCGCCGGGGGAGGACTACGCGCCCAAGCCCGCGCCCCACAATAACGATTCGCTGGCCTTCCGCATCGAGTACGGCCGGCACTCGTTCATGCTGAGCGGCGATATCGAGCGGCAGGTCGAAGCGGAGCTGGTGGCCGATGGCCTGGTACACAAGACGGACGTGTTGAAGGTGGCGCACCACGGCAGCAAGACCTCTAGTACGGCCGCGTTTCTGGACCTGGCGCGGCCCACGTTTGCGGTGATATCGGACGGATTCGAGAACTCCTATGGGCACCCTAGCGCCGAGGTGCTGCGCCGCTTCGAGGGGGACCAGTCCTGCGTCCTGCGAACGGATCTGGATGGTCTGGTCACGGTCGAGAGCGACGGGCGGCGCCTCGAAATGGATATGGCCCGGTGGTCAGGCGCGCTGGGAAGCGCCCCAGAAGTGGGATTAGCTCGCCTCTTCTGATGCTGCCTCGGCTTCGGCCGCGGCCGACGGGCCGGCTGCCTGCGCCTCGGCCAGAATACGCTGGGCAGCTTCCAGATCGGCCTGGGAAACCTGAACCTGGAACTCCAGCGACGGAATGGTGCTGGGGCCTATCAACATAGACTCAATTCCATTGGCCTCGAGAATGGCGTGAATGTTCATCGCCTCCATCTCGCCATCGTGATTGGAGGATGAAAATACGGGGACCATATCCAGCTCGTGCGAAATGTCCACGGATTCGGACTCGGATTCCGGTGATACCGCCATGCCTTCAGGATATCGCGTAAGGCGATGGAATAGAATGAAAGTTCGGGCCCGGCGCGTCCGGAGTCCCAGGAGGATGTATGTCCGATCACCAAGAAGACTTCGTGAACAACATGGGGTGGTTCATTGCGGGCGCGGTAGCAGGAATGACCGCTGCCCTATTACTGGCGCCGCAGAGCGGAAAGCGGACCCGCCGCTACCTCGCCGATAAGACTCAACAGGGCCGCGAGGCCATCGAGGAAACCGGCAAAGATGTCGTCGACCGCGGTAAGGACATGGTTGACAAGGGCCGGCAACTGGTTGAAGATGCCGTCGATTTGTTCGAGCGCGGCCGCAAGCTGGTGCGCGGCTAGCGGCGAATGGCCGCGATCGAGCTGGGCGGTTTGCGCATCACGCTGGTCCGCGAAGACACGTACTGGTGGGATGGCGGCGTGATGTTCGGCGTGGTGCCCAAAACGCTTTGGGGCCGCAAGAGCACGCCGGATGAGCTGAACCGGCTGCCGCTCGGCTTGAATTGCTATATCGTCGAAACTGGCGCGCACACCATCCTGCTCGATACCGGCGGCGGCGATAAGCTGGAGGCTCGCGCGCGGGAACGCATGAAGCTGCCGGCCACGCCCAGGCCGCTGCCCGAAGTGATTGCGGCGGCGGGCATCGATCCCGAGCGGATCGACATCGTGGTCAACAGCCACCTGCATTGGGACCATTGCGGATGGAACACCATCCTGACCAAGAGCGGGCCGCGGCCGGCGTTTCCGCGCGCAATATACTACACGCGGCGCGGCGAGTGGGAGCACGCCCACCGGCGGCATCCGCGCGATCGCGTGGCTTATATCGACGCGAACTACGATCCGCTGGTGGAGGCCGGGCGCATGCGGCTGATCGACGAGGATAACGAAGTCGCCCCCGGAGTGTGGCTGCGCCTGGCGCCGGGACACACGCGAGATATGATGGTGATCACTGCCGAGTCCGATGCCCGGACATTCTGCTTTCTCACGGATCTGGTCCCCACCGCCGCGCACCTGACACCCACCTGGATCACGGCTTTTGACCTCGACCCGTTGCAATCGGTCGAAAGCAAGCTGCGATGGCTGACGGACGCCGCGCGCGGCGAGTGGGTGTGCGCTTTCGGCCATGACACGGGGATGCCTTTCGCCCGCATTATGGAAAGTGAAGGACGCTTCGAAGCGGATGGAATCTAACAGTTCTCTTAGCGTCTTTGTTGCATACTTGCAATATGAAAGGGACGCCCCGCCAATTCGGCCTGTTACTGTTGCTGACGGCAGTGGTAGTGCTGGTACTGGTGGGTGTTCTATCTGTTCGCAACTGGCAGGCGTTCCAACAAAACACCGCGCACGTCCACGATGCCCGGCTGGTGCTCACCGCCAACGAATCGCTGCTGGCCCACACGCGCGACGCCGAAACGGGCCAACGGGGTTATATGCTCACCGGCAAGGCGGACTACCTGGCTCCCTACAATGCGGCGATCCAGTCCATTCCTGGTGAGATCGGCCGACTGGAAGCGCTCACTGCCGGCGTCGACGACCAGCATGCGCGCGCGGAACTACTCGGCCAATTGATCCGCGAGAAATTGGCGGAGTTGGCCGAAACCATTAGTACAGTGCATGGCGGCGATTTGTCTCCGGCATTGGCGATGGTACGGACCGATCGCGGCAATAACATCATGAATCACCTCCGGCAAGTCTCCGGGGACCTCGAGGAACACGAATTGTCGCGCTGGTCCGCGCTGATGCTGCAGCGGGACTCGATCACCCAAACGGACCGGTTCATCAGTCTCTCCGGCATCACCGTGCTGGCTCTTCTGTTGGTAAGCGCCATGGTGGTGATCCGGCAGGGCGCGAACCAGCGGGAACAGCTTATCGATCGTCTCAACGTTTCCCACGACGCCACGGCGCGCGTAAGCGAGTTGCTGCGGACCACCTTATACAGCATCGGCGACGCGGTCATTACAACGGACACAGCCGGCGTTGTGACGCTGATGAATTCGGTAGCGGAGCGCCTGACCGGCTGGACGGAGTCTCTGGCTAAGGGCCAGCCTATTGAGACGATCTTTCACATCTTCAACGCCAGATCGCGGCAGCCAGTGGCCAATCCGATCCGCAAAGTGATCGAGGCGGGCGAAGTCGTCGGGTTGGCCAACCACACCTTCCTGGTCTCGAAGTCCGGGCAGGAAACAGCCATCGACGACAGCAGCGCACCCATCCGGAACTCCAGGAACGAAATAGTGGGCGTCGTCCTGGTATTTCGCGATGTCACCGAGCGCAAGAAAGCCGAGGCGGAGCTGCAAGAGAGCGAACAACGCTTCCGCACCATGGCGGATGCCGCTCCGGTCCTGATCTGGACCTCCACTACCGATCGGCATTTCGATTATGTCAATAAGTCCTGGCTCGATTTCACGGGGCGCACTCTCGAGCAGGAGCTCGGCGAGGGCTGGCTCGAAGGCGTTCATCCGGACGATCTCGACCGCTGCCTGCACGTCTACGCGACGTCCTTCGACTCGCGGCGGCCTTTCAGCACGGAGTACCGGCTGCGCCGCCACGACGGCCAGTACCGCTGGTTTCTCGACAACGGGGTTCCACGATTCGAACCCGATGGCAAATTCTCGGGCTACATAGGCTGCTCGGTGGATGTCCACGACCGGCGCCAAAACGAGGAGAAGCTCGTACAGTCGGCCAAACTCGAAAGTCTGGGCGTGCTCGCGGGCGGCATCGCTCACGATTTCAATAACATCCTCGTCGGTATTCTGGGCAACGCCAGTCTGCTCGAAGACCATCTGGCCCCTGGCACGGACGGGCGGAAGCTGCTGGAACAGGTGATCGATTCCTCCGAGCGAGCCGCTCAACTGGTTCACCAGATGCTTGCCTATTCGGGCCGGGGGCAGTTCGTGGTCGAGTCGCTCGACCTCTCCATGCACGCCCGTCAGATCGTCGCTCTGGTGCGCGCTTCTATCCCGAAGAACATCTCATTCGAGCTTCGTTTGCCGGCCGGGCTGCCGCCCATACTCGCCGATGCCGCGCAACTGCAGCAGTTGACCATGAACCTGGTGATCAACGCCGCCGAAGCCATGAGCCCGCGGGGCGGAACCGTGTTGGTGTCGACCGAGGCGAGAATGGTCGACCACCAAATCTCGGCGCGCAACATGACCGGAGAAAACGTGGCGCCCGGCGAGTACGTCATCCTGACCGTGGAAGACAAAGGCGCCGGTATGGATCGAGCGACACTGGCGCGCATCTTCGATCCGTTCTTTACCACCAAGTTCACGGGCCGCGGTCTGGGCCTGGCGGCGGTACTGGGCATCGTTCGCGGGCAAAAGGGAGCCATTACGGTCGATACCGCCGTCGGCCAGGGATCGACATTTCAGGTGTTTTTCCCGGCATCGGGTCAGTCGCAAGACGTGAAACCGGGTGCGCCGCGCAAAGCCAGCCCGGGCAGCGCGACGATTCTCGTGGTGGACGACGAAGCGATAGTTCATAAGACCGCTCGCAGCGCTTTAGAGAAAGCGGGGTATGAGGTTCTGGTAGCGGAGAACGGTGTGGAGGCTGTGCAGATCTTCGAACAGCACCTGGACCGGATTGCGTTGATCGTTCTGGATATGACCATGCCCGTCATGAGCGGCGAGGAGACTCTGACGCGGCTGCGAACTATCCGGGAGAAGGTTAAAATCGTGGCTTCGAGCGGGTACAACGAGCGGGAATTCCGGGAAAAATTCGGCAACCGCGTGGACGGATTCCTGCAAAAACCGTACACCGCGTCACAGGTGGCCCAAGTCGTTTCTAACGCGCTCGCGGGATCGGCTGCGTCCGCGTAACGCTCCTGGTTTTCGTCTCTTTACTCCGACGACGGCCGGTCTGCCGTCATTGTCCTCCGGATGACAACCAGCGTTCCAGACGGTTCGCGTGAGTGCGGCTGGAGCGGTGTTCGGATCCATCGGAAAGCCGGACAATGAATTCCCGATTCTCGATGGAACGCAGCTCCACGATGTTTTCCGCACGCACGATTCGGGAACGATGGATGCGAAGAAAATTCGCCGGATTGAGCCTCTGCTCCAGCGAAGCCATGGTTTCACGCAGCAGGTAAGCGCGGCCGTGCGCGTGCAGTTCCGCATAATCCCCGGCAGCTCCAATCCATTCCACATCGTCCGCTTGAACAATCTGTATGCGAGGCCCGGTTTGCACCGTGAAACGGGAGACAAAGTTCGCTTGCGTCTGATCGAGCATCTGCAAAACGCGTTCAGCCATCCTCGTCTTCAACGACGAATCGACGAGCTTTCGCGCCCGGCCGATAGCGGCCGCAAAGCGCTCGTCGTCCACCGGCTTCAGAAGGTAGTCCAACGCGTGAACCTCGAATGCGCGCAGTGCGTGCTGTTCATGCGCGGTCAGAAAGATTACGTTCGGCAGCTTCTCTCTTGGCACTGCGCGCAAAACCTCGAAACCATCCATTCCCGGCATCTGCACATCCAGGAAGACCAGGTCGGGCGAAAGGTCGAGTATTTTCTCGACCGCGGACACGCCATCCCCGCATTGCCCGACGATCTCGATATCCTTGAACTTCCGCAGCCTTAGAACGACCCCACGGCGAGCCAATGGCTCGTCATCCACGATAAGCGCTAACACGGCGATACCTCTTGCGGTCCGAGCCTCCGGATGGGCAGTTCCACAGTGACCACACAGCCGCCGGATTCCGGCCACTCCAGCCAAAATTGATGATCGTTACCGTACAGTGTCTGCAACCGTTCTGAGATGTTGCGTTTGCCGATCCCATTCTCGCCTTCCCCGTGTTTGCCAGCGCCTTGGCGTCCCGAATTCC